>OBAL01000126.1_pt1 | contig 11913 bp, 13 predicted proteins | sample 1516331 | NCBI WGS metagenome assembly OBAL01 (sample SAMEA3275603, study PRJEB22092) | marine metagenome | biome: ENVO:00000038, "LAGOON"; feature: ENVO:00002042, "SURFACE WATER"; material: ENVO:00002019, "BRACKISH WATER" | collected 2014-06-21T13:56:00+00 | depth 0 m
CCCATAAGTCACCGGGGTTGACGGTGAGATGATCGGATTGCCCGCTTAAGATGAGGTAAGCCACACCAATCAAAGAGACTAAAATTCCAGCCCCACGGCGCGCGCTTAACGTGTCTTTAAAGAATAGAACACCAAAGAGCACAATCCAGACAGGGATGGATGAGTTAATTAACAGCGCATTGGTCGCTTCAGTGTCCCGTAGACCGAGATACAAAAGCACATTGAAGCTTGCAACCGATAGAAGTGCGAGAATCGTCAGAATAGGCAGATTGTTGATGATGACCGGGAGTTCTCTGCGGACTGTTTGGAAAGCAAAGGGTAGTAGCAGGCACAGCGCGAACAGCCAGCGATAAAACGACATGGTGATCGCGCCAAGATCTGACGCAAATGCCCGGCCGACGATGAAGTTTCCCGCCCAAAATAGGGGCGGGAGTAACAGCACCAGATACGGCCAGGTGCGACCCATTAGTCAGCGAGTCGACGATATTTCACGCGGGTTGGGATGATTTCACCACCCAAGCGTTTCTTCCTGTCGTCTTCGTATTCTGTGTAGTTCCCTTCGAAGAAGGTTGCTTGTGAATCACCTTCGTAGGCCAAGATGTGTGTTGCGATCCGGTCTAAGAACCAACGGTCGTGAGAGATCACAAGGACTGTGCCAGGGAAAGCGAGTAGTGCTTCCTCTAGCGCACGCAGTGTTTCGACATCGAGATCGTTGGTCGGTTCGTCGAGAAGTAACACGTTGCCGCCTTGCTTTAATGTTTTAGCAAGGTGCAGTCGGTTGCGCTCACCGCCAGAGAGATCTTTCACGAACTTCTGTTGGTCACCGCCTTTAAAGTTGAATCGACCTAAATACGCGCGACTTGGGATCGAGTAGTTGCCGACAGTAATCATGTCTTGCTCATCGGACACTTCCGCCCAGACCGTTTTTGATCCATCAAGAGCATCTCGTGACTGATCGACATAGGCGAGTTCAACAGTGTCACCGATCTCAACGGTTCCGGAATCAGGAGATTCTTGACCGGTAATCATCTTAAAGAGCGTTGATTTACCTGCACCGTTACCACCGATCACGCCGACAATCGCCCCTGCAGGAATTGAAAAGCTCAAATCCTCAATTAGCATCTTGTCGTCGAATGCTTTATTCACATGACTGAATTCGATCACTTTATCGCCGAGACGTGGTCCTGGTGGGATATAGATTTCTTGGGTTTCGTTCCGCTTTTGTGTGTCTTGGCTTTGGAGTTCTTCAAAGGCTTTGAGACGTGCCTTGGATTTGGCTTGTCGGCCTTTGGCATTTTGACGAACCCATTCAAGTTCACTCTTGATGGTCTTTTGCCGTGCTTCTTCTGACTTCTGCTCTTGCTCGAGACGCTTTTCTTTGGCTTCAAGCCAGGTTGAATAGTTCCCTTCAAATGGGATGCCGCGGCCACGGTCAAGTTCTAGAATCCAACCTGCAGCGTTATCTAAGAAGTAGCGGTCGTGGGTGACAGCGACCACTGTGCCATCGAAATCGACCAAGAAGTGCTCAAGCCACGCGACTGACTCAGCATCCAAATGGTTGGTTGGTTCGTCGAGCAACAGCATGTCTGGTTTTTGTAACAACAGGCGACAGAGTGCAACGCGGCGTTTCTCACCACCTGAGAGGTGTTCAATCTTGGCATCCCATGGTGGAAGACGCAGCGCATCGGCAGCTTGTTCGAGCACGCGATCTAATTCCCAGCCATTCACCGCATCGATTTGGTTTTGCAGCTCACCTTGTTCCATCAAGAGATCATTCATCTCATCGTCGGACATCGGTTCTGCAAATGCGGCTGAAATTTCATCAAATCGTGTCAGGAGCTGTTTGATTTCACCGACACCTTCTTCAACAGCATCGCGCACAGTTTGTTCCGGATCGAGCTGTGGCTCCTGTGGAAGATAGCCCACATTGATTCCAGGCTGCGGACGCGCTTCACCATCAATCTCAGAATCAACCCCAGCCATGATTTTCAAGAGCGTTGATTTACCGGAGCCGTTGAGACCAAGCACACCAATTTTTGCGCCTGGGAAGAAAGAAAGGGAGATGTCTTTTAAAATCTCGCGTTTCGGGGGAACGATTTTGCTCACCCGATTCATGGTGTAAACGAATTGTGCCATGTAAAGCCTGGAATCCTGTCAATAAAAAGCGATAAGGGGGATGAGGATACCAAGATTTCGTCTTTGAGTGCGATCGCTCGACCTGATCTTGGCCTCAAGGTATTCTCAACGCTGATTGATGGAAGATGATGAATGCAGATAGTTCCCGTCTTTGGTGGTCCAAAGACACCAAAAACTCTGTGGTGGCTTACAGGTGTCATGCTCGCATTCGAGGGCTTGGCCCAATTATCCGATCGCGGATGGTTCGGTGTCTTTGATCTTCGAAGTCTGATGATTTCTTATGGTGCTTTTTGGGACTTTCTATTTCCGCCAGGCGCAGTCGATCAAGCGCTCTTCCCGGGCCAATCCTATGCGATGTTGGTAACGCATGCGTTTTTGCATGCAGGCACAATCCACGTGTTGATGAATACTGTCATTTTTATTGCGCTTGGCAAAACGCTTGCAGTGTATTTCGGGTTACGACTGACGCTTTTGACGATGCTCGTTGGAGCAATTAGCAGTGGTGTGATGTTTGGTCTGCTCGAAACCACGTCAGCTCCGATGGTGGGAGCCTCTGGCGTGGTGTTCAGTCTGATTGGTTTCTGGCTGCAGGCATCGCGCGCTGAGTTGAAGCGTCTCGGGCGCCCTGGGCGCTCAGCCTCATCAGTCATTATTAGCCTGATTGTAATCCACGTGCTGTTGCACGTGTTCATGGGCGGGCAAATTGCCTGGCAGGCGCATTTGGGCGGTTTTGTTGCGGGCTATTTTTTAATGCCTTGGTTCATTGATCGTAACCGTTTGCCTACTTACTAAGGGCTGTCCACTGTGCGCGATTGACTTCGCGTACGATGATTGTGTCGGTCACTGACGGCTCAATCAAAATGTAGTGATGGCTTGAGTCTGTGCTCTCAAACTTGAGTTCACCGAAATCTGCATAGCTCGCTGCAAAGAGACCTTGTGCGACGATGTGGTTGTTGGCTTGTGTGACAGGAATAGTCATCACAGGGACATCGCCCGTATTCCCGACATACTCCCCATTGAGAAAGACATCCACCGAGGCGAACTGTGAGAGGAGTGCACTGGTTTCTGCAATCACGATTTGCGGACCATCAGCTGTCTCAAGCGCTGCTAGAGGATTCGTTTTTTGTGGCACTAGTTGGCAACCAGTGAGTGCTCCCATGAGGGCTATACAAATGAAAAGTTGGCGCATCCGTCACTCCTTGTTTGTGATCACGCTAACGGATTCTTTCATTCTTGGAAAGGTATCGTTCACCTTCGTTTCAAGGACGCGGCCGGAAAGACATGGCACACTATTGCGATGACAGAAGAACTCCCTCGCGCTAACCCGTTTTTATCTCTGAAATTCTATGAATTTGCAGCCGTGTCGATGCTCGTGATTGCTTTTTTCCCAGTATCGCTTCTGGTGTGCTGGATTGCATTTGGGACGCAAACAACGCGTGATTTGATTGAAGCGATGATCAAAGACTGGGTGCAAACTATGTTGATTTTGGCAGGTCTTATCGTGTTGTTATTTGGTGGATTGATTTGGGGTCTCATCGAGTGGCTCGCATGATGATGCGTACGGGGCTCTGGTTGCTTGCGTTGGCAGTTATTTTGGGTGCTTTCGGAGCGCATGGCTTGAAGGCAATGGTGACACCTGATCGTTTGGAGACGTGGGACACGGCTGTGCGGTATCACGCGTGGATGAGTCTTCTTTTGATTGCGTTGAGCGGTTCTTCATTTCAATTTTCGAGCTGGGCTTATCGATTGATCGTAGTTGGTCTTTTGATCTTTTCTGGTTCGTTGTACCTGCTTGTGATTTTGGATGTGGGCCTATTGGGTGCGATCACTCCGATCGGTGGAGTCTTCATGATCGCCGGAATTGTGATCGCCTCGATCACGTCTCGGAAAGAAGATTAGTCTGAATATTTCAGCCTAAGTGCATTGATGACCACGCTCACTGATGAGAGCGCCATGGCTGCACCTGCAATGGATGGTGTCAGCAGTCCAGACATTGCAAGCGGGATACACAACACATTGTAGCCAAAAGCCCATCCGAGGTTTTGTCTGATAACCAGACGTGTTTTTCTCGCATAGTGAATCGCTTCTGGGATGAGACGAAGATCGGCACGCATGAGTACGACAGGTGCAGATTTCAGGGCAATCTCACTCCCGCTTCCCATGGCGATCCCAACATCTGCTTGAGTGAGCGCTGGGCCATCATTGATCCCATCTCCTACCATGGCGATGCGTTGGTCTCGTTCTTGATAAGACCGAATGATTTCAATTTTTTGGTTTGGAGTCAGCTTGGAATGAACGTGATCGATACTAAGTTTTTGACCGAGTGATTTGGCGACAGACTGATGATCGCCTGTAAGCATGACGGTCGTTTTGTGGTCTGTTTTGAGCGCCTTGATGACAGAGTCAGCTTCATCTCGTGTTGAATCCGAAAATTCAACATGCCCGAGTACACGACCATTTTTGCTTAAATAGCTCACGGTCGTTTGATTCTGTGGTGCAGAATCGTTTGCTTCATCAGTGACAAATGATAACTGGCCGAGTTTGTAGGTGGCGCCTTCGATCACAACAGAGATCCCTTGGCCTGGTAGTGTCATGGCGTCTTCGACTTCGACGAATTCAATCGATGACGCATCGAGATCGCGAACGATAGCCTCTGCAAGCGGGTGCGTTGATTCTCGAGCAACCTGAACTAAGCGTTTAGTGAAGGTGTCACGATGTTCATCGAGTGCTTCTGTATGTGTGACCGTAGGCTCGCCTTTGGTGAGAGTGCCTGTCTTATCAAATGCGATCACTTCGACATCAGGGAGTGCTTCAAGTGTTTGTATATCCTTGATTAGTATTCCTTTTTTTGCAATCAAACCAGTGCCAGCAACAAGAGCTGTTGGCGTGGCGAGTCCAAGTTCACACGGGCAGGCGATCACGAGCACACTAATTGCCGCAGCGATCGCAAATTCTGGCGTTTGTCCGAGTGCGAGCCAACCGGCTAAGGTCGTCAGAGCGAGGATCAGTACGATAGGCACAAAAACGCGGCTGATACGGTCAACCAGCTTTTGAATGGGTGCTTTACCCATTTGCGCGTTTTTAACGAGCTCTGCGACTTGGGAGACGGTGGATGCATCGCCCACGCGTTCAGCGCTCACCCGGATGGTCCCGTTAACAACCAATGTCCCTGAAATCACCGAGTCTCCGATTGTTTTGTATTCCGGTAGTGATTCGCCTGTCATTGCTGACGCATCAACGTCTGCCTCACCTTTGATGACTATTCCATCTGCGCCGATGCGTTGTCCCGCTCGGATGACCAAGACATCACCAGAGGAGATATCGTTCAGATTGAGCTCGACTTCTTTGCCTTGTCGTAAACAGATGACGACCTTCGGTTTTAAGGCAAAGAGTGCAGCGACCGATTCAAGCGCGCTTTGTTTTGCTTTTGTTTCGATGGTTTTACCAACTAACACAAGCGTAATCACGACGGCTGATGCTTCGAAATAAAGGTGGCCGACGGCACCGGATCCGAGTGTCGCCCATTGGTAGAGACTGTAGACGTAGGCAACACTTGTTCCGAGTGCAACAAGCGTGTCCATATTGGCCTCACCACGCCTTAATGCGGCCAGCGCGCCTCGGTAAAAACGAAGTCCAAACCAGAATTGAATCGGAGTTGCGAGTATCCACTCAAGCGCAATGGGTAGATGCCAACTAAAATCAAGCCACATGCCGATCATTTGAAGTACGAGTGGTGATGCCAACAATGCAGATATCCATACATCACGTTGATGACTTGTATTCTCGCCTGGAGTGTCTTGGACAGTAGCTGTGGTGACCTCTCTGAGGCCACGTGTCTCTAACGCATCTCTGAGTTCACGTGTATTTGCGTCAGGAAGTGTAGTGAAGTCGATGCTTTTGAGTTCTCGATTCAACTGAAATACGATTACAGCAGGATCAGTTTCGAGCAGGCTTTGCAGTACTTTTTCATCAAATTGAGTATCTGTTGCTTTAAAAACGTGATGTGCAGTTTGTACGCTGAAACCAAATGTACGGACCCAATCGATGAGTTGTTTTGGGTGAAGTGACGTCTGACTGCCAATGCGCGCTGATTCTGTGGCGAAGTTGACTTCGCATGTATCGATCTCTGGAATTTCTTCGAATTTTCTCTGCACTGATGCAGCGCATCCTCCACATGTCATCCCTTTGATTTGTAATGAGTAGTGATGCATGAAAAACCTCTGGCGTTGGGGGGGTTGATCGATGGCTGATCAAATCGTCACAAAATTGTCTCAAGATTGTGGCCAAACTGTCATCCATTCTGACGAGATTAGACACTCCAGCTCACGAGTTGTGGGATTTTGGTTGAATCGAATGTGATGACAATGGGAGGGTCTTATGACCTTTAATAAGCGTTTATTACCGATTGCAGTCTTGGCTGCATCGATGACTGTTGTGGCTTCTGAAACTAAAACGATTGGTCAGGTGACAGCACTGATTCCAGAGGCGAGTACAGCAGGTACTAACCAAGCGTTTTTACAAGATGGCCAAAGCGGTGATACTGCATTCCCATTTTTAGGGCGCATGAAGCCGATTGCGACAGTGGGTGAAGTGGATGCCAAAACCAAAAAGGCACTCACAGGCTACCCAGATGGTCATGCGGCCTGGTTGATTGATGAGCAAACGATTCGTGTGGCTTATCAGTCTGAGTCCTATGGTCCGATGAGTAAGAAACGCGGTGGTGGACAAACATACGGTTGGGAAATGGTCAGTGGGGCGAAATTTACTGGCTCGCACATTCACACCATTGATTACGATCGTTCCCAGTTCGCTAATTTCTTAACAAATAATGATGCAGCATCAGGAATGGTCAAAGGATCTGGTCATTTATTCAATCGTATTTATAACCAGTTGGGTGAAGAAGTTTTACCGCGCTCAAAGGGTGGTCGCTGGGGTAACCAGACACTTGCCAATGGACAACTGGTTGAGTTCAACAAAGATCATCAAGTGACTGAAGGCGATTTCTTCTTCCAATCATTTTGCGGGGCTTGGTATGAGCCTGCGAATAAGTATGGTCCGGGCGTCGGTTTTGCGAATGATGTATGGCTGACCGCTGAAGAGTGGGAAATCAGCGAAATGTTTGAAGGCACTGGGGTCGATGCCAATGACACCTTAGGCCTCGCGTCGGTTGCCGTCGATATTACCAACCAAACGGCATACACGGTTCCAGCGCTTGGTCAGTCTGGATTTGAGAAAATTCTGCCGATCAATCCAAAGCATCCCGATTATGTTGTCCTCGTCATGGCGGGCTATAACCATGATGTTGAACCGGCACCACTGCGGATTTATGTGGGTAAGAAGGGCGTTGATATGAATAATCGTCCTGTTGATCAAAATGGATCAGCGAGCGCACGCGATAAGTTCTTGGCGCGTAATGGTCTCTTGTACGGTCGGATCTATGGAATGGCGTTATCGAATGCTGACTTTGCGTCATTGGGAATTGATTCGGTCGACACGAGCAAGAAGATGCTGGATCAGTACATGACCGACGCCAATGCGCCAGATACCTTTGAAGCACGCTTTTTCCCAACTTCTTATCAATGGAAAGGATGGGATAAGACGGTCGCTGTGAAAGAGACTGACATTTTCAAATGGCAACAAGCCAACGAGCAGCCAGCAGGCTACACGTTCTTTGTTGGTGATTCGAAGACTGAGCATCCTGCAGTGGACCCTGACGTCAACAATCAGCGCTACATTCAAAACATGACAAATAAAGGCGGCATGCTGGGTGTCACATTGACGAACTTTGTGAATGAAATTCGAGCAGCTAACGGGGATTTACCTGAGTCAGTTGCTGTTGATGTTGTGCGCACATTACCTGCGATCGATGGATCATTGACGTTGAAGGTGGCTGATAAGGGTGTAAAGCATGGTGGTGAAGGTACGCACGCAACATGGAAAGACGGTACAGCAAAAACCACACAGCCTGATGGCTTGTTGTGGGTAAAAACAGCGGATGCGGATTTACTGATTGTTGACGAAGATTCCGGCAATGAGTTTGGTGAACGTAAGTTTGTGATCACACTCGATCCAATGACAATGAAACCAGCGCAGCCAGAAACTGGTTATTTCCTTGCGATGGCTGGTGGAAAGAACAATCCGCGTGCAGAGAAAGGTGTGTCAGCCTATGGTGGAACGTTTAAGAAGGCGAATTCATCTGAATTTTCAGGAACTTGGAATGTCACTGCGCTGGTCTCTAAAAAGTCTGATGGCACGTTCTATACCCGTGACGAAATAGCAGGGATGGGCCAACAGCGGATCAATGAGCTCTCGACTCTTGCTGAAAGCACATTCATCGGTGTGTTGCAGCACAAGGCGGAATCAGCGGGTGCTGTCGCTGAACAGAAGGCTGATATGGGTGGCCAGATGTTTATGTTTAACATCAGGCTTCCACAAGAAGGGCTTAAAATCGTTGCTGACGAACGCATGGTTGATCCTGTCGCTCAACAGTAAGATAGATAAAAGCGCCGGAATATCCGGCGCTTTTTGTTAAAAAATCTTTGATCTCTTAAGAAGTTCATGTAACTATTTGTTCCATATCAGTTTTGGAACGGATTTCAATGCGTCTAAACCACCTCGCAAAATGTGTCGGGCTGACCGCTGTGTTAGCCGTTTCTGGGTGTGCATTTGAACCTGTCAAAACGGGTTATTCTCAAGCTCAGGTCAAGACGACTGCCGAAGCTCAGGTTGCGCCGCACGACTCACTTCTGGTGTTTAGAACCAGCGGCTTTAAGCTCTGGGAAAACCAAGACGCTGAGTTCATCGTTAACGGTGATTCGGTTGCAATGTTCAAGGCAGGTGGTGCGAGCTACCTTCCTCTTCAGGCTGGTAAAAACAAAATCGTCGTGCGTGAGCCAGAGCATTTTTTAAAGTGCGAGCTTGAATTTGATTTTGAACCGGGTACCGGTCAGTTTGTAGAGATCTACGAACGGTTTGATCCAGGTGCATTGATGGTGAGTTTTATCTTTGCTGATCTACAAAGCCGTCTGTTGTACGACCCGCATCCTGGCACCAACTGTGTTGGTGTCTATGGATTGTCGATGGGACATCTGAAGCAAGAGCAGCTTGCAGATGTCAATCGAGAGTTTAGTTTCCAGGTTGTTCAGCGCTAGGGCCTGATGTAGGCATAGCCTTTCTCTTGCAGTTCGATCAAACGAATGACGCCTGAGGGCGTGATCTCCGCAGCATCTAATAACTGCACGTCTTTTCCAGCCTTCTTACTCATGTTTTTGTGTGTGTTTCCGCATGCTTTGAATGCCAGATTATCGATATCAAGGCTCATGCGTTCGATTCGGTCGGCGACCGGGCTCTTGCCAGCCACAAACATATTCAAGCCTGGTCCATATGCCACGACCTCAATCGTTGCGGTATCACCCTGTGATTGATAGTAATTCACCGCGTTTTGGACGTTGTTTAGAGTCATGTTCATGACCTGAGGGTCGTTTTGATCGACATGAAATGCAATTTTATGCTCAGCAGCCCAAGCTGAAGCAGTGAGAGAGGCTGCAATGAGCCCTGTAACGAGAGTCTTCATCGATATTCCTTATGGTTATTGTGGGTCCAAGCGTAGCGCGTGTGACGATTCAGCTCAGTTAGCCATTGGTCTGTGTAACTTAGTCACAAAAAGGTAACTGGTAACCCGTAATACTCCTTCAACGTGTTATGGAGAATTCAGATGAAAACAGGATTTATTGCAGGATTAGTTGCTTCATTAATGGTGAGCACTGCATTTGCAGATGATGCAGTTGAGCACGAGCGGATGATTCAAAAGTCAGAGGAATTTCAAAAGCGTTTCGAGAGTGCCTCGCCAGAGCGACAAAAGCAGATGCTTGAGCGCCGCAACGAGAATTTGAAAATGACCCAAGAAGAACGGATGCAAAAGCATGGTGCGCAGGGATCGCAGGGTTCTGGCTTTAAGAAGCAGCATGGCCATCGCCAGTCATAATTGGCTTGTTTAAAGTGACTTAATCTCATCTAATGCATCCCTGATTTTTGTGAGGTGTGAGATGAAATTGTCGGTTGCTCAGTCACTTGAATGGTTTGGTGTGATCACAGCGATCGTGTATTCGTTGCTTGTTGCTTCAAATACGGGTCTTGAATTTATTGGTTTTACCCTACTTTTAGTCTCATCTTTTTCGATTGGTCTGTGGGCTTACCTCGGTCGTCATCGCGGAATTCTGGTACTCCAGTTCTTTTACGCGACCGCAGGTATCATAGGGATGTTGCGCTGGTTTTGAGAATTGAGGGCGAACGCGCCCTCAAGTTGGTTACCGAGAGAATGCTTTAGTGTGTTTTTTCTGAATTTCATCAGGCCATTTCGATTTGATGAACGCGAGTACTTGCCAGATCTCTGTATCATTCAGCTTGCCCTCATAAGCAGGCATCATAGATTTGTAGTCAGCTCCCGCAAATTTCTGAGGCCCGTATTTTGTGAATTCAAACAACATCGCGTCAGGATGATGCCAGGTATGACCGGTTTCATCATGGGGTGGCGCTGGTAGGTAGCCTTCGGCACTACGTTTCTGCCAATTGAATTGACCTTCTAGGTTGACTCCGTGGCACGATGCACAGTTGGCATCGTAGATAGTTTGCCCGGCTGAGATAGCCGCAGTATCCGTGTACGGAATTGATTTGAAATCGGCGTGTGATTTGTCCCACAACATAAAGCTGCCAATGGCTGCGAGTGCCACTAACCCTACTGATAGATATTTCAATTTTTTATCCTCAAAAAAACAGTTGACTGATTGCATGTTGAATCAAATGAATTTTGGAGGCGGTAGGTTCTGGTCGAGCTGAATGGATGGGTGGTATGAGCCCTTGATTATACAAAACGTATCATGGCCTGGGTACAGAACCATTGGTAGCGCCGAAATCGGCGCGTGGCCGAGGCATTGGTCACAAGAGGACAGGTCAAACTGCGTGTCCTCTGAACAAAACGTTTCGCAGTGGGCACTGTGGTGAGCATCCACTTGAAGAGTCAAATCTCCATGGGCTTTAGCGGTTGGCGCAAGCAAAAACATAGCAAGCACCGTGTGAATGATTATTTTCTGAAGAGTAGCCATGCGTTGATATTGACATAGTCACTACCAGACTTGAATAGTGAACTCGATTGACGACTTAGGGAGCTATCCAGATGTCGGTAATTGCGTTGTGTTAAGGCCACTAATCGAGCCCTTCAACGCGTTACGAAGTAGTTCTTTTCCAGTGTCATGAGAGATATAACCGGCCCGAATAATTGAGTTCAGATAGTTTTGCATGCCAACCACATACTCAGGATTTTTCTGGAAATAGTTTAATACGGCAGTCGGTGTCAAATCTGAGAGTGATGCAAATGTTTGCTTGAAGTCTTCAGGCAATCCTTCTTTAACCCGAAACTGCGCGATGTAAGGTACTTCGGCCTGAATTGTAAAATATTCGGCAATGGTCATGTATTGCTCATATGAGCTGCTGACTTTTTTAGGATTGCTCTCGAGGACTTCGACTGGCAGCTTTTTCTGCGAAGCGTTCATGCTTGAACAGCCTGCGAGGAGAACAATCGAAATTAAAATCAGTACGCGTTGCATAAAACTTCCCACTACGTCAGTTATTCATATATCGGTTATGCGTCTGGAAACTTAACGGTTTGGTGAGGATTCGAAACCAATTTGGTGAAGAGGTCTTAATTGGAGCGGGTAGAGGGAATCGAACCCTCATCACCAGCTTGGAAGGCTGGGGTAATAGCCTTTATACGATACCCGC
>OBAL01000127.1_pt1 | contig 11842 bp, 6 predicted proteins | sample 1516331 | NCBI WGS metagenome assembly OBAL01 (sample SAMEA3275603, study PRJEB22092) | marine metagenome | biome: ENVO:00000038, "LAGOON"; feature: ENVO:00002042, "SURFACE WATER"; material: ENVO:00002019, "BRACKISH WATER" | collected 2014-06-21T13:56:00+00 | depth 0 m
ACGAACAAACATGGAGAACTCCTTTAAAGTTTTTTCTCTGAGTCAAAAGATAGTTCGAAGACATCTTTTCGACACGGCGCCTGTTGTACCGCTCAAATATTACAAGAACATTACAATCGGAAAATTAACCCCTAAAGGCACGCAAAACCTGCACTTTTAACCGGTTGCAAGCTTCTCAAGGAGTATTTCCGTCTCATCCCAACCAATGCAAGCATCGGTGACCGATTGCCCATACGTGAGTTCTGAAAGATTGGGTTTCAGCGGTTGATTACCCGCAACCAAATGACTCTCGATCATCACACCAAAAATACCGTGATCAGATTCTCTGCGTTGGTCGATCACGCTCTCAACAACCAAATGTTGCTTCGTATGATCCTTCAGTGAATTCCCGTGGCTACAGTCCACCATTAAATACGGCGGCAATGATTTAGCATGCAATGCTTCAAGTACAGGGGCTACATCATGACGCTCATAATTTGGGCCAGACTGACCACCCCTTAAGATCACATGGCAATCTGGATTACCTGCCGTCCCAAAGATTGCAGCAACACCTTGTTTGGTGACAGACAGGAAATGATGCGGATGACTAGCCGCCTGCACGGCATCGGTCGCGATCGTAATCGTACCGTCCGTTCCATTTTTGAAACCAACTGGCATCGACAAACCTGATGCCAGCTCTCGATGCACCTGACTCTCCGTCGTACGGGCACCAATCGCCCCCCAACTCACCAAATCAGCGATGAATTGGGGACTGATGGTGTCCAAGAACTCACAACCGACTGGGATTCCTTGCTCCACCAGATAACAAAGCAGGCTCCGTGCTTTGTGGAGTCCTTTATTCACCTGGAAGCTTTGGTCTAAATTTGGATCGTTAATCAATCCTTTCCAACCGACAATCGTGCGTGGTTTTTCAAAATACACGCGCATCACGATCTTTACGGTGTCTTTGTATTTTTCGATCAGTGGTTTTAAACGTGCGGCATAGTCTTTAGCGGCGTCAGGATCATGGATCGAGCATGGTCCTACCACCACAACCAATCGCTGATCACGACCGTGCATGATGTCAGAAATTTCAGCGCGGTCTTTAGCAACCGCTGAAACCATTGCCGCAGACATCGGCAATTCTTCCAACAAAATAGCCGGTGTAATTAATGGTTTCATTTGCGCGATTCGGGTGTCATCAACGACTAATGGGTTTTGCACGATATATTCTCCTATTAAGCGCACAGTGTGACTTGTCACCAGTGGTTGCGTAAAGAGCGCGAACGTGCGGAAATCAAATCATGCAATGTGTTTTTTCTAACGATCTCAATACCCTCGTCGAAACTGTCGCTGGTGTCCTTTCAGCCGAGAGTTTTAAATCACCGCTCGCACCTGATTGGTTAATCGTTCCTAACCAAGATACGGGCCGGTGGTTACAAATTAAGCTGACTGATCGTTTAGGGAGTTTGGCGAATACCAAGGTAACGACGCTGGCTGACTTCGTATGGACGATGTCTGAGGCACAACCAGACACACAATTTGAGACTGATTTGTATTGGGCTCTCGCCACAGTCTGGCGGAACACATATCCGAAACTCGCCGAACCTGAGTATCTACAGCAGGTCCGTCACTTATTCGAGATATTCCAACAGTACGTGACCGAACGACCCGACTGGTTGGTCAACCCTGAAAAAACTACTTTGCCCATCCAGCAGTCTGACTCGTGGCAAATCAATCTCTGGAGAGAAATCGAAGCTCAACTGTCAACAGCTCCGCATCAAAAGCTCATTGAAGCACTGAAACAGCCCAATTCAGAACGCCTCGACTCAATTGCACGGATCATCATCTTTAATCCAGACCGCCTATCGATCCTCGCACTTAATGCCTTGAAATCGTGGACAGATAACATTCCATGCTTTCTCTGTATTCAATCTCCATCACCAGAGCCGTGGTTCACACAAGGGGCGCTCGAACTACCCGAAACACATCCTGTCCTTGCTGACCTGTGCCGGGAAAAAGCCAAAGCCTTTTCAATGCTCGGCGATGACAACCCTATCGACGGGTATGTCCAAAAGGCACCGAAAAGTGCGCTTGACCAGCTCAAGGCTCAAATATTCAACAACAAAAATACACCCATAACGATCGATCAGTCGGTGTTCTTGGTCGGTGCAACAAGTCCGACTCAAGAAGTCACCGAGTTGAAATGGTGGCTGATCGATTGGTTGAATGCCGCTCCAAACCGAAACCTTGACCAAGTTCATATCGTCACCCCAAATCCAGCACTGTATGGACCCATCGTGCAGCGAGTTTTCCACGCATCCGATCTGTTACAGCGACTCCCAACCTCGCCAGACCCCATCATTGTTCAGCCTGTTGCAGTCACCGCGGTTAAGCTCTTAGCTGAAATGTGTCGAACAGGCTTCAAAGCTGGAGCTGTCTACACGTTTCTATCAGACACCACTGTACGCGAGACGCTCAAACTGAGTGATCAACAGTTGAGGCATATCCGAGACTGGATTATCGAATCAGGTGCACGGCGTGGCTTGTCAGGCCATCGCCATACACTACAAGCTGCCAAAAAACGGTTGCTCAAAGGACTCATGGCAGATCCCGATTCTGCTTTTTTAGCTGATAGCACCCCGACTGAGTCAATCGAACAAACTGAAGGACTTGATCGGCTGATTGGCGTCCTATCAGCCATCGAACAGATTCTGTTCGCTCCAGACATCATGCAATTGCAACAAGCCATTGAAATCGTTGAGCGTGCAGTCAATCGGCTCACACTAGGTCAAGTCCAAAGCCTCAATCTCACTCCTTTCATTACTCAATTTGCAGATGCCGAGGTTAGTAAAACATCCGTGTTGCAGTGGATTGAATTGCGCCAACACACGGGGCTCTCTCGGCCGCTTGCACTAAATGACCAATTGTCTGTTACAGCACCGCAAACGATCCGCAGTATTCCAAATCAAGTGGTCGCCATACTCGGAGCAAACCATGATACGTTTCCCCAAGAGACCAATGAACACCCTTGGGATTTAATTGCAAAGAATCCTCGGCCTGGCGATCTAATCGAATCTGAAAAAGAGCGCCAAGTGCTTGCTGACATTGTGCTAAATACAGAGGATCAATTGTGGATCAGCTGGATTGGAAAGCACCCTATCCACCAAACTGAAGAACTCCCTGGTCCTGGAATCGTCTCGTTAATCGACTGTTTCAAAGGCGCTGATACAGCATCGCCAATTTTCAAATTACCGTCTGGCATTAACCTTGTTAGCGAGCCACTTCGGGACCCCGACACCAATAGTGCTGATCATAGGACCCAGCACACATGGACAATCCATGACTTCCTTTCCGTTGCCGCAGAGCCCGCGATCGCGTTCCTAAAAGAAAAAGGTGGCCGTATGCGTTCACCCGAATTTCCAGAGTTGAATATCGAGCCTTTGAGTATCGATACATTGAATGCATTCAAAATGAAGCAAGGTTTCGTTGAACAAGCGTTAACCCGAGACATGCTCATCGAATTTCTGACACATTACCCTGAGCTCCCAGATGAAATCGATTTGAACGAAGCGTTGCAGAACTATGCCCCTTCTCTCGTTGCTGAAGCCTCTACATTTAGAGCAGATCTGGTCGAGCCATCTGAATTAATCCTTGGTGAATTCACACTGCAAATTGATGGAATCAAGACGATCGAAACACCCAGAATTGTGATCAAATCTTCGATTGACGGTGTCCGCGGTCTCCGCGCACTTCTCGAAGGGCTCGTTCTGTTCGCAATGAAACCAACAGAAGAATGTTTTCGTTTGGTAACCTTTAATAATCGCGTCACACCACTCGGGCCGATTCCCGTCGATGAGGCGAGACAGCTTTTAAAAAACTGGTTAGAGGCCATCTGCGATCGACACGCTCCTTGCCCACTGATCGCCCCACTTGCTCTCAAGACAGCGAAAGCTCTCGCCAAAGATGACACAACACACCCCTGGATTCATTGGAGTGACGAGGCGCTCGTGCATCAACCTGAATACCAGCGCGTATTTCAGGGTGATCCAAATATTTCAGAAAAACACTCGGATCTCTCAAAGCGTCTAGTCAAACCACTCCTTCAATACATTGGAAAGTCTCGTGGAACGCTTTAAACCAGAATTACTCCCAGGATCTGGGCGACATCTGATCGAGGCAAGTGCCGGAACGGGCAAGACGTACGCTCTGATGTCACTCATGATCCGCGCTCTCGCGGTCGATGGTCATCAGCCCGAACACTGCCTGTTGATGACATTTACCCGGGCATCAACTCGAGAACTCAGAGCCCGCGTCCGGGAACGACTGATTGAAGAAGTTGATCTACTCAGACGCGGCCAATCAGAACTCACGTCAACCTATCCTGAATTTTCAGAGGGCATCGGTATCGAGCGACTCAGTCGCGCACTTCGACGCATTGATGCCATCGAAATACAAACCATTCACGGATTTGCAATTCGCTTGATCAATGACTTTGGACCAAGCATCGGTATTCCAAGTTTTCCTGTGGAAACGGAGGTCGGAAGCATCCGTCAAGAAGTTGCTATCGATTGTTACCGACAACTCATCAAAGACCAGGGTATGCAGCTTGTGAGGTCTCTCACGGGTGGACTCAAAGCATTTATAGGCCATGCTGAGCTTGCATGGAAACCGATCGATGACATCAGGCCTTCCCAAACAGTCTGCCCTGATCTCAGTGGAATCGGGTCCGAATTCACTGAGCGAAAGGATGCTTTGTTATCAGATATTGACTCTCTCTTCGCTCTCAAAGGGATGACTCGTCAATCACTCGAAACACATTGCGCCAACATCAAAACGGCAACAACCCGTCAGGATATCCCTGAGAAAAGTGCCAAGTATTTTCTCGAGCGGGAAGATAAGTTCACTGGCACCGTCTTCGATCAATGGGTCGAACTTGTCAAACCGTCAGACACCGAAATCAAATTTCGGGCGTATTGTCTTCATCAGTTACGGCAGCAATTTCGGTACCGACTCAATGAACTCGGAATTACAGACAATGATCAGGTGATTCGTGATGCGGCTGAAGTCGCAAACCGTCTCAACATCGAAAGTCCCATACACACGCTCATCTTGGTCGACGAATTCCAAGATACAGATCGTCACCAATGGTCCATGCTCGATCAGTTGTATCCGGATGAGCCTGATCGTTTGATGGTCATGGTGGGTGACCCAAAACAGGCCATCTATCGATTCCGCGGAGCAGATACTGCGTTCTATCATCAAATCCGCAAAACTCTTCCAGAGCAAAGTCTCTGGTATCTCGACACGGTCTATCGTTCTTCACAGACTGTGGTTGACGGTCTCAATGCACTATTTGATGGCGATTACCCTGTGGGTAGGGATTTACAATACCACCCACTCAAAGCTGGACGGCCTCAAGACATTCCACCGTTAACCTTGAATCACCGCGAAGTCTCCGGATTTCAATGGATTGACTCATTGTCACCTGAATCCGTCGTTGGGCTCACACAATATCTCATAGCGAGTGGCCTACAGGGTTCCTGCAAAATCGGCTCACAACCCATCACTGAAAAGGATATTTGCATCTTAGTTCAGAGCCGTGGGACGGCACAGAAGATCAAACACACTGGTGAACGATTTGGTCTTGCGTTTCATTACCAAAACAAGGCCAGTATTTTTAGTCGGCGTATCGCCAAAGAGATGGTGTTTATCTTCGACGCGATTGCCAACCCCGATGATCTCTCGAGCGTTACATCCGCCGCCTCAACGACACTCATGGGATTTGATCTGAAAGCACCTGGACAATTAAGTGAGCAACCTCGATTTGTTGAATTACAAACTGAGCTATTCAATGCACGAGATCTTTGGAAATCGGATGGACCAGCTGCCGCAATCACACGTTTATTTGAGACCTGCTTAACAGCTCAACGCATCCCACATACTCTCAATGGCATTGAAGATTGGAATGTTTTGACGCAGTGCTTAGAAATATTTGGTGAAGATGCAAAAGGTTTGTCACCGCTCGAAGCTGCCCTGTGGTGGTCGCACCAAGCAGCCTCAAAAAAAGATGCTGATGATCGGACGAGTCAAAGACCACCTGTTGAGTCGGGAGTCGTAAACATCAACACCATCCACGGCTCAAAAGGACTCGAATATCGTGTGGTCATTTTGGCTGACGAGATCAAGGGGAAACCTATTCCCAAAAACACGTGGGGCCTTGATTACTGTGATCACAATGGCTCTGTCGTCGATCTCAACGACCGAGCCTTTGAGCCCGCGCTTCACGATCAAGAGCAAGATCTCAACCGCCTGCTTTATGTTGCACTCACCCGTGCAAAACACGCGATCTTTTTAGGATGTTCAGACACTGGAAGTGCGCTCCATCGTCTGCTTTACGATCGCAATATCCAAAGTCTCGGAACTGATCACCAAAGCATTGAGATTCCCTCGATCGATGGCGCTATTCCTCCATTTAAAGTGCCAACTGCTACCCATCCATATCTAAAAAGACCACACATCCCATCATGGTTTTTCAGAAGCTTCTCAGGATTGATCAAACATGATGGTGGCCATGAAATCGTATCCAGAGCAGCCGATGAAAATCATGAAGTGGTTGAGACAAACTTCAACGAGAAATGGCATATGGTTCCCGGTGGTACTGAAACCGGTAACTTTATCCATGCCATTCTCGAATGGCATGCTGGTGAACAAAGAGGATCTCTTGCGCTTGAGCAGTTTATCAAGAGCAATTGGCCACTCCATCTCGATCCGAATCACGAACTGGTTGTGCATGATTGGATTCGACAGATCCTTTCAACAGAATTAGCCCCACAAATAACACTTGGGACGTTGTGTTCGAACAAGAAAAGACCAGAGCCTCAGTTCGAACTGCCGTTAAAGACAGGATTACATTTGCATGAATTGTTTAAAGCATGTGAAGGCTTTTCATGGTGGAATCCCCTCGCTCCACCAATCGCCCAAACCATTAATGGCCATTTAATTGGCTTTATTGACCTCGTATTTGAAGCGGATGGCCGATTCCATATTGTGGATTACAAAACCAATCATCTTGGGCCGAATGATCACGCATATTCGGATGCGCGCATTGAGCTTGCAATGGAACAGGCGTTTTATCCGATTCAAGCAGCTATTTACTCGCTCGCATTGCACCGATGGCTTAAAAGCCGTCTGACAAACTACGATCCAAATAAGCATTTGGGTGACGTGATTTATCTCTTTTGTCGTGGCATTAACGCGCCCAATCGCGGCATCTGGAGACGGCCGATTGAAGCACAGGGAGTGTTGGCTATAGAGGAATGTTGCCTATGCACCCAATGACATCGGCAGACGTTTTAAAACTTCTTGAATCAGAGGGACTTCCAGAGGGCTTAAAGGCATCGGTTATACAGCTATTTGAAGCGATTCAACAAGGACATACCGCACAGCAGTTATCTAATGAAGACACTGATTTATGGATACAGACTCTTGCTAAATCAGATCTCTCTACGCTATTCGCTATCAACCATAGTGCTTTGCAAATTCGCCGTCACTTCGCACAAGAATCGCGAGTTGCTGAGGCGCTTAAGAAGCTATCGAGTCATCCTGCGCTCAACATCAGTATCGACCCGATGCAACTGATGCCACATGCCGATACATCACAACAAAAAGCAATTACCGGTGCGGCAAGTCAACGCTTAGCCATTGTTACGGGTGGTCCAGGCACAGGGAAAACAACGACCGCAGCCGCCATTGTGGCTGCTAAACGAACCCTGTTCCAGAGACTGCCAAGGATATCGCTGGTCGCGCCAACAGGAAAAGCGGCCGCCCGATTGACGGAGTCATTTCAAGCCGCTACGGCAAAAATGCCTCCGATTGAACTCGAACCTTTAGTGGCGACCACTATTCATCGACAACTGAAAGAACTCAATTCAGCTGACATCGTGCTGGTCGATGAAGCATCGATGGTGTCGCTCGATTTGTTTGATCAATTACTGAAATCGCTAGCTGAGGACGCACATCTGATCTTGATGGGGGACCCCAATCAATTAGCCAGTGTTGAAGCCGGCAGTATTCTCAAAGTCATCACCGAATCAAGTACGTTGTCCGGCCATTGGTTCCAATTGACTCAACGCCATCGAATTCAAGGCCAGGAGGCTCTGGCACAACTGCAAGATCTTTGCTTATTGGGCGACTCCGATCGCTTTATTCAAGGTTTAAAGGATCTGGGTATATTTTGGGAATCTAAGCAACGGGTAGACCACCTGGAGCAAACGCTTCTCGCAGGATATCGAAAATACTTCGATGACATACAACGGACTGTGGTCCCTGCATCGCCCAACTTTCAATGCCTCACGGCGATTAGTGAAGGCACCGGGGGTCGGCGGATGATCAATCATCTCGCGCAAGCAGAAACTCAGCGTCTCGGCCTCAATGGTTTTGGGGAGCGGTTGTTAGTTACAGAAAACCAACCCGGGATCGGCGTGTTCAACGGGGACATTGGCGTGGTCATCGATGCCTTTGATTCAGGAAATCCGCGCGTTCAGTTCGACAACATCGATCAACCGCTTCGAAAAAATCAATTGGGTTCTGTTGAATCGGCCTGGGCTATTAGCATCCATCGATCCCAAGGATCTGAATATGAATCGGTATTGATTTGCTTACCTGAACCAGCGTCGATAAGTTCACGATTTAAACCCAGTCGTGAGCTTCTTTACACAGCGCTCACGAGAGCCAAGAAATCTGTGCAACTTTTTGCAACCGAAACCATGATTGATCAAGCAATTTCTCAGAAAACTCAACGGGTGACTTGTTTAGACCACTTCTTGAATGTCTCTTGACCATGTAGACTCAAAATCACAGATTAACAATAAGGAAGTGTTGTGGAGCTTGATGAACAGGATCCCAATCCGGAAGGCGAATTGATTCTTCGAGTCATTGCGCACCCACGGTTCACAAATGCACTAGGTGATATCTATGCAGGTTGGCTGTTAGACCAAATGGATCAAGCAGCTGCTCAGATTGCGATGAAAGCCAGTGGTGGTCGGTGCGCAACAGTATCACTTGATAACGTGGATTTTATTGCGCCTGTTCCAGTTGGATCTGAAGTCTCTATTTACGGTGAGCTCGAGGATATCGGACGTTCATCGATGCAAATTCGAATCGAAGTCTGGATTACAGAACAAGGTGCTGAAAGCTACAAATCGACAGAGACACGATTTGTGTTCGTAGCAATTGATGCCAATGGACGAATTCGGCACGTTCCGGGTTCGTAGTTATCCGAGCGGGACAAGTTTCGCGTATTGAAGCACAAGCCACTTTTTCGAACCGTCATCAAAACGAACATGGACTTTCATTTGCGGTCCCGAGCCTTCAAAAGCCAAAATCGTACCCTCTCCGAAAAGACCGTGATCAACACGAGAGCCAATTCCTAAGCCCGTATCTTCTCCAAACGCATCATCATAATCCTGGAATCTGGGATGCCGATGCGGACGATCTACCGGGCGGGCGCCAAATGATGACGACACAAAAGGCCGACTGATTTGTGATTCAAGTCGAACTTCTTCGATACAGTCTTGAGGGATCTCTCGCACGAATCGACTGAGCAGACCAAAGTGATCACGACCATTCAATCGACGCGTCTCGGCATAAGTCACAACCAGATGCTGCATCGCTCGAGTGATGCCCACGTAAGCAAGCCGTCGTTCTTCCTCGAGACCACCGGCTGAATCAAGACTCATCACATGCGGGAATAGTTCTTCTTCAGCACCCACTAAAAATACTCGAGGAAACTCCAGGCCCTTTGCAGAATGCAGCGTCATCAGCTGAACCGCGTCGGCATCAGGATCTGCTTGAGTTTCACCTGCATCGAGACTTGCTTGAGACAAAAATTGGAGGAGTACCGGTGATTCTTCATCCTCGGGCTCAAACGCACGGCACGCACTGACAAGTTCGTTTAAGTTATCGACACGCGCTTGGCCCCGCTCACCTTTCTCCGATCCGTGGTATGCGAGAAGACCGGTGGTATCGATCACATCACGCGCGAGATCAGATAATTCAAGATCAGTTGCTTTGCCATCGAGGTCATTAATTAAATCAATAAATGCAACAACAGCAGTTTTCGCTCGACCACTTAATCCCTCACCGCGCGTTAACTGAAGCGCTGCATCCCATAATCCTTTGCCTTCATCTCGCGCAGTTTCCCGAATCTGCTCTACTGTTCGTTCACCGATACCTCGAGGCGGAACATTGATGATGCGCTCGAAAGCGGTGTCATCGAATCGGTTTTGGATCAGCCGCAGATACATCAACGCATTTTTGATTTCGAGCCGCTCATAGAAACGTTGACCACCATAGATCCGGTATGGAATACCTGCGCGCAGCAGAGCATCTTCAAGGACTCGCGACTGGGCATTACTGCGATAAAGAATGGCCTGCTCTCCATATAGGCCACCTTGATCAACGTGTTGGCTGATGCGATTGGCAACAAATCGCGCTTCGTCTTGCTCATTGAAAGCGGCATAGAGCTGGATCGGAGTCCCTGCACCTTGGTCGGTCCACAACTCTTTTCCAAGGCGGCCTGAATTGTTCGCAATCACCGCGTTGGCTGCCTTTAAGATAACGTCTGTGGATCGATAGTTTTGTTCTAATCGAATCGTGGTAACCGGTGCGAAGTCGGATTCATACCGATGAATATTCTCAATCCGTGCTCCACGCCAAGCATAGATAGACTGATCATCATCTCCAACGGCCATCACGTGGGTATTCGAGCCGGCCAATAACCGGATCCAGGCATACTGAATCGTATTGGTATCTTGAAACTCGTCGATAAGTAAATGACGGAAACGGTCCTGATAATGTCTTAAAAGCTCTGATTTGTTTTGAAGTGTCTCGAATGTACGCAATAAGAGCTCTCCAAAATCAACGAGATTTTGTGCATTACACCGTGCGTCATACTCCGCATACAAACGGATCAGCATGTCGTTGTAATAATCACGACCTGTTTGCAAGTGATGCGGCCGCTGCCCCTCATCTTTGCAACTATTAATAAATCCGGCTACGGCGCGCGGTTTGAACTTCGCATCATCCAACTGAAGATCTGCGATTATGCGCTTAAGCATCCGCTGCTGATCATCAGAATCAAGAATCAGAAATTGCTCAATCAAACCCGCATCTCGCCAATGCGCTCTTAGGAATCGGTGAGCTAATCCATGAAATGTCCCAACCCACATCGTGTGAAGCGATCGGCCAAGCGCTCCCTCAAGCCGCTCGCGCATCTCGCGCGCTGCCTTATTCGTGAACGTTACTGCCATCAGTGCATGGGGAGACAGCCCTTGGTCACGCATCAAGAACGCCATACGCTCAACAAGCACACGCGTCTTTCCAGATCCTGCACCAGCAATGACCAGCAGATTGGATTCAGGCGCCGTGACCGCCTGATGCTGAGGAGAATTTAATTGCATGCCAAGAGTGTAACGGGTTTTGGCATCTGGGCGAACGCTGTTTATACGCGAATGGTTCTTATTCAAATAAGTAAATGAATTATCGAAACTTTTATAGAGAAAATTTATCGAACTTATTTATAAATACACTTGGAATTAAATTACACCCGTCCCCATACTCATCATCGACACCGGTAATTCGGTGCCACATTAATGTGAAAAACGCATGACTCTTTAAAGGAGAAATCACATGCAATTGAAGGGTACAAAAACTGAAGAAAGCTTGAAGGCTGCCTTCGCTGGCGAGTCTAAAGCAAACCGTCGTTACCTCTACTTCGCAAACATGGCGGACATCGAAGGCGCTCCAGAAGTTGCTAACGTATTCCGTAACACTGCAGAAGGTGAGACTGGTCACGCACACG
>OBAL01000128.1_pt1 | contig 11776 bp, 7 predicted proteins | sample 1516331 | NCBI WGS metagenome assembly OBAL01 (sample SAMEA3275603, study PRJEB22092) | marine metagenome | biome: ENVO:00000038, "LAGOON"; feature: ENVO:00002042, "SURFACE WATER"; material: ENVO:00002019, "BRACKISH WATER" | collected 2014-06-21T13:56:00+00 | depth 0 m
TTCTGAAATTCTCTCAACCCCTGGACCACTAAAAATAAAGTCACAAGTTCCTTCTTTTATGCAATCTCTATTTAGAGAAGATTTAAAGCCACAATAGTGACAAAGAAGAGTATCTTTTTTTTTATGAAAAACTAAATTTATAGAACAATTTGGACAAGTAAAAGCTGTAAAACATTTGTTGCACAATACATGTGGAGAAAAACCTCTTCTGTTTAGAAAAAATAAAACCTGATCTTTCTTATCTAAATGGTATTTAGCTTTTTTAATTATTTCTTTTGATAACCAAGTTTGTTTTTCAAGTTTAGTATTATTCAAATTTATTATTTCATAATTTGGTAATGCTGCATCTTGATATCGTTGATTTAGCTTTGATATTGAATATTTGCCCTTCTTGATATTTTCATAAGTTTCGATTGATGGGACTGCTGTAATTAAATTAATGGGTATATTTTCAAATGAAGCTCTAACAATTGCCATATCTCTTGCATTATAAATAACACCTTCATCTTGTTTGTAAGATTGATCATGTTCTTCATCAACAATGATCATGCCTAATTTTTTAAATGGTAAAAAAAGTGATGACCTTGCTCCAATAATAACATTTATCTTTCCTTCATTTACACCACTCCATATAATTTCTTTTTTTTTCTTACTAATACCTGAATGCCAGACAGCAGGCTTAAAACCAAAAAATTCAAAAAACTTTTGTTCAAATTGTCCTGTTAATCCAATTTCAGGTAACAAAATTAACCCTTGAAAACCTTTGTTAATCAAGACTTTTAATGCTTCAAAATACACAATAGTTTTTCCAGACCCTGTGGTGCCCTGCAAAACGTGAACTCTGAATTTATTATTAAACTTATTCATTAATTTTAAAGATTTTTTTTGTTCTTTAGACAATTCAAAAGAATGATTTTTTACATTTACTTCAAAATCTTTATATTTTTCTTCAGATAAATTTTCTATAGCTTGGCTGCTTAGTAATGATAATTTTAATGCCATTCCTTTAGGAATTAAGTTGTACTTAGAAAACCAATTAAGAAATTTTATTGTATCTTTTTTTAGTGGAGATACTTCTAGTTTTGCTAAGATTTTTTTAATTTTAAAATTTTTTTTATTATTTTTTTCAAATTCATCCCATACTACTCCGGTAGCGTTTGACTTGCCAAAAGGTACTTTTACATAATCCCCTATTTTTAATTCAAAATCACTTTCATATGTAAATGGGTGATCAAATATATTGGGTAAAAGAATCGGATACCTCATATCTGATAATATGAAATTATTTTAAGAGTGTATTGCTCTTTTATCTACAGAAAGGGCTGCTTCTTTTACTGCCTCTGAAAAAGTAGGGTGAGCATGACAAGTTCTTGCAATATCTTCTGAGCTCGCTCCAAATTCCATAGCGATACCAATTTCTGCAATCAGTTCTCCAGCATGAGGTCCTATCAGATGGGCACCTAAAACTTTATCTGTTTTAGCATCAGCCAATATTTTAACAAATCCTTCAGCATCATCGATAGCTTTCGCTCTTGAGTTTGCCATAAAAGAAAATTTTCCAATTTTATAATCTAAATTCATTTCTTTTAATTGCTCTTCAGTTTTACCAATTGCTGCAACTTCAGGTGTTGTGTAGACTACTCCTGGAATAGTGTCGTAATTTACATGACCTGACTGACCAGCAATATTTTCTGCTACAGCTATACCCTCATCCTCTGCTTTGTGTGCTAACATTGGGCCAACAATTACATCACCAATTGCATAAATATTTTCTTGATTAGTTTTAAAGTTTTTGTCTGTCTTAACCCTTTGTTTTTCATCTAGTTCGATCCCAGCAGCTTGTATATTTAATCCCTCTGTATTAGGTTTTCTTCCAACTGAAATTAAAACAACATCACAATCAAAATCTTTTTTGTTTCCTTCTTTATCTGTAGTTGTAACTATTGCACCATTGGTGTTTTTTTGAATCTTTTCAACTTTATGCTGCATATGAAATTTTATTCCTTGTTTTTTTAAAATTTTCATAAACTCAAGAGAAATTTCTCTATCCATTCCAGGCGTAATATGTTCTAAAAATTCTACTACATGAACTTCAGATCCTAGTCTTGACCAAACCGATCCCATCTCTAAACCAATATATCCTCCACCAACAACAACCATTTTTTTTGGAACTTGCTCAATTTTTAAAGCTCCAGTTGATGATAAAATTATTTTTTCATCAAAATTAATTCCTGGAAGAGATACCGGAACTGATCCTGTTGCAATTACTACATTATCTGCATTGATAGATGTCTCTTTATTATCTTCTCCTTTAATAATTATTTCATTTTTTGATTTAAAACTTCCATGCCCTTTAAAATATGAAACATTATTTTTCTTTAATAAGAATTCCACTCCTTTAGTTAAAACTGTTACAGCTTTATCTTTACTTTTCATCATCTTGCTTAAATTTAATTTAACTTCTCCAACTTCTATTCCTTTGTTAGATAAATTTTTAACTTTATGAAATTCTTCAGATAAATTTAATAAACTTTTAGATGGTATACACCCAACATTTAAACAGGTTCCACCTAACGAACCTCTTGACTCGATACATGCAGTTTTAAATCCTAATTGAGCTAATCTAATAGCACAGACGTACCCTCCTGGACCACCGCCAATTACAACTGCTTGAAATTTTTCTGACATTTAAATATCTAAAAACAACCTTCTTGGATCTTCTAAGTTTTCTTTAATCATTTTTAAAAAAGAAACTGACTCTTTTCCATCTATAATTCTATGATCATAAGATAAAGCTAAGTACATAATTGGTCTTATTTTAATTTCTCCATCTACGACTACTGGTCGTTCGACAATATTGTGCATTCCTAATACTCCAGATTGTGGTAAATTTAGAATTGGTGTTGATAGCATTGATCCGTATACACCACCGTTACTAATAGTAAAAGTTCCACCCTGAAGATCTTCAATTGTTAATTTACCATCTCTTGCTTTTTCAGATATTTCTTTAATATTTTTTTCAATATCTGCAAATGATAATTCATCTGCATTTTTTAAAACTGGAACGACCAATCCTTTTTCAGTTCCAACTGCAAAACTAATATTATAATAATTTTTATAAATTATATCTTCACCATCTATTTCTGCATTGACGGCTGGAAAAGATTTAAGTGCAACTATGCATGCTTTTACAAAAAAAGACATAAAGCCTAATTTTATTCCATATCTACTTTGAAAATCCTCTTGATTTTCTTTTCTCATTTCCATGATACTCGACATATCAACTTCATTGAAAGTAGTTAATAAGGCAGCATTTTCTTGTGCTTGTTTTAATCTTTTTGCAATTGTCTGTCTCAATCTAGTCATTCTGATTTTCTCTTCAGGACCATATTGAATTTTTCTTTCAGATGGTTGGGGCTGAGCTCCCATAAGACTTATTAAATCACCTTTTAAAATTCTTCCATCTTTGCCTGAGCCTTTTACAGATTGAATATCAATTTTATTTTCAACAACAATTTTTCTTACCGCAGGAGATAAGGTTTGATTTTCCTCCTTAGTTTCTAAATTGATATCTTCTTTAACTTCATTTGTAAGAATTAATGGCTCCTCAACCGAATTTTCTTCTTCAGACCCTTCATCAAAGATCTTTGGTTCTTTTTTGGGGACTTCTAAATTGACAACATTGTTTTCTGAAACAGTTGGTTCAATTTTTTTAATTATTTCTTTTTTAACAGCACCAGAACCATTTTCTGATACAGAGCCAAGCAAAGCTCCAACTTCTACTACTGTTCCATCCTTTGAATTTATTTCTGATAAGACTCCACTTATTGGAGACGGGACTTCTAAATTTACTTTGTCTGTTTCAAGCTCAACAATAGGTTCATCTGCTTCAACACTTTCACCTTCGCTTTTTAACCATTTTGAAACGGTTGCTTCAGTTATACTTTCACCTAAAACTGGAACTACAATTTTTTCACTCATTGTTTTTATTCAAATACTTTTTTAATAATTTCTTGTTGTTGAGAAATGTGTCTCTTAGCATAACCCGTTGCTGGTGATGCGTCTGGACTTCTTCCTATATAAGAAATTTGGTTATTATTAGCCTTAATATTATCTAATGTCCATTCTATATAATCTCTGACAGAAAACCATGCCCCCATATTTTTGGGCTCTTCCTGACACCAATGAAACGTGGCTGATTTAGCATAAGGTTTAAGTTCTTTAACTAAAGTTTTTGCAGGAAATGGATATAACTGTTCAATTCTATATAAAATTACATCGTCAATTTTTAATTTTTCTCGAGCTTCCAATAAATCAAAATAAACTTTACCAGAACATAAAATAACTTTTCTGATTTTTGAACTATTTTTTAATTTAATAAAACCTTCGGTCTTAGGATCAATAGCATGATCCCAAAGAACTCTATGAAATGAGTTGTTTTTACTAAAATCTTCTAAATCAGAAACACAATACTTATTTCTTAATAATGATTTTGGTGTCATCATAATTAATGGTTTTCTAAAATCTCTTTTCATTTGTCTTCTCAAAGCATGAAAATAATTTGCAGGTGTAGTGCAATTCATAACTTGCATATTATCGTTAGAGCATAACTGTAAAAATCTCTCTAATCGTGCTGATGAATGTTCTGGTCCCTGTCCCTCATAACCATGAGGTAAAAGCATTACAATACCTGATGCTCTAGACCATTTTCTTTCACCTGAGGATATAAATTGATCAATAATTATTTGTGCACCGTTAGCAAAATCTCCAAACTGTGCCTCCCAAAGCGTAAGGGTATTTGGTTCAACTAAACTGTAACCATATTCAAATCCAAGAACAGCTAATTCTGATAAGAAACTATCAACTATCTCATATTTTTTTTGACCTTCGGAAATATGATTTAATGGAATATATCTACTATTATCTGATTGATTTCGTAATACAGAATGTCTTTGACTAAATGTTCCTCTTCCAGAGTCTTGCCCTACTAGTCTTACAGGATAACCTTCTTTAAGCAATGTTGCGAATGCCAATGATTCAGCTGTGGCCCAATCAATATTTTTTTCTGTATCTATTGATTTTTTTCTTAAATCAAAAACCTTTGCCACTGTCTTATGAGGATTAATTTCTGATGGGATTACATTTATTCTATCTGAAATACTTTTTATGATTTCTTTATCGACACCTGTTACACCTCTTTTATCTTTTCCTTTTTCTGGTTTATATCTTGACCAAGTACCTTCAAACCACTCAATTTTAGGCTTATAATCTTTTGCAGTTTTAAACTGATCATCTAACAAATCTTTAAAAGTTTTAATTTTTTGATTTACTCCCTCTTCAGTGAAAATTTGCTCCTGAGTAAGTTTTTGACCATACAACTTAAGTGTAGTTGGGTGTGATCTTATTTTTTCATACATTAGTGGTTGTGTAAAAGATGGTTCGTCCCCTTCATTATGTCCAAATCTTCTGTAACAAATTAAATCTACTACAACGTCTCTATTAAATTTTAATCTAAATTCTGTAGCAATTCTTGTTGCGTAAATAACTGCCTCTGGATCGTCACCATTAACATGTAATATTGGAGCATCAACCATCTTAGCCACATCAGATGGATATGGTGAGGATCTTGCAAATCTAGGGCTTGTAGTAAATCCAATTTGATTATTTACAATGATATGAATTGTTCCCCCAGTATTATGACCTGGTAATCCTGACATAGCAAAACACTCAGCAACTATACCTTGTCCCGCAAAAGCAGCATCCCCATGAATTAAAATTGGGATAACTTTATTTCGTTCTGTATCTTTATGGAAAAATTGTTTTGCTCTTGTTTGACCTAAAACAACAGGATTTACCGCCTCTAAATGTGAAGGGTTATCAGTTAAACTTACATGAACTGGATTACCGTCAAACTCTCTATTTGATGAGGCTCCAAGATGGTATTTTACATCTCCTGCTCCTTCATTGGAACTTGAATTAAATTCTCCTGCAAACTCGTTAAATATTCTTTTATAAGATTTTTGAAGTACATTGGCTAAAACATTTAATCTCCCTCTATGAGACATACCAATTTTAACTTCTTTAATTTGAGATTGGCCACCAATTTTGATAATTTGTTCTAAAGCAGGTATTAAGCTTTCAGCCCCATCTAAACCAAATCTTTTAGTTCCCACATATTTAGTAGCTAAAAATTTTTCAAACCCTTCCGCTTGGATCAATTTATTTAAAATTGCTTCTTTTCCATTTTTTGTAAATTTAATTTCATTCTCATCTTCTTCAATTCGCCTTCTAAGCCAAATTCTTTCTTCAGGATTTGAAATATGCATGTACTCATATCCAATTGAACCACAATAAGTTTTATTTAAGAATGTTAAAATTTCACTGATATTTGAATATTTTTTATTCGTAACATCATTTAAAAATATTTCTCTTTTATAATCACTTTTTTTGAAACCATAATATTCTGGGTGTAGCTCTTCTAAATATTCAGTTTTTTTTAATCCAAGAGGATCTAGTTTAGCCAATAAATGGCCTCGAAGCCTATAAGCCCTAATTAACTCAACAGCTTTTATTGAGTCTATATTGTTTTGTAAATTATTTTCAGAAATTACATTTTTAACTGAACCATTTGAATGAACTTCTTTTTTTGGTTTTTTTTCAACAATATTGATTTGTTTTTTTATTGGAGCCCAAGAAGGACCCTTAATTTCATTAACTACTAAATCAAGCTCATCTCCTAAATCATCAAAATAATTTTTCCAACTACTAGGCAGATCTAGATCTTTATTAATGTATTTTAAATACATTTGTTCCAGGAACGCGCTATTAGATTTAGTTAAAAATGAAGTTTTTTCAAACTCGAGATTTTTTGTCAGAGACATTTATAGTTGGAGTATATTACTGAAAAGCTATTTTTCAATTAGACAATTTATCAAAAAGAGTTTTTCCTATCTTAGATGGAGAATTAGCCATAGTAATTCCACAGTCTTCCATTTTTTTAATCTTATCTTCTGCGCCACCTTTGCCACCTGAAATTATTGCTCCAGCATGCCCCATTCTTCTGCCAGCAGGTGCTGTAATCCCAGCTATAAATCCAACCATTGGTTTTTTAATTTGATGATTTTTAACAAATTCTGCAGCCTCTTCTTCTTCTGTTCCTCCTATTTCACCTATCATTAAAATAGATTTAGTTTCTTCATCATTTAAAAATAAATCTAAACAATCTATAAAATTTGTACCATTAATTGGATCTCCACCAATTCCTATACATGTGGATTGTCCTAATCCATTTTCTGTTGTTTGAGCAACAGCTTCATAGGTTAAAGTTCCAGATCTTGAAACAATTCCAACAGAACCTCTTTTATGAATACTTCCAGGCATAATACCTATTTTACATTCATCAGGTGTAATAATTCCTGGGCAATTAGGGCCGATTAATCTACTTTTAGATTTTGACAATCTTTGTTTTACCCTCAACATATCTTGAACTGGTATTCCCTCAGTAATACAAACGATTAATTCTAAATCAGCTTCAATAGCCTCTATAATTGCAGCTGCAGCAAATTTAGCAGGAACATAAATCATCGTAGCATCTGCACCAACTTTATCTTTAGCCTCTTTAACGGTATTAAAAACAGGTCTATCTAAGTGTTCTTGACCACCTTTTTTTGGTGTCACGCCTCCAACCAAATTAGTTCCATATTTTATAGCTTGCTCAGAATGAAAGGTTCCATGAGCACCCGTAAAACCTTGGCAAATAACTTTTGTATTTTTATTTACTAAAACTGACATTATTTAATGGCCTCTACAATTTTTTTTGCAGCATCATCTAAGTTTTCTGCTGATATTAATTTTAAACCAGAGTTATCTAAAATTTCTTTTCCCTCTTTAAAATTTGTTCCAGCTAGCCTCACCACTAAAGGAACATTGATTTTCATCTCTTTAGCTGCATCAACAACTCCTTGTGCAAGAACATCACATCTCATTATTCCACCAAAAATATTTATTAAAATACCTTTAACATTTTTATCAGACAAAATTATCTTAAACGCTGCTGAGACTTTTTCTTTTGAAGCTCCACCACCCACATCTAAAAAATTTGCAGGCTCTGATCCATATAATTTAATTATATCCATTGTTGCCATTGCAAGACCAGCACCATTTACCATGCATCCTATGCTTCCATCTAATTTTATATAAGCCAAATCATGTTTGCTTGCTTCTATTTCAGCTGGATCCTCTTCATTTAGATCTCTTAATTCTGTAATTTCTGGATGTCTAAATAATGCATTATCATCAAAATTTACTTTAGCGTCTAAGCACATGATCTTATTTTCTTTTGTTAAAATAAGAGGATTTATCTCCACCATATTTGCATCTGTGCTAATGAACATTTTGTATATAGATTTTAATAACTTAATTGCCTCACTTTTGGCTTCATCATTTAAGTTAAAAATTTTTAATATATTTTCACAATCTTTATTTGATATTTCTTCTTCCAGTTCCACTTTTGTTGTAATTATCTTTTCAGGTGTTTTTGCTGCAACTTCTTCAATATCCATTCCACCTTGATCACTTGATATAAATGCAATTTTTGAACTTGCTCGGTCTACAAGACATGAAAGATAAAACTCTTTATCTATATTTGACGACTCTTCAACATAAAGTCTTTTAACTTCTCTGCCTTCAGGACCAGTTTGATGAGTAACTAAAGTCTTGCCTAATAATTTTCTAGCTTCACTTTCAAGATCTTCGATATTATCTAAAATCTTTACTCCACCCGCCTTACCTCTACCTCCTGCATGAATTTGGGCTTTTAAAACGTACTTGCTAGTATTTAATTTTTTAACTTTTTCTAGTAGCTCTTCAACCGTTAAGGCATAAACACCTTCGGGAACTGATGCTCCAAATTTTTTTAAAATCCTTTTTGCCTGATGCTCGTGGATATTCATTATTTAGCAAGGTCAGGATCAATATTAGATGCTGCTTCCCAAAGTTTTTTTACTGCATCAACTGATTTTAAAAATTCAGATTTTTCTTTTTCATCCAAATTAATTTCCTCAATTTTTTCTACTCCTGCTTTTCCTATTACAATTGGAACTCCTGCATAAATATCTTTAATTCCATATTCACCGTTTAGATAAGCAGCACATGGAACCATTTTTTTTTCATCCTTTAAATACGCAGCTGCCATTTCTACTCCTGCTGCTGCTGGAGCATAAAAAGCTGAACCTTTTTCCAAAAATTTTACAATCTCTGCACCACCATCTCTAGTTCTTTGGTTGATTTCTTCAACACGCTCTGATGTTATTTTTCCCTCTTTAACTAAATCTAATAATGGTTTGCCTGAAATTTTAGTAAACCCTGGAAGCGGAACCATAGTATCTCCGTGGCCACCCATAACCATAGCTTCAATTTCCTTAACTGGAACATTAAATTCTAATGACAAAAATAATTTAAATCTTGAGCTATCCAATATACCTGCCATTCCAACAACTTTATTTGCTGGTAAACCTGAATATTTTTGAAATGCCATAACCATCACGTCTAGTGGATTTGTAATACAAACCACAAATGCATTAGGAGCATGTTGTTTGATGCCTTCGGCAACCTGTTTTATAATTTTTAAATTTATTCCTAATAAATCATCTCTACTCATTCCAGGTTTTCTTGGAACACCTGCTGTAATAATTACAACATCTGAGTCTTTGATATCTTTATAATCGTCAGTGCCTGAAAATCTTACATGGAAACCGTCAACTGGAGAAGATTGAGCTATATCAAGTGCTTTTCCTTTTGCTATTCCACTTGCAACATCAAATAAAACTACCTCATCTGCTAGCTCTTTAAGCCCAATTAAATGTGCTAAAGTTCCACCTATTTGACCTGCTCCTATTAAAGATATCTTGCTCATCTAATTTCTGTTCTCCTTTTTATTTCATTGTTGGCATCACAAATTCTGCATTAGAACGAATTCCTGAAGGCCATCTTGATGTTACTGTTTTTAATTTAGTATAAAATTTTATTCCTTCCATGCCATGCATAGCACTATCTCCAAATAAAGATCTTTTCCAACCACCAAAGCTATGAAACGCCATTGGAACAGGTATGGGCACATTTATTCCAACCATTCCAACTTGAATTTTGCTAGCAAATGTTCTGCCTGCATCACCATCTCTTGTATATATGCTTACACCATTTCCGTATTCATGATCATTTATTAATTTTGCAGCCTCTTCAAATGTCTTAACTCTAACTACTGATAAAACTGGACCAAATATTTCTTCTTTATAAATTCTCATGTCTTTATTTACATGGTCAAATAAACAGCCACCTATATAAAAACCATTTTCATATCCTTGAAGCTTAAGGTTTCTACCATCTACAACTAGCTTTGCGCCTTCTTTAACTCCAAGATCAACATAACTCTTTACTTTTTCTAAGTGCTCCTTAGTAACTAATGGACCCATTTCTGAATTTTTGTCCATACCAGGTCCAACTTTTAAAGCTTCTGCTTTTTTTGATAGTCTTGAAACCAATTCATCTCCGATATCTCCTACTGCAACTGCAACTGATTGGGCCATACATCTTTCACCTGCAGAACCATATGCAGCTCCCATTAAACCGTTCACAGCACCATCTAAATCACAATCAGGCATCACAACTAAATGATTTTTAGCTCCTCCTAGAGCTTGAACTCTTTTTTCATTTTTAGCAGAATTCTCATAAATATATTTAGCAATTGGTGTTGAGCCTACAAAGCTCACAGCTTTAATGTCTGGATTAGTTAATATTGCATCAACAGACTCTTTATCACCATTTACTACGTTAAAAACACCTTCTGGCAATCCAGCTTCTGAGAGCAGTTCTGCCAATCTAATAGGACAAGAAGGGTCTTTTTCTGATGGTTTTAAAATGAATGTATTTCCACATGCAATTGCAATTGGAAACATCCACATAGGAACCATTGCCGGAAAATTAAAAGGTGTTATGCCTGCTACAACTCCCAAAGGTTGCCTCATAGACCAACTGTCTACATTAGTTCCAACATTTTCAGAAAATTCACCTTTTAACAAATGTGGTATTCCACAAGCAAACTCAACAACTTCAAGTCCTCTTGTTAAAGATCCTTTTGCATCTTCATAAACTTTTCCGTGCTCAGAAACTATTAATTTAGTTAATTCGTCGGAATTTTTTTCTATAAGCTCTTTAAATTTGAACATTACTCTTGCTCTTTGAAGAGAAGGTTTAAGTGACCATGTTTCAAATGCTTTTTTTGCAACACTTACTGCTTGATCTAAATCAGCTTTTGAAGCCAATCTCACTTCTGATTCTTGTTCACCAGTTGCTGGGTTAAAAACTTTTCCTTTTTTATCTGAAGTTCCAGGAATTATTTTTCCACCTACGTAATGCTCTATTAATTTCATGAATACGATCTTTTAGAGTAAAAAAACTTATTAGTCTATTGTTTAAACGTTAGTAGTTGCTAACATTTTTTTTATTTCAGCAATAGCTTTTGCAGGATTTAAACCTTTTGGACAAGCATTAGTGCAGTTCAATATAGTATGGCATCTATAAAGTTTCAGCTCATCTGCAACTTTTTTCAATCTTGCTTTTCTTTCTTCATCTCTGCTGTCTACAATCCATCTATATGCTTGAAGCAAAACTGCTGGCCCTAAATATTTATCTCCATTCCACCAATAACTTGGGCATGAAGTCGAGCAACATGCACACATTATACATTCATAAGCTCCATCTAATTTAGCTCTATCCTCTT
>OBAL01000131.1_pt1 | contig 11444 bp, 14 predicted proteins | sample 1516331 | NCBI WGS metagenome assembly OBAL01 (sample SAMEA3275603, study PRJEB22092) | marine metagenome | biome: ENVO:00000038, "LAGOON"; feature: ENVO:00002042, "SURFACE WATER"; material: ENVO:00002019, "BRACKISH WATER" | collected 2014-06-21T13:56:00+00 | depth 0 m
GATCAGGTTGCCGAACATGAGGCCGGATTGGATGAGGCGGTTCATGGATCTACTCCGGTCCTGTGACGCGCGAACGCTTGGAGGTAGATGCCGTATGCGAGACCTGCGATCACAGGCAGTCCTCCCGCTAAGACGCTCAACCAATGAGACGTGTTCATCAACTGGTTAAGAAACCCTGCAGGCACCAGAACGAGAGAAGCAACCAGATACACCGCCCAAGCGACAAAAGCAGAGACGCTCCACCAGAAAACGAAACGAATGAAGAGTAAGGCGTACCACGAGCTTGGCGTAAGGTGGCAACGTGGTCGATATTCACGCCAAGTAGTCGCTCGTAATTCATGATGTTTCCTCGTTAGCGAAATAATTCGCGGCTTTTAAGTTCGGCGCCTTGAAGGTGCCAATCAATCACACGTCGCATCAATGCGCGTGCTTCCCGACGCTGCTCAAGTGAGTCAAAACGACCCTCATTTAGAGCTAAGAGCGTCGAACCCATCACAGCAGATTGGGCATGATCCACACGTGGACCGAGCTCGATATCGTACTGATAGCGAAGATCAGACTGCAATGGCTTTCCGTCTTGATCATGCGTTAATGATAGCCCTAAGCCTAATTCATCGAGTAATAAACATTCAAAACGACGTAACACAGGCTCTAGAGCATCATTCGAGGGGTCAGCGTTGGCGAGAGCTTCAATGGATGAAGTGTAGCTTGCAAACAAGCGCTCATGAGCATCTTGTGGCTCTGTCATCTTTAAGATCAGCTCGTTGAGATACATGGCACAGTAGAGCGCTTTTCCCTTTAAAGAATGCGCTGCAGATGCGACATCGCAATGGGTTAGTGTTGGTAGCTGCCCTCTTCCTCGCCAATCAACTAACAAAGGAGTAAAGGGTTGTAACGAGCCGCTGCGATTCGATTTACCACCGAGCGCACCTTTGGCAAGTACACCAATGCGCCCTTGGTTTGGCGTGAACAACTCAACAATCAGGCTCGATTCTTGGTAGCGACGATGATGTAAAACAAACGCGGGCTTTAAAGAGGCAGCTTCGCTCAATCGGAGTACCCAAGTTTCGCTAGACTGTTTTCGTCAGATGACCAGCTCTTTTTTACTTTGATCCAAACATCAAGGTGAATGCGTGTTTCAAAAAACTGTGCCATTTGTAATCTGGCTGCACTAGCCGTTTCTTTCATCGCCTCACCTTGCTTGCCGAGCAAAATGCCTCGCTGACTTTCGCGCTCTACCCAGATGACTGCACCAATGATGTAGCGCTCAGGCTCTTCCTCAAAGGTTTCGATCTCAACGGTAATCGAGTAAGGAAGCTCTTTGTGGTAGCGACGAATGATTTGTTCGCGTAAAAGCTCGGCAGCAAAGAAACGAGCGGAGCGATCGGTGATTTGATCTTCGGCAAACAAATACTCGCTTGACGGCATCATGTTGTTAACTTCGGTTTGTAGCTGTTCAGCATTGATGCCTGATTTAGCTGAGACCGGCAGAATGGCTTTGAAGTTATGGCGTTGTCCCAATTCAGCTAAGAACGGCATGAGCTTTTCTTTTGGGTTGACGGTATCGACTTTGTTCACCACCGCAATACATGGCGTTCCTGCGGCTTCAATGGCTTTTAATACAGCGGCATCTTCTTTGGTCCATACCAATGCCTGACAAACAAAGATCGCGACATTCACGTCGAGCAGCGCGGTATGCGCCGTACGATTGAGGTAGCGATTCATGGCTTTCTCACCGCGTTGATGAATGCCAGGTGTGTCGATATACACCACTTGAACATCGCCTTCGGTATAGATACCTAAGATTTGATGACGTGTGGTCTGTGGTTTATGTGAGGTGATCGCCATCTTCTGGCCAAGCAAACGATTAAGTAGTGTCGATTTACCCACATTCGGGCGACCTACAATCGCTGCGTAACCAGCTTTGGTGTTCGGTGTATCTGGGCTCATGCTTTTTCAGGCTCAACGTTCAGCATGTCGAGCATAGCTTGAGCAGCTGCTTGCTCGGCTTTGCGACGACTTGTGCCCTGACCTTTTGCAACGTCAGCTTGAGATTCGATCTGGCAGATGACGTAAAAGGTTTGCTTGTGTTGATCGCCACTGATGTCATCAACCTCGTAACTGGGCAAAGCTAAGCCTTGTGACTGCAGATATTCTTGCAGCTGCGTTTTAGCATCTTTTTGTTTGAGTGAAGTTGATGGGTTGGCCAGACGCTCACCTAAAAAATGACGCACTAGGCCTCTTGCCGACTCCATGCCGCCATCGAGATATACCGCTGCAATAATTGCCTCAACGGCATCGGCAAGAATCGAGTCTCGATTTTGACCGCCAGATTTGAGCTCGCCAGTGCCAAGAAACAGCAAATCACCTAAATTATATTCGCGGGCGATTTCAGCCAGGGTTTCACGCTTAACTAGATAAGCGCGCATTCGACTCAGCTGACCTTCAGTCGCTTTCTCGTCGATCTGGAATAACTGGTCTGCAACCTCAAAACCTAGGATGGAATCACCTAAAAACTCCAGGCGCTCGTTATTTCTACTGCCCGCACTACGGTGTGTCAGTGCGTTGATGAGTAGAGATTCGTCTTGGAAGGTGTAGTTGAGTTGTCTTTGCAGACGTTCTAATTTCACTTAAGCGGTACCGATTCTTCGAAATTCAGCACAAAGCCAATGCCCGAGAAAATCTCAGGTTGGACTGTGTAGGCTAATTCTATCGAAGTTTCGCCATATCCACGCGTTAAGGTGATGTTTCGTAGATCAAAATCATCGACTTGATTGATATCAAAGCGTTTTGCCGCCAATTTACGGATTTCTACAATGTTAGCAGTGCGTGCCGGTGTTTCTTCCGCGATCCCCTCGATCACTTCGGTCACGATGTAATGTTGGAGATACGTCGGCACCACAGCAGTGACGGCAACAAATAGGCCGCCGAAAAGCACAATTGCGCCAATAAAGCCGAAAAAGCCCAAGCCTTTCTGACGATATGTTGATCTGCTGTTGTGCATGTCGATACCGATTAAATAAAAATGATAGGTATTATCGACACTTAGCGGCTTTATTTAATAATGGTTCCAATGCGAGACCAGTCAACAAATCCTGGGGCATTAGCATCAAAATTGAGCCAAATAAAGAAGGCCTTACCCACAAGGTTTTCCTCAGGCACTAAGCCCCAACAGCGACCATCGTTACTATCATCTCGGTTATCGCCCACCATTAAATAGTAGCCATCGGGGATTACGATTTCTTTATTGCGAAGGAAGTTACATCCGCCACTGTAGTCAGGCGCACGCGGATTGACCAATACCGAGTGTTGCACTCCTTTCAGGTCTTCTGTGCCATGGAAGTAGCCTTGAGCACGCATACCCGAGCCAACGGCTTGATAACGCCCTACAGGCTCGATCATTACAGGCTCGCCGTTAATGAACAGGTGTTTTTGCGAGTAGCTCACCTGATCACCCGGAAGACCCACTAGGCGCTTGATGTAATCCATTCGAGGATTGAGTGGATAACGGAATACCACCACATCACCACGTTCTGGTTGATTTAACTCGATGACCTTAGTCTTGGTGACAGGTAGACGAATGCCGTAATCAAACTTGTTCACCAAAATGAAGTCGCCTACTAACAAGGTAGGCATCATCGAACCTGATGGAATGCGGAAAGGCTCTACGATAAAAGCGCGCAGTAAGAGAACGAGTAGAAAGATCGGCCAGAAGGAACGTGCATACTCGGCATAAACCGGCAGGATGTCCCCTTTTTCATAGTCTTTATGACTTAAGCGATAAAGCAGCCAAACAACACCACTGATAACAGTGCCGACTGCCAATGCATGCTCGATGCCAAATTGCATGATGATCCAAACGAGGAATCCAAAAAAACCAATGACTGCGATCGATTGCATGCTGAAAAGTCCGTTAGTTGTCTTTGCCGACTTGTAGCACCGCAAGGAAGGCTTCTTGTGGAATTTCCACTCGCCCTACTTGTTTCATGCGTTTTTTACCGGCTTTTTGTTTTTCTAAAAGCTTACGTTTACGAGAAGCGTCACCACCATAACACTTTGCGGTTACATTTTTACGTAAAGCCTTCACTGATGAGCGCGCAATAATTTTAGCGCCGATAGCGGCCTGGATAGCGACTTCAAACATCTGACGCGGAATAATTTCTTTCATACGGTCAGTTAAATCGCGGCCACGAGATTCTGCGTAATCACGATGCACGATAATTGAGAGTGCGTCGACTTTCTCACTGTTAATCAGTATATCGAGCTTAATCAGCTTGGCCTCTTGGAAGCGCTTAAATTCATATTCAAACGAGGCATAACCACGACTGACCGATTTAAGACGATCAAAGAAGTCGAGCACAACTTCATTCATGGGTAAGTCGTAAGTCAATTGAACTTGGCCAGCAAGATACTGCATGTTCTTTTGTACACCGCGCTTCTCAATACACAGATTGATCACGTTGCCGAGGTAATCTTGAGGGACCAAAATGTTCGCCTCGATGATTGGTTCACGAACTTCAGCTATGCGGCTCGGGTCAGGTAGATCTGAAGGATTGCTGATCTTGATGATTTCACCGCTATTCAGCGCGATCTCATAAATAACAGTTGGTGCAGTGGTAATTAGGTCGAGATCAAACTCACGCTCTAAGCGCTCCTGAATGATCTCCATGTGCAACATGCCCAAGAAGCCGCAACGAAAACCAAAGCCAAGCGCCTGAGAAGTTTCCGGCTCGTAGGCTAATGCAGCATCATTCAGCTTGAGCTTCTGCAGTGATTCACGGAATGACTCGTAGTCATCTGAACTCACAGGATATAAGCCAGCGAATACGCGTGGATGCATTTCCTTAAAACCGGGCAAAGGTTTTTCGGACTGTTTGTTTTCAATTGTTATCGTGTCACCGACTGGTGCGCCGTCGATATCTTTAATACCCGCGATAACAAAGCCTACTTCACCAGTGGAGAGGACTTTTTTATCTAAGCGCTTCGGTGTGAACACGCCCACCTTTTCAACTTGGAAGGTGCGACCTGTCGACATGATGCGCATTTTATCTTTCGGTTTGATCTCACCATTAACAACGCGGATCAATGAGATAACGCCAACGTAAGGGTCAAACCAAGAATCAATAATCAGCGCTTGCAAAGGATCTGACGCATCGCCGGCTGGTGGCGGAATCAGCTGCACCAGGCTTTCTAGAAGGTCCTCAATACCAATACCGGTTTTAGCGCTTACTTCTAGCGCTTCTGTTGCATCAATACCAATGATCTCTTCGATCTCTTGTTTGACCTTATCTGGATCAGCTGATGGCAGATCAATCTTATTAAGGACTGGGACGACCTCTAAACCTTGTTCTATCGCGGTGTAACAATTGGCCACACTTTGGGCTTCAACACCTTGTGCGGCATCAACAACCAACAAGGCGCCTTCGCAAGCTGCAAGTGAGCGCGAAACTTCATATGAAAAGTCGACGTGCCCTGGGGTATCGATAAAGTTGAGCTGGTAAGTCTCACCATTCTGCGCGGTGTAATGCAGGGTGACAGATTGAGCTTTGATCGTAATGCCACGTTCACGCTCGATATCCATCGAATCGAGGACCTGAGCTGCCATTTCGCGTTCAGTGAGACCACCGCAGACCTGTATAAAGCGGTCGGCAATGGTCGACTTACCATGGTCGATATGCGCGATGATGGAGAAGTTACGGATGTGACTTAAGTCAGTCATAAAGTCGTTACACAAAAAATGGGGCTCCATCTGTCACAAGACATAAAAAACGGGACCCCCGTGAGAGGCCCCGTTTTGGGAGCAATCGTTGAGCAAATTATAACGGATTCTGTGGTGCGCCGAAATGACTGATCAGCGCCTCAGGTGATGGAATTAGCTCGCAAATCAAGGTTTGATCGAGCATCAAGACGGGGACCCTGAGGCCATATTCATCTTTCCATTGCGGATTCTGATCCACATCACACCATTCAAGGTGATTTAGCCGATCCGGCCATCCCCGATGAAGCATGGAGACCATATCTTCACAAAGGTGACAGCCTTCTCGGTAGAAAAGTTTGAGCATTAGCGCCCAATGGTGAGTGCGACAAAGGCAGGATTGCCGTCACGAATGATTAATGCGGCGACGGTGCCTTTGTTCATCGCCTCTTCCATCATCGATTGAAGCTGGTCTGCATTTTTCACAGATTGACGGTTAAACATCTTCACGATGTCACCTGCTTTAAGCACGGTTGCCAAACGACTGCTGGGCGAGACCTCACGAATCACCGCCCCACCCTCTGGCATACCAGAAGCTTCACGCTCATCCGATGTCAGATCGCTAATCTGAACACCTAGGGTATCGATCATTTTAGGTGCAGATGATGAGCTATTCGCTTGAATGCCATCCTTAGGTAACTGAGCAACCTTGATCGACTTGGTTATCGTTTTACTGTTACGGATAATCTCTAGCTTGTGTGTTTTATCAACTGCGGAGCGGCCAACGATTGGCGGTAATTCGCTAGAGTAACGAATATTGGTACCGTTGAACTTGGTGATGATGTCACCGACTTCAAGACCTGCATCGCTCGCAGGGGTGTTTGGAAGCACCTTGGATACCAAGGCGCCACGTGGCTTATCTAAACCAAAGCTGTCCGCAAGATTGTTATCAACATCTTGAATCAACACACCAAGGTAGCCACGAGAGACACTGCCATTGCTGCGGATCTGATTAGCGACATCCATCGCAAGCTCGATTGGGATTGAGAACGACAGACCCATGAAGCCACCTGAGCGACTGAAGATCTGCGAATTGATGCCTACAACTTCACCATCGAGATTGAATAGAGGGCCACCGGAGTTGCCAGGATTAATTGCAACATCGGTTTGAATGAAAGGCACATAGTTCTCACGAGGCAAATTACGACCTTTTGCACTAACGATGCCGGCTGTCACACTGTGGTCAAAACCAAACGGTGAACCAATCGCCAGCACCCACTCGCCTACGCGTAATTTGTCACTACTGCCAATTTTCACCACAGGAAGATTCTTCGCATCAATCTTGATGACTGCGACGTCAGTGTCTGGATCACTACCAATGAGTTCAGCTTCAAACACACGGCGGTCACTTAGGCGTACTTCAATTGCATCAGCGTCTTTGATGACGTGATTGTTTGTCATGATGTAGCCATCGTTACTTAAGATAAAGCCCGAACCTAATGACTGAGCATCACGGTTCCCAAGATCAGGAATCCCTTCTTCAAAGAACTTCTTAAACAATTCAGGCATTGGCATATTGTCTGGAAGATCGAATTGACGACGCATGGATTGACGCGGCGCTTTCATGTCATGACGAGTACTGATATTGACCACTGATGGACTGTTTTTCTCAGCGAGTTCAGCAAAATCAGGAAGATTTTCCGCGAATGATGATTGCGCAACAAAGGTCAACGCAAATAACCATGAAATAACAGACGCTCTATTAAACATGTTTGTATCCTTTAAATTTAAGGCTTGGAATTTAATTGTTCAAAAGCAACTTGCACACCGGCAGGTTGCGTACTGACTTTGATAAGCGAAGTGTTGATAGGTTCCTTACGCTTAGCAGCTTTTAACCCTATCGCTAAACCTAGACATCCGCCGACTAAGGCAAGGCCATCGTTAAATGCGCCTGGCCCAAATATCGCTATAGCTGCGGCATTGCCCACAATTGCGCCGACCATGAGTGCAAACAAAGGCAAGCCATATAAAGACCAAATGGATTTCGAGTAGGTCGATTCTGGAATTTTAAGCGTTACCGTTGAGCCGATGGTTGGGGATGAATCGAATTGATCAATGAACAAATCAACTTCGTTCTCGGCACGATTTGGAAACCACTTGCCTATTGCTGCTGTACCACACCCTGCTTTCGCATCACATGAATGGCAGCCGCTTTGACGTTGAATAGAAACGCGAACAAGGTTTCCGCGAGAGGCAATGACGGTAGCTTGCTGCTCAATCATTGCTGAGCTGAGTCACAGGCTAAAACTTGTTTAACAACGCAGTTCTTATCTTTCTTGGATTTTAAGCTTTCTAAAGTTTCCCATTCGCCCACCTTACTCAGGTCAAAACTTGAGCCATGTTGAACACGACCTTGTGACACGACCTCAAGACCATCTGGTGCGGCAATTGGAGGAGCGAAAGCATATTGAGGAACATTGGATGAAGGTTGATCGAACTGGCTAATCTGTGGGGCAACTAGAACCGCCATCATGGCAACAGTTGCTGCAATGGCTGTTCCGCTAACAAATCGAAGAACAGGTCTTTCATGCCAGCGACGAGGTGCTAAAACGGTAGGCTCATTATTTAGGCGTTTTGATACAGCCTGATGTGTCGAGCTAGCATCGATGGTCAGAGATTCATTGCGTAAGGCCGCGCCAATTTGCGAATAACGAGAAGCCGTTTTAGCTGTCTCGGTTGAACAATCGATCGTTTGGGAGCCTGCCTCCCCATCGAGGAAGGCGGATAGATTTTCGTCAGATGATTTTTGATTTGTCATTCATCGTGTCCCATCAAAGGTTTAATGGCTTTATCTACAGCTTCGCGAGCCCTAAAAATGCGAGATCGAACTGTGCCAATTGGACAATCCATAGCTTCTGCAATCTCGTCGTAACTCAATCCGTCGATTTCTCTGAGTGTTAAAGCGGTTTTAAGTTCCTCAGGCAGCTTATCGATTGATTCCAGAATCACTGCTTTAAGATCCGCTTCCTCCGCAAGACGCTCAGGGGTTTCCTGTTCCTTTAGTCTTGTACCCATGTCCATTTGTTCCGCAATTTCCGCTTCAATATCGCCTTGAGGCGGCCTTCTGGATAAGGTGGCTAGGTGATTTTTAGCGGTATTGATCGCCACACGATAGAGCCAGGTGTAGAACTGACTATCACCCCGGAAGTTGGGTAATGCCCGATAAGCCTTAATAAAGGCCTCCTGGGTCACATCAAGAACCTCATCAGGATCGCGAATGAATCGAGAGACCAGATTGGCTATGCGCTGCTGATATTTAATAACGAGCGGGTCAAAGGCTTTTTTGTCGCCTTTTTGGACTCGTTTGACCAAATCAATGTCAGATTGTGCGGTGTTAGTCATACTTTCCAGCGATTATCTTCAACGGCGACTATCGCCACACGACGTGTAAATTCGTAACATAGCGCCACTTTAAATGAATTTGATGCTCGAGGTTGCGCCACGTCTAAGTTTTGACTGACGTGTTTCTCCATGGTTCCCCAGCTTTCTTGTGATGTGTTGATTATTGGCAGTGGTGCTGCAGGCTTAAGCACGGCCCTGCGCTTGCCTGAAAATCTTAATATTGTGGTTGTCGCTAAGCGTGAATTAGCCGAGGGCAACACTTTGTACGCGCAAGGTGGAATCTCGGCAGTATTGGATTCAGCTGACTCACTAGAATCGCATGTTGCTGACACCCTCTCTGCAGGCGCCGGCTTGGGTAACGAAGCGGTGATTCGACGCGTGGTTGAGCGAGGACCGGAAAATATTCGTTGGCTTGCGGAGATTGGCGTTCATTTCACCTCAACGCCCCCTACAGGTGACTCTAAACTTCACCTCACTCAAGAAGGTGGTCATAGTCACCGTCGTGTTGCTCACGTAGCTGATGCGACCGGTCGAGAGATGCAGACCACCTTGGTGGATGTGGTTCGCACTCGAAAAAATATTCAACTTCTTGAAAACCATATCGCTGTTGATTTGATTCTTCGCCCTAGTAAAGCCGGCGGCAAACGTTGTGTTGGCGCTTATTTGATGAATCTTGAATCAAATCAGGTCATGGGTGTTGGGTCGCGCTGTGTTGTTTTGGCAACTGGTGGTGCTAGCAAAGCTTACCTTTATACAAGTAATCCTGATGTTGCGACAGGTGATGGTATTGCAATGGCTTGGCGCGCAGGTTGTCGTGTCAGCAATATGGAATTCATTCAATTTCACCCTACTTGTTTGTATCACCCGAATGCAAAGTCGTTTCTGGTTAGTGAAGCTGTGCGCGGTGAAGGCGGCCATTTATTGTTAGCTGATGGTGAACGCTTCATGGATCAATTCGATCCACGTGGTGAGCTTGCCCCAAGAGATATTGTTGCTCGAGCCATAGACCATGAGATGAAGCGTTTAGGTAGCGATTGCGTCTATCTGGATATTAGCCATAAGCCGGCTGAATTTATTGAGCATCACTTCCCTACTATCTTAGAGCGCAGCCTGTCTCTAGGCTTTGATATGCGTAAAGAACCTTTGCCGGTTGTTCCCGCAGCGCATTACACCTGTGGTGGTGTCAAAGTGAATGATGTGGGAGAGACTGATGTGGCTGGTTTATATGCCGTTGGCGAAACCGCCTACACAGGCCTTCATGGTGCCAATCGCATGGCCAGTAATTCACTACTGGAGTGCTTGGTTTATGCCCAGCTTGCAGCTGAAGATATCGAATCCAAAATTACGCATGTCTCTATGCCAAGTGACATCGAAGATTGGGATGATAGTCGTGTTACTGATGCTGATGAAGAAGTCGTTGTATCGCACAACTGGGAAGAGTTGCGTCGCTTTATGTGGGATTACGTGGGAATTGTGAGAAGCAATAAGCGCCTCGCAAGAGCTCGACGAAGAGTTAACCTGCTTCGCCATGAAGTCGCTGAGTATTACGCTAATTTTAAAGTCACCAATGACTTACTTGAGCTACGAAACTTATTGGATGTGGCTGACTTGATTATTCAATCTGCCCAGCGTCGTCGTGAAAGTCGTGGCTTACACTACACCTTAGATTTCCCGCAGGTGGATGCTAACCAATGCCAGCCTACAACGCTTATTCCGGACAATTACCGCCCGAAGGGTCAGAAGGTTTAAACGGCTGAATAAGCCAACGGCGTAACAACCAAAGGCCTTCTTCAGTGCAGTTTCTCTCAGTAGCCCACACAGTGTAGCGCTTACGCTTAGTTCTCAGTGTGACATGTGTCAGATTCTCACTAAGAATCTTTACTGAGCGATCAATGATTGGCTCCATGGCATCCAGTCGAGTGCCAATTTTTGCCGTTTTACCCTCGAGATCGATAAAGGCTTCTTCTGCGCCGAGACCATTGGTTAAATGATCAGCCATCCAAACAAACATGGCGCTGATTACAATCAAGAAGAGTTTGAGCTGTAATGGCCATTGAATAGGCCATACAAGAAAAGCAATCAACATCACCAAGCTGGCAATAAATGCTCGATGCATTGGATCTTTGCTGACTTTGACCAGTTGCGCTTGCATCTAAGCTCGATGTGCCGCGGAGAATAAACGATAGAAGTTATCGGTTGTTATACGACCGACCTCCTCAGACGTCATATTGCGCAGTTCGCCAATCTTTTCTGCGACATAACGTACATAGAGCGGCTGATTGGGTTTGCCACGATGCGGTACCGGCGCTAAATACGGCGAATCAGTTTCAATGAGCATGCGATCAAG
>OBAL01000132.1_pt1 | contig 11373 bp, 11 predicted proteins | sample 1516331 | NCBI WGS metagenome assembly OBAL01 (sample SAMEA3275603, study PRJEB22092) | marine metagenome | biome: ENVO:00000038, "LAGOON"; feature: ENVO:00002042, "SURFACE WATER"; material: ENVO:00002019, "BRACKISH WATER" | collected 2014-06-21T13:56:00+00 | depth 0 m
CAGTCAACTTCAAGAACACCCTCATTATCATGACGAGCAATATTGGATCAAACATCATCAATGAGGCCATTACGCAATGGGAAGGCCCCTCCTACTCTGTCTTGATGGAGCGCTTAAAGCCCGAGCTCATTGGTCTTCTACAGAAAATTGTACGACCCGAGTTCCTCAATAGAATAGACGAGATTACCGTGTTTAGCCCGTTAGATCGAACAGAGCTGCACTCCATTGTTCAACTTCAACTGGATCTGGTCAAATCTCGATTGCGCGAGCAGGGCATTGACCTTGAAGCGACCGAAGAAGCCATTGATTATTTGGCGCGCACGGGCTACGATCCGCATTTTGGAGCCCGTCCCGTCAAACGAGTCATTCAAAACCAAGTACTCAATGCGTTGAGCAAAGACATCATTGCCGGAAAACTGGGAACAGACGATGTGATCCTACTCGATGCGTTCGAGGACGAGTTGGTGTTCCGAAATGTGGAACTTCCGCAGGCCTAGCATTCGTATCCCTACCTAAAAAGTTGCCGCAAGGCCTGCAAGGCTCGGCCCTCCAGAATTCTGGGGGGCCTTTTTTATCTATAAATTTTGCGCGCATCGAGGTATTGCTGCCAGCGCTCGCGATTTCTCAAATGTTCATTGTAGCCCACCGCATACGCGTGGGTTCCTGGCACATCGGGGTTCGCACACATATAGAGGTAGGTGTGGTCTTTCGCCTCTAAAACAGCGAGCAAGGCTTGCTTTTCGGGTACACAAATGGGTCCGGGTGGCAATCCTGTATTCACATACGTGTTGTAAGGGTGGTCCAGAGTAAGGTCTTTGGTGAGCACGCGTCGAATGCGCTCGCCTTCCCGCAATTGATTGATGGCAAAAATGACCGTCGGGTCCGATTGCAGTTTCATACCGAGCTCCAAGCGATTGAGGTACAAGCCGGCCACCATTTTGCGGTCTTCGGCATGGCTGCTCTCTTTCATTACCACCGATGCCAAAGTTCCCACTTGCGAGGGCGTGAGCCCCAATTCTTGCGCTTTGGACAGTCGGGGCTCATTCCAAAAAAGCAACGTGTTTTGAAAAATCCGATCGGCCACCTGTTCTGGCGATGCGTTCCAATAAAACTCATAGGTATCCGGCAAATAGGCGCCCAACGCCATAGGCCCTTCCCAACCCTGCCGCGGTTGGGCCAGTGCTTCGTACAAACTCGTGCTGTCTGCCATGAGCTGCTTGGAAAGTTGGGCGGCAATGTCACCCAAGTGCTCGCCGGCATTGAAACTCACCTTAACCGGTTCCTGCAACCCGGCTTTAAACATATTGATTATGCCGTTGATGGACATGCCTTCTTCGATGAGGTAATGACCGCTTCGAACGGTGGTCAGCCCTTTTTTCTCCCCTACGAGCAGCAACGCCTCCGGGGCTATCAAAACCTGCGCTTCGTACAGCTGGGTGTAGACATCTTCCAAGGTGGTGCCTTCCTCCACAAAAAGATCATAAGGTGTGTTTTCCACGACTACACCTGGCTCAAAAACAGCATTGTAGGCTTGGAATAAGAAATAGAATAAGACCGCAGGAATGACAATACCCACAATTAGGATGGCTGCTCTTCTCATAGTAATTTTTGGACAAGGGTGGCGTCTTCAAAACGTTGGTTGCGCTTGATCCAATGCTTCAAAACACCGACAGTTTCAAACTTATATTCCTCAAAGACTCTTTGACTGGCCACATTGGTGACGGGCACATGCGCGTACAAGTTGTCTAGATTCAATACTTCTGTGCAATAGGCGAGCAAGAGCCCGAGCATGCGCTTTCCGTGCCCCATGCCCCGTCGTTGGGCATGGACGGTGATGCCAACGCCGGCCTTTTGGGCGATTGGGTCGTAGTCGAACAGATCGACTATGCCGATGGGAACCGACGAATCGGACGTTAAACAATAGACCAAACGGAGTTGGCCGTCTTGAAACAAACTGCCGCTTTGGGTTTCGAGGTACGACTTTAACACCGCCCTGCTCAGCGGCCACTTGGACCAACCCAAAGGCCAAAGCGCTGCATCGTTTTCGACGCTGTACAGCCAGTTCAAATCTTGTGGCTCTAGGGCGCGCAGTTGGTATCCTTCTTCTCGTAGCACTTGGCGAATTTAATCTATCTCAATCTTGCCCTCAAAGACAAATTGAGCGGGTCCCGTGAGGACCACATTCGTAAAGGGACCCGTTCCTTGCAGCGCTACTGTGAGTGTACCGCCCAGCGCTTGAATGGGCACTGTGGTACCTTGGAGCCAACCCTCGCGAAGCGCAACAGCTGCGGCTGCGACACACCCAGTTCCACAGGCCAACGTCTCGTCCTCCACTCCCCTCTCGTAGGTGCGGATGTGGAGTGTTCCGTTGTGCACATGAACGAAATTGATATTGGAACCTTCCGCGCCGTATTGGTGGCGCAAGTCGCGGGCCTCTTGCACAAAGTTTTCTCCCACGTGGGCTCGCCATTCTACGTGGTGGGGTGAGCCCGTATTTAAAAAATAGCCGCCGTGGAGGATTTGAACACCATCGATGTCGTTCATGCCGAGCGCCACCGTAGCGTCTTCATTGATCCGGGCCCAATGCGTCCCGTCGATGGCGGTAAAATGTGCTTCGTTTTCGACGATGCCGAGGTGCGAGGCAAATTGCACAATACACCGACCGCCGTTGCCGCACATGCTGCTCTCTCGGCCGTCGCTGTTGAAGTACACCATGTGAAAGTGGGTTCCCGGCGACTGTGGTGGTCGCAGGTACATAAGGCCGTCGGCTCCAATGCCAAAATGTCTGTCGCACAAGAAAGCGATGTTTTCTTTTGTCAGTTCTTGGGTCTCATTCCGCTGGTCCAATAAAATAAAATCGTTCCCCGCGCCGTGGTACTTGTAAAAAGAGATCAAGGCCATTCTCAATGCTGTTAAATGCCGTTAAAAATACAAGCTACAGCCGGTGCTCAGCGTTCATTTGGTGTGCATTTTGGAATTGAGCTCCCACTTGGAACACCTTTCCTAGTTCGAATGGACCTAAAAATAAAACGAAGATGAAAAAGACTCTACAGGCATTGGCTTTGGTGATGGCTGGCGGCACCCTTGCGCTGGGCGGGGCGCACGCCCTTGGATGGACTGGTAAAACAGTCGTTATTGAAGATTCGCGGCCGGCGAGCGGACTCAATGCGCGCACTGCCGCCTTGGCCCCCGCGCCGCTCACCGCCCCCGCAGATTTCGTAGAAGCGGCGGAGAGTACGGTGCAAGCGGTGGTACACGTGAAAACAAAATCGGCCCGCACCTCGCAGCGGTACAACCCCTTCGAAGACTTGTTCTTTGGGCGCCCGTCCACACCGCGGCAGTACGAAGTTCAAGGCTCCGGTTCTGGGGTAGTCATTGGAAGCGAGGGCTACATTGTCACCAACAACCACGTGATTGAAGGCGCTACCGAAATTTTGGTCACCACCGCCGACAACAATGAATACGAAGCAGAACTCGTGGGGACCGACCCCACCACCGACATTGCCCTGCTTAAAATTTCTGCCCAATCCTTGAGTCCTGTGTCCGTTGCCAACAGCGACGAGGTGCGCTTGGGAGAATGGGTTCTCGCGGTGGGAAACCCCTTTAACTTGACCAGCACGGTAACCGCTGGGATCATCTCCGCCAAGGGCAGGGACATCAATATCATCGATGAGCAGAGTGCTATTGAAAGTTTTATACAAACCGATGCGGCCGTCAATCCAGGCAATTCTGGCGGCGCCTTGGTTAACACACGCGGCGAATTGGTCGGTATCAACACCGCCATCTCCTCGCGCTCGGGTTCGTTCGAGGGCTACAGCTTTGCCGTGCCTTCCAACCTCGTCATGAAGGTGGTCGCCGACCTCAAGGAGTTCGGCAAGGTGCAGCGCGCCTTTATCGGTATCAATTACAACGAGATGTCGCCCGCCTTGGCCTCCGAGCTGGACCTCGAGGTAACTACGGGCATTTATGTCGCCGGGGTGGTCAGCAACGGTGCGGCGGCAGAAGCGGGTATTGAAATTGGCGACGTCATTGTGAATTTAGACGGCAAACCCATTCTCACAGGGGCCGACCTCACGGAAGCCGTTGGGCGCAAACGTCCCGGCGAACGCGTTAGTTTAGTGGTGAATCGCAAGGGCAAGAATCGCTCGTTTGAGGTGGTCCTTAAAAACCAATTGGGAACCACGGAACTCATGACCAAGGAGGAAGAGGTACTCGCGAGCTACGGTGCCGAACTTCGCGACCTGAGCGTTGCCGAGATGCGCAAGTTGGGTCTTCGCCGGGGCGTAGTCGTCGAGGAGGTCCTGGGCGGTCGATTTGAGCGCGCCGGTATTCCCGACGGGTTTGTCATCATCAAGCTCAACAATGTATACATCGAAAATGCGGCCTCGTTCGAGCGATTGATCAAACAGTTCAACCCAGGGGACGGTGTGCTCATCCAGGGAATTGAACCCAACGGCACCGGAAATTACTATGCATTTGAGTGGTAGTTCTCCTCGATGAACCAAGGAACAAAAGCGCCCCGCCTGTGCGGGGCGCTTTTGTTTTTGGCTCGCCCCTTTTTAAGAATTTCGAGGTGGAGTAAGTGTCCTTTTTACACACTTCAAAAATGGAATAAGACACTGGTATTCAGACTAGTTAGAAAGTGAAAATATGTATTGCGTTGCACACGTTCGGACGTAACTTTGCTCACGAACCACCAACTTAACATACATGATTGCTCAAAAAGAGTATGTCCAAAAAGTAATGCAACGCATTGAGCGCGAACGAATCGCAGTGGACCTCAGTGCTTGTATTCACGAATTGTTTTACGACCGAGGCGTAGAGGTCGTTTTTTTTCGAAATACGCTGCGCGACATCACCTCAAGTGAAATTTTGGAACTGCATCAATATGCAAAGGACTTTGTCGGAAAGCCCATTGCGATTGAGAACAGTTTAGAAATGACCCGTGCACTCAAGCACACGGCCATTGAAAATGCCAAATTGGACTTGGGAAGGATGACGTACGAGTGGATGCTCACAGAATCCACTGCCGAAGAATTCATTGTGAATGAACTTTCCGAATTCTTCACTCCTAGAACCAACAACCCCACAGACGTCGTGCTCTATGGCTTTGGCCGCATTGGACGCCTGCTGGCCCGCGAACTCATCGTCCAAGAGGGACGCGGCAATCAACTTCGTTTGCGCGCTGTAGCGGTGCGCTCCGTATCGAAAGAGTCGTTGGAAAAGCGCGCGAGCTTGCTCAAGATTGACTCCGTCCACGGGAACTTCCCCGGAACTGTGGAAGTGGACGAGGAAGAGATGGCACTTATTGTGAACGGACGTCCCGTTTACTTTATTCCTACTCCCGACCCCAAAGCCGCCGACTACACCGCCTATGGCATTGAGAATGCTTTGCTTATAGACAACAGCGGGGCGTTTCGCGACGAAAAGGCGCTCGCTCAGCACCTCGAAGGCAAGGGCATTGCCAAAGTCTTGCTAACCGCACCTGGCAAAGGCATCCCCAATGTGGTGCACGGGGTGAACCAAGAAACACTCGACCTGGAGAATCAACGCATTTTTAGTGCGGCCAGCTGTACCACCAACGCAATCTCGCCAGTCCTCAAGGTCATGAACGACGCTTTTGGCATAGAGCGAGGCCACTTGGAAACCATCCACGCCTACACCAACGACCAGAACTTGGTGGACAACATGCACAGCAAATACCGCCGTGGCCGTGCCGCTGCAATGAACATGGTCATCACCGAAACTGGTGCAGGAGAGGCCGTTGATAAGTGTATCCCAGGTTTGGGTTCCAAATTGACGTCCAACGCCATTCGAGTACCGGTTCCCAACGGCTCTTTGGCCATTCTCAACTTGACCCTTGAGCGCAGCACGACCTTGGAAGAAGTGCTTTCCATCATGAAAAAGGCAGCGTTGTCTGGTCCACTCGTGGAACAAATTCATTACAATACTTCGAACGAGCTTGTGAGCAGTGACATTGTAGGCAATGCCGCTCCGAGCATCTTTGATACCAATGCGACGCAAGTCACAACCGACGGAAAAACCGCCCTACTTTATGTATGGTACGACAACGAATATGGGTATAGTAGGCAAGTCATTCGCTTGGCCAAATATGTGGCTCAAGTACGACGACCTGTCTATTATTGATTGATGTGTGTGACCGATTAGAGTGATCGGGACCGGCCCTTTAGCGAGGGCCGGTTTTTTTTTGACCGTTGGGCAGGAGTTTACTCCTTATCGATAATCAAGCGAAGAAGGCCCGAGTTTGAATTGATGCTCTCTTCCAAGCTGATCATGCTCTCGGTATTCTCTACGCCTTCCACGTCGTTGATTCTAAAGATGACATCTTTTGCGTGGCTGGCATCGCGGCAACGAATTTTACAGAAAATTCCGTATTTCCCTGTGGCCAAGTGCGCTACGGTCACCTCTGGTATGGAGCGGAGCTGTTCGATGATTTGTGGCGAAGTGCTCGAACGTGAAGTGTACAAACCTACGTAGGCAATAAAACCGAAGCCTAGCTTTTCGTAATCGACCGATATGGACGTGCTCTTGATAATGCCCATTTGCTCCATTTTTTTGACGCGAACATGAATGGTTCCCGGGCTTACAAGTAGCTCCTTCGCAATTTCCGTGAACGGCTTGCGAGCATCACGAACCAGGAATTCAAGAATTTGCTTATCGAGGCGATCAATCTTCATAGCGGTCTTTTTAGTGCAGTAAAATTACTGCTAGACAGCATACCAACAGCAAGGCCCTCAGGTAGGTATATAGCTATTTCGCAGTTGAATTCAACAAATGACCTCATTTCACTTGTTCCATTCAACAATATAGCCCTATTTTTACACCGCACACAACAAACACACACAATCTTTAAATTTCATCTAAATGACAGGGGTAAAATCTTCTAACAATCAATGGTCGCGAGTTTACACGATCAATAATCCAGAATCGGTCATCGAGGTGTTCGTAGATGCAGACCACAACACGGTAAAAGAATCCAAGAGTTTGAACTACAACCGCTACAAAGAATACACCTACTCCATTAAAGAATATCTATCACGATACGCTCACCACGCCGCCGGCAAGGCGCTACTGCGCTTGATCAACGCGAGCCACGCATAAAACTGCTTTCCGATCACTCTGTTTGTATTTGGGTTAAGCGGCGCTTCGGAAAGGGCGCCGCTTTTTTTATGACCTGAACCAAAAAAAAACGGAGCCCATAGGACTCCGTCTTTCATTCATTAATCTCTTTCTGTCTTATTTCACGTAAAACGGAAGCTTCACCACCTTGGCAGCGATTGGCTTGTCTCGTATGACCACAAAGAACGTGCTGTCCACCTCCGCATAGGCGGTGGGAACATAGCCCATTCCAATGTTTTTACCGGTCGATGGACTGTTCGTTCCCGAGGTCACCCGACCGATCACTGCACCTCCCTCATCGGCAATATCGTAGCCGTGACGGGGAATACCGCGCTCCACCATTTCAAAGGCCACCAACTTTTGAGCAACGCCTTGTTCTTTTTGCGCCTCGAAAAGCTCGCGGCTTACAAAGTCCTTGGTGAATTTCGTGATCCAACCTAGCCCCGCCTCGATGGGGCTGGTTCTGTCGTCAATGTCGTTTCCGTAGAGACACATACCCATCTCCAAGCGCAAGGTGTCGCGAGCGCCGAGTCCGGCGGGCAACAGACCAAATTCTTCTCCCGCTTGCATCGCCGCATTCCAAAGCGTCTCGGCGTGTTCGTTGGGCAGGTACAATTCAAAACCACCCGCACCCGTATACCCGGTGGCAGAGATGATCACGTCCGACAGCCCGACCATCGTCCCAATGGTAAAATTGTAGTACTTGATGTCGCTCAAATTCACCTCGGTGAGTGTTTGTAGCAACTCCGTCGCGCTCGGCCCTTGAACCGCAAGCAAACTGTAAGAATCACTTTCGTCGCGCAACTGGCAGTCAAAGGTGTTCAATGCGCTCAAGTGCGCCCAGTCTTTTTCAATGTTTGAGGCATTGACTACCAACATAAAATGTTCGGCCGAAAAGCAGTACACGAGTAGGTCGTCCACAATACCGCCTTCTGCGTTGGGCATGCAGCTGTATTGGATTTTGCCCGGCACCAATTTGCTCACATCGTTCGACGTTACATATTGCAAGAATTGCAGTGCCTCGGGACCTTCGACGAAAAATTCGCCCATGTGACTTACGTCAAACATACCCGCAGCGGTGCGGACCGCCTCGTGTTCTTTTTTCAAGCCGCTGTACTGGACGGGCATATTGTAGCCGGCAAAAGGTACCATTTTAGCACCCAACGCGACGTGCACGTGCTCCAGCGCTGTTGACTTTAGTTCATTTTCATTCATGGTATTCTGTGAATTGGGTTCTTTTATTCTGTTTTTCTCGCGGTCTCATTTCACCTGCACACCCGATCGCATCGAGCTTGCCAACAGGGAACGCCGTTTTATCCCGCAAGCATTGGTTTCTCGCCCCGAACGCGCTCTTAACCGTGGATGCGCTCTGAATGGCCCAGCTTACTCATAATTTCTGCCTCGAACTTGAGCAGACCTTCCCACATGGCGTCGACCTCTTCCCTATTCCCGTATTGGCGAGCCAATTTTAAAAACATGGTGTAGTGATTGGCCTCGGACACCATGAGCGTGTGGTAAAACTGGGCCAACTCCTGGTCCTCAATGTTCTCGGAGAGCACCTTAAACCGCTCGCAGGAACGCGCTTCGATCATCGCGCAGTAGAGCAATTTGTGGATGAGGCGGAGTTCCCGATCGCCTGTCTTGCCGAAATAGGTGTGCAATTGGTTCACATATTCGTCTTTGCGCTCGCGACCCAGCGTAAGTCCGCGCTGCATCATTCGGTTGTGCACCATTTGAAAGTGCCCCATCTCTTCGCGCGCCAACGCGGTCATTTTGTCGACGAGCTCGCTTTTCTCTGGATACGAAATAATCAAGCTAATGGCCTGCGACGCTGCCTTCTGTTCGCAGTAGGCGTGATCGGTTAGAATTTCTTCAATATTCTTCTCGGCAATGTTGGCCCAACGCGGGTCTGTAGGGAGCTGCAATCCAAGCATGTGCGTGCAATAGTTAAGTGTCAAACGGACCCCTTAGTGAACTTGTTGCTCGGCCATCAGGTCCGCCCAGCGCGAGGCAAAATTAACCATCAATTTGAACTCGGCCACGCTTGCCACGCGCTCTTTGTGGAAAATGAGCAACTCCTGGCCATTGCTCTCCATGTGGAAAGCAGGTTGGTTCATTAAGAACTCAATGCATTCGGGCGTCAAAAAGGCTTTGATTTCTTTCTCCGAGCGGCCGCGGATTCGGTAGCGCTGGTCAAATTTCACATCGCCCACCTCAATTTCTTGAGCACTGGCAAAGGGTGCGAGCCGCTCCAAGATGCGCTCCTTGTCCAGTACGAACGTAGGCAGGGCGTTGGGAACGCGCAGGACCGCACAGGCGAGTTGCTGGGAATCTCGAACGATGAACTCGCCGCTGTGCGTGCTGACCTCGATGGCGATGAGCTCGTGAGTTTTGCTTTGCAGCAAGTTGTTCGTGTGGTCGATGCGGCGGTTTTTGAAGTATTCAAAGCGGTTGAGTTGGGCATCCCAGCTGTGGTCGGGCCACGGAGTGAACTCGAAACCCGCCAGCACTGCAAATTGGCTGAGTTTTTCTTGCTTCCTACTCAGACTTTGAAGCTTGAGGCCTGAGGAATGCAACGCCTTCGAAGCTGGGGTGAGCGGTTTCTTGGTGCGGCTTTGAACTCCCAAGGGGTGGGTGGCCGACGGCGCAAAGGACTCCAAGCCTACGACCTCCAGCTCGCCTCCCTTTTGATGAAAGAGCTCTTCGTAACCAGCCAGGTGTTCCATGACGGTGTGGTCCACAAAGAGGGTATTGGAAAAATCGGCGATGAGGTTGGAAGTAGGCGGCACACTGTCGAGCTTGCTTTTCAGCTTGGGATAGTTAAGGAAATTGCTGAAATAATTGACATTGAGTATGTACTTATTCTCCTCTTCTTCAAACAACAAAGTGTTGGGTCGGTAGAAAAATCGGAGGATTTCGGACGTGGCCCCGGTGAGCAGCATTTGAACGACCAGGGTGGCCAACATGCCGAGGAGAATGCCGAGAATGAGACCGTATAAAAGCGTAGCGACCAGGGTAAAGAAGAATAAGAACAATTGTTCCAAACCAATGGCGGCGATGTGGCGAAACTGTGCCGGGTTGAGCAGCTTGTACCCCGTGAAGACCAAGATGGCGGCCAATGCAGGCAGCGGGATTTGGGTCAAGAGCGATCGAAAGAACAGCACGAATACGAGGATGAGCAGGCCGTGGAAAAAGTTCGCGGAGCGGGTTTGCGCCCCGTTGTTCACATTGACAGAGCTGCGCGCGATGACGGCCACTACGGACAAGCCGCCAAGCAAACCGGAGAGTGCGGTGGCCAGGCCGAGGGCGCGCAAGTCTTTGTTGACATTGGACTTTCGCTTGTGCGGGTCGAGGCGGTCGATGCCTTTGATGGAGAGCAGACTTTCTATGGAGGAGATAAAGGTCAAGCTGAGAACGGCGGACCAGAATGGGACCGTTGCTATGCCGGAAAAATCGGGCGCGCGCCAGGAGGACATCCAGTCGGCAGGGATGGATACCAAAAGTTCGGACGGAAAGAAACTTTGGCCTGTGAGCCGTGTACCGCCCATTTGAACCGCAATCGCAATAATCACAACCCAAAGAGGCGCAGGGATGGCGTGAACCCAAGTCCATTTGATTTTGGAGTAGAGGATCATGAGCAGCAGGGATCCCAAGCCCAGTGCCGCCGCGCGCCAGATACCTTGGTGCGACCAGATGAGTAGCTCCAGACTGCTGGTGAACTCCCACAACAGGGGAAGCGGTTCGCTGCTGCTGGGGTGCAGGTTGCCGATCATGACATGGCTTTGCTTCGCCAAGATGATGATGCCAATTGCGGCGAGCATGCCTTGGACTGCGGAGGTGGGAAACAGGTCGGCCAAGACGCCCATTTTGATGTAACCGAGCAGGAACAAAAGCAATCCGCTCACAACGATGGCACCCAAGGCCATGTAATAGCCTTGCAAAAGGTTGTCGCCGCCCATGGCAGTAATGGCGGCCAGTGTGGCGACTGCGAGGCCGTTGCCCGGCCCGGTGATGGTGACAAAGGAGCCGCCGAGGTGGGCCACGACGAGGCCGCCGACGACGGCAGTGATGAGCCCGGCCAACGCGGGAGCGCCGGAGGCCAGGGCCAGGGCGATGCTGATGGGCAGAGCGACCAATGAGACCACAAAACCGGCCTTGAGATCTGCCTTCCAATTCTGCTTAAAACCGCGCCAACCGCTACTGGGCAATTGCATCTTGGAGCTCTTTTTTGGA
>OBAL01000133.1_pt1 | contig 11333 bp, 9 predicted proteins | sample 1516331 | NCBI WGS metagenome assembly OBAL01 (sample SAMEA3275603, study PRJEB22092) | marine metagenome | biome: ENVO:00000038, "LAGOON"; feature: ENVO:00002042, "SURFACE WATER"; material: ENVO:00002019, "BRACKISH WATER" | collected 2014-06-21T13:56:00+00 | depth 0 m
AACTATTAATATGGAATTAGAATATATTGATGATGAAACTATTAAAAAAGTTTCTGATAAATCTAATTTAGTCAAATTTGTTGCATTATATGATTTATTAAATAGCATGGTTTATTTAATTTTTATTCCTTATTACGGCTTCGCAGGAATTTTTAGTTTTGTATTTTCTTAGGTTGGGGCGCACGCCGTCCACCGTGGAGCGCTGGCCCATCAGGTATTCCCAGCGCTTGAACTGCTTCCAGCCCGAACCTTTTTGGTACGCGCGGTCTCCCCAAAACGTGTCAAATTTCTCTACCACCGTGTGAAAATTCACTCGATAGTCTTGCATCGCTTCCACCCACGTCATCTCCTCAATGTCACTTGATGACAACGTTGAAGAAGAGACCGGGGTCTGAGCCGCTGCTTGCGGAGCGGTCATTAAGAAGGTGGCGGTTAAGGCGAGTGCGTAGAAGTACTTCATCCAAGGATTTTTTTAGGAAGTCTAAAATAAGCCCTGGGAGCCACTTCTTTACTCCGGCTTGCGAACCAATTGCAGGGTTAATTCATCCAGCTGCTCTTGGGCCAAGGTAGCGGGTGCATCGATCATCACATCGCGGCCTGCGTTGTTCTTCGGGAAGGCAATAAAGTCGCGAATGACCTCCGCACCGCCTAAGAGTGCCACCAATCGGTCAAAGCCAAAGGCAATGCCTCCGTGAGGGGGGGCGCCGTATTCGAACGCGCTCATCAAGAAGCCAAATTGTTTCTCGGCTTCTTCGCGGCTAAATCCGAGCAAATCGAACATGCGGCTTTGAAGGGCACGGTCGTGAATTCTTATCGAACCGCCGCCTATTTCGTTCCCATTGAGAACCAAATCGTAGGCGTTGGCGCGAACGGCACCGGGATTGCTTTCTAGCAACGCAATGTCCTCAGGTTTGGGCGAGGTAAAGGGGTGGTGCATAGCGTGGTAGCGTTGGGTGTCTTCGTCCCATTCGAGCAGCGGGAAATCGACCACCCAAAGAGGTGCGAACTCGTCGGGTTTTCTCCAACCCATTGAGGCCGCCAACTGCAAACGAAGCTCAGAAGCAGCCTTGCGAGTGAGGCGCTCGTCGCCGGCAAGCACCATGATCAGGTCGCCGGGCTTCGCATCCACCACTTCGGCCCAGGCAGCCAACTGCTCGGGAGAGTAGAACTTGTCCACCGAGCTCTTGAGCGTGCCATCAGCATTGACTTTACAATAGACCAAGCCTTTCATGCCAATATCGGGTCGCTTGACCCAGTCGGTCCATTGGTCAATTTGCTTTCGTGTCCAATCGGCCGCGCCGGGGACGGAAAGTCCGAGGACTGTTTCTGCAGAATCGAACACTACGAAACCTGCATCCTTAGTCACCGCGTTCATATTGCGCAACTCCATGCCGAAACGAATGTCCGGCTTGTCATTGCCATAGCGCTCCATGGCTTCCGCATAGGTCATGCGAGGAATTGAGTCGATCTCCACGCCCTTGACTGTTTTGAGCAAATGCAGCAACAGACCTTCAAAGGTGTTCAAGATGTCCTCCTGCTCCACGAACGCCATTTCACAGTCTATCTGTGTAAATTCTGGCTGGCGATCGGCGCGCAAATCCTCGTCTCTAAAACAGCGCGTGATTTGGTAGTACTTGTCATAGCCGCTGACCATGAGCAATTGCTTAAAGGTCTGCGGGCTTTGTGGCAACGCGTAAAATTTCCCCTCTTGCATGCGCGATGGCACAACGAAGTCGCGCGCGCCTTCGGGGGTCGATTTGATCAAGAACGGCGTCTCAATGTCCATGAACCCTTGCTCGTGCAAGTAGTTGCGAACAGCGATATTGACGCGGTTGCGGAGTGCTAAATTCTTTTGAAGGGGAGAGCGGCGCAAGTCCAAGTAGCGGTACTTCATGCGCAGTTCCTCGCCGCCGTCGCTCTCTTCCTCGATGGTAAAGGGCGGCGTTTGCGCAGCGTTCAATACCTGAAGGGAAGATGCTTTTATTTCAATTTCACCCGTGGGCATGTTGGCGTTCTTGCTGTGGCGCTCAATGACCTCGCCGCGGACTTGGACGACAAACTCACGTCCCAATTTGCGCGCTTCTTTCAGCAATGTACTGTCCCATTCTTCGTTGAATGCCACCTGAGTAATGCCGTAGCGGTCCCTCAAGTCTATAAAGGTCATTCCGCCCAATTCGCGGCTTTTTTGAACCCAGCCCGCAAGGGTAACTTCCTGACCAATATGTGATGCGCGCAGTTCGCCGCAAGTATGAGATCTGTACATGATATTTTGCTTTGAGCGGCAAAAGTACAATAGTTCAAAGGCTATTTACCTATTTTAGGCGGGGATGATTTCACAACAAGAACACGAACACTTTATGCGCTACGCGTTGGCCGAGGCGCAACGCGCCGCAGCGTTGGGCGAGGTGCCCGTCGGCGCCGTCATCGTAGCCGGCGGCCGCATAATTGCTCGCGGTCACAACTTGGTGGAGCGCCTCGTGGACGTGACGGCGCACGCTGAAATTCAAGCCATCACCGCCGCATCGAACTACCTGGGCGCAAAATTCCTCAACAAGTGTACCCTATATGTGACGCTTGAGCCCTGCCCCATGTGTGCCGGCGCCTTGTTTTGGTCGCAGATGGGCACGGTCGTCTTCGGGGCCTCGGACCTCAAGCGAGGCTTCGAAGAACACGGCGGCTACCTTCATCCCAAGACCCAAATTGTACGCGGCATTCTTGCGGAAGAATGCGGCACAATTGTATCCGAATTTTTTGCTCAAAAGAGAAAATCATGAAACTCAGTTTAGTCGACATCGTCGTCCTTATTGTCCTATTAGGTCTCACACTTTTTATTGGTTTGTACATGGGGCGCCCCAAGAAGCGCAATTTGAGTGAGTTTTTCCTGGGCGGACGCTCCCTCCCTTGGTACATCGCGGGCATCTCCATGGTTGCCACGACTTTTGCGGCGGACACCCCCCTTGCGGTCACCGAGCTGGTGGGCAAGTACGGCATCTCCGGCAACTGGTTGTGGTGGAACCTCCTCGCCGGCGGCATGCTCACGACCGTATTTTTTGCCAAACTTTGGCGACGCTCGGGAGTGACTACAGAAGTTGAGTTTATTGAATTTCGATACAGTGGCGCCCCTGCAGCCTTTTTGCGCGGGCTAAAAAGCATTTACCTCGGCGGTTTCATGAACGTTCTCATCATGGGCTGGGTGAATGTGGCAATGATCACCCTGCTTCAAGGCTTCTTCGGGCTCACCCACTGGGCAGCCCTTGGCTACACAGCGGCGGCGCTCTTGTTGGTGGTCCTGTACGTGAATTTTAGCGGGTTCAGAGGCGTCGTCTATACCGACGTCTTTCAATTTGTACTGGCCATGGCCGGTTCAATCACATTGGCCGTGGTAGTCCTTCGCTCCCCCGAGGTCGGCGGCGTCGCCGGTCTTAAAAGCAGTCTTCCGCGGGACACCTTCGCCTTTTTGCCTACTGTGTCGCAGGGAGAACAGGGCAGTACCTATCAAATTGGCCTCGCGAGTTTCTTGGCCTACTTTGGGATGATCTGGTGGACCTCTTGGTACCCTGGTGCCGAACCGGGCGGGGGTGGTTACAGCGCCCAGCGCATGCTCAGCACAAAAGACGAGCGAAGCAGTTACCTAGCTTCCATGCTCTTCCAGATCGGTCACTATGCCGTGCGTCCGTGGCCGTGGATTTTAGCGGCGCTGGCGGCACTTTCCATCTACGGCAGCAAGGGAGATTTAGTGGCAAACGCGCCGGAACAACTGGCCGTGTGGCTGGAAGGGAATGAGACCCTATCTCCCTCCGATCAAACCGCTTTGGACGCCTGGACCGCGCAGTGGGAACCCGTCTACGGCGAACGACTGTACGACGCCTACCGCTACCAAAAAGACAACCGATTCGGGTACATCTTTCTCATGCGCGACTTCCTTCCCAAGGGCGTTTTAGGCATGCTACTCGCCTCGTTCTTTGCGGCCTACATGAGCACCATGAGCACGCAACTGAACTGGGGTGCTTCGTACCTGATCAACGACTTGTACCTGCGATTCCTTCGGCCCAACAATGCAAAAAGTCAATCTTTGAGCACCTCCCGCTGGACCATCGTCGCCTTGGCCATTCTAGGCCTTCTCATCACCCTTTTTATGGACAGCATCGCCGGAGTTTGGAGCTTCATCATGGAATGCGGCGCCGGCCTAGGGCTCGTACTCATCCTGCGCTGGTACTGGTGGCGCATCAACGCATGGGTCGAAATTGTGGCGACCTTGGCGCCCTTTCTTGGCTACGCCATTGCCCACAGCTTGCTGGACTGGGCCTTCCCGAACAGTTTCTTTTTTACGGTCTCATTCACCACCGTCGCCTGGCTCCTTACCCTGCTGTTCACCCAGCCCACGAGCATGTCCACCTTGGTACAATTTTACGCGACCATCCGCCCACCCGGCCAATGGAAGAATGTCTCGCTCCGCGTGCCCGCGGACGACTCCATCCGCTCCACACCCACCGCAATGCTCGTTCTGCAATGGCTCGGCGGCATTGCCGCGGTGTACGGCGCCCTGTTCTTGTCGGGATACGTGCTCTTGCAACTCTGGAAATAACCGAACCCAACGAACGCCTTTGGGCGCAACCGTGACCGCTTTGACATAAAAAAAGCCCCCCGAACAGCTGCGCTGTTCGGGGGGCTCGTTGTTTTAATTCGATCGGTGAATTAATCGAGTGTTCTCTTCACCTCTACCATTTCGTACGATTCTACAATGTCCTTCACTCGGATGTCGTTGTAGTTTTCGATGTTTAAACCACACTCGTATCCCTTGCGAACTTCCTTGACATCGTCTTTGTAGCGCTTGAGCGAGCCCAATCGACCGGTGTACACCACCACGCCGTCACGAATGATGCGCACACTGTGGTTGCGCTCGATCGTTCCGTCGGTAACCATACAGCCCGCGATGGTTCCCACCTTGGAGATTTTGAAGGTCTCGCGAATTTCCGCTGTACCGCGAACTTCTTCCTTGACCTCGGCAGAGAGCATTCCCTCCATCGCGTCGCGCACCTCGTTGATGGCGTCGTAGATGATAGAGTACATGCGAACCTCTACTTCTTCCTTCTCTGCCAGTTTTCTCGCTTGAGAAGACGGGCGAACCTGGAAGCCGATCACAATCGCGTCGGAAGCGGTAGCAAGGAGGATGTCGCTTTCAGAAATTTGACCTACACCTCGGTGGATAATGTTGACTTGAATCTCTTCGGTGCTCAATTTTTGAAGCGAATCAGAAAGCGCTTCTACAGAGCCGTCCACATCCCCTTTCAAGATAATATTGAGTTCTTGGAAGTCGCCCACTTTGAGTCGTCGGCCAATTTCCTCTAGGGTCATCTTCTTCTGAGAACGAACCGATTGTTCGCGCTGCAATTGAAGTCGCTTGGCAGCAATTTGCTTGGCCTCGCGCTCGTCGTTCATCACCAAAAAGCGATCGCCTGAGGTAGGTGCGCCGTCAAGACCAAGGAGGTTGACTGGCGTAGACGGTCCGGCCACTTTGATGCGCTGGCCTCTTTCGTCCAACATCGCTTTGACCTTACCGCTGTACTGGCCTGCAAGGACATAGTCGCCAACGCGAAGCGAGCCCGACTGAACCAGCGCAGTACACATGTACCCGCGGCCTTTGTCCAAGGATGCCTCCACAACGGTACCCGATGCGTTCTTGTTCGGATTGGCTTTGAGGTCCAACATTTCTGCTTCGAGAACCACCTTCTCCAACAATTCTTCAATGTGAAGACCTGTCTTGGCGGAAATCTCTTGGCTTTGAACCGTTCCTCCCCAATCTTCTACCAGTACATTCTGGGCAGAGAGTTGTTCTTTAATCTTATCTGGGTTTGCCTCTTCGCGATCCACCTTGTTGATGGCCACAATGATGGGCACGCCCGCTGCTTGCGCGTGGGCAATGGCCTCTTTGGTTTGTGGCATCACGGCGTCGTCGGCTGCAACCACAATAATGGCAATGTCGGTCACCTGAGCACCTCTGGCACGCATGGCCGTAAAGGCCTCGTGACCTGGAGTATCCAAGAAGGTGATTGTGTGACCCGTTCCAATTTTCACATTGTAGGCGCCGATGTGCTGGGTAATTCCCCCTGCTTCGCCGGCAATCACATTACTCTTGCGAATGTAATCTAGCAACGATGTCTTACCGTGGTCTACGTGGCCCATGACGGTAACAATGGGCGGACGGCTAACCAAGTCTTCTGGGTTGTCTGCCTCTTCCGCAACGCTTTCGCTCACTTCTTCATCGGTGAACTCTACGCTAAAGCCAAATTCTTCGGCCACCATTTCTAGCATCTCAGCGTCCAAGCGTTGGTTCATGGTAACCATGACACCCACACTCATGAGCGAAGCGATAATTTCGTTCACACTCACGGTCATCATGTTGGCAAGCTCGGTCACGGTCACAAATTCTGTCACCTTGAGCACCTTGCTTTCCTCCATGGCGCGCTGGCCTTCGAGCTCCACCTTTTCACGGCGCTCGGCGCGTTTGTCGCGTCGAATTTTCGCACCCTTGTTCTTCTTACCTGTGGTAAGTTTTTCCAAGGTTTCTTTGATCTGCTTTTGGATGTCCTCGTCGCTCAACTCCTGTTTGGCAGTTGCTGGCTGAGTTCTGCGGCCCTTTCCTGCCACAGGTCTCGCGCTGTTGCCGCGGGCAGCTCCTGCACCAGCCCCTGCACGTGCGCGCGGGTCTGTCTGTGCTGGCGTAGCGGCGCCAGGACCTTGCTTCTTGATCCGTTTGCGCTTTTTCTTGTCGTTGGCAGATAACTTCGGCTTCTCGACGGGAAGTTCAATCTTTTGGCCCGTAAATCTCGGTCCGGTGAGCTTGACGTATTGGGTCTTGTGCTCGGAACTTTCTTTCTTCTCTACTTCGGCCTGCGCCGTTGCCTCCTTGGCTTTGGTATCTGCTTCCACCTTGGCTTCTGCCGTGGCTTTATCTGCCACTGCCTTCGCTTGGGCCGCTCGCTCGTCTGCGGCGGTTTTCAGCATTTTAGCCGAGGCTTCTTGCGTTTCCTTTTTAAGCTGTGCGGCCGACTTTTTGGGCTTTTGCTTTGACTTGTCAAACTGCGATAAGTCAATTTTGCCCATGACATGAAGACCAGAAGCTTTGGTCGCCTCTTCCGGCTGCTTGTCCTCTGCCTTAGAAGCTGCTTTCGGTTCTTCAGTTGTAGCGTCCGGAACTGTTGAACTTTGTTCAGTTTTTACGGTCTCATTCTCGACCTTCTCGGCTTTGGGAGCTTCCTCAACTTGCACCGCTTGAGCAGGTGCCTCGGGAGCTTCGGTGGCAGCAGGCGCTGCTGCAGGTGCCTCCATAGTTTTGACCTCTGCGACGGGCTCTTGAGGAGCAGCCACTTCGGGCTGGGAGACCTCTGGTGCAGGCGCCTCCTCTCGACAGGTGCCGGCGCTGGCTCGGGCGCCGGAGCCTCCTTCACAGGAGCTTCGGCTTCGGGGACAGGTGCCACTTCTTTGGTGTCTTTGGCCTCTGCCTCCACAGAAGAGGACTCCTTGCTGCTGCGCAGCAGGTCCTTTTCTTCTTTGACTTGTTGTACAACCTCTTCAGAACGCTTCTTGCGCTCTAAATCGGATGCAAAAGCCGTCATCAGCACACCGTATTGCTCGTCTGTGATCTTGTGGTTGCGGTTGTTGGGAATATCATGGCCGTGTTTGACCAATTCCTCGACCGCACGATCTAGAGAAATATTCAGTTGCTTGAGGGCTTTACTTAATCGGACGCTACTCATAGAGTAAGTTTAGGTTGTTCTTTATTGTTCGTCTTCGAACTCTTGTCTGAGCACACGAAGAATGTGGTCGGCAGTTTCTTCTTCCAAGTCGGCTCTGCTGATGAGATCCGCTTTGGACAAGCGCAAAACGCTCTTGGCCGTATCACAGCCAATTTTCTTCAATTCATCGAGTATCCAAGACTCAATCTCGTCGGAGAATTGGTCGAGTTCGATATCGTCTTCAATTTCGATATCATCGCGGTACACGTCTATCTCCATCTGGACCAATCTGCTGGCCAACTTAATGTTGTTTCCGCCCTTACCAATAGCCAAGCTCACTTGGTCCGGTGCGAGGAACACTTCCACGCGCTTGGCATTCTCGTCTATATTCATGCTGGTCACCTTAGCAGGACTCAGGGCTCGTTGAATATAAAGTTGCAAGTTATTGGTGTAATTGATGACATCAATGTTTTCGTTGCGCAATTCACGCACAATGCTGTGAATGCGCGAGCCTTTCATACCTACACACGCTCCTACTGGGTCGATGCGGTCGTCGTACGACTCTACGGCTACTTTGGCCTTTTCTCCCGGCAGGCGAACCACGCCCATGATGGTGATGAGACCGTCGTAAACCTCGGGGATCTCTTGCTCGAACAATTTCGCCAAGAAGCGCTCGTCTGTTCTAGACATGATGACCACGGGCTTGGTACCTCGGAATATAACCTCTTTCACCACCGCTCTCAAGGTGTCGCCTTTGCGGAAAAACTCGCGGTCGCCGATCATTTGATCTTTCGGCAAGATGAGCTCATTTCCCTCGTCGTCGTAGACGATCACCTCACGGTGACGAACGTGGTGGACTTCGCCGGAAATAATTTCACCTTCGAGGTCTTTGTATCTCTTGAAGAGCTCGGCGTTGTCGTGCTCTTGAATGCGCGTAACTAAGTTTTGGCGGAATGCCAAAATAAAGCGGCGGCCCAAGTCAATGAGCTTGACTTCTTCCGAAACTTCCTCTCCTACTTCGTAGTCATCCTCAATTTTCAATGCGTCGCTCAACGAGATCTCCATGTTCTCGTCCTCGACCTCACCGTCTTCGACCACGGTGCGGTTGCGCCAAATTTCAAGGTCTCCTTTATCAGGGTTGACAATGACATCAAAGTTCTCGTCCGTCTCAAACTTTTTGCGCAATTGATTGCGGAACGCCTCTTCGATGAAAGCCATCAACGTAAGTCTGTCAATGTTTTTCTCTTCCTTAAATGCAAGGAAACTTTCGATAATCGCCTGATTCTCCATGACTATTTGAACTGTACTACAATTTTTGCTTCGGTCAAGTCTTTCCAAGAAACCTGCACCGTTTTGGGGTCTTCTTTTTTCTTTTCTGGCGGTACCACCAACGTGATTCCTTCTTCATTGACATTCTCGAGCACACCAGTGGTCACGCGGTCTTCGTGCTTCACCTTGAGCGTTCTGCCTACATTTTTGTCGTATTGCCTTCTGACTTTGAGGGGGCGAACTAAATCTGGACTGCTCACAGTGAGGTTGAAGTCCTCGACTTCCCGGTCCAGCGCTTTTTCGACGTGCCTGTTGATCATCTTGATCTTGTCTATGGAAAGACCTTCGTCTGCATCCACATACAAGGTGATGACATTGTTCGGCTTAATTTCAAGTTCTACCAGAAAGGCGTTGTTGAGTTCTACGGCCTCCGTGGCTGCCTCCAAAATTCTGTTTTGTTCCAATGCGCTCGCTCGAGTAAGTATAAAAAGTTGGGGGACCGAAGTCCCCCATCCCGTGGTTGCCAATTTGGCGCAAATATACAGCTATTTTTCTATTATTCTGTCTAATTATCAAGCGGTTTCTGCCGCACGCCGGAGGGCAAGAATGGAAAATCAATTGAATAGTATGAAAAACTAAGCGCAACATCGTTGACTTGGCGCTATTAACACTAAATTTGAATACCACCAATAAACTTAATACTGTTCCTTATGGAAAACCGTTCTGTGAGAATTCTCATAGTGGACGACCATCCCGTAATTAGAGATGGAATTCGCACTATGCTTGAAAACGCATCCTCCGAGCGCACTGCCTATCATTTAACTGAGGCAGGTAATTCCGTTGAAACGTTTAATGCCCTTGAAAACCAGTCGTTCGATGTCATTATTATGGACTATCAACTGGCCGACACCAACGGAGGCGATCTAACCAAAGAAATTTTAAGCCGCTACCCCAAGCTGCGCATTTTAGCCCTGTCCAATTACGACGAACTCAGTTTCGCCCAGCACATGCTTCAATGTGGAGGTCACGGCTACGTGTTAAAAAATGTAGACGTTCGCGAATTGAGCGAGGCCATTAACACAGTCATGCAAGGCCGACTCTATTTCGCCACCCACCTAGCCAACGGAATCATTGCCAACAGCTTTCTGGACCAACTCACCAAGAGATCACTCGAGCAAGACCCCAGTATTTCGAAACTTTCGAAGCGAGAGATTGAAATTATTCAGCTGATCTCGGATCAATTGACCAACGAAGAAATTGCCCAAAAGCTCTTTCTCTCCAAACGCACCATAGACAACCACCGCCAAAACATTTTGAACAAGCTCGGCATGAACAACACTGCTGGCTTGGTTCGTTTTGCGGTCGAAAACGGCCTGGTATAATTAGCCTGTCGTAAAAAGGTACCCTAGCGACCGGACTTCTTTGCCCTACATCGCTCTCAACAACTTTCAAAAAGAAAGCCTCCGCAACCAATGGTTGCGGAGGCCTCTTGTTTTGTGTGTAACTGTGGGGTGAACCTTACTTCACCATGAGTTTGTGCGTACGAACCTCGCCTTTGGAGTTCGCAATAGCAACGAAGTACAAACCGTTCACCATAGAACCGCGGTTCAAAGCAACCTCGCCGTTGACATTGTCAAAAGAGGCAACCACGCGTCCGGTCATGTCCATTACTTGGACAGTGAACACATCGGCCATGCCCAAGTCGAGTACAGCGCCAGAAGTCATGGGGTTGGGACGAATTTCAACGTTGGCAAATACGTCCTCTTCTACAGATACGAAAGAACATGTTCCGTAAGTGTGACGCAAAGTATCCGCAGAACCGGTGCGCGCAAAGAAGCGGTTGAAAGAACCCACACCGTTGTCAACACCACAAGCAGCATCTACTGGCTCGTGGTTCGCAGAGTTCGCTGGATCGCCGTTAGAGAAACGGTATTCCATGGTTCCAGGGCAGAAGCTGCTCAACGTAGTAATGTATTGACCGGGAACAGTGTGCTGCGTCATGGCGATTGCGTTGTTCGCATCCCACTGAGTAAAGGTACCGATGAGGTAGATGGTGTCTGCAGGAGTGTAGGCTGCTTGAGTAAAGTCTACAATGAACGTCACGTCTGCAGTTGCTGGCACAGATGCACAAGCACCGTAGTTGTCGTTTCCGAAGCAACGAACTGCAATGGAAGAGTCGCTAGAAGCTACAACAATCTTGTTGCCGCCGCCTTCCCAGTTGGTCGCGCCAGAAGCATCGTGCCAACGAGCCTTGAAGACGAACTCACCAGAATCGATGTCGGTAAACGAAATAGAGTACACGCCGTCACCGTCGGTATCTGTCAAAGT
>OBAL01000134.1_pt1 | contig 11311 bp, 10 predicted proteins | sample 1516331 | NCBI WGS metagenome assembly OBAL01 (sample SAMEA3275603, study PRJEB22092) | marine metagenome | biome: ENVO:00000038, "LAGOON"; feature: ENVO:00002042, "SURFACE WATER"; material: ENVO:00002019, "BRACKISH WATER" | collected 2014-06-21T13:56:00+00 | depth 0 m
GTGCCACTCATACGATTCATCATCTGCATCATGCTGTTAGTAGAACTAAATACTCGAACGCCATGTGACTCCAAAAATGTCAACATGCGAATTCTATCCTCAGCAGAAGGAGCGTAAATTTCGCTGATTTTTTTTACAACCACCCCGTCTAATGTCGTCATATCGACGTCGCCACACATAACACGACCATTCACCAGATCTAAGGCAATATCTGCCATATCAACAACCAGGCGAAAGCCAGTCATTGTCTCAAGACGATCAGCGATAACCTCGGTAGACCATTTTCCAGGTATGCCTACGACGGCAACCTTTTTGTTATTGAACAAACAACATCTCCTGAGGTAGAACAAATTTATGATGATTCTTACGTGGCGTTGAAAGAATCAGCTCAAGTAAATATTTAGCACGTAATGCCATATGCGTCGCCAACGTATTGTCATGGATAAAGCGTACAGAAGTTGCAAAAGAACGTGCCAATCCAGCAGCTAGTCGAATTTCAAAGAAGCGATCCTTCTGCTCATCGGCGAACTTTACACCGAACGCATAAATACGACGTATTGCATACATCATTAGTTGACGAATAGATTCACGCTCTTCCTGTAATCGATATATTGAAATCATCAGCACTGAGATATCTTGGACAAAATCCTGATGCGTAGAGCGATGTAAATCAATAAATCGAATTTTATCTTTAAGCGAGTCAAAGATAATGTTATCGACGTTAAAATCGCCATGTGTCAACACAGAGAAAGAAGGTGACCAAGCTTTCTCGCATTTCTCCACCGCGCTAAGTAAATTAAGAAAGGAAGGTCTCTCAACGCCGCAAATAATCTGTTTGTCAGCGAAGAGATTCGCATGAACTCTTTGGCTGGCCGGCAAGCGCTTAGCCAATTGGGCCATAAAACGTGCTTCCGCCTTGTCGTTTACCATGGTTGAACGCCATAACTTACGCAATGTTTTAAATAAACGGATCAACGCCTCGTCAAGTTTTTCTTTATTTCCCTCTAACAATAACTTCTCGAAGGTATCACCAGGCAAATACTCAATGACTACCGAGGCTAAATCATCACGATCAGAAGAATGCGCTAACACCTTTGGAACCAAGCCTGGCTTTATTTTTCGCCAGCGATTTACACTTTCCACTTCTTCTGTAACCTTATCAGGCGCACCCTCTTTATAGACAGCGAGCACAGTATCTTTGCTTTTGATTGATGCAATTGCACTACCTGAGCGAGTAAGCGCTAATCGATCAAAATTCACCTCATCAAGACCTGTCTGAAGATACTCAAGAGCTTCATTAATTTGGTCAAAGTTATTGCTGCTAACAACACGCCCCATTCCACCAGAAACCATTGCCTCACCGACGCGAGATAAACCTTCTAATAAGCGTCTTAACTCATATGCGCAAATATAGGTGGCCTTAATTTGATGTGACGGTATTTTGGCGGCTTCTATCAATGGGGTGATATCCGCATAAATCGACAGAATGCTTTTTACTCTTCGATCAATTTTAAGGCCTGCCTTTGCCGCATCAACATCCATACCGATTTGTACAAAATCAAGGGATTTACGAATTTTTCGAACAACTTTACGGCTCAAATCATTCGCAGGATAGTTATCTTTGGCAACTAGCCCCCACTCGCTTATCCGAACGATGATCTGACTCATGTGAGCTAAACGATCAGCGAGTTGCTCGTTCGCCTTAAGACGATTATAAAAATCCGTGCCAGGCTTACGACGGTGTAATAGCTGAGCTATTTCCCGTTGCGACTTTTCTAACAAGGTATTGAGATACCCCTGACGACTGATCAGTTTAGGATATATCTCATCTATATGAGATTGATAAAAAGACTCTAGAAGCTCACAATGCAAGCGTAATTCATCAATCAAAAAAGCTATATTTTCTTTGAGTACAGAGCTTTTAATTGCCATGAGCAAACTACTATCGTATCAATATGCTTAATGTACAATAGTTATCATATTGATCACCATCTTTTTACGGTATCACGCAATGGATGACATCCGGATTGGACATAAGACACTCCATCTAAAACAGTCTGTGTCACGCATACCAGACAAGCGTAAGGTACAACGTTATCTTAAGTCACCTGAACTTGGGCCTTCGCTTTTGTTTTTTAGTGGCGGCTCAGCACTCGACAACACCTCTCGTTGCCTTAAGCAATATACCCACAACAGCATCCATCTAATCACACCCTTCGATTCCGGCGGTAGTTCAGCGAAACTGCGCAAAGCTTTCAATATGCCTGCCGTTGGTGATGTTAGAGCCCGACTAATGGCGCTTGCTGACGATACAGCACTTGGGCACCCTGAAATTTTTACACTTTTTAAATATCGTTTACCGACGGATCAGTCACAGGAAGAACTGAAGTCGACGGTAAAAATGATGCAATCTGGTAAGCATCGCATGGTCAAATCGACCCTCGAGCCGATGCGCAGCCTAATTTGCGATTACCTGCAGAGCTTCCTGAAAGCCGCACCTGATGACTTTGATTACCGCGGTGCCAGCATCGGTAACTTAATTTTGACTGGCGGATATTTAAATCATGATCGCTCACTAGATCCAATCACCTTCCTTTTTAGCAAGCTGGTAAACGTACGCGGCATCGTCAGAACAATTACAGATGAAGACTTCGAACTTAAAGCAACTCTATCAGATGGTAGCTGTGTCGTTGGCCAACACAACATTACCGCTAAAGAAACTGAACCGCTAAATAAGAAGATCGTCAAGCTGACACTTGCCGAACATCAGGACACACCAGAGAGCCAAGCAAGTTCACGTATTCGCAAACAAAATAAACGCCTCATTAAAGAAGCTGACCTGTTAGTTTTTCCGCCTGGAAGTTTCTATTCGAGTCTTGTCGCAAACCTACTCCCTAAAGGCGTCGGGAAATCGGCACTAACCAGCGCCGCACCAAGAGTTTTTATACCCAACTTAGGTAACGATCCTGAGCTTTTCGATACGGACCTTAGAGAACAAATCGACGCACTAAACAAAGCCATTTGTGACGATGCAGGTAGAGATGCTGATCAGGCAATGTCCATTGATATCGTACTCACTGACTCAGCACTCCATCAAGGCATCACTCCCGCCATACTCGACTATATCGAAGTACGCGGGATTCAGTTATTGGATATAGATCTGCGCAATGCTCGTTCTACAGAACACTATGACGAGCAAAAACTGATTGAAGCATTACTTTCGTTAACCTAGTGAAACCGCCTCAAAGCTCCTTCATTTTCTCAGAGCTCATATGACGCACATCGCGTCCCTTAACAAAGTAAACAATATATTCACAAATGTTTTGGCAACGATCACCGATTCGCTCTAACGAACGCGCTGCCCACATAATATCGAGAATTCTGGGTATAGATCGGGGGTCTTCCATCATATAAGTCATGAGTTGACGCATAATCGCTTCATACTCTGTATCAATGCGTTTATCCTCAGCAGCCATTGCAATCGCTTCATCAACATCCATTCGCGCAAACGCATTTAAAATACGATGAAGATTTTCTCTAACCATTGATCCCATATGCTCTATGCGCTGATATAAAGCCGCACTAGCTTCACCTTTAGAGTTAGCAATCGCCATTTTGGCAACTCGCTTGGTTTCATCACCAATACGCTCTAAATCCGTAGTCGTGCGAATAATGGTTTGCACTAAGCGTAAGTCACTTGCTGTAGGCGCGCGTAAAGCAAAGATACGAGTACAACCCTCGTCAATCTCAACATCGAGACGATTCACATCACCGTCACGAGCGACAACCTCTTCGGCCAATCTCACGTCGGACGCTTTAAGCGCTGCTATCGCTTTGTCGAGTTGGTCTTCAACTAACCCACCCATTTCGGCAACCTTACTACGAACAGCTTGAATATCAGCTTCAAACTCCTGTGAGGTGTGTTTTTGTTTTGCTGAAAACTCCATTTAAAATCCCCCCTGTATTTATTTTTGTACTGACATTAATTTGCGCCGTTTTTTGGGAAAATGCAACTAAAAGTACTCCCCTTTCCCACTTCACTTTCAATCAGTAAGCGACCACCGTGCTGTTCGATAATCGACTTAACAATGGCCAAGCCAAGCCCCGTACCGCCCTGCTCACGTGAACGGGCTGTATCTACACGGTAAAATCGTTCAGTCAACCGGGACAAATGCTGAGGTGAAATGCCCTCACCTGAATCAGTAACACTTAATGAAAACCCTTTAGCCACTTCTTGCCAGGCAATCGTAATCAACCCCTGGTCACCCGAATATTTAACGGCATTAGTTACTAGGTTAGAAAGTGCAGAATAAAGTTGTTTAGCATCGCCGATTAATGGCGCATCAGTAATAACTGCAATTTTAATCTCATGTTTGCCTGAAATAGCTCGAGCATCTCCCGCTACCCGCTCACATAATGACTTTACATCGACCTGCTCTGGGTTTTCAGGTGCTGCACCATCCAACTTTGCCAATACCAACAAGTCATCAATGATGTGCCGCATACGCAGTACTTGCTGCTCCATCAGCTCAACAGGTCTCTCCCAATTTTCTGGCATCTGTCCAGAATCAACCAAGTTCTCAAGGTAGCCATTAACCACTGTTAGCGGTGTTCGCAACTCATGCGACACGTTAGCCACAAAATCACGACGGGATTGTTCTGCACGAATTCTAGATGATATATCTTGTGCCAATAACACCAGTTGCTGGTCTCCATAAGGTGCAATACGTATGAGTAATTTTCGATCAAAATATCCCGGGGATGAAATGCGAATATCCTCAGAAAAATCTGCCTTACGTAAATAGTGCGTTAAATCGGGAGAACGAAATAAATTGGTGAATAACTGCCCTATATCTTTGTATGCATTTAATCCTAAGAGGCGCTCAGCTTCTGCATTTAACCAGCGAATTTTACCGTCTTTATCAATAGCCACAGCCGCATCAGGTAGTGCCATCGCCGGTGCTTTAAATTGCTCAATCGTCGCTAATAATTGTTGTTCACGTTTTTCAGTGCGTTTTTTATAACGAGAAATTTTCGCGTAAACCGCACCCCATAAACCAAACTCATCGGGTATTTCAAAATTCTCTGGGTGCTCCAACCATCGATTGACGCGGGTAAGCTGCCTTAATAAGTAAGCGAGATAACCAAACAGGGAAAGCCATAATCCAATAGTTGGCTGACCAAACAAGATACCTAGCAACCAGCCAATAAGCAGGATTGAGACGAGCCTCCAAAGCTCTTCAGACCACCAATTACGCACTCTGCGTAGGAACCTCGGCAGTCTCCGAGAAGCGATACCCTACCCCGCGAACGGTTTGAATCAGGTAATCAGATTTTGTAGGAGAGAGCGCTTTACGTAAACGACGGATATGCACATCGACGGTTCGCTCTTCAATGTAAACATTACGACCCCAAACCAAGTCGAGCAGTTGGGTACGACTATAAACACGGTCAGGATGGGTCATAAAAAAGTGGAGCAATTTATATTCAGTCGGGCCAATGAGCACCGGTTGATTACAACACATAACACGGTGCTGAAGTACATCCATCTCCAGGCCCATATCCATGGTGAGGATATTGGACTCTTCACCAATCGAGCGACGAAGAACCGCTTTTACTCGGGCTAATAGCTCTCGAGTCGAGAATGGCTTAGTGACATAGTCATCTACACCCGCCTCTAGGCCCTGAACTTTATAATCCTCATCGTCGCGCGCCGTTATCATGATGATGGGTAACGTTGCTAGAGTAGGATCTTGTTTCATCCAGCGGGTAAGGTCCAAACCCGACATGCCTGGCATCATCCAATCCACTAACACTAGGTCAGGCGTATTTTCATCCAACCAATTTCGTGCACTAAGGCCGTCGGGTGAAAAAGAGACTTCATAGCCAGCTATAGACAATGTCGATCCGAGTAACTCTCGGATAGCTGACTCATCTTCAACGACATGAACTTTAGGCAGTGACATTAAGGTTTCTCTTTTTCACAAATTCACACTTTAACCAAAACGACCCGTTATGTAGTCTTCAGTTAATTGGTGTGTAGGATTGGTAAAGATTTGTTCTGTCTCGCCTACTTCAACTAAATTTCCAAGATGGAAATACGCTGTGCGTTGCGAGACACGAGCTGCCTGCTGCATCGAGTGAGTAACGATAGCAATTGTGTAATTTTCACGCAGCTCAGCGATCAATTCTTCCACCTTAGCTGTTGCAATGGGATCCAATGCTGAACATGGCTCATCCATCAAGATCACTTCAGGTGAGACGGCAATTGTTCGTGCAATACACAAGCGCTGTTGCTGACCACCTGATAAACCTGTACCCGGTGCATCTAAACGATCTTTAACTTCATTCCACAAACCCGCTTTCTCAAGACTGGTCTCCACGATCTCGTCAAGTGTTTCACGATTCTCAGCTAGACCATGAATACGAGGACCATAGGCAATGTTGTCATAAATAGATTTGGGGAATGGATTTGGCTTTTGAAACACCATGCCAACACGAGCACGCAACAGAACTGGGTCTGTCGCTTTATCGTAGATATTTTCACCATCAAGATTGATATCACCCTCAACACGGCAAATATCAATCGTATCGTTCATCCGATTCAAACAACGTAAAAAGGTCGACTTACCGCAGCCGGATGGACCAATCATTGCCACCACTTCGTTCTCACCGATTTCTAACGAAACGTTTTTAATCGCATGTTTCTCTCCGTAGTAAACGTTAACGTCATTAGCAGTCATGCGAGGCTTGTCTGCACTCACGTTGCCGACAGTTTGGAAATCTGCACCTAGCTCTTTATTCACTTAGCTATCCTCAGTAAATGTTAACGCTTTGATTACCAGCGACGCTCAAAGCGACGACGTAATACCACAGCTAAAATATTCATTAATATTAAGAAACCTAACAAGACCATGATGGCTGCAGATGTCTTTTCGACAAACGCTCGCTCTGGGCTGTCAGACCACAAGAAAACCTGGACCGGCAGAACCGTTGATGGGTCAACTGGACCTCCTGGAACATTCACAATAAATGCCACCATACCAATCATTAGCAGCGGCGCACTTTCACCCAAAGCTTGTGCCATACCAATGATGGTACCGGTCAACATACCTGGCATTGCTAAAGGTAATACGTGATGAGTCACCATCTGCATTTTTGATGCACCAACACCAAGTGCAGCTTCACGGATAGATGGAGGTACCGATTTGAGCGCAGCGCGACTGGCAATAATAATTGTTGGTAGTGTCATTAGCGTCAATACCAAGCCACCAACCAATGGGGCTGATCGAGGCAAGCCAAATAAATTAATAAAGACGGCCAAGCCAAGCAAACCAAATACAATCGACGGAACGGCTGCCAGGTTATTAATGTTCACTTCAATCATGTCAGTGAACTTATTTGTAGGGGCAAACTCCTCTAAGTACACAGCCGCTGCCACACCAATTGGGAAAGACAATAACAACGTCACCAGTAGCGTATAAAAAGAGCCGACAATGGCGCCACCGATACCGGCTTGTTCCGGTTCTCGTGAATCACCGCTAGTGAAAAATTGCCAATTAAAGAACTTTTCAACACGGCCTTCTGCGGTAAGTTTATCTAACCATGCAAACTCTTGATCAGATACCACACGCTCGTTTGCAGGTGCCTCTCGTTTGAACACACCCTTAACAGCCATATCAATCTCATCGTCCGCCAATAACCACACACGCTTGGTTTGACCAATTAGCGAGGGGTCAGCAACAACCATTCCTTCTAAGGTGTACTCAGCACGCGAACTAATCATTTGCATAAGCTCACGCTTATCACGTCGTCCACTTACCTCAGGGAACATCTCTTGCATCGCGCTTCGCGGCAAGGCACGGAAGTTACCCTGTGCAGGCGCCTCGCTATTCATATGTTCTTCGCTGAAATTAATATCTAGGGCAATATGGGTTGCAAAAAAAGCACTGTATCCATTGCTGACGATATTAATAAACAGAATCGCTACAAACGACAGCCCCAATAAAATGGCACCTAAGCCCATTCGCTGAAAATTACGCTCCTTAGAATGACGCTTTTTAAGCGAGTGCTCTACCTTATGAACGATTTTTGGAGTAGACACTAAATTACCGACTGAATGACTCATGACAACTCCCGATTAATCGTACTGCTCGCGATATTTACGCACGATACGCAGTGCTATCACGTTAAGGGTGAGCGTAACCACAAACAACATCATGCCTAAAGCAAACGCGGCGAGTGTTTTCGCGCTATCAAACTCTTGGTCACCCGTCAGCAAGGTGACGATCTGAACAGTGACTGTGGTAACCGCATCTAATGGGTTTGCTGTTAGGTTGGCGCTTACGCCGGCTGCCATCACAACAATCATTGTTTCACCAATAGCACGCGATACGGCTAACAACACGCCACCCATAATGCCCGGCAAGGCTGCCGGCAAAATAACCTGCTTGATCGTCTCAGAGTGTGTTGCTCCCACGCCAAACGAGGCATCACGCAACGACTGTGGAACGGCATTGATGACGTCATCCGACAAAGAAGAAACAAATGGAATGATCATGACACCCATGACCAAACCGACAGCCAAGGCACTTTCTGATGAAACATCTAAACCGATTGACTCTCCGAATCCTCTGACAGCAGGAGCCACGGTCAGCATGGCGAAGAAACCATATACCACCGTTGGAATACCCGCGAGAATCTCAATCAATGGCTTAGCAAAGCTGCGCAACTTAGGTGAGGCATATTCAGCTAGATAGATAGCCGACATCAAACCGATCGGTACTGCCACAATCATCGCAATAAGCGTAATCAACATGGTGCCAGCAAACAATGGAATAGCACCAAAGAGACCATCAGAACCTACCTGATCAGCTCGAATTGCCGTCTGAGGGCTCCACTGCAAACCAAACACAAAATCAGTGAAAGGTACTTTGTCAAAGAATCGAATGGATTCAAACAACACCGAGAAAACAATGCCCACGGTCGTTAGGATGGCGATTAGGGAACTGAGAATTAACAATCCACGGACCATACCTTCAACCCGGTTACGAGCACGCATCTGGGGATTGATAGCTCGCCAAGCAAAACCTACCGCAAGCGTTGCAACAACGATAACCAATGCCGCTTGCGCCATACGCGCAATAGATGCCAGGTGGTTGTATTCATCAGCCGCTGCTTGGATGGCCGGCGTGACTTCGCCTGCCATAAAACCTGTTAGCGCATACTGCTTGATAGTAGACACCATCAAACCTAAGCGATCGTCACTCAGTGACAGCATTTGCTCAGGCAAATGCGATTTCATTATTGAGGTCAAAACGGCATCTTGACCTAAGCTCCATAGCAATAAAATTAAGGCCGATGGAAGTGCGGCCCAAAGCATGACATACGAGCCATAATAAGAAGGGAGAGAATGCAAATGACGCATCTGAGACAAACCACCCACACCCGCGAGTGCACGCTTTCGTCCCAATTGATAGCCGAGCGCCATAATGATGAGCACAACAGCAATTAATACAGAGACCGACATTTCAAACCCTTCAAGTAATTCATAAAAAATGACGCCCCACTGAGTGGGACGTCATTCACATTCACTTACAGTAATTACTTACCACAAGCGTAGTCGTAACCTGCCATAGGCGTCAGGTTCATAGCTGCTGCACGGTTACACTCGCGCTCAGCTTTTGGCATTGGGATCAAACCCTTATCAGATAAGTAACCACCGTCACCGAAAGCAGCTTCTGAGGTGAACTCAGCCAAGTACTCTTTCATACCGTTGATCTTACCAACGTGAGCCTTCTTCACATAGAACTGAAGAGGACGAGAGATTGGGTAAGAGCTGTCAGCAATACCTTCAAAGGTAGGTGCAGTTCCGTCAATTGGCGCACCTTTGATCTTATCCATGTTTTGATCTAGGAATGAGAAACCGAAAACACCAACTGCATTTGGATCGTTTACCAACTTACCAATGATTGCGTTGTCGTTTTCACCCATTTCGATGTACTTGCCATCTTCACGGATTGCATGTGCAACTTTCTTAAATGCATTCTTACCTTTAGAAACTTTGCCCTTCTTCTCACACAATGAAGTAGGAAGGCCTAGCTCAACAAGCTTGCTACCAAAAGCATCACGGTTGTAGTTACGCTTACAAGCTTCAATAGACGTACCTTTGATTTTACGTAGCTCTTTCCAATCAGCGAACTTCTTAAAACCACCTTCTAATGCCAACTCAACGAAAGCATCACGAGTACCTGATGATGGTGGAGGACCGTAAACAACGATATCTACGTTAGGAAGACCTTTACGTACGTCTGACCACTTCTGGTGTGGGTTATCGATCAATTTCTTACCGTCAGGACCTGGGATCTGCTTAGCAATTGCTAATGCCAAATCTTTCTTAGTCAAATCAAACTTAGGGCCATTCTTAGCGTTAGCAACAACGATACCGTCGTAACCTACACGTACTTCAACGATGTCGTTGATACCTGCTTTCTTACACTTATCAACTTCGCTTGATTTGATGCGACGTGATGCATTAGTGAAATCAGGTGTAGCTTCACCAATACCTTTACAGAACAACTTCAAACCACCGCCTGAGCCGGTAGATTCGATTTTCACTGGGTTACCAGCTTTAGTTACTTTTTCAGCAACAACAGTAGCGAATGGGTAAACAGTTGAAGAACCAACAACCTCAACGGTACCGCGCGCCATAGCAACGTTAGCTGCGCTTGTGAAAGCGACTGCAGTTGCCAAAACGATTGACTTTTTCATCTAAGGAGCTCCTAGAGTGTTAATGACTTTGTGTCGTTTAATACTGCTGGGTCATTACCACCATCGGAACAACCCTAACGAGTGCGCGCAGTCTGATGCCGCTATGTTACAGGTATATGACAGCTTGTCACACAAGGTCACAAACTGTCATAAAGCAATAAAAACAATAGCTTAGAATGGATAGACAAAAGAATTTTTGTCATGATAGTTAACTGGATAGACGTCAGGGTGATATAAAAAACTGTTTTAAAGCAACAGTTTACAGAACCGTTTTTTCAGCAAAAACTGCTCTACTGATCCTTTAAATTTTCGACGCCAATTTTATCGCGAATGTAATCGCTGACCGTCATTTCGGCTTTCTCAGCCAGCGCTTTGAGTTTCTTTTTTTCCTTACCCGTGAAACGCACTTCAATTTTGTGTTTCTTGGGGTTAGGTGACTTAGGTCTTGGCATCACTTTTCCTGTAAGTAATTGATTACAAATACAGCTATTGACATAGCTGTCATGACATCTATAATTAATGTCATGACAGGTGTCATGTT
>OBAL01000137.1_pt1 | contig 11237 bp, 15 predicted proteins | sample 1516331 | NCBI WGS metagenome assembly OBAL01 (sample SAMEA3275603, study PRJEB22092) | marine metagenome | biome: ENVO:00000038, "LAGOON"; feature: ENVO:00002042, "SURFACE WATER"; material: ENVO:00002019, "BRACKISH WATER" | collected 2014-06-21T13:56:00+00 | depth 0 m
CTGCCATTTTGCGTCGTTGGTTCAATCTCATGACGGAACATACTGAAGAACTTGCTCAAGTATTTTTCAGAGTTGTTGCCCTCCTTGCATGAAAAAGGCGTGCACGACACCATCCTGGATGTGGGCATTGGCTTTGGTAAAACCTTAGAACAGAATTACCAACTGCTCCGCGAGTTGGGCGCTTTTCAATTCTTGGGGCGCCCACTGTTAACAGGCGTTTCAAGAAAAAGTCTCATCTACAAAGTGCTCCAAAGCACACCCGACCAAGCGCTGAATGGCACGACAGCGTTGCACATGGCGGCCTTGCTCGGAGGCACCAACTTGCTCAGAGTGCACGATGTTGCCCCGGCGGTCGAGTGCATTGCCCTGTTTAGACACCTGATGCCCGACGGGGCCCCAACTTATTTGGAACCATGGGAGCGTTAAACATTGGGTTGTTCGATGTCGTAGACATCTTGCTCACCGGCTTTCTGTTCTACCAAATCTATCTGCTCCTTCGCGGCACAGCAGCCATTAGAATATTGCTCGGCATGTTGGCTATTTTCCTCTTGTACAATCTGGTACAATTGCTTGAAATGCACCTGCTCAGCGAACTGCTCGTCTCGTTTATCAGTGTGGGATTGGTCTTGCTTATCATCGTATTCCAGCAAGAAATTCGCCGTTTTCTCTTGGTCATTGGCTCGGCTACCTTCTCCTCTCGCAATAGATTCGTCGGCTATTTTTTGCGGTTTAAGAAGCAAGACGGCACCGCTTCCCACCCGTATGAAGAGGTTGTTAGCATTGCCCGCACTTGCCAATCACGCAAGGCAGGTATGTTGGTTGTCATTGAAAGAAACGACCCCCTCGGTTCCTTTTCGGGCAGCGGTCACGAGTTGGACGCCACCTTGTCGAGCATCCTGCTCGAGGCCATTTTTCGCAAAGAATCGCCCCTCCACGACGGCGCAGTCATCCTTGCGAAAGGCCGAGTCGTGGCGGCAGGTGCCAGCTTGCCCATCTCCGAACGCGGCACCCTTCCCTCCCATTTTGGGTTTCGACACCGCAGCGCTGCAGGGATTTCTGAGCGCACCGATGCCGTCGCCATTACGGTCTCGGAAGAGAGTGGCGCCATACACATCTTCGCAGACGGCCAATTCGAAAAGCACACAGCCGACACCTTGGCAGACGGGCTCAGCGCCATACTTTCGGCTTAAATTCACACGGCGAATCCGTCAAAATTCACGCATAAAAAGGCCGATTTAACCACCAATGCATGCCACTGGGCAAAGCAAGCGTTCCACCCATCAATCCACCCACAGGGCACCCAAGGAACCGTCAGGAATAGGAGCGCGGACCAGATAAACGCGACGTACACCGGTACCAAGAGCAGGTTCCCCACCAAAAACCAAGGGCTTGCACCTCCAAAAGTTGATTGCACCAACGGGAGCGTGGCTGCCCAGGCCGCCATACTTACTTGCGCGGGTACGATCCAGCTTGAAAGCCACCGAACGCTCTTTTTGGAGGTGAAGTCGTAGTCGTTGAAAAATTGAGCGGCTTCGTGGGATCCCAAAGACCAAAGGATGGCCAGAACCGCAAGGTAGCTCAACTGAAAGCCCAGCTCTTGGGCCACCGTAGGTTGCCACAGCCACGCCACAACTCCGACGGCAAACGGCCAATGCATCGCGTGAAAGGTTGCTTTCCTGGCGGAGGCCCAACGAACCGCCACGAAGGTGCCCACGGCGCGCACCACCGACGGGCCGGCGCCCACCGAGAGCGCATACACGACTAAAAAGGCAGATTGAACGAACAGGACGGGCAAGCGCATCCATGCCATGCGCAAGACCCCGCGAAACAACAAGGTCGACGCGCCCACCCAAAGCCCTACGTGAAAACCGCTCACCGCCAGCAAATGCGAAATGCCCCATTTCTGAAATGCCTTTGCATCGACGGTCGAAATGCCCTGTTTGTCTCCGAGAAGCACGGCCTTTAAAAACCGTTCCAGCGGCCCTGTGCTGCGCGACGAGACCGCATTATTCAGCATCCTTCGCAGCACCTCCGCCGAGTCTTCCAGCATGGGCGGTGCTTGCAGCGGGTACCAATAGCGCCAATCCATGTACAAAGGCGCTGCGTAGAGCAGACACGCGAAGGCCGCCACAAGGAAGAGGTCCGAACGCCACCGGCGGAACCCGTGTCCATAGGTCGCTACCACCCAGAGCCAAGCGAGGTCGATGGTATACTTGGTGCGCAGGGCAACGGCGCAGAGCGTGAAAAAGAGCAATTTGAAAGTCATTGCTTTCAAATTGCTCCTTTTGGACCGATTTGAGAAGCTGAGTGGAAAACTAAAAGTTATTCACCGCCGAAGTGACCTGGTGGGTTTGCGGCCTAGCTTTGGTGGACTTGGGAGGGAATGAGACCGAAGGAAAGGCAAAGTGACAGCTAGGGACGAACTGCCGTGCCTTTACAGCGGGCGAAATTCCAGTTCCTTGAAATAGAAGTTGAGAATTTCTTTCCAAGTGAAGCCCATTTGCGCCATCACCATGGCTCCCTGTTGGGACATGCCCACGCCGTGTCCAAAGCCGCGACCTTGGAGTTGGATGGTCGAATCTTGCACGGTGAAGGTAAAATGGGACGAGCGGAGGCCGAGTTCGCGGCGCACATTTTCAATCTTGACTGTGGTGGTACCCAGCGTCCAACTCGCTTGTCGCTCGGCGGGAAGGCTGTTGCCAAAGTCGGCCCATTGCTTCAAAGTGAGCTTGACTCCTTGGCGCTCCCAATAGCTGTTCCAGCGCTCAAAGGGCAGTTCGCTGCTCCAAGTGGCTTTGCTGGCTTTGAGTGAAAACGGGTCCAGCACCGTGCGGCAATAGGGCAACGACGTGCTCCAAACTTGTTCAGGTGCTACGGTTTGACCGCCAGAATTGCTGTGGTACAAGCCATCGATTAGTTTGCCGTGGTAGAGCGCTACAGTATCTGCAGTGGCACGAACGGCGTGCAAGATGGCATTGGCATTTCTTCCGTGGGCAATGCCCTTAAATGCCTGCGACTTTTGGTCGTCTGTAATATTGTATCCCTTTTGGGTGTAACGGTGGAAATTGGTGAACAGCCAAGTGCGCGCCAACACCGCTTGCGCCTTGTGGTAGGCAGTGTCGGGAGAGGTTCCGCCCTCTGCCTCGACCACTCCGGCGAGATAGGCCAGGTAAGGGGTCTTCACTATGGCCTCTACAAACAGGAGCCCATTGATCAGGGTCAGCTGCCCCGTATAGTAACGCTCCTCGGTCCAGTCGCCGAGGTCTTTTTTGGCGCGCATGACCAATGTATCGGTGGTGGAAAGTCGTATAGAATCGCACTCTGCGCGGTTCAAACGCAGGTAGCCGTCGAACGTATAGGTCGGATGCACGTCGTGCTGATCGTACTCCATGGTGAAAATACTGTCGGGGGTATAGGCGGTCAGCGTATAACTTCCGTTGAGAACCTTGAGCTGAACGTGGGTATTGGGGCTGTCGGAGAAGGCTAGCACTCGAAAAGATTCGGGGACAGCGGTAACCTGGGCTCGGGAGGCGAATGAGACCGTTGCAAGGAGAAATAGAAACCAGCGTTTTCTTGAAGTCATGAAGTGAAGTTGTTGACTGTGTGCAGTTAGAGTCGGTTGATGATCTGTTGTGCCGCCGTGGTTGCGGGGTCGTGTTGCAGCAGTCGAGCACGCAATTCTTGAAGGGAATTTAGGTGTGTTTCGGTTTCATTCAGCAAGCGTTCCCACGAGGCGTCCAGTGCCGCCGGTTCCGTAGCCTCTTGCAAGAGTTCGGGCACGGCCGGGCGGTTCAAAATTAAGTTGGGCAAAGAGAAATAGGAAACGCGAACGAAGCGTTTGGCGATGAATAAGGAGACCGGATGGGCCTTGTAGAGCACCAATTGAGGAACGCCGCGCAGCGCCATTTCCAGGGTGGCCGTGCCGCTGCAAACCAACGCCATGCGGGCCTTGACATCCTCTTCGGGAAAGCCAAAGACCTCCTGCATGTTGGACGGCAATTCCTCGCCGAGCGGCTGGGCATCCACGGGGCGAACCAGTAGAAAGTGCCAAGTGGGCCAGCGGGTGGCAAAAGCGCGCATGACGGGCCAGAGGTATTTTATTTCTTGCGAGCGACTCCCCGGCAAAAGAAACACCGTTCGGCTGTTGCCATCGAAGTTGTTGACAGCACTCAGACGCGCGGCCAGCGGATTGCCCACGTAGTTGATGGCAATGCCGCGTTCTTTGAACCAGTCGGTTTCGAAGGGAAGAATGCTGAGAAGGTCGTCGCAGTAATCGCGCAATTTCCATGCTCGGCCGCTTTTCCAGGCCCAGACTTTGGGTAAAATATAATAGACCACTCGAATGCCTTGCGATTTGGCAAATTGAGCCATGCGCAGGTTCATTCCAGGATAGTCCACCAAGACAAGGACATCGGGACGGTGCTCGAGCACTTGGCGTTTGGCTTCACAAAGTGCGCCCAGAATTTGAGGCAACTTCTGAACGACCTCTACGAATCCCATAATTTTCAGCTAATCCAGATTGCGCAACAACCGAACGCCGGCCGATTCCAGGTGCACGCCGCCCCACCCTACTTGCGCAACGTCGGGGCGAAGCACCTTGAGTGCGCGGGCGACCTGCGCGGCTTGTAAATCTCCTGAGGGCTCGCCGGCCAACCAAAAAACGGTGGGCATCAATTCAAAAACTGGAAGTACAGCACCGCTAAAATGCTCGGTATGCTCGCCCAAAGTATGCCTTTGGAGATGCTGTCTCTATTGAATTTTAGCGCGACGAAGAAGATGCCCGCATTGATCATGGCACCGAGGGAGATGGCGCGTGTCACTATTAAATTCCAAGCCGGGTTGGCCACATCGCCCAATTCGCGAAGGACAGGAAATTGCTCCAAGCCCAAGACCACCGCGAAGAGCGGCGACGCTAGGCCAAGGAAAATGCCAATGGCGTAGTCAACATTAATTTGAATGGTTTTACTCAAAACTCCATTGATTTAAAGTGGCGACAGCGTGGTGCGCCGTCAAATCGATCGTGATGGGAACGACACTCACATACCCCTGCTCGAGCGCTTTGAGGTCGGTATCTTCCCCGTGGTCGTAATTTTCGAACTTTCCAGTGATCCAATAATAAGGCCGTCCGAACGGATCCTCGCGCGTGATCACTTCTTCCTCCCAATTGCCTATGGCCATTCTGCAAACCCGCATGCCCGCATACGGCGCGAGGTGCGATTCTGGGAAATTGACATTTAGACAGGTTCCAGACGGAAGTCCGCGTTGGAGCACCTGGGCGATCAATTTTCGAACATAGGCCCCTGTGGGTTCAAAATCGGCTTCCCAAGAGAACTCACACAATGAAAAACCAATGGAGGGTATGCGTTCCAAAGCGCCTTCCACCGCTGCGCTCATTGTTCCCGAGTAGATGGTGTTCACCGAGGCATTGGAACCGTGGTTGATCCCACTAATTATCAAATCTGGACGTCGGGGCAATACTTTATTAATAGCCAACTTGACACAGTCGGCGGGCGTACCACTCACCTTAAACTCTCGGTGCGGCCCCGCCTCTTTGACCTCGCGGCACCGCAAGCTCTCGTCCAGCGTAATAGCATGTCCTTTTCCACTTTGAGGGCCGTCCGGTGCCACGACCCAAACCTCGCCAAACTCCAGCGCAATATTGGCTAAGAATTGAATGCCTGGCGCGACATTACTGTCGTCGTTAGTCACCAAGATGAGGGGTTGTTCTTTCATGCGGTCTTATTTATCTGTCAAATTTACATAGGGAATGCCGGTCCAAAGCAGAGGCATAAAATTTGATTTTCCCTAAACCATAAATTTTCACAAACACCTATGTTCTTTATACTCATTGTTTTTTCACTCGTTGGCTGGTTCGTGCAATCGACCTTGCAACGAAAATTCAAAACCTACGGCCAAGTCTTCCTTCATAACGGCCTGAGCGGGGCGGAAATTGCGCAGAAAATGTTGCGCGACCACGGCATATTCGATGTCAAGATCACTTCTGTTGAAGGTCAATTGACCGACCATTACAATCCCTTGACTAAAACCGTCAACCTCAGCGCTGATGTCTACCAAGGAAGAAGTGTGGCCTCCGCAGCGGTTGCAGCCCACGAAGTAGGACACGCCGTCCAACATGCCCAAGGATACGCTTGGCTTCAACTTCGTTCGCAACTTGTCCCCATTGTGTATGCATCCAACCGCCTTATGAGTATTGTTTTCATCGCGATGTTCCTAGGCAGTTTCGCGTTGCGCCTCTTTAGCTTTGGCCCCATCGTCTGGATCGTCGTCGCCGCGCAGGCAGCCATCACCTTTTTTGCGCTGGTCACGCTGCCCGTCGAATACGATGCCTCGGCCCGCGCTATGAAGTGGCTCACTTCTACTGGAACGGTGACTGCTTTGGAAGAAGAAAAGGCCGAGGATGCCTTAAAATGGGCCGCGAGAACCTATTTAGTTGCGGCGCTGGCAGCCGTCACCCAATTGCTCTACTATTTGTCTTGGCTCAACAGACGCTAGAGTTTACTCAACAAAAAAGCCACCTACCTCGCGGTAGGTGGCTTTTTATTTTGTGAACTAAAAAAGTGTAGCTCTTTCGGTTTATGCTTCTTTGGCTACACTGTAACCCATCGACTGCAAGAATTGAATTTTCTCATCAATAACAGCCTGCTTGCGGTTGTCAATTTCTCTTTCAATAGAAATAACCAATCCCTCAAGCTCTTCCGCGGTGAATTTTCCTAAAAACTGGGTAGCAAACAACGACTTAAGAGTTTTGTTGTTGTTCTGGTTTTCACGAATGTATTCAACTACTGCTTTTGGTTTCATATATAAATGATGTTTTAATTATGCTGTAAAAATAATAAAATTTTTAACTCTCAAACGAGACATCGAAAATTCTTAAGTTAGAGTAGATGCGTTAAATCGTGTGTCCCTATTTGTCTAACTGTCATTAATGGTTCTGCATAATCTACCCCAATTATACGGCCCCAATCCTGTGCACGTGCTTTGATCGAATCTAGAAAGCTTTTAGAAGCTATTACGGTCTCAGGCTCGGTACTATTCGGATTGAAAAACTGAGAAGAATGTGCCAAAATAGATTTCATTTTGGTTTCAAAGCCGTCCGTGATATCCACAATTAACTGTGGTTCAAGGTTGTAGAACTGTAAATACTGGTAGAGCTGTTTGGGACGCCACGGAGCCAACGCCTCGCCGTCTTCAAACAACTCGAGCTTGTGCAAACCTGCAATGAATGATGCCTCTTGTACCAATTGAGCCCCTCTTCCATGGTCGGGATGGCGGTCGGTATAGGCGTTCATTATCACTATGTCTGGGCGGTATTTTCGAATCTTGGCGGCCACTTTCTTTTGAGCTTCCAGATCGGTAGGCACTGCGCCGTCTGGCATTACCAAGTTCTCCCTCGCCGCACAGCCCAAAATTTTTGCTGCCTCCATGGCTTCGGCATCGCGTAGTTCCGGCGTGCCGCGTGTGCCCATCTCCCCACGGGTTAGGTCAATAATGCCTACTTTTTTTCCCATGGCTGCATGCGTGGCAAGAAGCCCTCCAGCGCCTAATTCTACATCGTCTGGATGGGCTCCAAATGCCAAAATATCCAATTTCATAAATAAATGTTAATTCTCTCCTTTGGCAAATGCCACAATTTCATCGCTCATCGGTTTGGTTCGGCTGCCCAAATGTGCGACCCAATTTCCGTCTGCGTCAATTAGAAATTTGTTGAAATTCCAACTCACTTTCGCGTCGTCCTTTCCGTTGCGCTCTTTTGTGCACAGCCATTGGTACACAGGGTGTCCTTTTTTACCGTCGGTGACCACCTTTGACATCATTTGAAAATCGACGCCGTAGTTGCGCTGGCAAAAAGAAGCAATTTCAGATTCAGTTCCCGGCTCCTGACCGCCGAAATCGTTGGAAGGAAAACCCAATAGTATAAATTGGTCACTTCCGTAGGTCGCGTGAAGCTCTTGTAACTCTTTGTACTGGGGCGTAAAACCGCATTCCGAAGCGGTGTTTACGATGAGCACACGCTTGCCGCGCAATTGCTCGAAAGAAAAGGGCTCCCCGTCGATGGTGGTTGCCTCAAGATCGTAAAAGGATGTGGGTTCCATAGTGGTTTCCATTTGGGTGGATTCGCTCCATTGTACTGGGTTCGAATTTGAGTTTGAACAGGCAATCAAAGCAAATGCCATGCTGCCAAGAATGAATGCTTTCATAATTAGTTTTTCTCAACAACATAAATGAATGGCAGTTAGTTCCCCTATTTTTGAGGTCTCATGCAGATCTTACCCCTACTTCATAGATACTACCTCCAAGAAGTACGCAATAAAAGTGTGCTGTTTTCATTGTTGCTTTACCTCACCGGTGTCACGTACTTGATTTACCAACTTACCGACGGGGCGCAGCCGCAAGATCAAATGTGGGCAGCCCTGCTATGGACAAGTGTATTTTTTGGAACGCTTCAGTTGGTTTCGCGCTCTTTTAACTACGAACAAGAGCACTACTACTTTTATATGGCCACGCTGGTCCGACCTCAGCAAGTGATCCTCGCGAAATTGCTGTTCAATGCACTGTACATGCTTCTGCTGAACGGGGCAGCGCTTCTCTTGTTTCTGCTCTTCTTTGAGCAAGAAATTGCCTCGTTTGGCCTCTTTTTGCTCACCATTGCGTTGGGCTCTTTTGGCTTTGCGGGTGTGCTCACTTTTACACATGCGATCGCCTCTAGAACCAAGGGCAATGCCGCGCTCGGAACGGTGCTGTCCATTCCACTGCTGCTTCCCATGCTCAAGATGGTTGCCACCTTGAGCGTCTATACCATTGTCGGTGTCGAGTGGGTTGACCTTGCCCCTATTTTGGGCTCATTATCCGCGCTACTCGCCGCAATCGCCTTGCTCGCCTACCTGCTCTTTCCTTATCTTTGGCAGGACTAAATTGGCTCAATGAGAGGAAAAACTTACAAAGTACTCGGTCTTGTCTTAGTTGCCTACAGCCTGACCTACGGCCTGCTCACCGACATCCCAGAATTGCCACTTCTCGAGCAAAGTATTCGCAATCTATTTTACCACGTCAGCATGTGGTTTGCCATGGTGGCCATGATGGCAGGCAGCTTTGGCGCCTCTATTCAATACTTGAGAAAAGGAACCCTTCAAAGCGACCTTAGGGCAGAGAGTTTGGCCGAAACGGGCCTCCTCTTCGCGTTTTTAGGCTTGTTCACAGGCATGGTTTGGGCGCGTTTTACCTGGGGAGCTTTTTGGACCAACGACCCCAAGCTCAACGGCACAGCCATCACATTACTCATTTACCTCGCCTATTTTGTATTGCGGTCCTCCAGCCAAGACGACAAGAAAATTGCTCGAATGGCCGCGGTCTACAACATTTTTGCCTTTGTCATGATGATTGTATTCATTGGCATTCTTCCACGAATGACCGACAGCCTGCACCCTGGAAACGGTGGGAACCCGGGGTTCAACTCCTACGACCTCGACAACCGACTTCGCGCGGTCTTCTATCCAGCGGTGCTGGGTTGGATTTTAGTGGGAACTTGGATCGCCGCCCTGCGTTACAGAATAAAGCAATTGTCGCGCATTCAATATGTCTAGCCGTTTACGCCTTGTAAAATGAAGAACTCCCTTTTCTACGCATTGACCCTCCTTGCCACTCCTTTGTTTGGAATGGCCCAACAGGCCAGCACAGCAGAGGCACCCGTGCACTTTATGTACAGCGCCGGACGCAGCTACCTGGTCGTAAGTGTGATTGCGCTCATTTTTATCGGAATTGCCGCCTATCTGTTCCACTTGGATCGAAAAATAACCAAGCTCGAAAATGAAAAATAGCAGCATCGCAATCATCATTGCCATAGCCGTGTTGGTCGGATACACCATTGTGCAACTCGGGAGCAGCGCTACCTACAGCACCTTTGCGCAAGCCCAAAACAATCCGGGAAAATCGTACACTGTGGTCGGGTACCTCGACCTAGATCAGGAGTTGGCGTTCAACCCAAAGTCGGTGGAGTTCAGCTTTTATGCTTTGGACAAAGACGGACACACCTCCAGAGTAATTTATAATCAGCCCAAACCACAAGACTTTGAGCGGTCTGAGGAAATTACCATGACCGGTTACTCGACCGATTCTGCCTTCATTGCCACCGATATTTTGATGAAATGCCCATCGAAGTACAACGAGCAAAACGAGGTCAATTCTGACCAGATCTACAAATAACTATGGAGTACCTCGGCGAACACCTCTGGGCCGCACACCTAGGGCGCGGCCTCACCGCCCTCTCTTTCGCATTTGCACTGCTCGCTTTTTTTGCCTTCACGAAAAACACCGCAGACTGGATTCGAGCCGGACGCATGGCGTTTAGACTGCATGCCCTCTCGCTCTTCGCGCTGATCGGCACGTTGTTCTTTATCATGTACAACCACTACTTCGAGTTCGACTACGTTTGGAAACACACGTCCTTGTCGCTCCCGCCGCGCTACTTGTTCGCAGCGTTTTGGGAAGGTCAAGAAGGCTCGTTTTTATTGTGGATGTTTTGGAATGCCGTATTGGGCTATTTTCTCACCTACAAGGCCAAGAACTTTGAAGGTCCGGTTCTGGGCATCTTTTCCGCCGTTCAAGCTTTCCTCGTCTCCATGGTTCTGGGGGTTTACATTGGAGAACTTCACATTGGCTACAGCCCCTTCATTCTCGTCCGCGAATTGCCCGAAAATTTGGGACTTCCCTGGACGCGCATGGAAGATTACTTGGTGCGCTTCCCCAACTTTGCAGACGGCTCGGGCCTCAACCCGTTGCTTCAGAATTATTGGATGACCATCCACCCGCCCACCTTGTTCTTGGGCTTTTCGGCCACCTTGGTCCCCTTTTCCTACGCCGTGGCGGCCCTCCTCAAAAAAGACTACAGCTCCTGGCTCAACGAGGGAATTCTATGGTCGTTCTTCACCGTCGGCATCTTGGGAATTGGCATCCTGATGGGCGGCGCTTGGGCCTACGAAGCTTTGTCTTTTGGCGGATTCTGGGCGTGGGATCCCGTCGAAAACACCTCGCTGGTTCCATGGCTCACCATGGTGGCCGGTGCGCACCTTCTTCTGGTTCAACGCAACCGAGGCGGAACCATGCCGTCTTCCTTGTTCTTGCTCATTCTCACCTTTCTATTAGTGCTCTACAGCACGTTCCTCACCCGTTCGGGCGTACTCGGCGATAGCTCGGTGCACGCGTTTGTCGACCTCGGCTTG
>OBAL01000138.1_pt1 | contig 11087 bp, 12 predicted proteins | sample 1516331 | NCBI WGS metagenome assembly OBAL01 (sample SAMEA3275603, study PRJEB22092) | marine metagenome | biome: ENVO:00000038, "LAGOON"; feature: ENVO:00002042, "SURFACE WATER"; material: ENVO:00002019, "BRACKISH WATER" | collected 2014-06-21T13:56:00+00 | depth 0 m
ACGGCCTCAGCGCAGAAAACCTCCCACCACTCTCAATCGGCTATTTAAACCTTATTGGGTTCGCTTTGATCACTCCGACAACCATGAAAATGGCTCCAATTGGCGCGGAAATTGGACACAAAATTGATCAAAACCTTTTAAAAAGGTTATTTGCAGTATTTCTAGGGCTTACATCGCTAAAAATGTTTTATGCACTCATTTAGATTATAGAGTTAGCAATAAATGCTGAAGACAAGAATATGGAATAAAGAGCACCTTCGTTGCTCCTCATCACCGAGCTACACCCTTCAGCGAAAAAGTAAGAGTTTCCAATCTCAAGTAGCGTTATCCAAACACTGTGTTCAAACACACTGTTTAGTTCTGTCATTGAAAATTAGTGCAGCAACTGACTGTACTACTTCTATACTACAAAGCAATTTTTATCAATTAATACGTTGTTTTTAATAGGATTTATTTTTGGTCCGGTGCGCTCATAATGCTGGGGGTCGCAGGTTCAAGTCCCGCCATAGCCACCATTCCCCCAAACCTCAGATCGAAAATGCTCCAGGATTGATACAGACTACAACGCCGCTGTAACAGTGAATTCAACCAGTAGCTCATCACTTGCTAGCGCTGACTGTCCGCATGCTCTCGCCGGTGCCGCACCTTCCGGAAGCCAGTCTTCCCAGATTCTATTCATGGCATCGAAATGCTCCATCGATTTCAACCAGATAATAACTTGAAGCATCCGAGATTTATCACTGCCAACTGACTCTAAGAGCGTCTGCACTCGATTTAAGGCTTCTTGAGTTTGCTCCTCGATGGATTGACCTCGGATACCTACCTGGCCACACAGATAAACTGTATTCCCATGGACAACGGCTTTACTCATTCTTCGGCCGGTTTCAAATCGCTGGATGTCATTACCCATTCTTAAGAACTCTCTTCTTCAACGCACTCGTAGTAGCACTAAAAATAAACTTTAAAGGAATTTCCGAAATTCTTTCACTGTACTGATTGATTCCTCGTTGTCACCGTGGACACACAAGGCATCCACTGGAATTCGAAGGGTAGACCCATCACTTGAAATGATTGAGCCCTCTCGAATAATTCGCTCTGCTTGATCCAAAATTTGATTGGATTCGCGATAAACCGAGCCTTCAATTGATCGAGATTGAAGTCGACCTTCGGGTGTATATCTTCGGTCTGCAAAAGCCTCGAAGAGTAATGAGATACCGAGTTTTTCTGCCATCGCCGAATGCTTTTCATGATCAGCTGTCGCAAGAATCATCAACGGAACATCGAATTGCGATTCGGACAATGACTTCATCAGCTCAGCCATCAATTCTAAATCGTCCATCATGCAGTTATAGAGCGCCCCATGCGGTTTAACGTACTCAACACCGACACCTTCTGCCGAAGCGATAGCCTGCAAAGCGCCCACCTGAGCGAGCATGTGCAGAGCAGCTTCAGAATGCAGCATCGGCAAAGGTCTGCGGCCAAACCCTAGCAGATCTGGATAACTTGGATGCGCGCCAACAACTACACCGCACTGCTTGGCAAGACGTACCGTCGCTCGCATGGTTAATGGATCCGACGCGTGACCACCGCATGCAACATTGGCCATATCGATATGCGGCATGAGTGCAGCATCATCTCCCATCGACCAAACACCAAAACCCTCACCAACGTCTGCATTCAATTTCATGCCTACCCTCTTCGTTATTAAAATTATCGAAAGCCACCAAAAAACTCTTGGTACTTTAAAAACTCAGCCTTTGCCTCGTCATGCTTTACTGGTTTAAAAGACACAACTTTTCCAGAAGATCTCTGTGCAAGGAGACTCAGAGATCGCCTAGTCAAGGTTCCAATCATTGGATAACCGCCCAATGACTGATGGTCGCGCATCAGCACAATCGGCTGACCTGAGGGCGGGATCTGAATACCACCGAGCGGTATTGGAACAGAATAACGAGGCTTGTTCGTTTCAATCGTTAATTGTCCCTCGAGTCGATACCCCATACGACTTTGCTCTTTTGCAACCGTATAGCTCTGGCTCAAGAATCGATCAGTTGCAGCCGAATCAAAATTATCTGAATTACGCATGATCACTTCACAGACCAAAGGGATCTGATAGGAATCAAGATATCGCCGAGGTATCAACTTGAGCGGTGCTAACTGGCTCGCCTTGTATGGTAGCTCATCACCAATACTTAAGGGGTTCCCGGACCCACTAGGCCCACCCAAAAAATCACGGCGACAAGAAGCTACACTGCCGAGAACGGGCTCAATATCAAACCCACCATCAACTGCTAAATAGGTAAACAAGCCACTATTTAATCGACCTATCTTTAAAACCGAACCAGCTTGCGCTGGGTAACAACCCGGTCCAATTAAACGCTCTCCATCAAGAGTAAAGTCACCCCAAGCTCCTGTAACAGCAAAATTTGTAGCCCGAGTAAATTCAGCCACAAATCCACCTCCCCCAATCTCAATAAAAGAATGGTTTACTGAATTTTTCAAAAGAGAATTAGCCCAACAAGAAGCGATGCTATCCATCGGACCTGCTTGCGCCACCCCTTGGCTGGCAAAGCCGTAGCGGCCAAGGTCCTGTATGGTATGCATTGGACTGGCTTGCCTAATCCGAAGCATGACTCTCCTCAATAATTCTGAACTCATCAAGCGAGATTGGCTTAAAGCGAACCAACGAGCCCATTGTTAACTTGGCATCGATTGAATTTTTCGTGGAGGAAACAATCGATCCAGGCATACGACCGATAATGTGCCAGCCACCAGGTGTTTCTCGCGGATATACGACTGTCTGATTTTCGGCAATTGCAACTGAGCCAGCAGGGATCCGGGTGCGCGGCGTATCACGCCTAGGGAGATGGATTCGATCATCAGTTTCCCCAAGATAAGCAAATCCTGGAACAAAGCCAGTCGCCAAGACGAGATACTCTCGCCCGCTATGCAGATCGATTATTTCAGGTAATGACAACTGAGTTGTTTCGCTAATCGATTGGAGGTCCAGTCCAAATTCAGGCGCATAACACACAGGAATCTCTATAAATTTTGAATCGACGTCACTGAATTCTGAAGTCGCTCTATTTAAAACTCCATTGAGTTCATCCAACACCAATGACGTTGTGACCAGTTCTGGGCGTACAATGAGGCTTAAAACACCAAATCCGTAACAGTGATCAATAAGCCACTCTGGCTTTACCGAACGAATCCAATCTGAAATTTTCTCAACGCTCGAAAGAGTGGTTTTAGCAATAGGCTCACCAAGTTGTACCTCAAGCGTATCTTCCGAAATCCATTGAATGCGCTCACCAAGATTCACAGTGCCGTCCAACCACCGTCTACACGAATTGATGCGCCCGTTATCATTGATGCTTCATCCGAGATCAGCAACTTACAAACACCAATACAGTCATCAGGCTGACCAAGACGACCAAGCGGGATTTTTGCTTCGACGGAATGACGAAATACTGGATCTGCTAACGCGGCTCGCGTCATCTCTGTTTCAGTGAATGTCGGACAAATGCTATTAATACGAATCTTGTATTGGCTTAGGTCTGCGACCGCACCTCGCACAAAACCATCTACAGCAGCTTTACTTGCACAGTAGACACTGCGATCAGGAGCTCCTACGTGGGCCAACTGCGACGAAAATAAAACGATCGAGCCAGGGGTGTCATGTGCAATCGCCAGCCGAGTAAAACCGCGCGTACAAATAATTGGGACGGCAATATTCATTTGGAGGGTGTCATCCAGATCTTGGTCCAAGATCTCAGGTAGCCTGCGATGCCTCGCTATTCCAGCGGTAACAATCATCGCATCGAACGGATCTTTTCGAGATTCAAAAAAATCTGCTACAGCCTGTCGATCTATCAAATCGATCGGAGCCACGCTGACCTCTCCGCCCCTTCGCTGCAAATCATCACGTATTCCATCGAGTTGATTTCGATTGCGGGCTAGCGCTGTAACTGAATGGCCATCTGCTGCAAAAGCTTCAGTAAGCGCTTTACCAATTCCCCGAGAAGCACCTGCGATTAGAATCCGACTCATCGATCTTACCCACCTTTCAACGCGTTTATGTGGAAAGACACTAAATCCACCAAATCAAAAACTGCAACTCCAGTTTCGGAGCGGACTTTTGACTTATAGGGAGATAAATTAGTGCACTCAAAAATCACACTTCTCACACCATATTGATCAACTAATTTTTTCACCCGATCCACGACTTCACTGGCTGCCTTATCAGTATCAAGTTGAGATTCATCTTTTGATATGACCCGGTAAAGCTCTGTGTCAGTCTCTAGACCGATAATTTTCACTCCGCGGATATCATGGTCAACAAAATGATGAGGTCGCAATGCTCGGGAATCGAAGGTTAAGACTCCGATATCGGCTTCATTTGGGTATACAGTTCTAAGGAATGGCAACATCAAAAGCGACGTACTCACAAAAGGAATTTTAAGATGTTGCTGAACATGTGCCTGAACAGGCCCCAGAAATCCACAGCTTGTAGTGATGAGATCACAACCCTGATTTTCTAGTTCGCGAGCAACGCTCACCATTTCATCCAGTCGATCTCCAGAAATGACGTCAACAGAGACCACATCGGCAACAGACGCCAGATCTAATCTCCGAATAATCGCTTTAGAAAAAAGGGTTTTAGGGTTCCCAATATCACCGATTGGTCTCGGAAAATTGGTATTCAACAGTATAACACCGACAGTGCAATCAGAGACCCTCATCAACGACTCCTTTTCGCTGATCAAATGGCTTCCAGAAAGCGATAATCATCGAGACAACCACGAGTGCAAGCCCCGTGACATCTCCGATATCGATCGGGTCACCTAAAATGAGAAATGCCATAAATGGGATCAAGAATGGGGAAACAGCCAAAAACATCGTACCCATCATTGGGCCAATGAGTTCGAGCACCTTACCGTAAACCAATACGGCTAATACACCCACGATAAATCCCTGATACATCACTTGTAGTATCCCTTGATCAAGATCACTCAAAAATGTCCGTTCGCGGGCAAAAAAGTACCAAACTAAATATGGTAGAGATCCCAGGGTAATCGCAATCACTCCTTGCATTGACTTCAATTTCCAACGACGTAGATTCAGCCCATAGCTCGCCCACAAACACGCACTGCCGAAGAAGCACAAGTCACCAAGAAGATGAATCCATTCAAATGGATGTGCGCTCCAAATAACCGCTAAAGCCAAGAGAAGAATTCCTAGTGCTATTAAATGGCTTAGTGAAATTCGATCGCCGAAGAAACGATTTGCAACAAAAGCAGTAATCAAAGGAACACAACCCAGAGAAATTGCACCGGTATGACTAATCGGCGCAAATTGAAGACCGGCGACATTCAAAAGACCAAAAGGGACTCCGGCGCCCAGTGTTAACCACAAGATCTGTGGAATAGGAGGTAGAACGGTTTTACCGCGAATCAACACAATTGGAAGAACCCCCAGTACCGCTCCTAGAACGCGGGCAGCGGCGATATCAAAACTATCAAAACCCGCACGCAATCCAGAAACCGACACAGATGAATGCGCACCCCAAATCATGGAGCCAAGTATTCCCAGGCAGACCGCAATTATTATTCGACTGTCGCGCAAAAATTTGTCTCGCTAACCCTTCTTCACAGCGTTCAAAGAACCACCTACTATCAACCGCTGTCAAATAATTAAAAGGAATCCGAGTGCAGGAAGTTCATATTCTAGGTGCCGGCATGGTCGGTATATCTACAGCCATCTGGCTTCAGCGAGCAGGATTTAATGTCACAGTCATCGATAGGGTGGGACCCGCCGGTGGTGCAAGTTACGGTAATGCAGGGGTTCTGGCGGCCGGTTCAATTATCCCGATCACAACACCAGCACTTCCCAAAAATGCGCTTGGGATGCTTTTAGATAAAGCATCACCGCTCTTTATACGGTGGCCATATCTTCCCAAAATGATTCCTTTCCTAGCGAATTATTTGAGCCACTGCACTAACAAACATGTTGAACACTATGCACGCTCCATGACACCGCTCTTGAGTGACACACTCGCTCAACATCGAGAACTCGCTTCTGGCACTGGTGCTGAATCATTTATTTCGGAGCATCCCTACGCGTTTGGATATCACTCCCTTGAGGCCTTCGAAAATGATTCAAAATGGTGGGACTTGCGCGCTCAACTTGGAATTCGATTCGATATTGTCGATGGAAAAGAGTACGGAGCCATTGACCCTCTATTCCCAGATCAATTCAAGAAAGTCGTCTTATGTCATGACCATGGCCGTATTGCTGATCCTGGCGAGTACATAAAGACTCTTGCCAGTGATTTTGTAAAAAATGGAGGCCAAATACGCGTCGACGAAATTACACGGTTGGTAAAAACCAAAAACGGGATGGGATACGAAATCAAGAACCAAGTAGTCACTCCTGAAATTTTGGTGGTATCGACTGGCGCCTGGTCCCGGGACATTGTAAGGACAGTAGGCTTAAGGATTCCTTTCGAAACCGAGCGCGGATATCACATTGAGCTGATCAACCCTTCAAAAGAGCCTGTTAACTCAATGATGGTTGCTTCAGGTAAATTCGTTATTACACCTCTAACAGGGCGTATTCGAGCTGCTGGAATTGTAGAGTTTGGCGGACTTGAACTGCCAGAGAACGACGAACCAATCGAACTACTCAAATCTCAAGTTCAAGCCTTACTCCCAGATGTCACGTTTGAACGCATAGATTCATGGCTCGGACACCGCCCAGCACCTGCTGATTCATTACCATTAATAGGTAAATTGCCGCAGGTCAGCAACTGCTGGCTCGGTTTCGGGCATCAACACGTAGGGTTGACAGGCGGAGCAAAAACAGGCCGAATCATGGCTGAATTGATTCAAGGCCGAACACCCGACCTCAATATGTCACCGTTCGATCCAGCTCGGTTCCATTCATAAAAAAATAAACGATAACTAGGAGATGTTTCTCATGAGAAAACTCACCACTTTTGCAGCTGCGATTACTGCGACTGCGATGTCTGCGACTGCACTCGCTGAAAAATGGGACATGCCAATGGCATACGCGGCTACTAACTTCCATTCCGAAATGGGTGTTGTGTTTGCTGACAAAGTGCGCGATTACACCAAAGGTGAAATCGACATTACTGTCCATCCAGGCGGCTCACTGTTCAAAGGTGGCGAAATTAAGCGGGCTGTTCAAACCGGGCAAGCTCCGATCGGCGAGCGCTTTATGTCAGCGCACGCTAACGAAGCACCTCTATTGGGTTGGGATAACTTACCGTTCCTGGCGACGACCTATGAAACGAATGAAAAGTTGTGGCAGGTCGCAAAAGACAAAGTGAATGCGCAACTTGCAGATCTGAATCTTGTAACTCTGTATACATGCCCATGGCCTGGACAAGGTTTCTATTTTAACAAAGCTGTTAATTCAGAAGCTGACACTCAAGGCGTCAAGTTCCGCTCGTATAACTCAGCAACGGCGACGTTTGCCAAAGAGCTTGGCATGATTCCAGTTCAGGTTGAGGCCGCCGAATTGAGCCAAGCACTCGCGACAGGTGTAGCTGAGTCGTTTATCTCCTCTGGCTCTACTGGTTATGACCGTAAAGTGTGGGAACATCTCTCTCACTATTACAAAGTAAACGCTTGGCACCCACGTAACTATGTAATGGTCAACAAAGGTATTTGGGACAACCTTGATGGTGGAACAAAAGCAGCTATCCAGAAAGCTGCCGACGAAACTGGTGCGGCTTGTGCGGCAAAATCTGCAGAACTTGCGAACTGGTACTTCGAACAACTTCAAGCAAACGGCATGAAGGTTGAAGACGCAAGCCCAGCTTTCCTTAAAAAGCTCAAAGAAATTGGCAAAATCATGCAGGCAGACTGGTTGAAGTCTGCTGGACCTGATGGCCAAGCTATCTTGGACGCTTATAACAAAATGTAAGTCACCACCGTGCCCCAGTTTTCTGGGGCACTTTATTTTATAAGAAGAACCATGAATAACTGGCCGGACATCATCGGAATCCCACTATGGGTGTGGATTTTCGGATTACCTTTATCTCTCGCGCTACTCGCGGCAGTTAGACCAATTTGGGTCACGGATCATCTCAAGCCTATTTGGTCAATTTTAGATCGCACGTACACCGTCGCTGGCTATCTAGCCGCTTTTTTCATGTGCATCATTTTACTGATCACGATTGGTCAAATGGGATCTCGGTGGCTCGGTATCACCTTTGAGGGATCTACTGAATTCGCGGGGTACGCGATGGCTGCTACGTCTTTCTTTGCGTTAGCGCATGCACTATCGCATGGCTCCCATATCCGCGTTTCTGTTTTTTTAAATCTTAATAATTGGACCAAGTATTGGCTTAATGTTTTCGCACTTGCGCTCTCAGCTATCGTTGCAACCTACTTCGCACGATTCGCTGTAAAGACGAACAAGATGTCAGCGATGTTGAACGACAGGACGCAAGGACAGGATCAAATCCCCGACTATGTTGCCCAATTTCTCCAGCTCCTGGGAACAGCGCCGGATAAATGGGGCGCTCTTATGGATAAGGCGACAGGCGAAATGATTTACACACCGATGTGGGTTCCTCAACTGACCATGTCTATCGGAACCATTTTGCTGGCTGTCTGCCTTTGGGATCATTTAATTCGTCTCGTTGCTACCAAGACGAGCCAAATCAAGCAGGAAGTCCTCGAATGACAGAACTCTACGCGACGATTATTTTCCTTTTTGTTTTATTTGCATTGCTAGGAAGTTCAGTGTGGGTAGGCCTGGCACTTGTCGGAGTTGCCTGGGTCGGCATGACTCTTTTCACATCGCGCCCTCCGGGAGATGCGATGATTACAACAATATGGACAGGCGCATCCAGTTGGACACTGACCGCACTTCCTTTATTTATATGGATGGGTGAAATACTTTACCGAACGAGACTGTCAGAGGATATGTTTCGAGGATTATCGCCATGGATGCGCGGGCTACCTGGTGGTCTCCTTCACACGAACATCGCGGGCTGTACCCTTTTCGCTGCGGTTAGCGGCTCATCGGCAGCGACCCTAACGACCGTGGGAAAAATGTCGATCCCTGAATTGCGTCGGAGAGGTTATCCAGAATATATGATCATTGGGACGTTAGCTGGAGCCGCCACGCTCGGTTTAATGATTCCACCCTCTCTCACGCTAATTGTTTACGGTGTCACGATCAATGAATCGATCACCAAACTATTTATGGCCGGTGTCATCCCGGGCCTGGTCTTAGCAGGTCTATTTATGACCTACATTGTTGGTTGGTATTACGTCAAAAAAGATCAGCGTCCTGAACCCTCACCGGCTATGACGCTGAAGCACATGCTTTATGAGAGTCGATTCTTGCTCCCCGTCATTGGTCTTGTCATCGCTGTTATTGGGTCAATGTACTTTGGATGGGCAACGGCAACCGAAGCCGCCTCGGTTGGTGTAGTTGGAGCATTGGTTTTAGCAACTGCACAAGGTTCGCTTAACTGGAGCACATTTACTCAGAGTCTCATGGGAGCAACCCGAACTTCAGCAATGGTGGCACTGATCTTGATGGGCGCTGCATTCTTATCACTTTCGATGGGCTTTACCGGATTACCGCGTGCGCTTGCAGGGTGGATAGGTGAGCAAAATCTGTCACCACTCGTTCTCATTGCAGCACTGACCGTGTTCTACATTATTCTTGGTATGTTTCTAGATGGGATCTCTTCAGTTGTTCTAACAATGGCGATAGTTGAGCCAATGATCCGCCAAGCAGGTATTGATGTGATCTGGTTTGGGATATTCATTGTTGTCGTTGTTGAAATGGCCCAAGTAACTCCACCGATCGGATTCAACTTGTTCGTTCTCCAGGGAATGACCAAACACGAGATTGGCTACATCGCTAAAACTGCGCTACCTATGGTTGGGCTTATGCTGGTGATGGTGGGGGTGCTGGTCGTTTGGCCTGAGCTCGCAACCTGGCTTCCCGAGAATACGAAATGATCGATGATGGGTTGCCCATCACCGATTTAAGTAGTGCCTCCTCACCAGCGGGCCGCAAAGCGATTGGGAAACAACTAGTCGCATCAGTCGAAACTATCGGGTTTTTCTATGTTGTTGGTCACAGTATCGATCCAAAGCTAATGAAAAACGCTTTTGATAGTGCTCGAGAATTTTTCAGCCTTACTGAAGATCAAAAACAAAAAATCGCTGTGAATCAATCCCAACGCGGATGGATGCGCAAAGGGCTTACACGCCTCGAGGGCTCAGCAAGCGCTGACATCAAAGAAGTTTTTTTCTGGGGACGAGAAATCGCAGAAAATGATCCAGATGTCCTTCAAAAACTGCCTTTAGTTGCCCCGAATCAATGGCCAGAACGCTCTCTTCCAGATTTTAAGAAAAATATCCTCAACTATTATCAAGAAGTCATGAAATTGGGAGCGCTATTACTTGAATGTATCGCTCATGGACTCGATCAAAACCCTGAAATATTTCGCCAGAAATACACAAAGCCTCTGGGACGCGGGCAGTTAGTCTATTACCCACCGATCTCTGCTGATGATCTAGCGTGCAATTCATACAGTGCTGCGCCTCATACAGATTTTGGTGTTCTCACTATCCTTTTACAGGATTCCCTTGGAGGGCTTCAGGCAAAACATCAAAACGGTGAATGGATTGATTTACTGCCGATTGAAGGATCTTTAATTTGCAACGTTGGTGATCTTCTGGAGCGCTGGACCAATGGACGACTAAAGTCAACGACGCATCGAGTTCTCAACACTTCAGGGAAAGAAAGATTATCGATTCCAGTTTTTTTTGATCCAAACAGCGATGCCTGGATAGATCCGCAAGATTTTCAGACATTCCGAACCAAGCGCGTACTACCACCCGTCAAAGCTGGCGAATATATTTCTGGCAAAAATCACCAGAATTTCCTGCACTACAAAAACTAATTCCGTCCAACCTCGGGAGCACCAAAAACATCCACCAATGACTTTACTACTTCTATACTACAAGCCACTTTTTAGTCATTAATACACTGTTTTTAATAGGATTTATTGTTGTTCCAGCGCACTCATA
>OBAL01000140.1_pt1 | contig 11040 bp, 10 predicted proteins | sample 1516331 | NCBI WGS metagenome assembly OBAL01 (sample SAMEA3275603, study PRJEB22092) | marine metagenome | biome: ENVO:00000038, "LAGOON"; feature: ENVO:00002042, "SURFACE WATER"; material: ENVO:00002019, "BRACKISH WATER" | collected 2014-06-21T13:56:00+00 | depth 0 m
CCAAACATAGTTTGTTGGAAAGTATTTAAACATAACAACTCTCTTTAAATTAAGGCCCTTATTTACGGGGCGTTTTGTTATTTTTCAATTAATGCGACCGCTCTGGTAAAACCAGCCGATGCGTGTTTTATTTTGTAGGGGAAACAAGATATTAAAAATCCAGTGGCAGGCAGTTGGGCCAAATTAGCCAATTTTTCCATTTGTCCATAAGCCATATCTCTACCAGCTTTGTGGCCTTCCCAAATAATGGAGGGATCGCCTTGTTCTGCGAAACGTTCACGGGTATATTTAAATGGAGCATCCCAACTCCAGGCATCAGTGCCCACCACTTTTACACCTTGCTCTAAAATGTATAAAGTGGCTTCACGGCCAATACCTACACCAGCATCTAGATAACCGGGCTGTCCGAAAAGATCGCCTGCACGTGTATTCCGCGCATGAGGCAGTAGCTCTTGGATGTTATGTGCCATCTTCTCAATGGTGGCGACATCGTTATGTAACAAATACACCTGGCCACCACGTCCAATTTCACGCTGACACGCTTCACGAATTTGTGAATCACTCCACTGGGTAACAAAGGTCTTAATTGGATGACGAGCTGCTGGTGGTGTGGCAATGATGGATAAATCACGAATGCCTGACATGGCCATGTTGAGCGTTCTAGGGATCGGTGTTGCGGTGAGCGTCAGGATGTCGACTTCAGCACGCAGTGCTTTTAGGCGTTCTTTGTGACGTACGCCAAAGCGATGTTCTTCATCAATAATCACTAAGCCAAGATCTTTGAACTTGAGCTCTTCGCTGAGTATCTTGTGCGTACCAACCACGATATCCACAGTGCCTTCAGCAAGGCCTTGCGAGATCTCTTTCACTTCTTTCGCCGAACGGAAGCGTGAAAGTCCGGCAATCTTGATGGGCCATTCAGCAAAGCGATCGATGAAGTTTTGATGATGCTGCTGCGCAAGTAAGGTAGTAGGTACTAGAACGGCAACTTGTTTGCCTGCATTTGCCGCAACAAAGGCAGCACGCATCGCCACTTCGGTTTTACCAAAGCCCACGTCACCACAGATCACACGATCCATCGGATTGGGTGAGGTCAAATCATTTACCACCGAATAGATGGCAGCTGCTTGGTCAGCGGTTTCTTCAAATTCAAACTCGCTCGCAAATTGGCGGTATTCATCTTCAGGTGCGGGCAGTGCAACCCCTTGGCGAGCTTCCCGACGCGCATAGATATCTAAAAGCTCGGCAGCAACATCTCTGACGCGCTCAGCGGCTTTACGTTTGGCTTTTTCCCATTGATCGCTTCCCAGTCGATGTAAAGGCGCTTGATCCGGAGAAGCGCCGGTATAACGACTGATCAGATGCAGTGATGAGACGGGGACATATAGCTTGTCGTTTTTGGCGTATTCCAAGGTGAGGAATTCTTGAGTCATACCGCCGACATCCAGCGTTTGTAGACCTAAGAAGCGGCCCACGCCATGCTCTTCATGCACAACGGGAGCGCCTATCTGTAATTCAGTCAGGTTTCGGACAATGAGGTCCGCGTCGGTTTTCTTTTTAGCGCGACGATTTTGCTTAACGCGCTCACCGAGCAGCAATGCCTCCGGAATAACCGCGATATCAGGATCAGCTAACCACAATCCATTTTCAATCGGTGCAGTTGTAATGCAGGGCGATTGATCGCTGTTCAGGAAGTCTTGCCAGCTAGCCAATGTTTTCGGGCGAATGCCAAAACCACCTAAGGTGTCGATGAGTGATTCACGACGACCTGCGCTTTCGGCTAAAAACAAAACGCGTGATGAATTATTTAAGAAGCTTTTAATATGACCTGCAGGATCAGTTGCTTTGGCTTGAATTCCTAAGGGTGGTAATTTGCGAACTGTCAGGTTGCTGCCATCTTCGCGTTGAAAGTGTGCAAAAGCGATCCGAGGGTGCCGTTCTAATTGGCCAAGCATCTCTTCGCTATCAAGGAATAACTCGGCGGGTGGTAGCAGAGGACGTTCAATGTCATGACGACGCTGTTCATAACGCTCAGCAATGCTGTTGGCGTGATCTTGGCTTTCTTTTGGCAGCTCATTGTCATGCACCCAAATAGCATCGCTTGGGATGTAATCAAATAAGGTCGCCATGCCATCAAAGAACAGTGGTGAGTAATACTCAATACCGCCTGGTAACTGGCCTTCGCTAACATCACGATAAATCAGTGAGCTTTTGGGATCGCCCTCAAAGGTCTCGCGATAGGCAGAACGGAATTTGGTAATGGCTTGCTCATCGACCGGAAACTCATGTGCCGGCAGCATCTCGAAATGCTCAATCTTCTCTTCGGTACGTTGCGTCTCTGGATCAAACGTGCGGATCGAATCGATCTCATCATCGAACAGGTCAATCCGAAGTGGGGTATCAGCACCCATAGGAAAGAGATCTATCAGTGAACCACGCACCGCGAATTCACCATGCGCTATCACTTGCGATACCGCTTGATAACCGGCTTGTTCGAGCTGACGTCGAAACGCATCAAAATTCAGCTGATTGCCCACTTTCAGTTCTAGGCAGTTTGCATCTAGCCACGCTTTTGGCAGTAAGCGCTGCATCAGGGTCGAGATCGGCACAATCAAAATGCCGCGACTCAAATTGTTAATCTTTCGCAGAGTTAATAGACGCTGAGAAACAAGCTCGGGTAAGGGCGAGAAAGTGTCATACGCGAGTGTTTCCCAGTCAGGCAGGCTGATGATGGGTAAGTCGCTACCATGACTGAAAAAGGCGATCTCTTCGCTTAGGTGGTTAGCCATCTGAATATCGGCTGCAACCACAATCAGCGGTTTTTCGAGCTGATGAGCTGCGTTACTCAGCGCAAGGCTTAAGCTTGCGCCATGTGCACCACTCCAGAGTACGGTCTGGCTAGCGTTTTGAGGAAGGTCAGGCGAAAAGGGTGAGGGCACTGCAAATAAGGTCAATAGCGAAAAGCGTATTTTCGCATAGGCCGGCGCAGAAGGCGTACTTTGGGTCCTGAAAAACAGGCATAAAAAAAGCGGTCGCTAGGCGACCGCTCAAATTAAGTACGTGAGTACTTAGACTTGACCTGAGTTTTTATAACTCAGTGAGTCTGTGATTACTTTGCAGTGTTCAGACCGAGAATTTCCCAGTTCTGCATACCACCACGGTACCACTTGATTTTGTGTGCAGGGTAACCCAATGCCAACAAGTCTTTGATGTTTGTTGGAGACTGGCCACACCACATACCGTTACAGTACATAACCAAGGTCTTAGCATTTGAGTAGTTGTACAAGGTGCCATCGTCGTTAACTTTCACGTCGAATTTCTTCAAAGTGTTTGCCAACGCGTCAGCGTCCATGTTCTTCATTGCGTTCTTGATTAGGGTGAAAGGTAGGTTCTCAGCACCTGGGATTGCGCCACGGCCAACCCAATCAGGAGTACGTGAGTCGATAACTTTGATTGAGCTATCGCCTTCTTTCATTGCTTTAACGTAAGCAATCATTTCGTTCTCAGCGATGGTTTCAACACCTGGAGCCAAAGTTGATGGCTGGATGCAGAAAGGTGGGCAAGGACGTGAAGTCTTTGCGAACGCTGGGTTAACAGTGTTGTTGTTATCTTGGTTACGAGAGAAGGTAACGTTACCCGCTTTCACTTCCAATTCACCAGCGGTAGAGATACCAACTGGCTTTGCGAATGACGCAGTAGTGGTCATTGCGATTGCCGCTACAGCGGTCAAAGCTAATGCTTTTAATTTCATCGTGATTTCCTCCTAGGCAGAAATATGTTGATGATTTGAAGAAACGCTGCGGGTGCCCCCGCAGGTTTGGTCAAGTCTTATTATTGTTGTTATTAAGTCTTTTAAATTAATCGCACTCTGGCTCTTCTTCACCAGCGCCTTTCTTTTTCTTGCCATGGCCATCAAAAACCATTTCCTGATCTGCAGCAGAGATACCAGCAAGTGCGGTGGTAGATACGGTAGATAGAGCAAAAGCTAACATCATCATTAAGATAGTTAGGTAACGCATTTTATATTGCCTCCTAAAAGCAACACGGGTTTTGCCTTTGTCAGCAAATACCCAAAATGGGAGTAACTCTTCGGTTACGTGACTACATTCCCTCGGGCATTTCTTACAAGGAAAACCCGAATTGCCGCTTACTATATCCAAGACAATTTTAAAATCAACAAGCATAAGACTCTGCTAATAAACCTAATTTCTTATGCGCTGCAATAGGCATTGCGAAACTTCGTAGGCTCATGTCACTCTTAGGTGATAACAATAAAAAGCAGATTCTTAGGAGAACACGATGAAAATCATTTCATCTCTTGTCGCAATCGGCGCCTTAATGCTGAGTACTTGGTCATTTGCTGAACGTTCACCGGATATTGAGCGTGAATTGCGTATGAAGGCAGAAATTGTCGATGCCATCATGGACGGCGAGCCTATTGAGCTAGAAGCGGATAACCACACATTCATGGGTATCTTTACCGAGGCTGATGAGCCAAAAGGTACGGTTGTGATTGCACACGGTCGTGGATTTCATCCAGATTGGCCAACGGTTGTTCAGCCTTTGCGTGTAGGTTTAGTAGAGCGTGGTTGGAATACGTTGAGTATTCAGATGCCGGTACTCGAAAAGTCAGCCAAATATTTTGATTATGTCGAGATCTTTGATGCCGCCGGTCCTCGCATAGAAGCCGCTATTGCGTATGCCAAAGAAAATGGTGGCGATAATGTGGTGTTGTTTGCTCACAGCTGTGGATCCCATATGGCCCAGCGTTGGATATTAAATAAAGGTGAAGAGGCTACTCAGCAATTCTCGGCCTATGTCGGCATGGGTATGGGTGCAACTGATTACAAACAACCGATGGTTGAGCCATTCCAGTTGAATAAGATGAAGATGCCGATTTTGGATCTGTATGGCGAGGATGATTATCCAGCGGTGGTTCGTATCGCGCCGGAGCGCGACATGATGATTGCTGAAGCGGGTAACCCAAAGTCAAAGCAGATTAGCGTGAAGGGTGCGACGCATTACTTTGTGGACAAAGGTGATGTGTTGGTGAAAACCGTCGCCGATTGGCTGGATACCTTGTAATTAACGTTTAGTGGTCGGGTCCACCCAGACCTGACCGTCTTCTACTTTCACTTTATAAGAGCAAATAGGCTCATCTGCCGGCTCGTCATCGGGTGCGCCTGTAGCCAAGTCAAAATAGCTGCCATGCAACGAGCATTTGATTCGGTTGCCCTTAATGCAGCCGAGAGCCAGTGAATAGTCTTCGTGAGTGCACATTTCGTCCACCACATAGAATTCACCGTTTGCATTAACCAGTAATAAACGACGACCTTCGTGCTCAAAGGCTTTCATCTCATTGGCATGCAGTTCGTCTGCAGTCGCGATGGCAATGAAGTGACTCATTAGCGAACTCGCTCAGCCGCTTTGCCTGAATCTAAGATGCCACGGAGTTGATCTGCCGCTGCTTTCAATGAATCGGCTTTACCCAGCTGGCTCATGATGATCGCTCCGGTATACACCAGCGAGTCGTAGGTCGCGCCTTTCTCGCCACGTAGTGCCGCCATGCCCATCTCAGCTGCGCGTTGCGCGCCAATCTTGATGTCGGTCACGGTAATTGCACCTTCGCCTTTGGCAGTTTGTGGCACATCCTCAGGAATGGGTACACAGCGTGCTTCTTGGGTAATGCCAATCTCTTCTGGATTGGTATCCACGCCAACTTCTTCACCGAGATTTTCATAGGCAAAATATTTACCTGCCTGACGCAGAGAAGGAACAACACCGCCTTCAACACCGCGAATGATGATCGCGTTATCAAAGTTAGCGAGACGCGCGAGATCGCAATACACCGGTGGGTAAGGCTTATGCACATAGCCTGTGACAAAGTGGGTTTTGTTTTTGCCGCGGATTGGATTGGCAAGCACTTCTACTGTGGTGATGACCTGACGCTTAATGATCTTTTGGCGCAGTTCCATCATGCTGTGTAGCTTGTTGTTGAAACTGGCCTGATCGACATAGGCCCAACCCAGTGATGGGTCGCTTAAACGCTTAGCGGCTTCCGCTGAGCTTAAATTCACATCGACACCAGCAGCTTCGAGCACATGACGGAAGGTGATGCCGTATTTAGGTCCCACTTTATCTAGACCATGGCTCACAAGATGCAAGCCAGCTTCTGCAAGCAGTGGACCTAAAAAGGGTGATGCAGGAATCGTACGGTTATAGCCATCGTAAGGGTCAGCCAGTTCGATGACCTCATCGACATCGGCTGTTACTCGGTCGGTGGTGTCCAAAATTGCTTGTAGGATGCCGCGGTTTTCTTCGCGAGACTCGCGTTTCATACGTAGGGCAATTAAAAAGATCGCCGCACGAACAGGATCCACAGCATCCTCGAGTAGTCCCAACATGCCAAGGCGTGCCTCATCAAAGTCGATATCTTTCGACAGGTCAGGGCCAGTGGCGATGCGCTGGATGATCGAGACCATGGTCTGATCGAGCTCGTCGCGGTTGAGATCTACTGCTGTGTTCATTCGGTAACTCCTTGAATTCAGACGCGGTCTGAATGAATAGGAATGGAGTATAAGGAAACTCTGATGAAAAATAACCGGATAAAACGCCTTTTATCCGGCAAATCGACGATCGTTTTGGACGCGATGTCGCTAAATCAGTCGATAAAGCGTTTTGTAATCTCGTTGTAGCTATCGATGCGACGGTCACGCAGGAAAGGCCAAATGCGACGAACATCCTCACTGCGCCTCAAGGAGACCTCGGCCGTAAGTACGGTGGCATCGATATCCGCTTTAGCCAGCAGTTCGCCTTGTGGGCCGGCAATGAAAGAATTGCCCCAAAATTCGATGCCTGGATCATCTTTCGTTGGTGAAGCTTCGTATCCAACACGGTTACACACAAGAACAGGTAAACCATTAGCAACCGCATGTCCGCGCTGAACAAGCTGCCATGCGCCAAGCTGACGTTGTTGTTCATCTTCATTGTCAGTGCGGTCCCAGCCAATCGCAGTGGGATAAATCAATAGCTCAGCACCTGCAAGCGCCATCAAGCGAGCCGCCTCTGGATACCATTGGTCCCAACAGACGAGCACACCTAGCTTGCCAACTGAAGTCTGAATGGGGGTGAAGCCAAGATCACCGGGGGTGAAGTAAAACTTCTCATAGAACCCTGGGTCATCGGGGATATGCATCTTGCGATACTTACCAGCAATGCTGCCATCACTATCAATGACAACGGCGGTGTTGTGATACAGGCCTGCTGCTCGGCGTTCAAACAAAGAGGTGACGATGACCAGCTTGTGTTTTTTAGCTAACTCAGAAAAGAAGTTGGTGCTTGGACCTGGGATCGTTTCGGCTAGATCAAACGCATTGGTATCTTCGCTTTGACAGAAATAATGCGCGTTGTGGAGTTCTTGCAGAACGATAAGCTGAGCGCCATTACCTGCATGCGTGATGATTTGTTCGGCGATGTACGCTTGATTCTCAAGTGCGCCACCTTGGTTGGCGTGTTGAATCAGGGCAACGTTGATCGAGTGGCTCATCGTGACAATCTCTAAAAGTGATATCTAATTATAGAGCGAGTTGAGCGGGGTATTGCATGGTTAAACAATGCAAGCTGCCATTTTGCTCGATGATGCGTCGACAGTTGATCGGAATGATCTCTCGATCGGGAAATAGATCGTTAAGCACCTTGATGGCTTTTTCATCGGCATCGACACCATATACGGGTAATAAAACTGCGCCGTTGATAATTAAAAAGTTAGCGTAACTGGCTGAGAGACGACGGCCATCTTCGTCGAAAAGTTCACCAGCCGGTGGCAGTGCATGTAAGCGATAGGGTGCACCTTCCATATTGGTAAACGCTTGCAGCTCTTTTTGCATAGCATGTAATGGCCAGTAGTCTTCATCACTGGTGTCCGCTGTGGTGAACACAATGTCGTTAGATGAGGTGAAGCGCGCCAAGACATCGATATGCGCATCGGTGTCATCACCGGTCATCTCGCCTTCGCTTAGCCAAAGATAACGCTTAAAGCCAAAGCGTTGCGTTAACTCAGCCTCCATGGCTTCTTGAGATAAGTCGCCATTGCGGTTGGTATTCAAAATGCTCGAACGTGTGGCTAGCAAGGTGCCTTGGCCATCGGTTTCGATTGCACCACCTTCAAGCACCAGAGGTGAGGGTAAATGCGTGCCGTTGAGTACCTGTTGATCGATTAAGGCTTGGGTGATTTGCGTATCGAGCTCGGCGGGATATTTATTCCCCCAGCCATTGAAGATAAAGTCGTTAATGATCGGCTGCTCGTTCTCATCGATAGCGGTTAGCGCCCCATGATCTCTTGCCCAGGTGTCATTACAGGGGGCTTGTGCAAAGCGGGCCATCGTTAGATCGGCACCCGCATCCAAGAGAAGCTGTTTCACCTGCTCAGCGTGTGCATCGTTATTCACAACACAAAGTAACGTCTCGAAGCGCGTTATCGCTGCGCCAATTTGTGCAAATACCGGCAAGGTGTCAGCAAGGTTATCTGCCCAATCGGTGCCTTCATGTGGCCAGGTGAGTTGAACAGCAGATTGTTCTTCCCATTCAGCCGGTAATCGAGGTGTGCTCATCAAAACATCTCTAATAATTGATGCGCGCAGTCTATGGCAAAAAGCCAACCTCGGGAATGATTCGCGATCACTTAGGTCAGATAAAACATCTGAGGCTGAATATGATGTAATGCCGCCATGTTTAAACCCTTATCTCTGTTTGTTGGTCTGCGCTACACACGTTCGCGCCGTCGCAATCATTTCATCTCCTTTATCTCGGGCTTTTCAGCGCTTGGTATTGCGTTAGGTGTGATTGCGTTGATCACGGTCCTCTCGGTGATGAATGGTTTCCACAAAGAGATTCAAACTCGCATTCTGGGTATGGCGTCTCATGGGGACATCAAAGGCTATGAAGGTAATTTAACCGACTGGCAACTGGCGTTACAGAAAGCCAAAGAACATCCGCGTGTTTTAGCAGCGGCACCCTATATCGAAGCTCAAGCCATGCTTAACAGTGGGGGAGATGTCTCTGGTGCTATGGTGCGTGGCGTCAATCCTGCGCTTGAGAAAGATGTCATTGATGTTGCTGAGCACATGAAGTTTGGCTCCTTAGATGATCTTGCGTCGACGCGTTGGGGCATTATTTTGGGTGCTGAGCTGGCAGCTAAATTAGGCGTCAGTATTGGTAGTGAGCTAACCATGGTGGTGCCGCAGATGACGGTCACGATTGCGGGCAGCGTACCGCGCATGAAGGCCTTTACCGTGGTAGGTATCTTTGAAGTCGGCATGAACGAATACGATCGCGGTGTCGCGCTAATTCATCTACCTGATGCTGCCAAGTTGCTGCGTATGAAAGACGATGTCTCTGGCGTGCGCATTCGTATTGATGATGTTTGGGATGCACGCGAAGTGTCATTGGAATTGGCAAACTCATTGCCTGGTCGTTATCGCGTACTTAACTGGACGGACTATCACCGTAACTTCTTTGCGGCGCTCAAAATGGAAAAGCGCATGATGGGCTTGTTGCTATTTTTAGTTGTGGTGATTGCAGCGTTCAACATCATCTCAACGCTTGTGATGATGGTGGTGGATAAACAAGCTGATATCGCGATTTTAAAAACCTTTGGTGCAAGCCCTGGCTTTATCTTGCGCGTGTTTGTGGTGCAGGGCGCTGCTTTGGGCTTCTTCGGTACTTTAGTTGGCACCTTCTTAGGGGTGTTGCTCGCTGCCAATGTGGATTCTGCAGTGGCCTGGGTGGAGCAAGCTTTTGGTTTGCATTTCATTGATCCAAATGTGTATTACATCAGTCAGCTGCCTTCGGATGTGCAACTACCCGATGTCTTGTTAGTGTCGATCGGTTCCTTCCTGCTTTCATTGTTGATGACGCTCTATCCCGCTTGGAAGGCGTATAAAACTCAGCCAGCAGAGGCATTGCGTTATGAGTGATTTGATTCTGCAAGCAAAGGGATTATCCAAACACTTCGCTTTGGGTGAGCAACAGGTCGACGTGTTGCGCGATATCAATCTAGAGATTCATCGTGGTGAACATGTGGCGATTGTGGGTAGCTCTGGCTCAGGGAAAAGTACCTTGCTGCATTGTCTAGGTGGCTTGGATGCACCAAGTGCAGGCTCAGTATCGTTATTGAATCGTCCGTTTGATGATCTACCCGAGGTACAACGTAGCGCGGTGCGCAATCGCCATCTCGGGTTCATTTATCAGTTCCATCATTTACTGCCGGAGTTCACAGCACTCGAGAATGTCTCGATGCCGCTATTAATTCGCGGTGATTCTGTACAAGCAGCTACGGCAAAAGCAATGGCATTACTTGAGCGTGTTGGTTTATCTGGACGTACAGCACACAAGCCGTCTGAGCTATCAGGTGGTGAGCGTCAGCGTGTGGCGATTGCGCGTGCTTTAGTACTCAATCCAAGTTGTGTATTAGCCGATGAGCCAACCGGTAATTTGGATAGCGTAACCGCAGAGTCAATTACTCAGTTATTGCTCGAGATGAGTCGCGAGATTGGAACTAGCTTTATTATCGTGACGCATGATCAGGGGTTGGCTCAGCGCTGCGATCGCACTTTGCATCTTAAGGACGGTGCTTTAAGTCTTTGATCAGCGCCAGCTACGAGCGCGGTGCTTTTTAACGATGTAATAGCGCCAATACCAGCGGATACCAAAGTAACCAATTAACCCTGAGATAACGCCAACAACAAAGCTACCAAAGTAAAGGTGGTACCAGTTGTTCTCAGCGAGGGTAACCAACCATTCGAGACTGGCTTCAAATGCCGGTGAATTTTCAGGCTCACCTAAGATCCATGTGCCAACAAGATAGTTGAAATAGAACATCGGTGGCATGGTGAGCGGATTGGTAATCCATACTAAGGCAACCGAGATGGGTAGATTAATTCCACGGATCAGTAATGCCGTAATGGTGGCAGCCACCATTTGAACTGGCATCGGAATCATTGCCCAAAAAAGTCCAGACAAGAACGCATTCGCAACTGAGCG
>OBAL01000143.1_pt1 | contig 10766 bp, 7 predicted proteins | sample 1516331 | NCBI WGS metagenome assembly OBAL01 (sample SAMEA3275603, study PRJEB22092) | marine metagenome | biome: ENVO:00000038, "LAGOON"; feature: ENVO:00002042, "SURFACE WATER"; material: ENVO:00002019, "BRACKISH WATER" | collected 2014-06-21T13:56:00+00 | depth 0 m
CGTTCAGGTTCTATTGTAAGTCCTTCATTGAAGAAAGCAATCGCTCAACTTGGTTACCGCCACGTTCAAGTAGACCCGGTAAGCAAGAGTGCCCGTTTAGATGTGTATGAGCAAGCCTACGGGAAACGTGGATTGCCCGTAGTTCACATGGATCGTGCCCAGTTCATTTTGGCAGTCGGCGCAGATTTCATCGATCACTACAACGGTCAAAGCTTGCAAGGTGCCTATGCAGCAAGACGCAAGCCTTCGGCCGATATGGTTGAGCACTACCAAGTTGAGGCGGGGCTTTCTATCACAGGGTCGAATGCGGATGTTCGCATCAAAGCCCGTGTCTCAGAATACGAAGTTGTTTTGGCGCATGTCTACAACTACGTAGCCAAGGCCAATGGCTTGACTGCTATTTCCGCACCTGAATTGCGTGAGGACATTCGCGCGAATGTTCAGGCAGCTGCAGAGAAACTAGTGAAGGCCGGAGAAGGTGCACTCGTACTCAACGGTCTAAATACAGCAAATGCAGAGTCGCTCGCGGCGGCAATCAACCAAGCGCTCGGTTCTGCTTCATTCGACACAACCCGTTTCGTATATACCGCACAGGGTTCTGACACAGCTTGGGATGCCTTGGTTGCAGAACTCAACAACGGTACCGTAAAATCGATTCTTACCTTGGATGCAAATCCAGCGTTTACCCACGCAAATGCGGGAGTGAACTGGGAGAAAGTTCAAATGGTAAGTATAGCAGATCGTTTGGATGAAACTGCATCTTATTCTGCGGTTGCGTTGCCAATGAGCCACTACCTAGAGTCTTGGGCCGATTTCGCTGCACAAGACGGTCACTACAGCGTTGCCCAGCCAACCATTAGTCCTTTGTTCAATAGCAAGAGTGCTGTTGAAATTGTGAGCATGCTAGCAGGCAATTCTCAAAGCGCCATGTCTTTGGTAAAGTCCTCTGCTTCTGAGTGGGCTGCGGCGAAGTCTTGGAATGCCCTTCTTCATGACGGTTTTGCAGAAACCTCTGTAGCTGCCTCTGAAGACGCACTTGCCATCGACGCGTCCAACATCAAAGTGGGAAAACCACTTTCTGGTTATGAATTCTACACCTATACCAAAGCCGGTATGGGCGCTGGCTCTAATGCGAACAACCCTTGGACGTTTGAATTGCCAGATCCAATTACGAGATTGTCTTGGGACAACTACATCGTTATGTCTGCTGCCGATGCAGTGGAGTTGGGTGTAGAAACCTATGCACAAAGCAATGGTGCCATGAACGGAAACACCGTAACGGTGACGATCGATGGGACCACATTAGAAAATATCCCAGTTTGGATTCAACCTGGACAAACCCAAGGTACTCTTGGTTTGGCGGTTGGATTTGGACGTGAAAAAGTAGGAAAAGTCGGTAATGCAGTCGGTTTGAATACCGCTGTACTCCTGTCGCCTTCTCAGTCTTTTGCGGAAGCAACCGCCGTGGCCAGTGAGGTAGAACACCACTTTGCTTCTGTACAGCTCGCCCATACGATGATGGGCCGTGACATTGTAAAAGAGGTCAACTTGCCCGCATTCTTGTCAGAGCCTAGCTCTGAATGGAACGATCGTCCCACTTTCGCTTCGTACAAAGGCCCACTGAGTGCCATGGAGGCCAACCTTTGGGACGAACACGACCACGAAACTTCGCACATGTGGAACATGTCCATCGATCTAAACTCTTGTTTGGGTTGTGGTGCGTGTGTAGTGGCATGTTCGTTGGAAAACAACGTGCCGATAGTAGGTAAAGACGAAATTCGCCGCCACCGCGATATGCACTGGTTGCGCATCGACCGCTACTACTCCTCTGATATGACCGAGGAGCGTGCAGAAGAAGAAGGCATTGGAGCGATCAAGAAATTCGCGCAGATGGAAGTTCCGTCTGAGAGTCCTTCTGTCGTTTTCCAGCCCGTAATGTGCCAGCACTGTAACCACGCTCCCTGTGAGACCGTTTGTCCGGTAGGTGCCACGGCACACTCACGCGAGGGTTTGAACCACATGGCTTACAACCGTTGTATCGGTACTCGTTACTGTGCCAACAACTGTCCTTACAAAGTGCGTCGCTTTAACTGGTTCAACTACAAAGGCAATGAAAAATTTGCCGATGTAAACCCATCACAAGACGACTTCGGCCGCATGGTCTTGAACCCAGATGTGACTGTTCGCGCACGTGGGGTTATCGAGAAGTGTTCGCTTTGTATCCAGCGCATCCAATTGGGTAAACTGGAAGCTAAGAAGGAGGGACGTATGCTTGAAGACGGCGAATTCACAACCGCTTGTGCACAAGCTTGTGACTCTGGAGCCATCGTCTTTGGGGATGTCAACAATCCAAAGAGTGCAGTGAGCCACTTGAAGCAAGAAGATCGCGCCTACCACCTCCTCGAAGAAGTGGGTACGCAGCCAAGTATCTTCTACCAGACTAAAGTTAGAAACAGAGCATAATTAAACGAGACGCGAAATGCATTACGAATCGCCAGTTAGAAACCCGCTTATCCTCGGTGAGAAGTCGTACAGCGACATCACCAACGATATTGCAAAACCTGTAGAGTCCAAAGCACCACGCGCTTGGTGGATCGCGTTCTCTATCGCCTTTGTTATGTTTTTATGGGGTGTTGGTAATATCCTTTACACCATCGGAACAGGTATCGGCGTTTGGGGTCTTAACAAAAGTGTAGATTGGGCCTGGGACATCACCAACTTCGTTTGGTGGGTAGGTATTGGCCACGCAGGTACCTTGATTTCTGCGGTCCTCCTTTTGTTCCGTCAGAAATGGAGAATGGCCATCAATCGTTCCGCAGAGGCAATGACCATTTTCTCGGTTATTCAAGCCGGTTTGTTTCCTCTAATCCACATGGGACGTATTTGGATGGCTTACTGGGTAATGCCTATTCCCAACCAATACGGCTCACTATGGGTGAACTTTAACTCCCCGTTGCTTTGGGACGTTTTTGCGATCTCTACCTACTTGACAGTATCTACTGTGTTCTGGTACGTTGGTCTCATTCCTGATTTCGCCATGATTCGCGACCGCGCAATCAACCCTGTCCAGAAGCACATTTACAAGCTTCTCAGCTTTGGTTGGGGTGGTAAAGCCAAGCACTGGCAGCGTTTTGAAGAGGTTTCTCTCGTATTGGCCGGTCTGGCCACTCCTTTGGTACTTTCCGTACACACCATCGTATCCTTTGACTTCGCGACCTCGGTTATTCCTGGTTGGCACACGACCATTTTCCCTCCTTACTTCGTAGCAGGGGCGATTTTCTCCGGATTTGCGATGGTTCAAACCTTGTTGCTCATCGTTCGTAAAATCTTCAAAATGGAAGATTACATCAACATTGAGCACATTGAGATGATGAACATCGTCATCATGGTGACTGGCTCCATTGTAGGTGTTGCCTACATTACCGAGTTGTTCATCGCATGGTATTCTGGTGTGGAATATGAACAGTATGCCTTCTTGAACCGGGCCACTGGTCCTTACTGGTGGGCTTATTGGTCAATGATGACATGTAACGTGTTCTCACCACAGTTTATGTGGTCGAAGAAATTGAGAACCAATTTGGTATTCACTTTCTTTATTTCCATCGTAGTAAACATTGGTATGTGGTTCGAGCGCTTCGTCATTATCGTGACCTCCATCCACAGAGATTACTTGCCATCTTCCTGGTCAATGTTCTCGCCCACCTTTGTCGACATCGGTATCTATGTTGGAACCATTGGTTTCTTCTTCGTCTTGTTCCTCCTTTATGCTCGTACATTCCCTGTGATCGCACAGGCAGAATTGAAGACCATCTTGAAATCTTCTGGCGAGAACTTTAAAAAACACCACACTGAAAATGGGGCACACTAATCACTCACCAATTATTCGCGCGCTATTCAACGATGACGATGTTGTCCTCGGCGCGGTAAAAGACCTCCGCGGTCAAGGTTTTGAAATAAAGGAAGTGTACTCTCCTTTCCCTATCCACGGTTTGGACGAAGCCATGGGGCTCAAGCGCACACGCTTAAGTACAGCTGCTTTTTTCTATGGACTCGCTGGTTTGTTCTTCGCCTCTTGGTTGACGTACTACACCATGATCTTGGATTGGCCACAGAACATTGGTGGAAAGCCCAACAACTACTGGTTCCTCAACATGCCTGCATTCATTCCAGTTATGTTTGAGTTGACAGTCTTTTTTGCTGCTCACCTTATGTGTTGGTCTTACTTTGCTGTCAACGGCCTCTATCCAGGTGCCAAGGCGCAGAACCCAGACCCAAGAACCACAGACGACCACTTCTTGATGGAAGTAGAGTTAAAGGGCGATGAATCTGAACTTACTGCCAAACTACAAGCGTTGGGCGCAGTGGAAATTTCAAAAATTGAGGAATAATATGAAGCGCATCACATTACTTTTTGTTGTCGCTGCCTCTGCAACTTTCTTTAGTTGCAACAACGATAAATCGACTCCTGGCTACACGTACATGGACGATATGTACACCAGTCCTTCCTTGGAGACCTACGCGCCTGCATATCAATTCGCCAATGGCCTAAGTGCACAGCTTCCCGTTGAAGGAACTGTGCCACGTGGATACCATCCCTACGAATATGCCAACACGCCAGCCGGCTACGACAGTGCACGAGTCACCTTGCAAATGCCTACCGCTTTTGACAACGAGGAAATGTTGAATGAAGGCAAAGAATTGTACGAAATCTTTTGTGACCACTGCCACGGTGAAAAAGGGGACGGCAACGGACCATTGGTACAGCAAGAGAAAATCTTGGGTGTTCCTTCCTACGCTGCTTCACGCTTACCAGATATTACACCCGGCTCGATGTACCACGTGATCATGCATGGTAAAGGTATCATGGGATCACATGCCTCACAGTTGACCTACGATGAGCGTTGGAAAATTGTTCGCTACGTTGTGAAACTCAGAGAAGATCAAGAATAAAACCGCTTAGAGAGATGTTCGAATTTACTTCAAACGCAAAGAGATTAGCCATAGCCCTAATTGCAGTAGGTGCAATACTCTGGGGTGTAGGTTATGCATTGTACGGATCTACTTCTCACGAGGCGGGTCACGATGACCACGGTGCCCATGCCACAGAAATGCATGGCGAAGCTGCACACGCAGATCACAACGACCACGCGGCACATGATGAGCACGCGACTCACGACGAGCACGCGTCCGCAGAGCACGATGCCCATGTTGCGCACGACGAGCACGCGACTCACGACGAGCACGCGTCCGCAGAGCACGATGCCCACGCAGAACATGCACATCACCAACAGCAAAACAGACCTTGGAGCGCGATTTACGTTGCTGCCATTTTCTTCTTAGGTCTTGGTTTGGGGCAGTTGTTTTTTATGGGAATCCAATATGTGGCACAGGCCGGATGGTCTGCAGGTTTGTTGCGCGTCATGGAAGCGCAAGCATTCACCATTGTCGCACCATTGATTGCTATTGCCTTAATTACCTTCCTCGGATTTGGACACATCCACCACATTTTCCACTGGATGGCAGAAGGAATCAATGTCGAAGGTCATGCGAATTACGATGAAATTATCGCCAAGAAGAGAGCGTTTTTAAATCCAACATTCTTCATCATCCGTATGATGATCTACATTTTGGGTTGGATTTGGGCCGCTCGCTTGCTCCGCAAGAACTCTTTGCTGTCCGATGCAGGCAACGGTGTTGAGATGTGGAAGAAAAACCGCGGTGTAGCTGCCACCTTTACGGTATTCTACGCAGTCACCTCTTCTACCTCTGCTTGGGATCTTATCATGAGCATTGATACACACTGGTTCTCTACTTTGTACGGATGGTACACGTTCGCAGGGATGTTTGTAAGCTCTTTTGCCGCGATCATCCTCGTCACTTTGTACTTGAAGTCTAAAGGACTTTTGGAATGGGTCAACGACAACCACATCCACGACCTTGGCAAGTTTATGTTCGCTTTCTCAATCTTCTGGACTTACTTGTGGTTCTCGCAGTTCGTCTTGATTTGGTACGCAAACATTCCTGAGGAGGTAACTTACTACCAACAGCGTTTCGATCAGTACAAAGTGCCATTCTTCACTATGTTGGTATTGAACTTCTTGCTTCCTGTATTGGCTATTCTGAGCCGTCCAGCCAAGCGCGTTCCTGGTACCTTGGTGATGGCAGCTGTGTTTGTGCTCATTGGACACTACATGGACCACTATGTAATGATCATGCCCGGAAGCGTTGGTGACTTCTACGGTTTCGGTTTACTTGAATTAGGACCTATTCTCTTCTTCGCGGGATTGTTCATTTATGTAACATTTAGAAACTTGGCAGCTGCTCCACTGATGCACAAGAATCACCCAATGATGCACGAATCGAAGCATTTCCACCAATAATTTACACTACAGTTCGATGAATACATTAGGCCTAATAGTTCTTATTGTTCTTGCGATTCTTACAGTTGCGCAGATTATGCGTATCTCAGAGGTTAGCTCTGAGATTCAAAAGGGTAAGGACAATACAGTCACAGAAAAAGATAATAATACTCAAGGGACCTTGATGCTCCTCGTAGGCGCGGCCTTCTTGGTAAGCGTTGTTTGGATGTACATGTCATGGGGCAAATGGTTGCTTCCTGAGCCCGCTTCTGCGCACGGTACAGAATTGGACTCCTTGATGAACCTTTCAATGCTCATCATCAACATTGTCTTTTTTATCGTTCAACCCATCCTGTTCTACTTCGCGTACAAATACAGAGGGAAGAAGGGCACCAAGGCAACTTACTACGAGCACAACGGCCGTTTGGAGTTTTTCTGGACGAGTGTTCCTGCGCTCGCCCTCGCCATCTTGATTATTTGGGGATTGCGTGTTTGGGGTTCAGTGATGACACCGGACAACGAAGAGGCTCCTATGGTAGTCGAGGTTTATGCTCAGCAATTTAACTGGACGACTCGCTACTCTGGTGAGGATAACAAACTTGGATACGCCACTGTCTATGAGATTGCGGGAGCGAACACCGTAGGCGTAGATATGAGTGATGAGCATTCAAAAGATGATATTGTCACCAAAGAATTGCACCTACCTGTTGGAAAGCCGGTATTGTTCAAATTCCGTTCTCAAGATGTTATTCACAGTGCTTACTTCCCGCACTTCCGTGCCCAAATGAACTGCGTTCCTGGGGCGGTGACAGAGTTTCAGTTTACTCCTTCGGTCACTACGGCGGAGATTCGCAACAGTGAACAAGTGAAAAATCACGTGGAGACTGTAAACGACATTCGCGCTGCAAAAGGCGAAGATGTATGGGAGTTCAACTATGTTTTGTTGTGTAATAAGATTTGTGGTGCAGCACACTACAACATGCAAATGGACATCATCGTTGAAACCGAAGAAGAATTTAATGCGTGGTTGAGAGAACAAAAAACCGTCGCTGAGACTTTATAATATAAAATTCTAGCTATGTCATCTACAGCTTCGAATACTGAGAATACTCACTTCCAAGACCACTTGATGGAGCACCATCATGAAGAGAACTTCATTACGAAGTACATCTTTACCATGGATCACAAAATGATCGGGAAGCAATTCTTGATCACGGGTATGATCATGGGAATTATTGGGGTCTTGATGTCTCTATTGTTTAGATTGGAAATTGCTTACCCTGAGCAAAGCTTCCCCATCCTCGAGTTCTTCTTGGGCAAATGGGCACCAGACGGAGTAATGGATCCAAACATCTACCTATCCTTGGTGACCATTCACGGGACGATCATGGTCTTCTTCGTTCTAACGGCCGGATTGTCGGGAACGTTCTCCAACTTGCTCATTCCATTGCAAATTGGTGCACGTGACATGGCTTCAGGCTTCATGAACGCTTTGTCTTACTGGTTCTTCTTCTTGAGCTCTGTGATCATGGTGGCCTCATTGTTTGTTGAAAACGGTCCCGCAGGTGCCGGATGGACGGTATACCCACCTCTTTCTGCTCTTCCTCAGGCGATGCCTGGCTCAGGCATGGGTATGACCTTGTGGTTGATCTCCATGACGTTCTTCATCGTGAGTTCTTTGTTGGGTTCACTCAACTACATTGCTACGGTTCTCAACATGCGCACCAAGGGGATGAGCATGACTCGTCTTCCTTTGACCATTTGGGCCTTCTTTGTAACCGCCATCCTCGGTGTTCTTTCGTTCCCTGTATTGTTGAGCGCGGCCTTGTTGCTCATGTTCGACCGCATGTTGGGCACGTCTTTCTACCTCAGTGATATCTTCATCGGTGGCGAGGTATTGCACTACAGCGGCGGTTCGCCTGTTCTTTACCAGCACTTGTTCTGGTTCTTGGGTCACCCTGAGGTGTACATCATCCTTCTCCCTGCATTGGGTATTTCGTCAGAAGTCATTGCAACCAATGCACGCAAACCAATCTTTGGTTACCGCGCGATGGTGGGCTCCATCTTGGCTATCGCCTTCTTGAGCTTCATCGTATGGGGTCACCATATGTTCGTCACAGGTATGAACCCCTTCTTGGGCGGTGTATTTACCTTCACCACCTTGTTGATTGCCATTCCTTCAGCGGTGAAGGCGTTCAACTACCTAACGACCTTGTGGAAAGGAAATATTCAATTCACGCCGGCAATGTTGTTCTCCATCGCGTTGGTGAGCACCTTTGTTACAGGTGGTTTGACCGGTGTTATTCTCGGTGACAGTGCCCTTGATATCAACGTACACGATACCTACTTCGTCGTAGCCCACTTCCACATTGTAATGGGTCTTAGTGCGATCTACGGAATGTTCGCAGGTGTGTACCACTGGTTCCCTAAAATGTACGGTCGTATGATGAACAAGTCGATGGGCTACGCACACTTCTGGTTGACCTTCATCACAGCATATGGGGTATTCTTCCCCATGCACTTCTTGGGCTTGGCAGGTTTGCCTCGTCGTTACTACAGCAATACCGCGTTCCCAATGTTTGACAACTTGGCGGACATCAATGAGCTCATCACCTTCTTTGCTATTGTCGGTGGTATTGCTCAATTGATCTTCATCTTCAACTTCTTCTACAGCATGTTGCGCGGTCCCAAAGCCGAGCAAAACCCTTGGAGAGCAAACGCCCTCGAGTGGACTACCCCTGTGGAGCACTTGCACGGAAACTGGCCTGGTGCTATTCCAGAAGTACACCGTTGGGCGTACGACTACTCCAAGCCAGGGGCTGCGGAAGACTTTATCCCTCAGAATGTGCCTTTGGCAGAGGGTGAGGAGAGCGGTCACTAAGCAACCTATTTGGCAACGCTATGTTGCTTGTAAATATTGGTCCCCTTGCCTTGTAGGTAAGGGGATTTTTTATGGTATTTTGTACATAGATGAATGAATTTTTAAATCCAAATAAGGAGGGGCTCAGCACCACCGACCGCGAGGTTGAACGCAAATTGCGGCCGCTGACCTTCGACGACTTTACAGGTCAGGCACCCGTACTGGAAAATCTAAAGGTGTTTGTAACGGCTGCGAGGATGCGTGAGGAGGCCATGGACCATGTGCTGCTTCACGGACCACCTGGGCTAGGTAAAACCACCTTGTCCCACATTTTGGCTAATGAGCTCGAGGTGGGCATAAAGATGACCTCGGGACCAGTGCTGGACAAGCCCTCGGATTTGGCGGGTCTCTTGACCAATTTGCAGCCAAGAGACGTGCTTTTTATCGACGAAATCCACCGTCTGAGCCCTGTGATAGAGGAGTATCTCTACAGCGCCATGGAGGACTTTAAAATCGATATCATGATTGCTTCGGGGCCCAGTGCGAGAAGTGTTCAGATTGCGCTTAACCCATTTACGCTGATCGGCGCCACCACCCGCTCAGGTCTCCTGACGGCCCCGCTTCGCGCTCGCTTTGGCATCAATGCCCGCTTGGAATATTACGATGTGGAACTCTTGAGTACCATCGTTGAGCGAAGTGCGACTATTTTGGACGTAAGTGCGGACTACGAAGCATGCATCCGCATCGCCTCGCGCTCTCGCGGAACGCCCCGAATAGCAAATTCGCTGTTGCGGCGCATACGCGATTTTGCCATGGTAAAAGGAAACGGGCATATCGACACCGCCATCGCAGATTATGGGTTAAATGCACTAAACGTAGATAGCCGCGGTTTGGACGAGATGGACAACAAGATCTTGTTGACGCTAATCGACAATTTTGCCGGTGGCCCGGTGGGCTTGAACACCTTGAGTACGGCCGTTGGGGAGCAATCAGAGACGATCGAAGAGGTTTACGAACCTTATCTGATCAAAGAGGGCTTCATGCTTCGGACCCCGAGAGGGCGTATGGTGACAGAGAAGGCGTACCAGCATTTGGGCAAGCACAGGGGCGCTGGCGGCGGATCCGAGGGACGGCTGTTTGAATGAGACCGCAAGAAGCCACGGCTGTTGTCAAACGACTCTGTGAAGAGGCGGGCTTTGATGCATGCGGTATTTCCACAGCAGCGTTCTTAGAGGAGGAAGCGTTGCCTTTGGAGCGATGGCTTTCGCTCGGTTACCACGGGGACATGGCTTGGATGGAAAACCATTTTGACGCTCGATTGGATCCAAGGAAATTGGTGCCGGGTGCAAAAAGTGTGGTCAGCGTGCTACTCAATTACTATCCGGAGGAGCAGCAAGAGTCCGATGCTGCAAAAATTTCCAAATATGCCTACGGCAGGGACTATCACAAGGTGGTCAAAAAGAAGCTGCTCCCAGGCCGTCTCCAGGCTCGTGTAATGCGAGTTGTCATTGCATCAAGCACATTAGCGGCAGCTTTTTCAGACGCCA
>OBAL01000144.1_pt1 | contig 10682 bp, 9 predicted proteins | sample 1516331 | NCBI WGS metagenome assembly OBAL01 (sample SAMEA3275603, study PRJEB22092) | marine metagenome | biome: ENVO:00000038, "LAGOON"; feature: ENVO:00002042, "SURFACE WATER"; material: ENVO:00002019, "BRACKISH WATER" | collected 2014-06-21T13:56:00+00 | depth 0 m
TTATTGGTAATGTGTTACCACCCAAAACCTTTGATGCTGTAGACTCTGTTATTATCAAATGGAAATAAATGACCATTTGATTTCTTATTGGCTTTTGCAAGACTCGGCATGACCACTCCAAAGCCTGCCATTTGATCGTCTTTATCATAGACGAACCATAAATAATCAAGTTGAACAAGAAGTAGCATTTGTTTAATATAAAAATCCATGACGGCTCTAGAAATCGGAAAGAATCCGTAGAGTTCAGAAAATGCGACATTATACATTTCAAATGCTTGATAGATGTGATCATACACATCTTTTTTCTTTTTAAGTTTTAATAAACGCATCCCATAACGTTCCCTTGCGATACGTGCACCTCTGGCAATGCGAACAGTTTTCCGCATTGCGGCTACCCAGGATCGCTCCGAACTCGGATGCCCAATGCGAACAGTTTCCGCATTGCGGCAACCCAGGAACGCTTCGAACCCGAATGCCCAATGCGAACAGTTTTCCGCATTGCGGCTACCCAGGATCGCTCCGAACTAAAGTTCCGCAAACCTTCGTGCCGCCGATCTTGGCGAACATTCAGCCAACGCAATCGCGTGAGTGGCGGCTAAAATCGATAAACGATGTAGCCTTGCTGGGACTTAGTGATGGAGTTGGGGTCTGGCTCCCACTTGGACTGGGTGGCGGCTTCCTTGGCGACCAACAGCAGGCAACTGTTGAAGTTGTAATCGCTGCGCGGGCCGTTCGGGATGTTGACGCCGGCTTGGGCGTAGACGACATCGCCTTCGCGGTTCACAAAGATTTTGACCACCACAGTGCCTTCCGACTTGCAGTCGTCCGACGGAAGGGGCAACTCGATGTTGTTTCTTCCCGGTAAATAGAAGCTCGACTTTGGCACTTCAAAGTCCGTGATCTGGGCCTCCTCGATGCGGTCATTGGTGTAATTCGTGACGCGGTTTTCCGCGCCTTCCGAACGGTCCGGCCACAGGGCTTTTTGGAACATTCGGTAGGTGAATGCCAGGGTGCTGGAGTCGGTGCTTTTTGGGAATAAGGTCTGATTCTCAAACGATTTCTTTTCCAAGCTCCATACCGAGCGCGGCTCGCAAATGACCCAGCGCACCTGGGTTTGGCCGTTCTGGTCGGTGGTGGTAAGAATGGCTGCCGCTGTTTTTTCATTGGCTTCGCGCACCAAGGCAAGCACGGTGACGGGACCCTCTTGCCCCGGTGCAATTCCCACGGGGGCTTCTACCAATTGGTAGTTGGGCTTAGTGCCATAGCCCAATTCTTGAAGCTTGAGGTAGCCGCCGTTGGCATAGTTGAATTCTTCCTCGGTCGTTTGCGACCAAGATGCAAGCGGCAAGAAGAGCAGGGCTAAAAAAAGTAGGTGGCGAAAGTTGGGCATGATTTTATCCTTTGGGACCGAAAGATAAAACTGCTTCGCCTTACATTTAGCAAAACGAAGATTCTCCATTTTGTCAAAAGATCACGCCACTTTTACGTTTAAACAACGCCGCTACGACGAGGCGTATCTGCGGATGGCCCAGGAGTGGGCGAAGTTGAGTCATTGCAACAGAAGAAAGGTGGGCGCGCTCATCGTCAAGGATCGCATGATCATTTCGGACGGCTACAACGGCACTCCTACGGGGTTTGAGAACGCGTGTGAGGACGAGGAGAATGCCACCAAGTGGTACGTGCTTCACGCAGAGGCCAATGCAATTTTGAAAGTCGCGAACAGCACGGCGTCTTGCGAGGGTGCTACCCTGTATTTAACGATGAGTCCTTGCAAGGAGTGCAGCAAGTTGGTGCACCAAGCGGGCATCAAGCGCCTGGTTTACATCGAGGGATACAAGGACGCGACAGGCCTGGAATTTCTGCAAAAGGCAGGTGTTGAAATCGAACAAATTCAAGCGCTTTGAAACAGGACCGCCTCATCATTTGGCTTTTTGCCTTCATGATTTTTGGAGTTTGGATTGGCTTGCAATTCCGAGAAGAGAATGAGACCGCAGAAGGAAAACTGACGCAATTTTTCAACTACCTCGAACAAGAATACGTCGACACGCTCGACGTTGACCCCCTCATCGAAGAGGCGATGGCGCACATCTTGGCGCAGCTCGACCCACACAGCACCTACATTCCACTCGCTGGAAACGAATACATGGAAGAACGCATGAACGGCGGCTTCTACGGCATCGGCGTCGAATTTCATTTCCATTGGGACACGCTGGTCTTCACCTATGTGATGCCGGACGGACCCGCAGACCGCTTCGGGATCGAGGCAGGCGACCGCGTTTTGGCCATTGATGGCGTGCCTGTGATCAGCGATACCATGGTCAACGACGATGTGAGCACGCGAATCAAAGGGCCGCTCAACACCTTTGTCAAACTCCAACTTTTAAGGGATCGCGACACCGTTGAACTGGAAGTGCAGCGCGGTCTCATTCCCTTGAACAGCATCCCCGTGGCGTTCGTCCATCAAGGCATTGGCTATGTCAAAGTGGCCCGCTTTTCTGAGACGACGCACGACGAATTCGTGACCGCCTTGGCGCAGCTAGACAGCCAGGGCATGCGCTCTCTGGTGATTGACCTTCGCGACAATCCCGGTGGATTTCTGCACGAGGCCACGGCCATAGCCGACGAATTTCTGCGGGAAGACCAGGTCATTGTCTCGACTCATTACCGCGAGGGCGATGCACATTATACCTATTCGACCGCACGCGGAAACTACTGGGACTTGCCGGTGCACATTGTGCTCAATGAAAACAGTGCCTCGGCATCGGAAGTATTGGCGGGCGCGCTGCAGGACCACGACCGCGCCACCATACACGGCCGCCCGTCCTTTGGCAAGGGCTTGGTCCAAGAAGACAAATACCTGGACGACGGCTCCCGGGTGCGCCTCACGGTTGCGTACTATTTCACACCCTCGGGACGCTGCATTCAGCGCGAGTTTGACGGGCAGGGCTATGTGGACTTTTCACAGGAGGCCCTCTTTGTGTCCGACTCCGGCAAAGAGCTCACCTCCGGCGGCGGCATTGCGCCCGATTTCTACCTCGACAAGGACTCGTTGCTCACCGCCTATTGGCGCGTATTCAACTTCGGCGCGATCAACGACTACGGCTTCTTGCGGGCAGATACGGCGCGCCAAACCTACCGCCAGCTCACCCTGGAGGACTACGCGAAGAACTACAGGGTAAGCGACATTCAGCTGTTACATTTCCTTACCTCGGGCGGCTACGGCGTGGCGTTGGAGGACCTTTCCGAAGCAGATCGCACCGAGCTCAAGCGCTTGCTCAAGGCCTCGGTTGCCCAATTTGTATGGGGATTTGACGGCTACCAGCGCGTCTTGGTGGAAGACGACACAGAGGTGCGGGAGGTCTTGCGACGCGCCCGGATTTCCTTGCAGTAATTACGATCGCAATCAGCGGGTGACCCGCCTTTGGGATGCCAGCGCCGCCAAGGCAGTAGGGCGCAAAAAAAACTCCCCCCAACGCAGGGCGCTGGGGGGAGTGCAATTTTTCGCAGACCGCGAGGCCTGTGAACTATTTCTTAGTGCTCGTGACCTTCGTGAGACTCTTCAGTCATTTCTTCAGCCTCAACAGCAGCAGTAGTGTCTGCAGCTTCAACAGCTAGAGAGTCAGAAACTTCTTCAGTTGGCTCGTCAGCAACCTCAGTAGTTACAGTTTCGTTGGTTTCTTCGCCACCTTCTGCAGGAGCGTTACAAGCAGTCATAGCAACAGCAACAAGGGCTGCAGCAAAGAATTGTACTTTTTTCATTGTCTAAAAATTTAGTTTTTTACGGAGGCCCTAAACTAACTGATTGCCAACAAACTATCGTAAAGAAATGTTAATTTTTTTCAAGTTTTGCAAGCTGATGGCTCAATGAGACATTATGGGCCACAATTGCAGGCAATTGAGTGATAGCGACGCGTTCTTGCGCCATGGTGTCTCTAAAGCGCACCGTCACGGTTTGGTCCTCCAACGTTTGGTGATCCACGGTGATGCAGAGCGGGGTTCCAATGGCGTCTTGTCTGCGGTAACGCTTGCCAATGGCATCCTTCTCGTCGTATTGAACCATGTGGTCAAATTTGAGCAGGTTCACCACTTCGCGGGCTTTTTCGGGAAGACCGTCCTTCTTGAGCAATGGAAGTACGGCCACCTTGTAGGGCGCGAGGAAGTAGGGGACGTTGAGAACGGTGCGGGTGCTGCCGTCTTCGAGCGTTTCGTCTTTCAAGCTTTGCGAGAGCACGGCGAGGAACATGCGGTCCAAACCAATGGACGTTTCTACGACATAGGGCACATAGTTTTCGCCCAGTTCAGGGTCGAAGTACTGGAGTTTCTTGCCTGAGAATTGCTCGTGTTGCTTGAGGTCGAAGTCGGTGCGGCTGTGGATGCCTTCGAGCTCTTTGAAGCCAAAGGGGAATTGGAATTCGATGTCCGCGGCGGCATTCGCATAGTGGGCCAACTTGTCGTGGTCGTGAAAACGGTAATTGCTCGGGTCGAAGCCCAAGGCCATGTGCCATTGCAAGCGCACTTGCTTCCAATGCTCGTACCATTCCATTTCGGTGCCGGGGCGCACGAAGAATTGCATTTCCATCTGCTCGAATTCGCGCATTCGGAAGATGAATTGGCGGGCGACGATCTCATTTCTAAACGCCTTGCCAATTTGGGCAATTCCAAACGGAATTTTCATGCGGCCCGTTTTCTGGACATTGAGGTAGTTCAAGAAAATACCTTGTGCCGTTTCGGGGCGCAGGTACAACGTGGTGGCGCCTTCGGCCACAGAACCCAACTGGGTTCCAAACATGAGGTTGAATTGGCGCACATCGGTCCAGTTCATCGAGCCGGACACAGGGCACTTAATTTCTTCGTCTTCGATCAGTTTTTTCACGTCGGCCAGGTCGTCCGCTTCCATGGCTCGAACAAATCGCGACATAATGGCGTCCATTTTCTCTTGGTAGCCAACTACGCGGGCATTGGTAGCGACAAATTGGTCGCGGTCAAAAGAATCGCCGAAGCGCTTGGCGGCCTTTTGAACCTCTTTTTCCAATTTTTGTCTGATTTTCTCCACGTGGTCCTCGATGAGCACGTCGGCGCGGTAGCGTTTTTTGCTGTCCTTGTTGTCGATGAGCGGATCGTTGAACGCATCGACGTGGCCCGACGCCTTCCAGGTGGTGGGGTGCATGAAGATGGCAGAGTCAATGCCGACGATGTTTTCGTTCATGCGAACCATGGCCGACCACCAATACTCTTTGATGTTGTTTTTAAGGAGCGCGCCGTTCTGGCCGTAGTCATAAACCGCACTGAGGCCGTCGTAGATTTCGCTGCTCTGAAAGATAAAACCGTATTCTTTGGCGTGCGAGATGACGCTTTTAAACTGGTCGTCGGACATTGGGAAAGTACTTTATGAGAAATTAATTCGGGTGAATGATAATCATGAGGTTGGTGAAGAACAACTTCACAGCGATGGCGAGCAAGATGACGCCAAAGACCTTGCGCAAAATCGACAGTCCGCCGTTGCCAAGGACGCGCTCCAAACGCTCGGTGTTTTTGAGGACGGCATACACGACCAACATGTTGAGCACAATGGCGACCAAAATGGGCAAGGTGTCGAACTCGGCCCGCAGCGACACCAAGGTGGTCATGGTCCCGGCCCCTGCGATGAGCGGAAACGCGATGGGAACAATGGAGGCGGTGCTCGGGCTCTCTTCCTTGTACAGCGTAATGCCCAGGATCATCTCAAGGGCGATGAAAAAGAGCACAAAGCTGCCCGCGATGGCGAAGCTTTGCACATCCACGCCCAAAAGGTGCAAGATGCGCTCGCCTAGAAAATGGAAGACAATCATAATGATGCCCGCCACAATGGTCGCCTTTTCACTTTGAACGTGGCCCACCTTTTTGCGCAAACTCACAATAATGGGGACGCTCCCCAAGATGTCGATGACGGCAAAGAGGATGAGAAAGGCACTAAAGGTGTCGTTGATGTTGAATTCCATGTCTTTATAAACAGCGAAGCCGTTTTTCAATTTGGTCGCAAAATTAGGATTTGTTGCGGGCTAATTGGACGATTAGGGTGTTAGTTTTACGGCATGATTGAAATAGACGGCAAACTTTTATCGCTCGACCTTTTTACCAAGGATTTTGTCTGTAACCTCAGTGCCTGCAAAGGTGCATGTTGTGTAGAGGGCAATGCGGGAGCTCCGGTCGAAAAAGAGGAAGCCGCCATACTTGAAGAGATTTATCCCAAGGTGGCTCCCTACCTCAATGAGAAGGGCAGGGCCGCCATTGAGGCCCAAGGGACCAGTGTCCAAGGCCACGGAGAACTCGAAACGCCGCTGGTGGACGGAGCCGAGTGTGCTTATGTGGTTTTTGAAGAAAACGGCACCGCGCATTGCGGCATTGAAAAGGCCTACTTGGACGGCGCCGTTTCGTGGAAAAAACCTATTTCTTGTCATTTGTACCCCATTCGTGTGGCGAAGTATTCGTCTTTCGAGGCGCTCAACTACGACCGTTGGTCCATCTGTTCGGATGCCTGCGCCTTAGGAGCTGAGCTTCAGGTGCCTGTATTTCGGTTTCTAAAAGAGCCGCTCATTCGCAAGTACGGCCCCGAATTTTACAGCGAACTCGAAAAAGTGGCCGAGGATATTCACAATTGATGTGGATATTTTTTCTGCTCGAGCGGGTTATTCGGTTTGCGTTTTCGGGAAGTCAATAAACATCAAGCCTAGCGCTTAGGCGCTCTTAAAGCATTGTTAATAACTAGCCTGAAATGTGAAAAATGAAGGCTTGTGATTGGGGCCTGTGGTGCCCAATTTTACAAAACCCCTTGAGTGAATACTTGGGGGCGTAAACCGCCGTGTCAAACCAATTTTTTAGTGTAAGTCGCTGTTAATGAGCTAATTGAAACACAATCAGACATTGCAGTGTTCAAAATTTATGTAGTATGGAACCCATTCTTACGGAGAACAAAAACAGGTTTGTCATCTTTCCCATCCAGCACGCTGACCTATGGGCATGGTACAAGAAGCAAGAAGCTTCTTTCTGGACCGCGGAGGAAATTGACCTTCACCAAGACGTCACCGACTGGAAAACCAAGCTGAACGACAGTGAGCGGTATTTTATCAAACACATCTTGGCCTTCTTTGCTGCTTCCGACGGCATTGTCAACGAAAACCTCGCTGAGAACTTCGTGAACGAGGTACAGTACAGCGAGGCTAAGTTTTTCTACGGCTTTCAAATTATGATGGAGAACATCCATAGCGAGATGTACTCACTTTTGATCGATACGCTGGTAGACGACGATAAGGAAAAAGACGACCTTTTCAATGCCATAGAGCGTTTCCCTGCCATCAAGAAAAAAGCCGATTGGGCCCTGCGCTGGATCGAGAGCGATTCGTTCGCCGAGCGCTTGATCGCCTTTGCCGCGGTGGAAGGCATCTTCTTCTCCGGCGCGTTCTGTTCCATCTACTGGTTGAAAAAGCGCGGTCTCATGCCCGGCCTCAGCTCTTCCAACGAGTTTATCTCCAGGGACGAAGGGATGCACCGCGACTTTGCATGTCACCTGCACAACCAGCATTTGGTGAACAAGGTGCCAGAAGAGCGCATCCAGCAAATTATTGTAGAGGCCCTGGACATTGAGCGCGAGTTTATCACCGAGTCGCTTCCGGTCAACTTGATTGGCATGAATGCCGACCTCATGACCCAGTACTTGGAGTTTGTCACCGACCACTTGCTCGCCACCTTGAATTGCGAGAAAATTTACAATACGGCCAACCCCTTTGACTTCATGGACATGATCTCGCTCGAGGGCAAGACTAACTTCTTTGAAAAGCGAGTATCCGAGTACAAGAAAGCCGGCGTTGGCGAAACAAAAGAGGACGTCTGGGGTACAGACGACGATTTTTAGAAGGCCAAAAAACAATGAGACACTCCTAAAAAATCTACCAATAGACCTTCTAACCGAATTATTTCAAAGACCATGCGCGTATTAAAAAGAGATGGGCATTACGAGCCCGTCAAGTTTGACAAGATCACAGCGAGAATTGAAAAACTGTGTTACGGATTAAGTGAATATGTCGAGCCCGTTCTCGTGGCGAAACGCGTGGTAGATGGCGTTTATGACGGCGTAAGCACTTCCGAACTCGACAGTTTGGCAGCGGAAACGGCGGCGTCTATGACGATCAAACACCCCGACTACGCCAACCTCGCGGCGCGCATCGCAGTGAGCAACCTGCACAAAAGCACCAAGAAGAGTTTTTCGGAGACGGTCAATGACCTCTACCACTATGTGAACCCGGAAACCAATAAAAAGGCGCCGTTGATTTCGGACGAGGTGCAGAAGATTGTTCAGGAAAACGCTGCGTTCCTCGACTCTCAAATTATCTACGACCGCGACTTTTCCTACGACTTCTTTGGATTCAAAACGCTCGAACGCTCTTACCTCTTGCGCATGTACGGTAAGATTGTTGAGCGCCCGCAGCACATGCTCATGCGTGTGTCCATCGGTATTCACCTCGACGACTTGGAGAGCGCGATTGAAACCTACGAGCTCATGAGCAAGAAGTTTATGACGCACGCCACGCCCACCTTGTTCAACGCCGGAACGCCCAAGCCGCAGATGTCTTCATGCTTCTTGCTGTCCATGAAAGACGACAGTATTGACGGCATCTACGACACGCTCAAGCAAACGGCGAAAATTTCGCAAAGTGCCGGGGGAATTGGATTGTCCATTCACAACATTCGTGCAACCGGCTCCTACATTGGCGGAACCAACGGCACCTCGAACGGCATTGTGCCCATGCTTCGCGTGTACAACGACACCGCGCGCTACGTCGATCAGGGCGGCGGCAAGCGCAAGGGCTCCTTTGCCATTTACCTCGAGCCTTGGCACGCAGATATTTTCCAATTCTTGGACCTCAAGAAAAACCACGGGAAAGAAGAAATGCGCGCCCGCGATTTGTTTTACGCGATGTGGATTCCCGATCTGTTTATGAAGCGCGTCAAGGCCGACCAAGAGTGGACGCTCATGTGCCCCAACGAATGCCCTGGTCTGTACGACACCCACAGCGAAGCGTTTGACGAGCTGTACTTGCGTTACGAAAAAGAAGGCAAAGGCCGCAAGACCATCAAGGCCCGTGAACTTTGGGTAAAGATCATGGAAAGCCAAATTGAGACCGGTACGCCGTACATGCTCTACAAGGACGCTGCAAACAGCAAGTCCAACCAGCAAAACTTGGGCACCATCCGCTCGTCCAACCTGTGTACCGAAATTTTGGAATACACCTCCGAAGACGAGGTAGCCGTTTGCAACCTGGCCTCCATTGCCCTTCCCATGTTTATTGGCGAGGACCAGCAATTCGACCACCAGTTGCTCTACGACGTGACCTACAAGGTGACCAAAAACTTGAACCGCGTTATCGACCGCAATTACTACCCAGTGAAAGAGGCCGAGAACTCAAACATGCGCCACCGTCCGGTCGGATTGGGCGTGCAAGGTCTCGCAGATACCTTCATCAAGTTGCGTTTGCCTTTCAGTTCTCCCGAAGCCAAAGCCTTGAATAAGGACATCTTTGAGACGATGTACTACGCTGCCTTGAATGCCTCGAAGGACCTGGCCAAGGTGGACGGCGCTTACTCCAGCTACGAAGGGTCGCCCATCTCGCAGGGCAAGTTCCAGCACAACCTTTGGGGGGTGGAAGACTCCGAGCTCAGCGGTCGCTGGGACTGGTCTGTACTGCGCGAAGAAATAAAAGAACACGGCGTTCGGAACTCGCTGCTCATGGCTCCCATGCCAACCGCGTCGACCTCTCAAATTTTGGGAAACAACGAGTGTTTCGAGCCCTATACTTCCAACGTCTACACCCGTCGGGTGCTTTCAGGAGAGTTCATTGTAGTGAACAAGCACTTGCTCAAGGACCTCATCGAAATTGGCCTTTGGAACGAAGAGATGAAAAACGCGCTCATGGCTTCCAACGGCTCGGTTCAACACATTGAAGGCGTGCCCGAAGACCTCAAAGAAATCTACCGCACTGTTTGGGAGATCAGCATGAAGGACGTCTTGGATATGGCGGCGGACCGCGGTCTGTTTGTGGACCAAAGCCAGAGCTTGAACTTGTTTATGGAAAGCCCCACCATGGGTAAATTGACCAGCATGCACTTCTACGCCTGGGAAAAAGGCCTTAAAACGGGCATGTACTACCTCCGTTCCAAGCCCGCTGCCCAGGCCATCAAGTTTACAGTGAAGAAAAATGCCCAGACCAACATGGTTCCGGGAGTGACTGGCGGGGCGACCTCTGAGACCGTGGAGGAAGGCGCGAAAAATGCCGGCTCGGCACCCTCAAAGGAAGCCATAGAGGCGCGTGTCAAGGCGCAAAAAGAGGCGCTCAAGGCGATGAGTGCGGAACCCACAGATGCCGAAAAAGTAGCTTGCTCGATTGACAATCCGGAGGGGTGCATCACCTGCGGCTCTTAAATACGAGCGATTTCTATGCGCAGTGTCCGTTATAACTGGCGGCGACCTAGATGCGCCCCTGTTGGAGGATGCTTGTGAGCATGACAAAGAAAAACCCTGCGGCCGCGGTCGTGGGGTTTTATTTTGCCTCTAACTTTGGGTGAACGTAAGACACCTACTTTACCATGCAACAGAACAACAGCGTAGAAATTGCGAAACTTCAAGTGCATATTGACAAGTACCTCAACCT
>OBAL01000146.1_pt1 | contig 10593 bp, 8 predicted proteins | sample 1516331 | NCBI WGS metagenome assembly OBAL01 (sample SAMEA3275603, study PRJEB22092) | marine metagenome | biome: ENVO:00000038, "LAGOON"; feature: ENVO:00002042, "SURFACE WATER"; material: ENVO:00002019, "BRACKISH WATER" | collected 2014-06-21T13:56:00+00 | depth 0 m
CTCACTGCGCAAAATATCGCTTTTAACGAAGTCGCACGCCAGGCAATTATGCGAGGGTCACATGAATCTGGGTGCGGGCCGCGTCGTGTACCAAGATTTGGTAAAAATCAATCTCGCGGCCCAGGACGGCTCCTTCGCCGAAGACAAAACGTTGGCTGCAGCCCTTGCGCACGCACAAGCCCACGGAACCAAAATACACTTGATGGGCTTGCTTTCGGACGGCGGCGTTCACGCGCACATCGACCACGCCAAGGGCTTGCTCAATTGGCTTTTTGCAGAGGCTTTTGACCGCGTATATGTACACGCATTTACCGACGGCCGAGATACCGATCCCAAAGGCGGTGCCCGCTACCTTCAAGAGTTGAGCGACCACATGTCGTTGACTACGGGAGAGCTCGCCACTGTGGTAGGTCGTTACTATGCCATGGACCGCGACAATCGCTGGGAACGCGTCGCAAAGGCCTACCACTTGCTCGTGAACGGAGAAGGCGAAGCGACCTACAGCTTGATTGAAGGAGTGCAAGAACAATACGCCAAAGGAATTACCGACGAATTCATGGAGCCCATGTTTACGGTGGGCATGGACGGAAAACCGTTGGCCACTCTCGAGGAAAACGACGTGGTAATTATGTTTAACTACCGAACCGACCGCGGGCGTGAAATTACACAAGCCCTTACCCAGCAAGCGTTCCACGAGCAAAACATGCACCCGCTGCCGTTGCACTATGTGACCTTCACCAGCTACGACGATACCTTCAAAGGTGTCGAAGTGGTCTTCCGCAAAGACAATCTTAAAAATACCTTGGGAGAGGTGCTCGAGCGCGCAGGAAAAACGCAAATCAGAATTGCTGAAACAGAGAAGTACCCGCACGTGACGTTCTTCTTCAATGGCGGACGCGAACAGCCCTTTGAAGGCGAAGAGCGCATCTTGTGTCCGTCTCCCAAAGTGGCCACCTACGACCTGCAACCGGAGATGAGTGCAGAGGACATCCGCGATGCCATTGTTCCAAAATTGAAAGAAGGGGCCACCGATTTTATTTGTCTCAACTTTGCCAACCCCGACATGGTCGGCCACACGGGCGTAATGGAAGCGGCGATTAAAGCGTGTGAGACCGTAGACGCCTGCTTGGAAAAAGTGATCGAAGCCGGTTTGGAGCAAGACTACCAATTCATTGTGCTCGCCGACCACGGCAACGCGGACTGCATGGTGAATGAGGACGGCACGCCCAACACGGCACACACGACCACTGTAGTGCCTTGCTTCTTGGTGGGCTCTTCCGCAGAACACTACCAACTCAACGAAGGCCGATTGGGCGACATCGCCCCCACCCTTCTAGGACTCATGGGAATTGCGCAACCCGAAGAAATGACCGGGCACAACCTCTTGACCACAAAGAAATGATTTACTACAAAAGCGCTGAGGAGATTGAACTGATGCGCCAGAGTGCGCTTCTAGTCAGCAAAACACTGGGCATGTTGGCACCGCTCGTGGTGCCGGGCGCCATTCCCTTGGAATTGGACAAAAAAGCAGAAGAATTCATCCGCGACCACGGCGGTGAACCCGGATTTCTAGGCATGTACGGCTTTCCAAACAGCCTGTGCATGTCCCCCAACGCGCAAATTGTACACGGCATTCCGGACAAGACGCCTATGAAAGAAGGCGACATCTTATCCATCGATTGTGGCGTCTTTATGAACGGGTACTACGGCGACCACGCCTACACCTTTCCCATCGGGGAGGTCGATCCGGAAACGGCCCAGCTGCTCGAAGACACCAAGGCCTCCTTGTATGCCGGAATTCGCGAGGTGAGAGTTGGCAACAGAATCGGCGATATTGGCGCCGCCATCCAAGAATACACCGAAAGCCGTGGTTACGGGGTAGTACGCGAACTGGTCGGCCACGGATTGGGCAGAAAAATGCACGAAGAACCGCAGGTTCCCAACTACGGCAGACGCGGCCGCGGCAAAAAAATTCAAGAGGGATTGGTCATCGCCATCGAGCCCATGATCAACCTGGGAACCCAGAAAATTAAACAACTTTCCGACGGCTGGACCATCCTCACTGCAGACGGCAAGAACAGCGCGCACTTTGAGCACGATGTGGCCGTGGTGAACGGAGAGCCGGAAATCCTGAGCACCTTTCAATACATCTACGACGCGCTGGGTCTCGAGCCCGCCGAATACGAGAAACTATGATCTCATCCCTCATGAAATGGGCCCTGGCCAAGGTGCCGCGCCCCCTACTCATCCGTCTAAGCTACCTGGTCCAGTGGACCGCGCCGTTGTTCTTTAGCGGCTCGCGCTTCGTGGATCCCATCGACGGCCGAGGGTACCGCACCTTTTTCCCCTACGGCTACGGTCCTAATCAGCGCGAAAACGCCTTGTCTCCCGGGACCAACTCCTTGGAACGACACAGGCTGTTGTGGCTGTACTTAAAAGACCACACCGACTTTCTAACCAAGCCGCAAAAGGTGCTTCACATCGCCCCCGAACAGTGCTTTTACGGTCGTTTTAGAAAGATGAAGCACTTGGACTACACCACGGCCGACCTCTTCTCGCCGCTCGCAGACCTGCGGTTCGACGTGCAACACATTCCCCTTGAGGACAACACCTACGATACGCTGTTCTGCAACCACGTCCTAGAGCATGTGGACGACGACTCGCAAGCAATGCGCGAGCTTTGCCGCATCTTGAAGCCCGGCGGCCTTGCCATTATGCAGGTCCCGCTCGACCCCGACTACGAAACCACCGACGAAGACCCGTCCATCAAAGATCCCGCCGAGCGTGAGCGACGGTTCCGCCAGTACGACCACGTTCGTCTGTACGGCCAAGACTATCCTGAACGACTGAAAGAAGCGGGGTTCAAAGTCACCATCTTTGATGCAGAAAAAGAACTTCCTGCGGGCTGGTTTGAAAAATACGCCCTGCCCAAGCGCGAGCTCCTGTACGTCTGTACCAAGTAGGCGCGGGCACCTAATAAAGGGGCCGTTACTTCGGTCTCATTCCTCGAAGGCTCATACCCCAGGCTTCCACTTCGGGCTTCCAATTCGCGCCTGCGCTACGAGCTCCCCCGGACTTCCGCTGCGAGCTTCCCCGCGCTTGCGCTCCAGCCATCAACTCCACGTCCTCACGCGTGCAACCACCAAAAAACAAGACCCCCCGAACTCCTCTACGAGGGGTTCGGGGGGCCTTTTAATTTCCAGCTCCGATGTCTTAGATCACCGGTGCAAGACCAACCACTCTTACTTCAACCAGCTGTTGATGAGTGTTTGCATTTTTTCTTCTTGCTCTGCAGCCAAGGTGGGATCCACCAAAATGCGGCCGCTGTGCTCGTCAATCATGATCTTCTTGCGCTGGGCAAGTTCCATTTGACGTTGTGGGGGAATGACAAAGTAGCTTCCTGCAGAGGCACCGCGCTCGATACTGACCACTGCCAAGCCGTTCTTGGTGTTCTTGCGAATGCGGTCGTAGGCGGCCACCAAACGCTCCTCAATAGACGCCTTGGTGTCAATGCTTTTCTGCTCGAGCAATTGCTCTTCGCGCTGTGTTTCTTGCAAAATGCCGTCTAGCTCTGCGCGCTTGTGACCCAAGTGATTCTTGCGCTCTTCCAAGCGTTCTTGGCTCTTGGCATTGATCTCTTGCTTCGCGTCAATTTGAGCGCTGAACTCACGAATGCGCTTTTCGGCCAATTGAATTTCCAACTCTTGGTATTCAATCTCTTTGGCGATGGCTTCAAATTCGCGGTTGTTGCGGACTTGCTCTTGATCTTTCTGGTATTTGGCAATTTTGTCATTGCACTCCTTGATCAAGAGTTGTTTTTCGTTGATATCTACCTGAAGATCGGCAATTTCGTGGTTGACTTTCTCCATACGAGTTTCCAAGCCGGCCACTTCGTTTTCAAGGTCTTCTACCTCCAAAGGCAATTCTCCGCGGAGTGCGCGAATTTCATCAATGCGACGATCTATGATTTGTAGGTCGTAAAGGGCGCGTAGTTTATCTTCTACGCTAATATCTGTTGCCGGCATACTAAAAGTACTGAATGGGATTTGTATTGACTCCTGTTTTGAGAACGGCAAATTTAGGGAATTTTTCCCCAATGAAATCAGCAAGTAAGTCAATTGTAAATTGCTCGCTTTCAAAATGTCCCACATCTAAAATGGGGACCGCATCTTCCGCATCAAAAAACTGGTGGTATTTGAAGTCGGCCGTAATGAACACATCGGCTCCGGCGGCCTTCGCAGCGCTCAAAAGAAAACTTCCAGAACCGCCACAAACGGCCACGCGCTTGACGCGACTTTGCTTGGGCGAGGTATAGCGCACCGTGGTTTGGAATTGTGCTTTTACAAAGGCGAGGAAGTCTTGAAAATCGACATCGGCGTCCATATCTCCAATGGCACCCGCCCCGTACACTGTGGCTTCGTTTTCCAATGGAATCCACTCGTAGGCCATTTCTTCGTACAAGTGCGCCTTGCGGGCCGCCTGCTCGACCGCACGTTGGGCATAGCCTGCCACAATGAACTCAATTTTCACCTCGTCCACCGCTTCGCGCGTGCCGGCGACGCCTATGACTGGATTGGACTGATCGTTCCCGCGAAACGTTCCGACGCCTTCGGTGGTAAAACTGCACTCGTCGTATTTGCTAATCGCGCCCCCGCCGGCAGCGAACACAGCCTCGCGAACTTGTTCGGAATGAGACCGAGGCACATAGACTTGAAACTTGTGCAATGCCCCTTTCATAGGCTGCAAGACCTTGAAACGCTCAATTCCCAAATGCTTCATAATTCGGGCATTGACGCCCCATTCCACGTTGTCTAGGTTGGTGTGAATGGCATACAGGGCCACGTCGTGCTTGATCGCTTTCATCACCACCCGCTCTATGTAGCTCTTGCCATTGAACCGCTTCAACCCGGAAAAGACAATGGGATGGTGCGCGACCACCAGGTGAATGCCCTTCTCGATCGCCTCGTCTACCACCGCCTCCACACAGTCCAATGCCACCAAGACACCGGAGGTTTCCCAATGGCGTTGGCCCACAAGAAGCCCACTATTGTCATAACTTTCCTGAAAAGCCGGCGGCGCCCATTGCTCCAGCACATCGATAATTTCACCAATCGTTTTCTTCATTTCTCGGTCTTATTCCTCTCTTTAACGCCCTCTGCCCCTTTTTCGTTTACCGGCCCGAGCCAGAGTCGATCCTTAGGCCGAGAACTTCGAGCGAAGTTAGAAAACAAAAAGCCCCCGAGCGCTGCGCGCTCGGGGGCTCCATATAGCGGGTTCGAGCGATTTACTCGCCGTCTTCCATTTGCTTTTTCAATGCTGCCAAAGCATCCAAATCACCCATAGTAGAGCGCTCGATGTTTTGGTTGCTCAAGTTGACACCGCTACCACCAGAAGACTTGCTTCCTTTGGCTGCTTTTACTTCAACTTGCTTGTAGGTACCTACGTGAGAAACTACGATGCGACGGTTGTCTTTGTTGAATTCAATGACTTTGAAGTCTACAGTATCGCCTTTCGCAAGTTTGTCGCCGTTTTCTTTCACCATGTGACGTGCAGGACAGAATGCCTCTACACCTTCAAAGTTGGCAAAAGCAACATCGCCACCTTTTTCACCTGCAGAAATCATCGTTCCGGTGTGAGTAGAACCTACTTCAAACACGGTTACGTAGTCGTTCCATGGGTTTTCAGAAATTTGCTTGTGACCCAAGCTCAAGCGACGGTTTTCTGCGTCGATGTCCAAAACAACCACTTCGAGTTGTGCACCAATTTGAGTGAACTCAGATGGGTGTTTCACTTTCTTGGTCCAAGACAAATCGGAGATGTGAATCAAGCCGTCAATGCCTTCTTCAAGTTCCAAGAAGATACCGAAGTTGGTGAAGTTACGCACAGATCCTGTGTGTTGTGAACCTTGTGGGTACTTGGTCGTGATGTCCGCCCATGGGTCTGGAGTCATCTGTTTGATGCCCAAACTCATCTTGCGCTCTTCACGGTCCAAAGTCAAGATGACAGCTTCTACTTCGTCGCCAACTTTCATGAAGTCACCGGCAGAGCGAAGGTGAGCAGACCAGCTCATCTCACTTACGTGGATCAAGCCTTCTACACCAGGAATAACTTCGATGAATGCACCGTAGTCTGCGAGAACAACCACTTTTCCTTTCACCTTGTCGCCGGCAGCGATGTTGGCATCAAGGGCATCCCATGGATGTTTTTCGAGTTGCTTAAGACCCAATTGGATACGGGTTTTACCCTCGTCAAAGTCAAGGATTACCACGTTGATTTTCTGGTCGAGTTCAACAACCTCAGAAGGGTGGTTGATACGGCTCCAGCTCAAATCTGTGATGTGAATCAAACCGTCTACGCCACCCAAATCGATGAATACACCGTAAGAGGTAATGTTTTTGACGATTCCTTCGAGAACCTGACCTTTCTCCAATTTGGAGATAATTTCTTTTTTCTGTTCCTCCAAATCTGCCTCGATGAGGGCTTTGTGAGAAACCACCACGTTTTTGAATTCTTGGTTAATTTTCACCACCTTGAATTCCATGGTTTTATCAACGAACTGGTCGTAGTCGCGGATCGGTTTCACATCAATTTGTGAACCTGGCAAGAACGCTTCAAGACCAAATACGTCAACGATCATACCGCCTTTGGTGCGCGCTTTCACGTAACCTTTGACAATTTCGTCGTTCTCGTGTGCCTCATTCACGCGATCCCACGCTTTGATCGAGCGCGCTTTGCGGTGTGAAAGCACCAATTGACCAAACTTGTCTTCTTGACGGTCAACCAAAACTTCTACAGTATCACCTACGGCCAACTCTGGATTGTAGCGGAACTCGTTCAAGCTCACTACACCTTCACTCTTAGAGTTGATGTCGATAATTACCTCGCGGTCTGTTTTGTGAGTCACCTTACCTTCTACCACTTGGTGCTCTACAGAAGAACCCAAGGTGCTTTCGTAAAGTGCGGTTAGCTCGTCGGCTTCTTCGCCCGAAGCTTTGGACTTTTCGATGTCGTCCCAGCTAAAGGGAACATCTTCACCTACTTCTTCTAGAGCGAGCACATCGTCCGCGAGCTCTTCTTCGTTTTGAACCTCCTGAACCGGAGCTTCTTCAGTTTTTTGTACCTCTTCTTGTGGTACTTGATTCTCTTCTGACATCAGAGAAATACTTGTATCCCTAAACCTGTGCATCTTTAACAATCGCTTAGAGAGCTGTTTTTTATTTTATCTCCAATCCTTTATGGCGATGCACTGCTTGTCCAAAAAGGGTTGCAAAGATATATTTTTTCTCGGTCTCATTTCTATTTTTTTACTCCCGCAAAATTCTGACTACCAATAAATAACCCCCGCCTTTGGAGCGAGGGTTATCAAGTCAAATGGCTAGAGGTGCTAGCGCACTTCTTTCGCGCAATTATTCAGCAAATTTTTGCTTGAGCAAATCGGTGGTAGTCGATCCGGGGCGTTCGATAGGCATGGCCATTGCGCGGTCCCAAATCAAGTTAGACAACGTTCCCAATGAGCGCGCCACACCGAAGAGTACTGTGTAGAATTCGTACTCTACCAAGCCGTAGTGCGTCAACAATTGTCCGCTGTGCGCATCGACGTTTGGCCAAGGGTTTTTCACCTTGCCTGTAGAGCTTAAAATATCTGGCACCACTTCGTACACCATGCTCACAATGCGGAACAGCTCGTCGTTTGGCATGTGTTTCATGGCAAATTCGCGTTGGGCTGTGTAGCGTGGATCTGTCTTGCGAAGTACGGCGTGGCCAAAACCTGGAATCACCTTGCCTTCTGCCAATGTTTGCTTGCAGTATTGGGCAATTTGCTCCTGGGTTGGAAGACCGCCGCCCAATTCTTGGCGCATGCCATTGATCCAACGAATCACCTCTTGGTTGGCCAATCCGTGCAACGGACCTGCCAAGCCGTTCATCCCCGCAGCAAAGCTCAAGTAAGCATCGCTCAACGCAGAACCTACAAGGTGGACAGCGTGCGCACTCACGTTACCGCCTTCATGATCGGCGTGAATGGTCATGTACAAGCGCATGAGTTCTTTGAACTCCTGGCTGTCAAAGCCCAACATGTGTGCAAAGTTTCCAGCCCAATCCAACTTTGGATCTGGCTCAATGTGCTGGTCCTTGTGGTAGATACGACGGTAGATGTAGGCCGCAATACGAGGTAGACGAGCGATGAGGTTCATGCTGTCCTCAAATGTTGAATCCCAGTATTCGCTCTTGTGTACACCCGCCTTGTATGCTTTCGCAAATTCACTCTCCGTGCGCATTGCCATAATACCCACAGTAAATTGGGTCATGGGGTGCGTACGCAAAGGAAGCGCGTCGATGGCCTTGAAAACGTGCACCGGCACGTTGGAACGACGTACCCAGTTGTTGCTCAAGCGTCGTGCTTGGTCTTCTGTGGGAAGCTCGTTCATGAGCATCAAGTGGAACAAACCTTCTGGAAGGGGTTCGCTGCCAGCGGGCATTTTAGGAAGTTTCTGCTGGAGTTCTGGAATGCTGTACCCTCTAAAGCGGATGCCTTCTTCGGGATCCAATTTAGATGTTTCGCAAATTAAGGCCGGCATGCCGCGCATCCCTCCGTAGAGCTGTCCGACGGTTATTTCCCCTACTTTTTTATCGCCGTGCTCTTTCAAAAAAGCCTTGGTCTCGGCAACAATAGGAGGGAAAATTTCCCGGAACTGTTCTTTGATTCTATCCATGTCTGTGGTTTTATAGGTTTCTACTTTTTCAAAAACTTGAAGTTGGTACCGTGGAAGATGGCCATGTCGCCCAATTCTTCTTCGATACGCAACAATTGGTTGTACTTGGCCATACGGTCAGAGCGAGATGCCGAACCGGTTTTGATTTGACCCGTGTTCAACGCAACTGCCAAGTCGGCAATGGTGCTGTCTTCCGTTTCACCACTGCGGTGCGACATAACGGCTGACATTTGGTGGTTGTTCGCCAAGGTAACTGTGTTGATGGTTTCGGTCAATGTACCAATCTGGTTCACCTTCACCAAGACACTGTTGGCGCTTTTTTCCTCAATACCGCGGGCCACGCGTTTTTCATTGGTCACAAACAAGTCGTCACCGACCAACTGAACGCGGTCGCCAATGCGCGCATTTAGTTTGGCCCAACCTGCCCAATCGTCTTCATGCAAGCCGTCTTCAATGCTAACGATGGGGTATTTCTCTGTCCAGCTCGCCCAGTAGTCCACCATTTCGTCACTGGTCAACTCGCGGCCGTCGCTCTTGTGGAAGATGTATTTGCCTCTCTCAGCATTGTAGAATTCTGAGGCAGCTGCATCCATGGCAATCCAGATCTGCTCGCCGGGTTTGTACCCTGCTTTCACAATGCTCTCTAGGATAATTTCCAAGGCTTCTTCGTTGGATCCAATAGAAGGTGCAAAACCACCTTCGTCGCCAACGTTCGTGCTGTAGCCCTTGCTCTTCAAAACCTTCTTGAGGTTGTGGAACACCTCGGTTCCCATGCGAAGCGCTTCGCTAAACGAGCTGGCGCCGAACGGCATAACCATGAATTCTTGGAAGTCAATGCTGTTGTCCGCGTGCGAGCCACCGTTGAGGATGTTCATCATTGGAACGGGAAGCGTGCGTGCGTTGACACCGCCAATGTAGCGGTAAAGGGGCTGGCTGGTTTCTTCGGCGGCGGCTTTGGCAACGGCTAATGAGACCGCAAGAATGGCATTGGCGCCCAACTTGCTCTTGTTCTCTGTACCGTCCAATTCAAGCATCATGGCATCAATTTCTGCTTGCTCTGTCACAATCATCCCTTCCAATTCAGGAGCGATAATTTCATTGACATTCTCAACCGCTTTCAAGACGCCCTTGCCCATGTAGACGCTTTCATCCTCGTCTCTTAGCTCTACCGCCTCGTGGATCCCAGTGGAAGCACCGCTTGGAACAGCCGCGCGACCCATGGTTCCGGAAGAAGTGATCACATCGACTTCTACGGTCGGATTACCGCGAGAATCGAGAATTTGTCGTGCGTGAACGTGTGTAATTACTGACATGTTTAGTGATTTTTGATGTGTGTGTTGTTATTCTAATTTCAAAATTGAGCCGTCGGGCTAGTGAGCCGTTGAGCTATTGCGCCATTGCGGCTGCAAGTTTAATGCGTTCAATGAACTCGTCAAAGAGATAGCGGCTGTCGTGTGGACCGGGCGACGCCTCCGGATGGTATTGCACGGAGAAGCAGTTACGGTCGGTTCGACGTATGCCTGCCACGGTTTGATCGTTGAGGTGCTCGTGCGTCAATTCAACATGGGCTGCCGCCTCAACGTCTTCGCGGCTCACCACAAAACCGTGGAACGCGATTGTCGAATCAAGATTGACGACGAGGTTACTTTTCCATTCGAGATCAACATGTCAGCTTTCCTTGGATCCCCAGATCCAGAGCCAGAAGTAGAGCCAGCTGCAGAGGTAGTCGTGGTACCAGCTGAAGACGTTGTATCGTCCGAGGGTGGAGAGCCGACGATTAACCGTGGGTTCGGAAAAGGCAATGCGGAGATCGGCGCGCGAGGCGCGTCTGATCTGCAGACCGCCAACCCTGATGATCCTGCAAGCTCGCTCGAATATGAAC
>OBAL01000152.1_pt1 | contig 10371 bp, 8 predicted proteins | sample 1516331 | NCBI WGS metagenome assembly OBAL01 (sample SAMEA3275603, study PRJEB22092) | marine metagenome | biome: ENVO:00000038, "LAGOON"; feature: ENVO:00002042, "SURFACE WATER"; material: ENVO:00002019, "BRACKISH WATER" | collected 2014-06-21T13:56:00+00 | depth 0 m
TGTCTTTATTCAATGTTGTGTGCTGATTTTGCGTCCTTTTATTCATTCTACTAATCTGCTCCCAGGAAACAATAGTGTTTATATCCTATAAGTGCTGTTGATGACTGGGCGGGGTTCAGAGTTCGGTTCCTCGCTTCAAGATAGAGAATAACTTAAAGTTTTCAGCATTGACTTCGTCGTTAACTTCTCCGAACTTAACTAAGTCGTAGGCGCGCCTGCGCGTCTTGAAAGCATGCTTTCAGCCGGCTTGACGGCTACGACTTACTTTCGAAAAGGACGACGTCAATCCCGAACTGTTCCGTTCTCCATCCTGATCCCGCAGCGAACTCTGAAGCCCTTATCAGAATAGTAGAATACCTCAGACGCAAAATTGGCATACCAACGTTCTGAATAAAGACCGTGACCGAAGGTCATGTGTCTTAAAAACAGAAAGGCCGCGCTCGCAAAGCGCGGCCTTTCTAGTTCCGAGTAGGTCAATCGCATTAATCTGCTCAGTTCAGCAGTCCGGCATGGCGCAGGCCGTTGTCGATCAGGTCGCGCGTTGGCTGTGATACCGGGAACAGCGGCGGGCGCATCTCTTCGTCACACAGGCCCAGACGGCTCATGGCGTATTTCGCACCACACAGCCCCGGTTCGACGAAGATGCTGTGATGCAGCGGCATCAGCCGGTCCTGGATTTCCAATGCGGTGACATAGTCGCCCGCCAATGTCGCTTCTTGCATCTGCGAACACAAAGCCGGAGCCACATTGGCGGTGACCGAGATCATGCCAACACCACCCTGCGCGTTGAAACCGTGCGCTGTGGCATCTTCGCCCGACAGTTGGACAAAGTCCTTTCCGCAGGTCAGGCGCTGGGCGCAGACACGGGCCAGATCTCCGGTCGCATCCTTGACGCCAATGATGCGTGGCAGTTTCGCCAATTCGCCCATCGTTTTGGGCAGCATGTCGACAACCGACCGACCAGGAATGTTGTAGATGATGATCGGCAGTTCGCAGCTGTCATGCAGCATGGTGAAGTGCCGGATCAGTCCATCCTGTGTCGGCTTGTTGTAGTAAGGCGTGACCACAAGGCCTGCCTGTGCGCCTGCCTTTTCGGCATGCTGCAAAAACCGGATCGCCTCGTCAGTGTTGTTCGAACCCGCACCGGCAATTACCGGGATGCGCCCGGCGGCGGCTTTGACCACGAAAGTCACGACTTCTTCGTGTTCCTCATGAGTCAGGGTCGGGCTTTCACCTGTGGTGCCGACGGGGACAAGCCCGTGGCTGCCCTGATCGACATGCCAATCCACGAGTTGTTTGAGCGTGTCAAAATCCACTGCACCGTTTTTGAACGGTGTGACCAGTGCAGGCATCGACCCTTTGAACATCGTCACGCTCCTTTTTCGTGTGTGGCGCTTGCGCCGTTGCACCCGTCCCGCGAATGTGAGTTGCAGGTCGCGGGGTGCGGGTTATCCTTTAGCGAGCCGTCTATCCTGTTTCATCGGAGAAAATGCAAGCCATGTTTCGGCGTATCGCGATCCTGACGGTGGTTCTTCTGTCGCTACCACTTGGCCTTCTCGCGCAGGGAAATCCCCGGCCACTGGAGCGGGCAATGGACCTTATGCGCGACGGCAACTGGGCCGCAGCCCAGATCGAAGCCCGTGGTGACGGGCAGGCGGCGTTGGATGTGATCCTGTGGCACTGTCTGCGCGCCGGGCTTGGATCGCCGCGCGAGGTGCAGGATTTTCTGTCGCGCAATGCCGATTGGCCGGGCCTGCCGTTTCTCAAGGAAAAGAGCGAAGGTGCTATGGCGTCGGCACCTGCCGATGCGATCCGTGGGTTCTATGCTAATCACATTCCTGAAACTGGAGCGGGTGCTTTGTCTTTGGCGCGGGCTTTGTTAACGGCTGATGATCGGGCTGGGGCCGAATCCGTGGTTCTGCGGGCGTGGACAAGTCTGACGCTCACATCGGGTGAGCAAGACGCCTTTCTTGCGAGTTACGGCGATTTGCTCAAGCCGCAACACGTGGCTCGTCTGGATGCGATGCTTTGGCGGGGCAGTGCTGGCAACGCACGTGCGATGTTACCTCTTGTGGATGAGGATTGGCGTGCGCTGGCCGAAGCGCGCATGGCCCTGCGTGAAGATGCCTCTGGGGTCGACACCCTGATCGACGCAGTGCCCGCCGCGTTGAGCGCAGATGCTGGGCTGGCCTATGAACGGTTTGCATGGCGAGTGCGCAAGGGTCGGACCAATGATGCAGTAGAACTGCTGCTGGAGCGGTCCGCGTCGCGCGCTGCCTTGGGGCGGCCGGACATCTGGGCGCTACAGCGTGATGATCTTGTTCTGCGTCTTATGTGGGACAAGCAGTATCAGACGGCGTACGACATGGCCGCGGGTCATCATCTAGAGGAAGGGTCTGCTTTTGCGGATCTGGAGTGGCTTGCGGGGTACTTGTCTTTGCGGTTCCTCGACAGACCTGAGCGTGCCGCCCAGCATTTCCGCGATTTGCGCGGCGGGGTGGAATCTCCGATTTCGCTGGGCCGCGCCGGGTATTGGCTGGGCCGAGCGTTGGAGGCGGCTGGGGATGCAACCGGCGCAGCACAGGCCTATGCGTTCGGGGCGCAATACCAGACATCATTCTATGGCTTGTTGGCTGCCGAGGCGGGTGGTTTGCCGCCGGATCCTCTTTTGGCAGGCACCGAAGTGTTCCCGGATTGGCGCGACGCGCCCTTCACACAATCCTCTGTGTTCAGCGCTGCAATCCTGCTGCTCGATGCCGAGGAAAAGGTGCTGGCGGAACGCTTCCTCACACATCTGGCCGAGTCGCTTGACCGGACACAGATTGGGCAGATGGGACAAATGCTGGAGGATCTGGGCCTGCCGCATGTGCAGGTGATGCTGGGCAAGCGGGCGGCGCAATACGGGCACGAGGTTCATGCGCCTTACTACGCTTTGCATCCGCTTGCGCAGGTTGAGCATCCGGTGCCGACCGAGCTTGTTCTGTCGATTGCGCGGCGCGAATCCGAATTCGATCCGGGTGTGATTTCGCCGGTGGGCGCGCGGGGGCTGATGCAGGTGATGCCGCGCACCGCGCAAGAGGTCGCCGGGTGGCTGGATGTCGAATATTCAGAGGCCAAGCTTTTGACCGACCCGGTCTACAACGCGGTGCTTGGGGCGACCTATCTTGAACGCCTCGCACAGCAGTTTAACGGCAATGCGGTGATGATTGCGGCGGGCTACAACGCCGGGCCAAGCCGCCCTGAGCGTTGGATGCAGGAGCGAGGCGATCCACGGCGCGGCGACATGGATATCATCGATTGGATTGAACATATCCCGTTCACCGAAACCCGGAATTACGTGATGCGCGTCACCGAAAGCCTACCGATCTATCGTGCGCGGCTTGGGCGTGACCCACATCCGGTGCCATTTTCGGAAGAGCTGAAGGGATCAACCCTTTTGCCGCTGACGCCAGAGGGTGAATAGGCCCGCGCCCACAATCAGGCTTGCCCCGAAGACAACGTTGGGGCGGATCGCTTCTCCAAAGACCATGATTCCAAGGCTCGCTGCGAAGGGCAGTTGCAGGTAGGCAAAGGGTTGGACGGCGCTGGCCTCGGCCACGTCGTAGCATTTGATCAGCAGGTAATGTCCGGTTGCACCGGTCACGCAGAGCAGCGCCATCATCGCCCAGTCCGTCGGAGTCATCGGCTCCCAGAACCAGATGCCGATCAACGTCATGAACACCGCGCCCACCGTGCCCGTCCAGAAAAAGCTGGTGGCGGCGCTGTCTTTGCGAGCGGCGTAGCGGGTGAGAAGGCCGTAAAGCGCGAACATCAGCGCGGAAACCGCCGGGATGATCGCGAGCGGAGAGAACACACCAAAGCCGGGTTGCAGGATGATCAGGATACCGATGAACCCGACTCCAATCGCCGCCCAACGCCGCCAGCCCACCTGTTCGCCAAGGATCGGGCCTGACAGGGCCGCGATGAGAAGCGGATAGCAGGCGAAGATCGCATGGCTTTCCACAAGGCCCAGATAGGTGAAGCCAAGCACCATGACGCAGATCTCGGCCGCAAGCAGCAATCCGCGAAACCCTTGGAGGAGCGGTTGAGTCGTGGCTGCCGCAGCCCGAAGGCCTCCGGCCCTTCGACTGGCGACGAACATAACGAAGGCGGCGAAGAACCAGTAACGGATCATCACCACCATCAGCACGTTATATTCGCTGGCAAGATGTTGGGACAATCCGTCCTGCATGGCGAAGACAAATGTGGTCGCCACCATGAGCCAGATGCCCAAGCGGTTGTTGGTCTCGGTCATGTCAGGAGGCTTTCCGGGCGATGGTCATGTGCCGCTTGCGGCCAAAGCCGGGAACACGGGTGGTTGTCAGGCCTGCCGCATCCAACGCGCGGCGGACATGGCCGGTAGCGGTGTATGTTGCGGCGGTGCCATTGGGGGCAGTTTTTTGGGCGACCAGAGACAGGAGTTCTGGTTCCCACAGTTCCGGGTTCTTGGCAGGGGCAAAGCCGTCGAGAAACCAGGCATCTGCCGGGGTTGGCATATTGTTTAGAGTCTCTCGCGCGTCGCCTTCGACAAGAGTGAACTGAAGGTCAGGCAAGATGAACTTGCGTGCGCCGTTTGCCCAATAAGGGGCAAGTTCGTTGGCGATCGGGGCAAGGTCGGGGAAGGCCTGTTGCGCGCGGATCATGTCGTCAGGTTGCATAGGGAATGCTTCAAAACTGGTAAAGTGCAAGGTGCCGGTCTGTTGGCTGGACCGCCATAGATCAAGCGTGGCCAGCAGGTTCAGGCCTGTGCCGAAGCCCAGTTCAGCGATGTGAAACCCGTCCCTGAACCGCGCGGGCAGGTCATTGCCTGTCAGAAACACATAGCGCGTCTCCTCCAGTCCGTTGTCGAGCGAAAAATAGGGATCATCGAACCGGCGAGAGACAGGAACATCCCCATCGCGCCAGTCGAGCGGTTCCGTCTGGAGTTTCATGATGACATACCTTAGCGACAGCAGGACCTTGGCGAGGAGAGACCGGAATGGCAATGCCCGAAATCACGGTGCGCGGGGCAGGGATCTTTGGTCTGAGCATCGCCTGGATTTTGACATGCCGCGGCGCGCGCGTTCAGGTGGTCGACCCTTATGGCGCTGGAGCGGGATCAAGCGGGGGCTTGGTCGGGGCTTTGGCGCCGCATGTGCCGGAAAACTGGAACGAAAAGAAGGCGTTTCAGTTGGAAAGCCTGCTTATGGCCGAGGCGTTCTGGGCCAATGTGCTGTCGGTTGGGGGGGGTGATCCAGGGTATGGACGCACGGGGCGATTGCAGCCGATTGCCGATGATCAAGCCTTGGCGTTGGCTCGGGCACGCTGTGATGGCGCGCGCGACTTGTGGCAGGGGCGGGCTGTCTGGGAGGTGATCTCAGTCGAAGATGCCGGGGCGTTTGCGCCGCTCTCGCCCTCGGGGTTCGTGATCCGGGACACGCTTACGGGAAGAATGCATCCAAGACAGGCGTGCGCGGCTTTGGTTGCTGCGTTGCGGGCGCGCGGTGTCGACATTGCGTCGGATGCGCCGGATCGGGGCGCTGTAATTTGGGCAACAGGTTGGCGCGGCTTGCTGGGGTTGTCGGAAGAGATTGGCAAGTCGGTCGGCGCTGGCATCAAAGGCCAGTCCGCCGCCTTGGCCTATGACGCCGGGCCGGTGCCGCAGGTCTTTGTCGATGGTTTGCATATCATTCCGCACGCGAATGGGACCGTCGCCATTGGATCGACCAGCGAGCGGGAGTTCGACAGTTCGGATGGTTTGGATGCGCAATGCGACGATCTGATCGCCCGAGCTGTTGCTGCCATGCCGATACTTGCAGATGCGCCGGTGGTGGATCGCTGGGCTGGGGTGCGCCCGCGTGCCCGATCACGTGCGCCGATGCTGGGCGCATGGCCTCGGCGCGAGGGTCACTTTATCGCCAACGGCGGGTTCAAGATCGGCTTTGGCATGGCACCAAAAGTGGCGGACGTGATGGCGGATCTGGTGCTTGATGGGCGCGACAGCATTCCAGACGGGTTCCGCGTCGAGGCCTCTATGTGACGGGCGTCGCCTCTATGGCCTTGGCAATCTCGGCCACGCCGGGGTCAATACGGGCCTGCGCGATCGAACTGTAGGCAAGGCGGTAGTAATTGCGCGGTGGGGATTCTCCGGCAAAAAAGGCGGTGCCCGGTTCGATCAGAACACCAACCTTGCTCAGACGCTTGGCAAGGTCTTCGCAATCGACGTGTTCTGGTGCCTGCATCCAAAAGCTTGAACCGCCGTATGTCCCTTTGCCCGCGATTGTCAGCCCGTATTTGCCGATTGCGTGTTCCATTATCACGCGCCGGTCGTTCAACGCTTTGCCGGTGCGGCGGATCAGGCTGTCATAATGTCCGAGGCTCAGGAAATAGGCGGTGGTGCGCTGTGTCAGGCCGGGAGGATGGCGCAGGATTGCGGCGCGAAGCGCGCGCACCTCGCGGATGAACGGGGCAGAGCCGACAAGATAGCCAAGGCGGAGACCGGGAAAGAGCGACTTTGAAAAGCTGCCGACATAGATCACCCGCCCGTCTTCATCGAGGCTTTTCAAAGCGGGCATCGGTGATTTGAGATAGGCCATCTCGAATTCGTAGTCATCCTCGACGATCAACGCATCCAATGCACGTGCACGGGTCAGCAGGGCCTGCCGCCGGGCAAGTGGCATCGTGTATGAAGTTGGGCATTGATGGCTTGGCGTTGTGAAGATCACATCGGTGTTTTCTGGGATCTGGTCAGGTGGCAATCCGTCCTCATCCACATCCAACGCACTCAGATGGCAGCGCGATTGAGTCAGCACGCCTCGCAAAGCTGGGTAACAGGGGTTTTCGATCACGGCATGTCGCCGTTGATTGAGCAAGACCTGTGACGTCATCCATAGCGCATTTTGCGCGCCCATCGTGATCAGCACCTCGTCCGGTTTCGCCGCAATCCCCCGTCTGGGAAGGGTGTGGCGCAAGATGAATTCGACCAATTGCGGGTCGTCCTGATCGTAATAGTCACGGGTCAGTGCGGCAAAGTCTTTGGCCCCGAGCGCCTGCAACGCACAAAGCCGCCAGTTCGCGTGGTCGAACAATTGTGGATCGGTTTGGCCGTACAGAAACGGATAGCGGTACTGTGCCCAATCTTGTGGTTTAACCAAAGCCACTGCGCCGGTGAATTTTTGACCCAGCGCGCGGGACCAGTCGACGGTGTCTTCCCGTTTCGGCGTATTTTCGAATTGCGGCGGCTCGGGCGCATCGTCAGAGACATAATACCCGGATCGGCCACGCGAGGTCAGGTAGTCGTTGGCCAAAAGCTCTGTGTACGCCAAAGTGACGGTGATCCGACTGACACCGAGATGATGCGCGAGTTTGCGGCTGGACGGCAGCTTTTCGCCCCGGCGAAACCGGCCTGATAGAATGCCTTCGGCCACCGTCTGTTGGATGCGGGCTTGCAGCGTGCCTTTGGTGTCGGGCTTGAGGAAAAAGTTTTCGACCGGGATTGCCATGCGTCGAGCGTAGATTGGACTTATGCGCTTGGCAATCTGGTCTTACGTTTTCAGCCTGTCATGTCGCAGCTTTCGACGATTCTTGAAACCAGGGTGGTCATTCTTGTTAAACCAGCATGGATGAGAACGTGATCTCATCCATGCTGGTGGTGGAAAGATGCTTTACTCTGACCAGCTCACGCCGGTCAGGTCAGTCGCCTGAGTTGGTGCGTTCTGCCAAAGTCCCTTGATGCGGGCATCCGCGACTGTTGGGAAGGCCAACTGGAACAGGTAGCCGTTGACATAGTCATCCGCGATCATCGTCTGGGCCTGAGTCAGCAATTCGGACCGCGCGGCCGGGTCGCTGGTTGCACCCAAGGTGGTCATGAGTTCTTGGAACGCGGGGTTGTCGTACTGGAAATAGTAATCAGGACGCGCATAAATGCCGATGTCGAAGGGTTCTGTATGGCTGACGATGGTGAGGCCGAAATCCTTTCCCCGGAACACCTCTTCCAGCCACTGCGCCCATTCCAGATTGGTGATCTCGGTCTCGATCCCCACGGCACGCAATTGAGAAGCGATGATCTCACCGCCGCGCCGGGCGTAAGAGGGGGGCGGCAGTTTCAGCGTTGTGGTGAAGCCGTTGGCATACCCGGCCTCTGCCAGAAGGGCTTTGGACTTTTCGGGGTCGTAGTTGGATTGTGCAGTCAGATCGACGTAATCGGGGTTGTGCGGCGCAAAATGGGTGCCGATGGGTGTGCCAAGGCCGAACATCGCGCCGTCGATGATCGCCTGACGGTCGATGGCATGGGCGATGGCTTCGCGCACACGCACGTCATCCAGCGGCGGAAGCTTGTTGTTCGTGCTCAGGATCGTTTCGCCTTCGGTCGAGCCGACCAGAACCTGAAAACGGGGATCAGCTTCGAATTGAGGCAGGTTCTCAGGAGCCGGGAAACCTGCAAAAGCGTCGATGTCCTGCGCCATCATAGCGGCAAAGGCAGCGGTGGGATCAGAGATGAACTTGAATGTCGCCGCTTCGAGTGCGGGCGCGTCGCCCCAGTAGTCAGGATTGCGGCTGATTTCGATCCGATCACCTTGGACCCAATTGTCGAACTTGAACGGTCCGGTGCCAATGGGGGTCTGCTTGATGTTCTCGATGCTCTCGGGGGCCACGATCACCGCATCGCCCCATGCCATGTTGAACAGGAAGTTACCGTCCGGCGCAGAGAGTTTCACTTCAACCGTGGTCGGATCAATCACGGTGACTTCGGAAATTCCGGCAAACAGTGACTTCTGTGCATTGGCGCTGTCTTCGGCACGGGCACGGTCCAAGGTGAACTTAACATCTTCGGCGTCCATCGTGGTGCCGTCATGGAAGGTCACGCCGTCGCGAAGGGCGAAGGTGTAAGTTGTGCCGTCTTCGCTGATCTCCCAGCTTTCGGCGAGACCCGCCACAACCGATCCATCCGACATAAAGCGGGTGAGCCCTTCGAAGACGTTGGAATAAAGGACCGAGTCAATCGCCCCTGCGGCCGCACTTGTTGGGTCAAGATGTGGCGGTTCGAGTTGCAGCGCTATCGTGAGATCGGTCTGCTGCGCCATCGCAGGCGCAGTCAGAAGCGCCGCGAGGGCAACGCCCCGAAGGAAGTGATGTGTCATGGTGTCCCTCCAATTGTTGCGATCACTGTCAGCGCGAATCGTCCTGCAATCAAGCACATGCTGCAATTTGCGCAGTGCGTGGATTGGGCGGCCCTGCTAGATGCGCGCTCAGATGCGACCCAGAGGAGACGCCGGATGAGCGCCACCGCCCGAAAGACCGCCCCTTTGCCAGACGACATTCGCGCGCGAAAGGGTGGAACCCCCATAGTCAGTCTGACGGCCTACACGACGCCGATGGCCGAGTTGATGGATGCACATTGTGACTTTGTGCTCGTAGGGGACAGCGTCGGGATGGTTCTGCACGGTCTGCCTTCGACCCTTGGCGTCACGATGGAGATGATGATCCTTCATGGACAATCAGTAAAGCGCGGGTTGCGGCAGGCGATGATGGTCGTCGACATGCCGTTCGGGTCCTATGAGGAAAGCCCACAGCAGGCATTTCGCAACGCGGCACGGATCATGTCCGAAACAGGCGCGGGTGCGGTGAAGCTTGAAGGGGGGCAGGGCATGGCCGAGACCATCGCGTTTCTGGTTGCCCGCGGTATTCCGGTGATGGCGCATATCGGTCTGACGCCACAGTCGATCAACACTCTTGGCGGCTACAAGGTACAGGGTCGCGGTGCGGCAGGCACACAGTTGATTGCAGATGCTCAGGCGGTGGCCGAGGCCGGGGCCTTTGCGGTGGTGCTGGAGAAGGTGCCGCAGACACTCGCTGATCGCATCACGGCAGACGTGCCGATCCCAACCATCGGCATCGGCGCGTCGGCCGGGTGCGATGGGCAGGTGTTGGTGGTCGACGACATGTTGGGGCTGTTTACCAAGTTCAAACCGAAATTCGTCAAACGCTATGCCAATTTGAGCGAACAGGCCGAGGCCGCAGTTGCAGCCTATGCTGAAGAGGTACGAACACGCGCCTTCCCGGCGGTCGATCATGTGTTCGCGGATGCCGTGCCGGAGGCAAAGTCGTGATTGCACCGATTGTCAGAGATAAGGCCCAGCTTCGTGATATTGTCACGCCGTGGAAGCGCGCAGGCGAGGTGGTTGGCGTGGTGCCGACCATGGGCGCGTTGCATGATGGGCATCTGAGCCTTGTCGCGGCGGCCAAGGCTGTCTGTGACATTGTGATCGTGACGATCTTTGTCAATCCAAAGCAGTTCAACAACCCCGAGGATCTTGCCAATTATCCACGCACCGAAGAAGCGGATGCGCGCAA
>OBAL01000153.1_pt1 | contig 10366 bp, 11 predicted proteins | sample 1516331 | NCBI WGS metagenome assembly OBAL01 (sample SAMEA3275603, study PRJEB22092) | marine metagenome | biome: ENVO:00000038, "LAGOON"; feature: ENVO:00002042, "SURFACE WATER"; material: ENVO:00002019, "BRACKISH WATER" | collected 2014-06-21T13:56:00+00 | depth 0 m
GGCAGTGTTTTACCAATCAGGCACTAACCGATTGTTAACGCGAAAGCGCAATAACGGTCTGAGTGAACACAGGGAATGATCGCGGTTCGGAGGCGAAGGTGAAGCAAATATTACCAAATTGGCAAAATCTTTCCAACACGCGCAGGGTGATTGTGATCGGTTCGACGATCGCAATTTTTCTTGCGGTTCTGGGGATGTCGCGACTTGTCACTCAGCCGCGAATGACACTCCTTTATTCTGGACTCGATCCGGCAGCTGCGGGTGAAGTGATCCAGTCGTTGCAACAGAAATCGGTGCCATTCGAAGTACAGGGTACATCCATTCTGGTTGCCGCAGCAAACCGGGATCAGCTGCGCCTTACCCTTGCAACTGAAGGGCTTCCTGCCACGTCGGGGCAGGGTTACGAACTTTTGGATACGCTGTCCGGATTTGGAACAACTGCACGGATGTTCGATGCAACATACCTGCGCGCAAAAGAAGGAGAGCTTGCACGGACAATTGTCTCATCGTCTGACATCCTGTCCGCCCGCGTGCATATCGCAACTGGCAGCGATAACCCATTCCGACGTGATCTTGCCCCAAGTGCATCTGTTCATGTCACGGCACGTGCCGGCTCGGTCGATCGCCAGCAAGCTCAAGCCATTCGCTATCTCGTGGCGTCTGCCGTGGCAGGGCTTTCCCCGGAGGCCGTATCCCTTATTGACGCGCAGCTGGGTCTGTTGACCGAGGATACGGGTGTTTTAGGAACATCGCGGGATGTGGAACGGGGAGATCTTCTCAGGGAGCGTGTCCTGCGGTTGGTTGAGGCGCGGGTCGGACGAGGAAATGCTGTCGTCGAAGTGAGCATCGATTCCATCACTGAGACAGAGTCGATCATGGAACGACGCTTTGATCCTGAAAGCCGATTTGTCATCAGTTCCGACAGTGAAGAGCGATCCGATCAGTCCGAGAACGGAGGCTCCGGCGCAGTTACTGTCGCGTCCAATCTACCTGATGGCGATGGTGCCGCGTCTGAAGGCGAAACACGGCAAACTGCCGAAACGCGTGAACGTCTGAATTATGAGGTGTCTCAAACGACCCGCGAAATTCTGAAGGCACCCGGAGCGATCAAACGGTTGACCGTCGCGGTCATGGTGAATGGGGCAATCCAAACCAATGCGCAGGGTGAGGACACATTCATTCCTGTAGCAGAGGAGGAGTTGTCCGCTTTGCGTGATCTGGTTGCTTCGGCTGTGGGCTTCGACGAGGCACGAGGCGATGTGATCACCCTCAAGTCATTGTCTTTCGAACCGAATGAACCGTTGGGTTCCGTGCCTATTGAAACTGGTTTTTTTGCAGGCCAGATCGATACGATGAAACTTGTTCAGCTTGCAGTCTTTGCTGCTGTTGCTCTGATATTAGGTATTTTTGTTCTGCGCCCTCTCTTGTTGCCAGGGCGGCGTACACAAGTGCCCGCCTTGCCTGCGGCCACAAGTATGTCGGAACTGGATAGTGACATCCCGGTCCTCAATGGAACAATCGAGCCCGATACCGATGACCGAATTCCCATTTTGACCGACCGAGCGGTGAGCGCAGATCCCCAAAACGCAGAAGATGCCGTTGCCCGTCTGAAAACGCTGATCGAAGAACGCAGAAGCGAAACGGTCGAAGTCTTGCGCAGTTGGCTTGATGATCCCCGACCGGAGGATGCGAGATGACGTCTCTGGCCCTCTATCTGGAAGACTTCGGGACGCCAATCTCAGGGCATACTGCAGCTGTGATTTCTGACGAAATGCTTGAAACCGAGCGATTGGAATCTTTCGACAAAGGCTATCGAGCGGGGTGGGACGATGCGATAAAAGCCAAGTCGGACGAAGGGGCGCAATTTGCAGATGCGGTTGCGCAGAGCCTTCAGGACCTGTCGTTCACCTACCACGAGGTACATGCCCAGATCCTATCCAATCTTGGGCCGTTGTTCGAAGAAATATTGCAGAAAATGTTGCCTCTCTTGGCACGAGAAACTTTGGGCGCGCATGTCGCGGACCAATTAGCCAGCATGGCGCGTGACATGGGAACTGTTCAGATCGAGATTGCGGTTGCCCCGGGAACGGCAGGACAGGTATCCCAGCTGGTCAACGGATCGGGAGCCCGACTTCCGATTACGGTGGTCGAAGATTCAGATGTGCCCGAAGGCCGCGCCGATATGCGCCTCGGCGCAAAAGAAGTGTCTATCGACCTTTCGGATGTGATCGTACAAATTTCTGAAGCTGTGCGCGCTGCCCTTCAGGGCCAAACGGAGATGCGCGCCCATGGATAGTGCAAAGACACAATCGGACACGCGTAAGGTTGATGCGGCTTTCACCCATGTTCCAATTGAAATCATGGTGTCCGTCGGCCGCGCACGACCTTTGGTTCGAGACTTGCTGCAGCTTGAAGAAGGGTCTGTCCTACTGCTGGACAAACGTGTGGAAGACGCGGTCGAACTTTATGTCGGGGATCGCTTGATCGGTTTGGGTGTCCTCGAAATCGCAGAGACGGGCGAACAGCAGGGCCAACTGTGCGTGCGCTTGGTCGATGTCAACGATCTTGGGCCATCGGGCAGTTAAGGGGTGGGCCGCGTCGGATATATCGTTCTTCTGGCAGGCATCCTGACGGCGTCGCACGTTTCAGCGCAAAGCCTTTCGTTCGATTTTGGCGACGGCGGTTCCATTACCGCCACAACCCTGCAACTGATCGCGTTGATCACCGTGCTCAGCATCGCGCCGGGCCTTGTGATCATGATCACCTGTTTTCCATTTATCATCACGGTACTTGCCATTTTGCGGCACGCAATCGGCTTACAGCAATCCCCTCCCAACATGCTGATCGTCAGCATTGCGCTGTTTCTCACGTTCTTCGTAATGGAGCCTGTCCTGCTTGAGTCATGGCAGCAGGGAATCAAGCCGCTTCTGGACGAGCAGATCGAGGTCGAAGAGGGTTTTGACCGTGGTTTTGAACCGTTTCGTGTGTTCATGGCGGCGCAGGTCGACCCGGATACCTTTGCCACAAGGGCGCGCATCCGTAGTGATCTTGACTTGACGGAACTCAGTCCGGACACTCCGCTTTCGGTGTTGGTTTCCACCTTTCTGCTATCGGAGATGTCCCGTGCGTTTCAGGTCGGGTTCCTGATCTTTCTGCCTTTCCTGATCATTGACCTTGTTGTGGCAGCAGTGCTGATGTCGATGGGTATGATGATGGTCCCGCCGGCCATCGTTTCACTGCCGTTCAAACTTGCGTTTTTCGTCGTAGCGAATGGCTGGGCGCTGGTGGCGGAAAGCCTAGTTCGATCCTACCAGTAATCCGATGAAGCCTTTGGGTTCAGCGACAGAACGATCCGCCGCGATGTCGGGCTGTATCGAAGTGGAAGTGATCTTTGTGAAACCGATCGGAATCCGGCCCAAGGACGGTGCCGAAAACACCGCAGGCCCGCGCATGCATTTTGCGCAGCATGGCACCGGTGTCACGACGGTTCCAGTCCTGCAAAAGCGTGATTTCAGACCCATCGCGGAGGCGAAACCCTGAGATGTCGATCGCACGTCCCTTGCCATGCTCACTGATCTTCGCGCCGGGCTGATTGTTGCGGGTTCGGCAGGCATAATGCGCGGCGACCCTGATTTGTGACACACCGCCACCTGAGGTGCCGATTGCAGGTTTTACGCCATTGTTCACCCACGTTTTCAGCGCCTTGGCGGTTGTGCAGTCGATCACCGCCTCTTGGCTTAGGGGAATGCCGGACACTGATCGAACTTTAACTGCGTTCTCAATTCCGCAAGCTGACAGGCGCCCCGGGACGAAGCCAACCGTTTCGCCCTGAATGTCTGGATCGTTGCAGACAGCACCTCGCGCGCGGGCTTGCCGTTGCGCCATTGCCTTTTGCACCATGCTGTTGGGGCGCAGGTTCGGGCGGATCGACAATCCAGTGGCTTGGGGGGACAGGGCGGCAAAGGCGCGTGTCGTCAAGCCAACCTGACTGGCAAGCGCGTGTTGGAAGCCGGGATCAGCCTCGCCTTCGATTTCCCGTGTCAACTGGCGCACCAAGCTGGCTTCAAACAAGTTGGGTCGCGCGTTGGGTCGTGTGTCTTTCAGTGACGGTTTGGTCAACTCAAGGGTAGGATCCGTTCGAGCGACTGGTCTCAGTGACGTGTCTGGCGCCGCCAGTGCCGCACCGGTCATCCCGATCCACACACAAACTAAAACACTCGTTAACCGCATCCGATGCCCTATCCAGATCGCCCAAAGTTGGGGGCTGCTGTATCCTGACCCGCTTCAATGATCCCGCGACGGATCGCGCGCGTTCGCGTGAAGTAGTCATGAAGTAATGGGCCATCACCCTGCCGGATCGCCCGTTGCAGCGCAAACAACTCTTCCGTGAAGCGCCCAAGGATTTCCAGTGTCGCGTCCTTGTTGGTAAGGAACACATCGCGCCACATCGTCGGATCCGAGGCTGCGATACGGGTGAAATCCCGAAATCCGGCCGCCGAATACTTGATCACTTCGCTGTCGGTGACGCGCCGCAGGTCATCCGCCACACCTACCATCGTGTACGCAATCAGGTGCGGGCAATGCGACGTGACCGCCAGAACGAGGTCGTGGTGGTCCGGCTCCATCACATCGACGTTCGAACCAAGCCCGCGCCAGTAGCGCGAAAGGGTTTCGACTGCCTCAGGGTCGCTGCCTTCGGACGGAACGATCAGGCACCACCGATTGTCAAAGAGCGTTGCGAACCCGGACTCCGGTCCGGAGTGTTCTGTTCCCGCCAACGGGTGCGCGGGAACGAAGTGCACGCCTTCAGGAATGTGCGGAGCAACATCGCTGATCACATGGCCTTTGACCGATCCAACGTCGGTAACGGTCGCGCCGGGCTTGAGATGGGGCGCGAGATCTTGCGCAAGTTGCCCCATCACGCCAACGGGTACGGCCAGAACCACAAGATCTGCATCCGCAACGGCCTCTGCCAGCGTATCGCAGACCGTGTCGCACAAACCGATCCGGCGCGCAGTTTCACGGGTTTCCGTGCTGCGGGCATATCCTGTGACGTGGCCGGCCAAACCGCCGCGTTTCATCGCCCAGAACATCGACGACGCGATCAGGCCAAGTCCGATCAAGGCGACGCGGTCATAGATCGGGGTCATCGTGCGCCTGCCTTGAACTGGCCTATCGCATGCGCCACCCGGCGGCAGCTTGCCTCGTCCCCAACCGTGATGCGCAGCGCGAAGGGCAAGTTGTAGGACCCGACCTGTCGGACAATCAGGCCTTGTTTCTGCAGGTATTCATTACATGCTTCGGCCTCTGCTTCGTCGGTGAACCGGGCAAGAACGAAATTCGCCATCGACGTGTCAGACGGAACACCATGTTCGGCCAGCGCTTCGGCCAACCATGCGCGCAGGCGGGTGTTCTCAAGGCGGCATTTCTCGACATAGGCGGTGTCGCGTACGGCGACTTCTGCCGCAGCGAGCGCAGTGCCGGACAGATTGAAGGGGCCGCGAATGCGATTGAGAACGTCAATCACTTCCTGCGGTCCGTAGCCCCAGCCGATCCGCAGCCCGCCCAGACCGTAAATCTTTGAGAAAGTGCGCGTCATCACAACGTTGTTGCGTGCACGAACCAGCCCAGCACCGCCATCGTAGCCGTCGACGAATTCGGCATAGGCTCCGTCCAACACCAGCAACGTCTGTGGGGGTAGGTTTTCGGCAAGACGTTCAACCTCGGCCAGACCGATCATTGTGCCGGTCGGATTGTTCGGGTTGGCGATGAACACCAATTTCGTCTTGTCCGTGCAGGCCGCAAGGATCGCGTCGACATCGGTGACGCGTTCATGTTCGGCGACCTCGACCGGAGTCGCACCCGCAGCGAGGGCGCAAATCTTGTACAGTGCAAAACCGTGTTCCGTATGGATCACCTCATCCCCTGGCCCAGCATAGGCTTGGCACAAAAAGGTGATGATCTCGTCAGAGCCGACACCACAGATGATCTGATCTGCGTTCAGGTTGTGAACGTCGGCGATGGCGGCGCGCAAAGCGGCATGATCGGTCGAGGGATAGCGATGCAACTCGAGCACCGAACGCCGCACCGCTTCCTGCGCGGCGGGGCTTGGCCCGAACGGGTTTTCGTTCGAGCTGAGTTTCACCACGTTGGACACGCCGTCGACATGCGATTTGCCGCCGACATAAAGCGCAATATCCATGATCCCGGGTTGTGGGGTGATCTTCGTCATCTGAGCCTCCGCTATGCCAAACGGTTTAGCGGTGCGAACGGGCAAGGGAAAGCGACAAACCACCCCAGTCCAAGGCTGTCTCAGATGTGTGTCCGTGCAACGATACCCGTAAGGAGAGAGTCATAGAGTTTGGGCGGCCCCTCGTATTCCGGGCTACGCGGCAGGTCGATCACATGCACGTCTGGTGCGCCGATCAACTCTGGCGCGACGTCGTTTGCAACGGTGAGGAAACTAAAGCTGGTCTCAGACCCGAAAAGGTCTCGCCCAAGCGCTGTGACGTTGGCATGTCGTTGAGCCGTCAGTTGGAATGTATCCCAGGGCGTGACGTTGTTCACGGTGTCCTGCAGATTGGGCTGAATGTTCGACCAGACCAAATGTGTGCGCCCTCCATAGTCCGGTGCCAGGAACGGTGCGGCTTGGTGCGCAAGTTTGCTGATCAGGATGTCTTTCTGTGCCGGATCGTCAAACGTCTTTGCGATCTCTTGTTCGTGGAAGAAACAAACGCCGGGAAGCTGTTTGTGAAACAGCAGCACGTCCCATTCTACGAAAAACGCGGTCGCATCCCCAAGCATGTCTTGCAAACTGCCATCGACCGCGTGACGAAGGATGGACTCCGTGCCGACCAAGGAAACGATGTTCCAGTCGAACAAAGACCTCACGAAGTGCGGGGCCGTTTCGGGATGCCTGTCTTGGAAGAAATCGAATTGAAACCGATTGATGCAACTGCACCCGATGGTCAGAACACGGGTTGTGTCAGCGTCCATAAGGGCAGCATCACTCAGGCAGAATACGTCGGGTGGAACTGCCCGGATGGAGATGGTGTGAAAACCTCGCACCCATCATAGGTGATCCCGATGGAGTGTTCGAACTGCGCGGACAACGACTTGTCCCGCGTCACGGCTGTCCAATCGTCTGCCAATACTTTGGTTTCCGGACGACCAAGATTTACCATCGGCTCGATCGTGAAGAACATGCCTTCCTCAAGCCGCGGTCCAGTGCCTGGGCGGCCATAGTGCAGTACGTTGGGCGGAGCGTGGAACACGCGGCCCAAGCCGTGGCCGCAGAAGTCGCGCACGACGGACATACGGTTCGCCTCGACAAATGTCTGGATAGCGTGGCCGATGTCGCCGAACGTGTTGCCGGGTTTTGCAGCTTCGATCCCCATGAACAGTGCGTCATGGGTGACCTGAATCAGACGCTCCGCCTTGCGGCTCAGCTTGCCGGCCACATACATGCGGCTGGTGTCTCCGAACCATCCATCGACAATCACCGTCACATCGATGTTGAGGATGTCTCCATCCTTAAGCGTCTTGTCACCGGGGATACCGTGGCAGACCACGTGGTTCACGCTGATACAGCTTGCGTGCTGATAGCCTTTGTAGCCGATGGTTGCTGAAACAGCGCCCGCTTTTTCGACCTCAGTTCGGATGAAATCGTCCAGCGCCGCAGTGGTCTGTCCGACGACAACATGTTGGGCCACATCATCCAGAATGCGGGCAGCCAGTTCTCCGGCTCTGCGCATGCCAGCAAAGTCCGCTGCCTCGTGGATGCGGATACCTTCCCGTGTCATGCGACCATCATGGTTATTGTTCACAATGGAACTCCAGTAACTTTCATGTTGGTTTTAGCCCCCCGCGCATGGTTTTACCAGTAGCGCGACATTACAGCCCAGAGGGCTTTAGTATTTGGATAGGTTTGCCAAGTTCAACACCCCTGGGCGTTATGTGGCAATCCAAAGCCAATGTTTGAACCCCTGAGGCTGAGGCGGCAAGCCACGCCCGTGCATAGGTCGGGTCGATATCATGCGCGAGCGTCATGCGGTCACAATCCGTCCGTTGTACCAGATAGAGCATCACTGCACGGTGCCCCTGCGCAACCATGTTGGCAAGTTCGTGCAAGTGCTTGGTGCCGCGCGCAGTCACACTGTCGGGGAACTCGGCCAATCCCTGTTGGCGCGAAAGGGTCACGGACTTCACCTCGATATAGGTGTCTTGCTCACCATCTCGGGACAACAGGAAATCAATCCGGCTTTTTTCGCCATAAGGCACTTCGGCACGCAGGGTGTCGAATGTATCCAGCCCCGGCACCTTGCGTGCCTCCAGCGCCGCCTTCAACATTCGGTTCGGCACAGCCGTATCCACTCCAGTGAAGTGCCCGTTCTCATGCTCGACCAGCCGCCAGCCGAACTTAAGCTTCTTCTTTGGGTCGTCGTTCGGCTCAAGCCAAATGCGCATCCCCGGATCGGCCAGACCCATCATCGACCCCGGGTTTGCGCAATGAGCGGTTACCTCTTGCCCGTCCGCAAGAGTGACATCGGCCAGAAAGCGTTTGTACCGCCGGATCAGGGTGCCCGGAACAAGAGGGGTTTGAAAGCGCATAAGCCACGCCTATACCTGAGCAAAACCCGGATCAAGGAGGCAGCGCATGCCCAATCCAACCGCAGCCATGCTGGTGATCGGCGACGAGATCCTGTCAGGCCGAACTCGCGACGCCAACATGCACCATCTGGCGCAGGAACTTACTAAAGTGGGCATCAACTTGCGCGAAGTGAGGATCGTCAGCGATGACCATGATGCAATCGTTGCGGCGCTGAACGATTTGCGAGCGGCTCATGACACGGTCATCACCTCGGGTGGCATTGGGCCGACCCATGACGACATCACCGCCGATTGCGTGGCGGCAGCGTTTGGCGTGCACATAGACGTGCGCGACGATGCGGCGGCCCTCTTGCAAGCGCACTACAACAGCCGCGGGATGGAATTCAACGACGCCCGCAAGCGCATGGCGCGTATTCCCGATGGGGCCACGCTGATCGAAAACCCGGTTTCCATCGCGCCCGGTTTCACCATTGGCAACGTGCATGTGATGGCCGGGGTGCCGTCGGTGTTTCAGGCAATGGTTGCCAGCGTCATCCCAACGCTGACAGGCGGCGCACCGATCCTGTCACAGACCCTGCGGGTGGAGCATGGCCGATGTCTTCGGCATAGGCACCTTGGCACAAATAGTCAAGAGCTTTAAAATGCCCGACGGCAATACCACCATCATCATTCAAGGCAAGAAGCGCTTTCGCATTTTAGAGTGGGTGCAATCAGAACCCTTTAACAAAGCAAAAGTGGAATTCTTACCGGAGTTTGTTCCCGAAGTAGGGGACGTGGAATTCGGTGCGCTCGTCGAGAGCATTAAAGAGATTGCCGCGCAGCTCATCGCCGAAAGTCCGCACATTCCGAGCGAGGCACAACAAGCGGTGGACAACATCAAAAGCAACACCTTCTTGTTGAATTTCATCGCCTCCAACAGCTCGATGACTGTGGAGAAGAAGCAAGAAGTTTTGGAGTTGGACGATCTCAAAGACCGCGCGACCAAAGTGTTAGAAGCGCTTAATTTGGAGCTTCGCATGTTGGAAGTCAAGAATGAGATCCACGACAAAGTAAAGCACGAGTTTGACCAGCAGCAGCGCGAATATTTCCTTCATCAACAGATGAAGACCATCCAAGAGGAGCTCGGAGGCGCCTCGTCCGAACAGGAGGTGGAGGAGATGCGTCAAAAGGCCAAAGACCGCAAGTGGGACGAGAAAACAGCGAAGCACTTTGAAAAGGAGCTCAACAAGCTTCAGCGTCTCAACCCGCAAATGCCGGAATTTTCTATACAGCGCAACTACCTTGAGTTCATGTTGGACCTGCCCTTCGAGCCGGCGGCCCAAACGAAACTCGACCTAAAAAAGGCAGAGCGTCAGCTCGACAAAGACCACTACGGGTTGGAGAAAGTCAAGGAGCGCATCTTGGAGCATCTGGCGGTTCTCAAGCTAAAACAAGACATGAAAAGTCCAATTCTTTGCTTGGCAGGGCCTCCCGGAGTTGGGAAAACCTCGCTGGGCAAGAGCGTGGCCGAAGCGCTGGGAAGACCCTATGTTCGCATGTCCTTGGGTGGACTTCGAGACGAAGCAGAGATACGCGGACACCGCAAAACCTACATTGGCGCCATGCCGGGCAGGTTGTTGCAAAACATGAAAAAAGCCGGGGCGAACAACCCGGTCTTCGTGCTGGACGAGATCGACAAACTTAGCTATGGCACAGGTGGCGACCCCTCGTCTGCCATGTTGGAAGTGTTGGATCCGGAACAGAACAGTGCATTCTA
>OBAL01000154.1_pt1 | contig 10168 bp, 12 predicted proteins | sample 1516331 | NCBI WGS metagenome assembly OBAL01 (sample SAMEA3275603, study PRJEB22092) | marine metagenome | biome: ENVO:00000038, "LAGOON"; feature: ENVO:00002042, "SURFACE WATER"; material: ENVO:00002019, "BRACKISH WATER" | collected 2014-06-21T13:56:00+00 | depth 0 m
CAGGTCTTTTTCAGTCAAACAGGGAAGGCTCACCTTGGTGTTAGGAAGGTTGACACCTTTCTTGCTCTTGAGGGGACCGCCTTGGATTACCTTGGTTACAACGCGGTCTACCTTGTTGGTTTCCAAGACTTCACACATGAGCTTGCCGTCGTCCAAAAGGATGCGTTCGCCCGGATTGACATCGGAAGCGAACTGCTTGTAGTTCATGTAGACTTGTTTGGCGGTGCCTGGAATTTTTTCTGTGGAGAAGATCAACTCATCTCCTTCGTGGATAACGGCGCCGTCCTCTACATCGCCAATGCGCAATTTGGGACCTTGAAGGTCGGCCAATACGGCGGTTTTGCAGTTGAGTTCGCGGTTAATTTCGTGAACCAAACGAATGGTTCTGCGGTGCGTTTCGTGATCGCCGTGGCTAAAGTTGACACGGAAGACATTGACACCTGCATGGATCATATCGATCATGGTCTCTTTGTTCCATGATACAGGTCCTAAAGTGGCAACAATTTTAGTGTTGTTGCGAATTGCTGATTTCATAAAGAAGATGTGTTTCTTGGGTATTTAGTTGTGTGTGTGCTTCAAAGTATTGCGCTGTGGTAATGGATTCGGCTTGTTTGAGTTGTGCTTCCAAATCGAATGCAAACTCCATATTTTCTACAATTAATAGGTAGTCCCATGCTTTAAGTGTAGGTAAAAGATGCACTTGCGTGGGGGCGTCAAACAGGGTCAAACCACTGGTGGCGTGGTAGTCGGTGACATGGCTGTAAAGGGAAATGAGACACATGCGAAGGCCCTCTCGGTGGTGTCCGTCGTAGACAGAAAAATACCACAGGGCATCGTTGCGGTAAACATCCTCGCCCTCGGGACGACAGACCAAGTTGCAGTCCCAATGCTTGTTGAGCAAAAAGGCCAGCTGGAAGTCGCGAAGGTTGGTGCGAATTCCCAAGGTGCTGAAGTCCATTTTGATGGAATCGAGCGCATTTACTTTGATTACTTTAGCCTTTGGCATCGCTGTATTTTTCTTCGAAGTAGGTCTTGGCTGCGGCCTCCTCGCCTTTTTTCTTGCTTCCGCCCTCTCCTCGTGCGACCAACGTGTTATCTACGAAGAGACCCATGATAAAGGTACTGTTGTGCTGTTCTCCCAACCGCTCGAGGACCTCGAAACGGAAAGAAATTTTATCGCTTTGGAAGCGTTCGATGATCTCGCTTTTGTAGTTAAAGGTGCTTTCCTGCAGCTCGGGATTGTCCAAGAAGGGCAAAATGATGGTGCGCATAGCGAACTCCTGGGTGCGGGTGAGACCGTGGTCGATGTAAAATGCCCCAATGAGCGCTTCTAGTGCATCGCCGTAGATACTTTGACTCTGGGCCCCGCGCAAGTTCGAGATGAGCAAATTGGGCAAGCCCAAGGTGTCTGCGACGCGGTTGAGGTTGTTTCGACTGACTATTTTACTCCGCAGTTTGGTGAGGTAGCCCTCGTCCTCTTCCGGGAAAAAGTAATACAGACATTCCGCTACGATCAGGTCCAAGACGGCGTCGCCCAAGAATTCTAGGCGTTCGTTGTTGCGCTCGCCCTTCTTCTTGCGAAAGGGGAACGCGCTGGAATGGCGGAAAGCGAGTTTGTACAGCGCTAGATCTTTCGGCCAATACCCTAGAATTGCTCTCAAATTGTGAGCAAATCGCCCGTAAAAGAGTTTCAGTAGTTGACCTTTAATCATTTATTCGGCTTTCTTGAAGAGGACCGATGCGTTGTGACCTCCGAAGCCGAAGGTGTTACTCAATGCAGCGCGAACCTCTCTCTCCTGAGCCGAATGGAAAGTAAAGTTGAGCTTTGGATCTAGCTTATCGTCGTCCGTAAAGTGGTTGATGGTCGGAGGAACGATGTTGTCGTGGATACTCATGATGGTGGCAAATGCCTCGATGGCACCGGCCGCGCCAAGAAGGTGGCCCGTCATGGATTTAGTCGAAGAGATGTTGAGGTTGTAAGCGTGTTCGCCGAAAACTTCGAGAATGGCTTTGCTCTCAGCAACGTCGCCTAGAGGCGTAGAGGTGCCGTGAACGTTGACATAGTCGACCATTTCTGGGTCAATATCTGCGTCCTCAATGGCAAATTTCATCACGTTTCGTGCGCCCAATCCTTCGGGATGAGGTGCAGTCAAATGGTGTGCATCGGCTGTCATCCCGCCGCCGATCATTTCTGCATAGATTTTCGCACCGCGCGCTACGGCGTGCTCGTATTCTTCCAAAATGATGCACGCTGCACCTTCTCCCATCACAAATCCGTCGCGGTCTGCGTCGAAGGGACGCGAGGCGGTGGCGGGATCGTCGTTGCGGGTAGAAAGGGCGTTCATAGAATTGAAACCGCCTATGGACACTGGGTTGATAGGCGCTTCGGAACCGCCGGAAACAATGACATCTGCTTTGCCCAAGCGAATGATGTTAAAGGCGTCAATGAGTGCGTTTGTGGAAGAAGCACAGGCACTTACGGTGGTGTAGTTGGGTCCGCGAAGATTGTACTTAATGGAAATTCTTCCCGGGGTGATGTCCGAGATCATCATTGGGATGAGGAACGGGCTAAAGCGCGGCTTTAGATTGTTGTCTACGAAGTCTTTTACCTGCTCGTAGAACGTGTCGATACCGCCGATACCCGAGCCCCAAATAACGCCAATGCGATCGAGGTTTTCTTGTTCTAAGTTCAAGCCGGAATCGGCAATGGCTTCATCTGCCACTACCATTCCGAGTTGAGTAAATCTGTCCATACGACGCGCTTCCTTGCGGTCGAGCAAGTCGTTGGGAACAAAGTTTTTAACCTCACATGCGAAATGTGTTTTGAATTCGGTAGCATCGAAAAGCGTGATGGGCCCGGCACCGGAGATGCCTTTGATCATGTTGTCCCATGTATCACGCGCATTGTTCCCTATTGGACTAATGGCACCAATTCCAGTAACAGCAACTCTTTTGAGCTTCATAAAATGAGGTTTAAAAATTCTGTGTGCTTGCGAGAAGCAAAGGTTTAAGCGGTCGCTTCTTGGATGTAAGAGATAGCTTGACCTACAGTACCGATGTTTTCGGCTTGATCATCAGGAATTTGAATGTCAAATTCTTTTTCGAATTCCATGATGAGTTCTACAGTATCCAAAGAATCTGCACCAAGGTCGTTGGTGAAGCTTGCTTCTGTAGTTACTTCATTCTCATCAACGCCCAATTTATCAACGATGATGGCGGTTACTTTTGCTGCGATGTCAGACATGAGTTCTTATTGATTAGTTAATCGGCACAAAGAAAATAAATCTTTGCTTATCAAAGTGACTATCTTAAATAGGGTCTCATTCCCTCCATTTCACACGCATTAAGATGATAAAATTAGCTCTATTAGCCTCAGGTTCAGGCTCTAACGTGGAAGCGATTGCGGCGCACTTTCGCGGCAACCCACAGGTGAAGGTGTACAAAATACTTACGAACAACGCCAATGCAGGGGTCCTTGAGCGTGCAAAGCGACTGCAAATACCTTCCCAGGTGTTCTCCCCCGAGGCGGAGAATGAGACCGTGTTAAGAGCATTGCTGGCCGACGGGGTTACCCACGTCGTTTTGGCCGGCTACCTCAAAAAAATTCCCGCCTCCTGGGTCGCGGCTTTTCCCGATCGCATCGTCAACATCCACCCGGCGTTGCTGCCAAAATTTGGCGGAAAGGGCATGTACGGTCACCGGGTACACCAGGCCGTGTTTGAGGCGGGCGAGCGTGAGAGCGGCATTACGGTGCACAAAGTCAACGAGGCCTACGACGAAGGCGCCATTATAGCGCATTTTCGCGTTCAGCTGACCGAACAAGACACACCGGAAAGTATCGAGTCCAAAGTGCGCGCCCTTGAATTGGCCCATTTTGCGCCGACTCTCGAGCGTTTTTTTCTTGAAAACACCCCCCAACCTTGATGGCGCACGTAAAAATCTACACCGACGGCGCGGCGAGCGGCAACCCCGGACCTGGAGGCTATGGCGTGGTCTTGGAGAGTTCAAGCGGCCATTTCAAAGAGTTGAGCGGCGGTTTCCGAAGAACGACCAACAACCGCATGGAACTCCTTGCGGTCATTGAAGGACTGCGCGCACTCAAGAGTGTGCAATGGGAGGTGGAAATTGTGAGCGACAGCAAATATGTGGTCGACGCGATCAACAAAGGCTGGCTGTACAACTGGCAGCGCAAAGGCTTCAAAGACAAGAAAAATCCCGACTTGTGGAAGGCGCTACTGCCGCTTTTGGCCAAGTACAAGCCTCGATTCACGTGGGTCAAAGGTCACAACAACCACCCACAAAACGAGCGGTGCGACGCGTTGGCGGTGGCGCAAAGCAAGCGTCCCAACTTGCCAGCAGACCACGGCTATGAGCGGGCAGAGCGCGGCTTGTTCTAAGACTGAAGGCGCGCTGCTCTAGAAATGTATGTAGTCTTCCGGGTTGATGGGCGCACCGTTGAACCACAATTCAAAGTGAAGGTGCGGTCCCGTGCTGTTTTCGCCCGAATTCCCAATGATGGCGATGGCTTCGCCGGCTTGAATGAAATCGCCTATTTTCTTGAGCACGGCGCTGTTGTGCTTGTAAACACTTACGAGGTTGTTGCTGTGTTGGATGGCGACGATGTGTCCGGTCTCACTCGACCAATCGGTCAAAATCACCGTTCCGTCTGCGCAGTTTTTCACCGGGGTATTCATGGGAGCGGTGATGTCCACAGCAAAGTGGGACGTACTCTTTTCGAAACCGCTGGTGATCATGCCAGAAATAGGCGGGAACAATTGGGTGATGGTCAATTCGCCGCTTTGTGCATTCAAGGCAAATTCGGTTTCTTCCTCGACCCAATCTCTAAACGCACTGTCCTCGGGAGAAGGGGCGCTCAACTCGAACGAGCTCATCCCGCCGCTGGTGTCTGAGCTCATCTGCTCGAGAACCGTGTCGATGGGTTCGCCGCTGAGAATGCGGGTAATACTTTCGATGTATTTGTTGTTTGCCTCGAGGGCATATTCCAGAGAATCGGCCTTTCGGCTTAGCTCCAAGGCCTCTCTTCGCATGTTGGAGGACGTGTGTCCAGGAATAAATTCGCGCAGTGCGGTGAAGGATATGAGGATGGTTGTGGCTATGATTGTGAGCACGATAGCCACAAATCCATAGACAAACATGTTCATGAAGCTCAACTTGAGGGTGAGCAATTCTTCAAATGTGTTGTCGTTTAGGATGACAAAGCGAAATTTGTCCCGTAGCCGCGCCAAGCGTTTTCTTTTCTTCTGTTCCATCGGTCCCGACAAATATCGCAGGTTGAATTTTTCCACGGGCTTGAAATAAAATAATTTTAGCGCGTTATTGGAATCTATGTACCGTTCTCGAATCTTCTTCGTCGTTTCATCCTTGTTGCTCTTTTCGTGCTCGACCACCAAAGACCGTTGGATCAACATAAAATTTCATGAAATGACCGGGCATTACAATGCCTACTTCAATGGTCTCGAGACCTTCGACGAAGCAGTCGATCAGTTTGAGCGCGGTGAACAACTCGACTTTGAACAGCTGCTGCCATTTTATTATTGGACGGACGAGAAAAGCGCCACCGCGATGTTGAGTGCGATGGACCGAGCGATTGAGAAAAGTGCCAAGGTGATCAAAAACCACAGCATGGTCTTTTCGGGCAAGCAACGGAACGACTATGTAATCAAGAGTTACCTGCTCACCGCTAAGGCTCGGTTCTATAAGTACGAATTGCTCAGCGCACTCGAGGTCACGAATTACATGAAAGACCAATTTGGCGGCATTGAAATAGCTGAGGAAGAGCTGTTTGAGGCAAGCTTGTTCTCTGCTTTTATCCAGGCGCGGTTGGGCAATTTTTACGCGGCCGAGGAGGAACTCAACAGCATCTACACCCAAAAACTGCCCAAGTCGCGCCAGCACGAAGTACAAAAGGCCTTTGCCTACCTCTATGCCGAGAACGGGCAATGGGAACCCGCCCAGCAATGGTGCGATATGGCGGCTCAAACCGCTTCAACTAAGGAAGACAGGGTTCGCCTGACCTACACGAGCGCGCAATTGCTCTCCAAACTGGGCAAAAACTACGAGAGCACCCTGGCCTTTGAGGAGGTTGTGTCCATGCACCCCAACAATTACAACATTGCTTTTTCGGCCAAACTCAAGCGCGCTGAGAACTTTGATGTGTTTGCCGAGGACATTTCCATCATCGAAAAGGAACTCAACAAGTTGGCCCGAGACGACAAGAACATCAACTACCTCGACCAGATCTATTACATCTTGGCACAAAAACACATCGATTTGGAACACTTCCCACGCGCCGAATCGTTGCTGCGAACCTCGATAGCGTCGTCCGTGGACAACAGCAGGCAAAAGGGCAAGTCCTACTTGAGCTTGGCAAACATTGAGTTTGACTTTAAGTCCTATGTCGAGGCCCAGGCGTTTTACGACAGTGCGTTGGCGGTGCTGCCCGCCGACTATCCGGGTCTTGACACCTTGAGTGCCCGCCGACAGAACCTCAATGATCTGGTGGTCCAATTGAGCACCATTGCCTTGGAGGACAGCTTACAGATGCTGTACGTTCAGTCACCAGAAGTACTCCGCACCAAGTTTGCAGAACATATTGAAAATAAGAAGGCTAGAGAGTTAGAGTTGCGCAGGCAACAGGAGTTGGCGCAGCGTCGGCAAGAACAAAATGCCCTCTTGGCCGCGCAAGGGCCTCAGGTGGGTCAAGGCGGTCAATGGTATTTCTACAACGCCAGCGTTCGCAGCAGCGGCATGGCATCGTTCCGCAAGCAGTGGGGCGATCGGAAGTTGGAAGATTTTTGGCGCACCAAAGAAAAGCCCATGGACGGTTTTGATATGGGTTCGCAGCAAGGCGCGCTGGCAGCTGCGGAGGAAACGGATAGTTCGGAAACCTCGGAAGTGCTTCCCACCGATGAGAATTCTGTGGACTATTATATGGCCAGATTGCTCACGTCTCAGGAGCAGTTGAAAGCGAGTTGGGACCGGGAATCGGAAGCGATTGCGGAAGCGGGATTTATTTACAAGGACGGACTTGCGGACCTAGATGAAGCGCTTCGAACCTGGCGCAAAGAGGCGTCGAATTCTTATGTGTATCCTACCGCCCACGTCAAGGTATTGTATGGGTCTTATTTAGTGTACAAGGCCCAGAATAATGAGACCATGGCGAATGAGACCAAAGCAGAATTGCTTGAAAAATACCCCTCAAGCCCCTATGCGTTGTTGTTGAACGGATCCGAGTTAGGACCGCAGATCGCCTTGGAAGAACAAAACGCGTACGACCGGGCCCAAGAGGCATTCGACTTGGTTCAATTGAAGCAAGCCAAGCAGGCCTTGGAACAATTCAAATCTACCTACCCGTCCAGCGCGCTGCTTCCAAAAGTGGCGTTGCTCGAAGCCTACATCAAAGGGCAAATGGAAGGCGAAGCGCAAGCCATTGAGCAACTCAAGTGGGTGGTGAAGAACCATGCGGGCACCGTAGAAGCCGCCCGCGCCTCGCAGTTATTGGCGTTGTTGCAGACGCCGGCCGCACCCAAGGGAGAAGGTGGCCAGCCGGGCGACCAGGAAGGACCGGCATCCGGCCCAGGTTCGAGCGTCACCTTCACAGAAACCGATGCCCAACCGTACAAGTTTGTGATCGCCCTCCCGAACGAAAACAACAACATTCAGGGTTTGCGTAACGCCCTGGCCGATTTCAACAAGGAGCACTTCAAGTTTGACAACCTCCGCATCCAAAACATTTTTTACAATCAGGAAATTCAACTGGTCATAGTAAGTGGTTTGAAAACCAGAGCAAAAGCCAAAGTATACATGGAGTCTTTGTCCACTATTGGTCAATCTGTATTGCAATTTGTTCCGATGGAGCAAAGCAATTTGTTTGTCGTCAACAACCCCAACTTTGGAAAGATTTACCGCGACAAGGTGCTAAGTGAATACATTTCCTACTTCGAACAGCTTCCCCAATAATGTCGAAACCGAACCCCTATCTCAAGTATTCAGGCCTGGCTTTTCAAATGCTCGCGCCCATCCTAGGCGGCGTCTATCTCGGGCAGTACGCAGATGCTCATTGGTTCTGTGGACCCGAGCAAGAGTGCGTGGTGGGAACGGTTGTCTTTAGTCTGTTGGGCACTGCGGCCGGGTTGTATTTGGCGTTGAAAGAGCTCTTAAAACAATAAGACCGCATGAACTACTTCCTCCCGTTGGCCGTCTATGCCGTCTTGGGCGCATTGCACTGGAATTGGAGCCACACAACAGTCGTCCCGATGTATTATGCCCTTTCGCTGGTGCTCCTGGTCCTTACCAACCTCACGGCGCGGTTGCCTGTATTGAAAAAGGTCGAATTGGGATTGCGGTTCTTGGCACTCTCGTCCATTCGGATGTTTCTATTCCTTGCCACTTTGTTGCCCGTATTGCTCTATAAAGACACTTTGGGACTGTCGAAAATCGTGATAATTAGCACACTTTTTCCCTTCCTCTTGGTCCTGCTTTGGGACGCTAAAAATACCCTTAACGGACTAAAAGACAGGTAGCTGAATAAAATACAGCATTTAAGCATTGTTAGTTTTGTTGTGGATAACTATTCAAACTACCTTTGCCGCGGTTTTTGAACCATAACCCGTTTAGGATGTTGAGAACAACACTTCGCTTATTTGCTCTTTCTGCCCTGTTGATGGGCGCCTCTGCCGCGTATGCGCAGGAAGCTCACGAAAATCATGCTCAAACCGAGCACGAAGATCACAATGAACACGCAGCACACCTAGATACTGCTCACCACGAGGCCGGTGCACACGAGGCACATGCTGAGATGGCCCACGACGAGCACGGTGAGGCTTCAACAGACACTGCAGAGGCAGGGTTGGACATCACCGCATTGATCATGCACCACATTAGCGATTCTCACGAATGGCACTTCTTTGATTACAACGGCGAACCCTATTCAATAGCGCTTCCCATCATCGTCTACACAGACAACGGGTTCAGCGTCTTCTCGAGCAGCGTGTTCCACCACGACGATGCCGGCCACCACGTCTACACTGCTGAGAACGGTGACCGATTCATCAAAGTTCACGACAAAATTTACCTCGCTTCTGAGGAGGAGCACCACGGCTCTTGGGCCATGCACGACGAAGAGCACAACGTGTTGAACGCCAAGCCTACCTTGGATTTGTCCATCACCAAAAACGTGATCAACCTCTTTATCGGTGCCGCGTTGATGTTGTTGGTCTTCCTTGTTGCCGCGCGCAAATACGAAGGTGCTGTGCCACGCGGAATAGCCTCTTTTATGGAGCCATTGATTGTGTTCGTTCGCGACGACATCGCCCTTCAAAACATTGGCAAGAAAAAGTACGAGCGCTTTGTTCCTTACTTGCTCACACTGTTCTTCTTCATATGGATCAACAACGTTTTGGGTCTGTTCCCTGGAGGCGCCAACCTCACGGGTAACATTTCCTTCACCATGACTTTGGCGGTATTGTCATTAATTATCGTCAATGTCAACGCCAACAAAGACTACTGGAAACACATCTTCTGGATGCCCGGTGTTCCAGTATGGGTGCGCATCATGCTGGCTCCTATTGAATTGGTCGGTGTCTTTACAAAGCCGTTCGCTTTGATGATTCGTCTCTTTGCGAACATGACCGCAGGTCACATCGTCATTCTATCGTTGATCTCATTGACGTTCATCTTCGAAAGTTACCTCATCGCCCCAGCCTCTGTGGCGTTGACCTTATTCATCTACATCATCAAAGTTTTGGTTGCCTTCTTGCAAGCGTACATCTTCGCTTTGCTCACCGCTTTGTTCATTGGACAGGCAGTGGAAGAACACGACCACCACTAAAACAGAACCATTGTTTAATTTAAATATATAGTAAAATGGGAGGTAGTATCGCAGCTCTAGGAGCAGGTTTGGCAGTATTGGGCGTAGCCCTTGGTATTGGTCGCGTAGGTGGCTCAGCCATGGAAGGAATCGCTCGTCAACCCGAGGCTTCTGGTAAAATCCAAACTGCAATGATTATCGCAGCAGCCCTTCTCGAAGGTGCCGGTCTTTTCGGGATCGTTGTCGCTTTGTTGGGTCTCTAAGCGTTAATTTATTTAGCCTAAAACAGCCCAAGTCGGGATTGCCGGGGGGCTGTTTTTAACCACCACAGCTCAAGAT
>OBAL01000156.1_pt1 | contig 10094 bp, 12 predicted proteins | sample 1516331 | NCBI WGS metagenome assembly OBAL01 (sample SAMEA3275603, study PRJEB22092) | marine metagenome | biome: ENVO:00000038, "LAGOON"; feature: ENVO:00002042, "SURFACE WATER"; material: ENVO:00002019, "BRACKISH WATER" | collected 2014-06-21T13:56:00+00 | depth 0 m
AAACCAACCGACAACACCTCAGGCTCAGTCAACGATCGCAAAGTCAGCCATGCCATGTCGCGCAAAGAGTCACTACCGATTTGAATGCCGCGGCTTTCGATATTTTCAGCAAAGGCTGCCGCATCAAGCTCACCAGCGCCTTCGGTTAGCAGCGCATTGGTAAAGGTTGCTAAACCCGGAAGATCACCATCACGTGCACCGCCCGCATCAAACACCACGCGCACATCAACCATAGGCAAACTATCCGCTGGCACAAACATTACCTTGGCACCAGCATCACTTGTCCACGTTTGAATTTTAGGCACCGCCAACGCATTAACTGAAAAGCCAAACCCGATGAGCGCAAAAAGAGTGATTAGCTTTTTCATTGCTGTGCTCCTGTTTGCTCTGGATCAAGACGTGCAATGGTTAAGTTCCTCTCGACCAGATACTTCTTAGCCACCGCTTGTACTTGCTCAGGCGTAACCTTCTTCAAATTCTCAATCTCGACATTCACCAAGCGCCAATCCAAGCCAATTGAATCTAGGCTGCCCAATTCCATCGCTTGTGACATAAACGAATCCGCAGCAAACACTTTTTGAGCCACCGCTTGAGTGACAACACGTTTAAGCTCATCACTTGAGATGGGTGCATCATGCAAACGCTTTACTTGCTCAAGCAAGGCTTGCTCTATTTGATCAAGATTAACGCCCTCGTTTGGTACGCCATCCATCAAAAACAAACTCGGTAGTCGCGAATAAGCGTCGTAAGACGCACCTGCCGACGCAGCGAGCTTTTGTTCACGCACCATCTCACTGGTCAGACGAGCACTATCACCACCGTCTAAGATGCTCGATAGCACCGCTAGCGCATACGGCTCCCATTCTTCAGCACCGCTGCCAATCACCGGCACCTTGTAGCCCATCAATAAGTAAGGCTGCTTTGCAGGCACTGACACATTAACGCGCGTTAGGCCACGCTGAGGTGGTTCTGGTGTTTCCCTTAGCTGTGGTACATCACCTCGCGGAATCGAGCCAAAGTGTTTTTTCGCTATCGCAACAACATCAGCACCTTCAACATCACCCACAACAACCAAGGTCGCATTGTTTGGCTGATACCACATGTCATACCAACGCTTGAGATCCTCAACCTTCATTTGGTCGAGATCATTCATCCAGCCAATCACTGGATTTTGATAAGACGATGCCCGGTAGGCCGTCGACATTAATTGCTCGTACAGCAAACCCGTAGGCTTATCATCAGTTCGTAGACGACGCTCTTCTTTAACAACCTCAAGCTCACGTAAAAATTCGTCATTGTTGAGCGTCATATTGCGCATGCGATCTGCTTCGAGCTCGAGCGCTTTATCCAAATGCTCGACCGCCAGTGTCTCAAAGTAAGCGGTGTAATCACGGCTTGTGAACGCATTCTCGCTTCCGCCAAGCGCAGAGATCGTGCGCGAGAATTCACCCGGCTCGGTATTTTTGGTGCCACGGAACATCATGTGCTCGAGCACATGCGACAAGCCAGTTGAACCTGGCTCTTCATAACTACCGCCAATGCGATACCACACCATCGACACGGCAATCGGTGCACGTGCATCACGCTTCACCAACACGCGCATCCCGTTATCTAAAGTTGCCTCGGTTACGCTGGCATGAGCCGAGCCTAAAAATACCAAGGCGAGCACTAAACTGGTCAAAAATCGCAAATCAAACCTCCTTTCTCTGCGATACCCCTTATCGGACAGCGACGCCCTAAGGTAGCGATGATAGGATGCGCTCAACAAAAGCACTCCCGCATCGACTGCAATATCAGCATTCTTTCGGAACCCTATGAGTGACGCAACTGATTAGAGGAATTGTTGACGTAAACAGTTCCCAACTCGGAACCCCCATGTTTGGATTTGGTAAGAAAAAACAGAATGAACCGAGCGCTGAACAAGACACCGCGCAACCCGGCTTCTTCGAGCGACTCAAGCAAGGACTGGCCCGCAGCCGCAGCACCTTCAGTGACGGTCTGGCTGACTTGGTACTTGGTAAAAAGAAGATCGACGACGATCTGCTCGAAGAACTTGAGACCTTATTATTGACTGCTGACGTGGGTGTTGATACCACACAGCGCATCATTGACGACCTCACTGATCGCGTAAAACGCAAAACTCTTTCAGATCCTGCCGCGCTGAGTGAAGTCCTTCAGGCACAGTTGGTTGAAATACTTAAGCAATGCGAATGCCCTGTAGTCGAGCCTCAACCAGGTAAGCCTCAAGTCATTTTGATGGTTGGCATTAATGGCGCCGGCAAAACCACCACGATTGGCAAGCTGGCCAAAAAGCTACAAAACGATGGTCAGAAAGTCATGCTAGCCGCGGGTGACACCTTCCGCGCGGCAGCTGTTGAGCAACTTCAGACCTGGGGTGAGCGCAATAACATCCCGGTTATCGCACAGGCGACAGGGGCTGACTCCGCCTCGGTCATTTTCGATGCTTTACAAGCGGCTCAAGCACGCGGCATGGATGTACTGATCGCCGATACCGCAGGTCGTCTGCATACCAAAGATAACCTAATGGATGAGCTGACAAAGATTGCGCGAGTTATGAAGAAACTCGATGAAGATGCGCCTCATGAAGTAATGCTTGTCGTTGATGCGGGCACGGGGCAAAACGCAATTAACCAAGCTGAACAATTTTTCAAAGCGGTTGGGCTTACAGGCATTACCTTAAGTAAGCTCGATGGCACGGCAAAAGGCGGTATCGTATTTGCGATCGCGGAACGCGTTGGCGTGCCCATTCGTTTCATTGGTGTTGGCGAAGGTATTGATGACCTTCGTCCTTTCGATGCAGAAGAGTTTGTAAAAGCTTTGTTCGAAAAATAAGCATGATTCGCTTCGATAATGTTTCAAAACGCTACGCCACTGGTCACGAAGGCTTAAGTAACACAAGCTTTGCGATTGAAGAAGGTCAAATGGCCTTCCTCACCGGCCACTCAGGTGCGGGGAAAAGCACCCTGCTTCGGTTGATTGGTTGTTTAGAACGCCCAACACGCGGGCAAGTCTGGGTGAACGATCGCAACCTGAATAAACTCAGCAATAGCCAAATCCCTTATCACCGTCGCGATGTCGGCATGATCTTCCAAGATCACCGCCTGCTGCACGATCGCACCGTATTCGACAATGTTGCGCTACCCCTCGTCGTTGCTGGCGCAAGCCCCAATGAAATCAAACGCCGCGTGAATGCCGCCCTAGACAAGGTAGGTCTTCTGCATAAAGAACGCAGCATGCCCTTAACTCTCTCCGGTGGTGAGCAACAACGCGTCGGTATCGCTCGCGCTGTGGTGAGTAAGCCGAAGGTGCTACTTGCTGACGAGCCTACGGGTAATCTCGACCCCGAACTTTCCAAAGAGATTATGGAGCTGTTCATGGAGTTCAATCGCGTTGGCGTGACATTACTTATCGCAACGCACGACATCGCGCTCATCCTCAGCATGTCCCAACGCATTATCAAACTTGATAAAGGCCGCATCGTGGCAGATGGTTGGGCGCGCAAATGAAGTCAACCAAGCGCAACAAGAAACCGAACCTCATCAGCATTTGGGCAATGCGCCATGCGCAAACAGCCGTGACTGCGCTCGGTCGTTTACTGTTAAACCCATTGAGCAACGGCATGACCTTAGCGGTTATAGCAATTGCTATCGCACTACCGACCACCCTGTACGTAATGATTGATAACGTGCGCGGCTTATCGGATGAATGGCAAGGCGCATCGAGTATTTCGCTATTCCTTAAAACCGATATTGAGGACTCCCAAGCCAACGCGATAGCACAACGCGTAGCCGCCTTAGATAGTGTGGCTAACACGCAACTGATCACCAAGGCGCAAGCTCTGGAAGAGTTCAAAGAGCGCTCAGGCTTTGGCGCCGCACTCGATCTACTCAAAGACAACCCGCTTCCCAACGTGATCGTGATCACCCCCAATGAGGCGAGCAGCACACCGATGGCTGCCAAGCAGCTGCTCAGTCAACTCAAAACCTTCCGCGAGGTCGATTCCGCTCAACTCGATTTGGAATGGGTACAACGCCTAGAGGCGATCACTGATTTGTTTATCCGCGGCGTACTCGTTCTTGCAGCATTACTGGGTGCCGGCGTGTTGCTGATTGTGGGCAACACCATCCGTCTTGAGGTTCAGCATCGTCACAGCGAGATTGAGATCATGAAGTTAGTTGGCGCGACCGACCGCTTCATTCGTCGCCCCTTCCTCTATGAGGGTCTCTGGTACGGCCTTCTCGGTGGCATTGCCGCACTGATCATGAGTATTGTTGCCTTGTGGCTATTATCTGGCCCGGTCGAGCAGATCAGCGGTCTCTACAACAGCAATTTCGCCCTCGACTGGCTCTCTGGTGAGGCATTTTTGCTGGTTTTCTTTGGTAGTCCCCTTCTAGGGCTAGCTGGCGCCCTGCTCGCGTTGACACGCCATCTCCGAATGATTCAGCCTGACTAAGAAAATCACCGAAAAACCTTAACTTATGGAACTTTATGGCGACTTGGCACTCCTATGCTGAGAGTGCTAATCTATAGCCATGAAAGAAGGAAATAACACCATGACAACTGCTCTAGCAATGCCGCAGACCCTGCCAACAGGCAGTATGGAAGCGTACGTCAGTGCTGCATTCCAGTTGCCAATGCTGACAGCCGAGCGTGAGCGCGAGCTTGCCTTGCAACTGCGTGATGAACAGAACCTTGAAGCTGCGCGCGAATTGGTTATGTCTCATCTACGTTTTGTGGTGCGTATCGCTCGTGGTTACAGCGGTTATGGCCTATCTCAGAACGACTTAGTTCAAGAAGGCACTGTGGGTCTGATGAAAGCGGTTCGCCGTTTTGATCCTGACATGGGCGTGCGCCTTGTGTCGTTCGCCGTACATTGGATCAAAGCCGAGATGCACGAATTCATTATTCGCAACTGGCGCATCGTTAAAGTCGCAACAACCAAAGCTCAACGTAAATTGTTCTTCAACTTGCGTAGCTCTAAAAAGCGTTTGGGTTGGTTCTCTCAAGAAGAGATCGAAGGTGTTGCACAAGACCTAGGTGTCAAACCAGAAACGGTCATCGAAATGGAAGCTCGGATGAGTAACCATGATGTTGCGTTTGAAGCACCAGACGATGATGAAGAGGCAGCAAGCTTCGCACCTGCGGCCTACCTCACCGACATGCGTCACGAGCCTGCAGCACAAATCGAAGCTGAAGATACCGAGCAGCAACAGCAAACAGCGCTAACCAATGCCATAGCTGAATTAGATGAGCGTAGCCGTGACATCTTAGAGCGTCGCTGGTTGACCGATAACAAGGAAACATTACACGATCTTGCAGATGAGTATGGCGTATCAGCTGAGCGCATCCGTCAGATTGAGAATGCAGCGATGAAGAAGCTACGTACTGCGCTGGCAGCCTAATCGCTTCGACAAAAACAAAAGAACCGGCGCAAGCCGGTTTTTTTATGTCCAAAATCTCAGCAAGTTGAAAAATTCCACTCAACTTTATTGTCAGCAGAATAGCCACTAACCCAAAGCTTAAAAACCAAACGGGAAAACTCAGGATCATCAAACTGAATCACAAGCGTATTTTCACGTATCAAACGACCACCTTCTTCTGAGACACAAAAGCTATATTGATCGCCCTCTCGAATCGCTGCATACGCATCATTCAATTGATCTAGTCGTGATTGATACTGACTGTAGAGTGCATCACCATGCACGTTAGTAAAGACTTCATTTGTTGCTTCAGCCAATTCATCTTTGGAAAACTCACGCAGATAATCTAATTGCACACATTCATTAGCCTGTTCATCACGAAAATAGGCCGCGTTATACAACTTAACAAAACCCCAATAACACGCACGCGCCTCAGCGACTAATGAAGATGACGTCATGGTTGCCGCATGCGCCCCCGGTAATGACAAGAAAAACCCAAGAAACAAAAACCAGCTTTTCATAAAATCACTTCTTAAAGGCCAATGTGACTTCACCAATCGTAAAGCCAAACTTTTTTACCGTTGCTTTGTTGATCAACACATCATCCGGCTGTAGAAACATCCAATCATCAAACGTCAGATCAATAGTTGTATCGTCGTAAGGCGCACGCAAAACATAGGACCAATTCAACGCATTGCCTGCTGAAAAACCTTTAGCCACACCGACAACATCAGACGCAGAACCTTCATACACACCTTCTGCCAAGCGCTTTATCCGCCAGATACGTTGTGATGTTTTTCCATCCGAATAAACAAAGTCTTCGGTCAACGTTAGCTCATCACCTTTAACCTCACCGATAATATCGACCGTAAACTGCTGCTTAATTTCACCTGTAATGAGTTGAAAAAATCCCCACGCTTTTGTTTTACCAGAAAAGTATTCGAAGAGGTCAAGCTTCGGTTGGTTTTCTTTAAATTTATCGATGGTCGTAGAGGCACAGCCCTGCAGTAGTAACACTACAAAAATAAGCACCCAACTACGCGCGAACTGTTTCATCTTTTTCCTCCTGATCATCTAAACCCAACTTAAATAAAAACATCCAGACAATAAACTTTAAGAAAATTGGAATAGCAGCATAGAGCATTATCAACGCACTCTCTCTGGCCTGAAGATCGGTCGCAATATCCAACAATGGAAAACTAATACCCACTGCCGCCGCCAAGGACAACTTACCCGTCATACCCCATAGACCAAAACCAGATGCCTCTTGAGCGAAGCCCGATTGCTCCGAGTGGTCTTGCAACACCTTGGCTAATAAAGAGGAAGGTAGTGCCATATCCGCGCCTAAGCTCGCGCCAGTTATCACACAGACCCACCAGTACAACATCAGGTCTTCTTGACCAAGGATAAACACTGGAATAAATCCCACAATCGCGAGCAACAGAGATGAACGCCAAGCAGAAATCACACCTACACGTTGTGCAATCCGATTCCATAATGGCAGGGTAAGCAGCCCAGATAAAAAGTAAGTTAATAGCAAAATGCCCATTTCGGCATCAGTCACGGCCACGATTTCTTCTGCGAACACAATGAATAAAGTTGCTGGAACTCCGGCAGCTAATGCATTTATAAAATGCAGACCTAGCAGCGGCTTAAGACCAATGGAATTTCGTAATAACGCCAAGTTTGATAAAGAGGATGCCGATTGAGTACTGATTGGTTGATTTGGCATCGTGACAATTAACATTGCCGTTAGTAACAAAAGCAAGATAAAGAGTTGTGACATCGTTTCTAAAGGCGAATCAGAAAATAACGCCACCGTGACAAGCGCAAGTAGACCACCCAATAGAACACCAGACTCTCGCCACAAAGCGACCTTGCGACGCATTTGAGTATTCCTACCAATTTCGGAACCCAATGCTAAATAAGGAATATTCAACATCGTCCAACCTAAGTATGTGGCTGTCACCGCCATTGCAAGGTAAGCCAGTGAGCTATCGGGTGTGGGATTAAACAGATAAAACACGCCAGCAATCAGAATGGGGATCGATAACATCATCCAATATTTGGGTGAAAAGTGATCACGGAACCTATCTTGCAACCACCCCATCAAAGGATCGGTCACCACATCGAGTAATCGCGCCAAAAAAATAACCATTCCCGCTGCTGTTAGCCCAATGGCCGATATTTCCGCATAAGTGATTGGCACATAGACATACAAAGGCAGACCCAAAAAAGCTATGGGCAAAGAGATACCGGCATATCGGACAAGTAGAGCGTTCATCATGATTATTAGTACCGCATCTATCGGCTTAGCATAGTTACCAATAATCAGCTAAATCTAAGACATAAGTTCATGGATTTTTCTTCACGTAATTTACGGTTTTCAGATGTTGGATTTTTATAAAAAGAACATACAGCAATCTATTAACTACAAATGGAGAAAATCTTGAAAAAATTAGCAGTCCTCATCGCTTCTTCCACTCTTCTATTTAGCGTTTCAAACGCCAATGCCTATCATCACGGTCATTCAAAAAGCCATCCGCACATATGCAAACACAAGACTTATCACCCACACCATAAGAGTTATCGTCATCACGGCAACCGTTATGCACCTAGAGCCGGCATAGCTGACTTTATTATTAAATCTCCAGGACTCTCAGCATTGCTCGGAGCACTGACACAAGCAGACTTAACCAACACACTCTCTACAGAAGGTCCATTCACTGTTTTTGCACCTAATGATGCTGCTTTTGATGCATTAACAACTGAACAAAAAGAAGCTTTGACAAGTAATCCAGACTTACTAAGCTCCACACTGAAAGCTCACGTTGTAAAGGGCGCATATACCTCGAAGGACCTAATTGAAGGAAAAACCTTAACTACTCTGGCGGGTAATAAAATATCCCTTTCAGATATCCATATCGAACGTGCTGATATCAAATTGAGAAATGGTATTTTGCATGTCATCAAAGGCGTCATAGCACCCTAATAAATGCGCCACTACCTTTTGGTGGTGGCGCAAAACGTAATCAACGGCGGAGCCGATTACGAAAAGGTATACGTCAACTTGCGGTCTTCAAGACTTGATTATCTGACATAGACTCCACCAAGCGGTCGATACATTCAGCCACCGCTCCTTCAGGTGATTTGTGTACTGCTTTCAATGTCAAAGCTGAGCTACCTTCTAAACACACACTCATAACGCACTCAAATCGTGCTTCCTTCAGTTCAATCAAAATAGATAGCTCTTGAAGCAGGAGATCGGCATGTTGCAGCCTCCCTATGGTTTGCATTACGGGAGTACACGTTAAATGGTCTAAATGGAAATCTTTTGTTTCAAGATTCAGTTGCATTTCATCAATCCACGTAAAACTTGCTGTAACAATATGCTCATGAGAAGTGACAACAACCCAAGCTACTCAACGTATTGCCAAAGACACGAATTCATGCTCAAAAGATGACTTCCTACTTTCTGTTTAGTTCCATTTAAAAACCACGTATTCATCCGCATTTAAATCTTTGCCTTTGCCCTTATCTCACCTGTAAGTCATTAACAGAGGAAATAAACATGTTTCACGGTATTAACATTCCATTTGATGCAAAGATGTTGTTCAACGTTGTACGCCTTAAACCCGGCAAGACCATTGAAGATGCAGAACTCGCGATGGGAGAGATGTGTAATGTTGTAAAGAATACATATCGAGATTCTGGTGGCTTTATTGCAGGCCAGGTGTTTAAGTATTCTGGATTTATAAGTGAAGAAGGCTCGCTTGGCGGCGCCCAAATCGATCAGCATGTTGAATCCGGATGTCTTTCAGATGAGCATCTCGTTATTGTCACTTACTGGAAATCATTCGACCAACACGAGAAATCTCACGCAGACCCTGTTTTCAAAGAGAAATTCTCTGCCCTCATGGCACTTTGTGAAGATACCTTTGAAATAGGCTACGAAATGCTATGGCAAGGTGAGCCTGAAGCGGCGTAAAACGAAAACTGGCGCAAGCCGGTTTTTTTGCCTATCCATTTGGCTCAGACATTTCTTCAACATCGTCTAGGCTTATAAAAACTACAAGCAATTTACTCGTTACAGGGAGAAAACGATGAAGAAAGTGACCTTTGCTACCGTTGAGGCATGGAAAGAATGTTCTAAGGAAATAGACAAGCTAGGTATTAGCTATGAATCAGGCAACGAAAAAGATCTCACCGTCACCATTCATGCTGGTGAAGAGCGGTTTAACGACCTAATCGATAACTGTGAGAATGCATTTAATCCGTATGAGGACTACCCAAAGTAAGCCTCATAAAATCTACCCATAAAAAACCCCGCCGAAGCGGGGTTCTTTTTGAGTCATTCAGTAAAACTGAATTACTTAGCTACTGGAGCAACTGGAGCTGCGTAGTAAGGAGACTCGTAACCGTAAGCAGTACCGTTAGTGTCGGTAGAACCGTTACCTTTGAAGTCGCCTGCAGTGCGGCCTTTACCAGAGAAGTTCATTGAGAAAGTCGCTTCACCTTCACCTGAACCGTTGCCCAAGAAGTCGCCGTTTGCGTTGTTAGCACCGTTCATAGAACCGTTGCTGTTGTCGAAGAACGCTGAAGCTTGAGCTGAAGCGATGATTGCTGCGATTGCGATGATCTTTTTCATTGTAA
>OBAL01000157.1_pt1 | contig 10090 bp, 14 predicted proteins | sample 1516331 | NCBI WGS metagenome assembly OBAL01 (sample SAMEA3275603, study PRJEB22092) | marine metagenome | biome: ENVO:00000038, "LAGOON"; feature: ENVO:00002042, "SURFACE WATER"; material: ENVO:00002019, "BRACKISH WATER" | collected 2014-06-21T13:56:00+00 | depth 0 m
AGAGACAGGCGAAATGAATACTATCGAACGTAAACGTGGTCATATTGATTCAGCTCTTCAGCAACAACCCCACACCAATTGTTTCGACTCCATAAGACTGCGTCATAGCGCGTTACCCAACGTCAACTTAGATCAGGTAACCTTGACGACAACGTTTTTTGACAAGATAACCAATGCTCCTTTTTTCGTGAGTTCCATGACTGGAGGGCCTGCCGAATCGGAAAACATAAACAGACACCTTGCTGAAGCATGCTGTGAGCTTGGTATGGCGATGGGGGTCGGATCTCAGAAAATCAGCTTAGAACAAGACGGCACGGCGGGACTCAGCAGGTCGATTCGTCATGCCATAGGAAACCAGCCACTATTCGCGAACTTTGGAGCGGTCAATTTAGCGCATCTGAAGCATGTCAGTGAGCTGAGCCGTATTCTTGATCCAATTGAAGCTGACGCTCTGATCCTTCACCTGAATCCGATGCAAGAGGCATTTCAAAAGAACGGAGATACGGATTGGTCTGGGGTTCTGGATCACATAGCGCGAGTATGTGAGTGGTCGCCCGTCCCAGTTGTTGCAAAAGAAGTTGGGTTTGGGCTCGACTTGCAGTCTTCACGGTTACTCGTTGAAGCTGGCGTTCAGGTCCTGGATGTAGCTGGGATGGGGGGCACCCGATTCGCGGATATAGAAATTGGATTAAATCCAGAGATCCAACGGAAAATTTCATCTGATAGCGTATTTGACGACTGGGGCTACACGACTGTTGAGAGCTTATGCAACATCAAACGAGGACTGCCGTCATCCACCTGCTGGGCATCAGGCGGAGTCCGCCACGGACTGGATGTTGCGAAATGTTTGTGTCTCGGAGCAACGGCCGTCGGAATAGCCGGACGGTTCTTGAAGCCTGCGACTGAGTCAACTGATGCTGTCATTGCCGTCATGCGACAATTCATGAGCGAATTACGAATTAGTTGTTTTGGAGTCGGTGTACGATCGACTCAAGACTTAAACGACACATATATTTTGGATCGCGCAAATGGAAATTAACCAAATAAATTGGACCGGTAGTGGCAGTGAGTTTCAGCTAACTAAAGGTCCCGATGGCTCAATGACTATCGTAGTAGACGGTAACGCCATCACCTTGAAAGACCGACAGGCGATGCTAGATCTTATCAGCGCGTGCTCCTCTTTCGATGAATCCATGCGTGTTGCAACCGTTGAACTGAATGGTCCAAAACCTTCCGATCAATCGATGCAGGTAAATACAGATTTTCCGCGAAAAGTGCGCAATGCAATTTTCATCATGGTTGGCTTAGGGACAACTATCCTACTGATTGACGCGGTTAGACAACTGACTTAGTTCACAAAGGGATTTTCAAACTAAAGTCTGATTTTATTGAGGTTTTCTTAATAAATCAGATCAGTTGATTTCATGCGTTTCGAATGACATGGAGGTCGCTATGAAGATATTTCACCACTTCGCTCATAATGCTGGGGTCGCAGGTTCAAGTCCCGCCATAGCCACCATTCAACTCTGAAATGCGAAGACCTGTGAGCTATAGGCGGCTTGACGGATAATATGCTCGATAGATCTCACCTGTTCCTCAGCATCCTTAACTAACCCCTCCCGACTCATATATCAAATGCAAATAATTCTCTTTTTTTATAATTGAGGTGAAGCATTTTACTTGCTGCGCAAAACGCAATAATATTGCGCTAAAGCAATTTGATTGTAGGGAACAAGCATGCGACACATTACAACAGCTCTTACGATCGCTCTGGTATCAGGCGTTGGTTTTGCAGAACAGCGCAATGCCGGCTCTCATGTCCACGGCTTAAATCACGCCACAATTATTCTCGAAGGAAATCGTTTACAAATCGCTTATGAATTTCCTGCCGAGCAACTCGCCGAACAAGGACACGACGAGCACAAGCACGACGAGCACAAGCACGACGACCATGATGAAAAAGAACATGAATTATCAGAGCAACTTCAAACAATCGAATCGATCTTTTCAATGGTTCGCCTTCATGAAAATGCACAGTGCAAAGAAATCAAAGTGACACACTCAGTCACTCAAGTCGGTGGCAACGATAAAGAACATACGGGTCACTACGACGCACTGATCCAAGCAACACTTGAGTGCGGTGCACCAGAGAATCTGGCGAACCTGTCATTTGAGCCCGCTTTTGAACAATTTGATGATATAGAAAAAATAGAAGTTGAAGGCGTGATTGGAAATAAGGCATTGTCTGAAACCTTGACGGCAACATCTCCATCACTGGCGCTTTGATCTTAGAAACACAGCAACTGACATATCAATATACATCCGGGAAGACGTTGTACTTCCCGGATATTCAGTTGTATTCCGGTGAAAAAATTCTGGTCGTCGGTCCGTCGGGAAGCGGCAAATCGACTTTTCTTAATTTGCTCTCAGGTGTTCTACCCATCCAAAAAGGTAGCATCACGCTGAATGCTCAAAACTTCGCGACTCAAACCCGACAACAACTCGACCAGTTGAGAGCGGACCAAATTGGCATCATTTTCCAATCCCTCAATCTGATTCCATATTTGAGCGGATTCGATAATGCTGCACTCAGCCTTCAATTTTCAAAAGAACGCCGAACACATGTTTCTGATATCGACACATCAATCAAACACCTCGCAGAAGGACTCGGCCTAACGTCTGAGATCTTGGCCAAACACCCGAAGGCCATGAGTATCGGCCAACAACAACGAATTGCAGTAATACGGGCCATGCTTGGAAAGCCTGCATTGATCTTGGCGGACGAGCCGACCTCCGCACTCGATCCAGTCGCCACAGAGCAATTCATGACAGAGCTGACACGCTCAATCGATCCAACCAAGCAAGCGGTCATCGTTGTCAGCCACAACCCTGCGCTGATTCCGTTGTTTGATCGCGTTGTTCAGATTGGAGAGGACGCATGATTTCTCTAGCCTTGGCCTCAATGCGTGCGAGACTATTTCCAATCATATTAGTCATTCTGGCGCTCACATCGTCAATGGCACTTTTATTAGCCGTCGACCGCATCAAAGTCGCGACACAAAATGGCTTTAATCAAAGCTTAAGTGGAGTCGACCTTGTCCTTGGGCCACGCGGCAGTGGTATCGAACTGATGCTCTACACTGTGTTTCATCTGGGCAAACCCACCAATAACATCACCACAGAAACCTTCAACGATATTGCACAAGATCCCAGAATCGAATGGGTTGTCCCTATAGCACTGGGTGACAGTCATCGCGGGTATCGAGTGATCGCGACCTCAAGTGAGTACTTTGAACGAATCAAGTTTGGGGGCGACCAGTCACTCCAATTTCGAGAAGGTAGTGCTTTCAAAGAGCTCAATGACGTTGTGATTGGTAGTGCTGTAGCCGATGCACTGGGATACAAGGTCGGCACATCGATGTTTGTTACCCATGGCTCTGGGTCTTTAGGGGAATTACATGATGACTTTGCTTTTCAGGTATCCGGCATCTTGGCACCGACAGGTACCCCAACCGATCAAGCAATTTTTGTAAGCCTCGAAGGATATGAGCTTATTCATCTTGGCTGGACTAATGGCAGTCAGGCCATCAGCCTGAAAAGCATTGATATTCAGCAAATTCCAAAAGAACGGCTCTATCCACAGACTATTACTGCAGCCTACCTCGGTCTCACCTCAAAGCTTGGCTTATTTCAAGTAGCACGATCGATTAATGAATACAGTGAAGAAGCTGTTAGTGCGATTGTCCCAGGCGTGGCGCTCGCGGAATTGTGGTCTATCGTTGGTTCTGTGGATTCAGTCTTTAAACTACTCAATTGGTTGATCATTGGTATTAGCATTATCGCCATGATGACCATGACAATGACAGCTTTAGAAAGTCGCACGCGAGAAATGACCATTCTTCGCGCACTTGGAGCAACCCCGCTTCACTTATCAAGCATGATTCTGGCTGAGATTGTGTTAATTAGCGGCTTCTCAGTGGTCCTTGCGATTGGATTAGTTCGTATGCTCACATGGGTCAGCGTGGATCTGTTGTCAGAATGGGCGGGAATTCGTATTGAACTGATTTGGATCACAACAAATGAGCTTGTGATCCTGGGATTGATCGTTCTTGCAGGTCTGATCGCAAGCCTCATCCCTGCGGCCATGGTATATAAACGCTCTCTACACAGGGGGTTTTCCACTTGAAATACATATCAGCCACGGTCGCATTGTGTTTATCTATCCTAATTTCGATGGCTTCAGCCGTTCATGCTCAAGGAATCGATCCAACCGAAGAAGACTTTATTCGTTGGGAGAATGCGTGGGACCGTCTCATCCCACCCGGCACCTACGACTTTGTGCCAAAAGACTTTGGTTACGAACTCTTGTTCAACCCAGAATTCCAAGGGCAGCTTGACGCTGCAGGCAAAGTCATTGATCCCTCGCTCGAAGGACAGACCATTGAACTTGCCGGTTTTATGGTACCGATTGAAGTCAAAGGTGACGTCGTTTCTCAATTTCTACTCGTACCAGAAGCAGGGCAATGCATTCATGTACCGCCTCCACCGCTCAACCAAACGTTACTTGTCGATACCACAGATCAACCAACTCAATTACGAGACCTCTACCAACCCGTCGTCGTCACAGGACGGCTATCCGTTGTGACACAAAGTTTTGAAATCGCAGACAGCGGATACAGCCTTGTTGATGTAACGGTCACCAATTTAAATTTGGAGGAGGATTTAATCCCGATAAATCCTGGTGCAGATGGCGATCGATAACGAATCCCTCCTCAATCGCCTCACCGCACAGCGCAAAACGCTTACACCGCAGCGACTTCAAGTTTATCGCGCCCTCGAAGATGGCGGCGAGCCTCTGACTGCCTATGAGCTTCAAGATCGTGTGAATCGCGAATCCGATGAATCGCTGAACATTAGTACCATTTATCGAGTTCTCGATTTTTGGACGACGCTTGGTTACATCCACAAGATCGATTCTGCCAATAAATTTGTGACCTGCACCGATGAACACTCAAATCACATCCATGTTCTTCAGCACTGCACGAGATGTCAGCGCGTCGAAGAAAGCTGTGAAATTTCTCGTCTAATAAAAATGCCTTCAAATACGGAATTCAAAGTAGATACAAATCAAGTTATTGAGGTTCTTGGGCGCTGCGCTAACTGTCAGGATTGAACAATTACGTCATGAATTTTTAATCTAAATGGCAAACCGTCTTAACACATCTGTGCCGAAATCGGCATCTTGTCGCTATAACGTCGTAACGTTATCGTGATATCGGCGTTATAGGAGAGAAGTGATGGCTCAATTATCGCAAAGATCAACAGTGTATTTTGATCCACAAATGCACAAAGCGCTTCGACTGAAAGCGGCACAGGAAAATCGCTCAATATCCGACATTGTGAACGAGGCTGTGTCCCTCCTCGCAAGCGAAGATAAAGATGATATCTCTGATTTTGATTCGCGTAAAAACGAACAGTCTATCGATTACGAAAGCTTTTTAAATATACTTAAAAATGACGGGATTATTTAATCTTCGCTTTAAGACTTCAGTTAAAAAAGATCTAAAAGCAATCCCTCGCAAAGATGTTTTGAGAATCTTAGAAGTTTTAGACGGCCTAGCAAATAATCCATATCCATCGAATTCAAAGCAGCTAGTAGGGCGCAATGCATGGAGGGTACGCATTGGCGTATATCGAGTGATTTATACGATCGATAATCAAGAGGTTGTCATCGAGATCATCAAAGTTGGGCCTAAGAAAGATGTTTACAGATAACAAGAAAAACAAACTCACAGTCAACAACTGTTGGCACTAACCGGTCCGATCAATACTCAGCCAATCTATCGTCTATCGCCCACTACATCTTGATCAGGCTTCACGCCACCTGCACTAATCGCCTGGCGCGCTTTGTCGTGAAAGTCTGTTTTACTGACGTAAGTCCACCCGACAGACATCAGCACATCGTTTTTGAACACGTAGGGCGTGAAGTCGTCATCCAAATTTTCTATTCCCGACGTCAGTCCGGTGCGTATAAAGTGAATCTCGACTTGTTCGCCATAGCTAAGATACCGCTCTGGCTGTCTTTTAAAATGCGATGGAATAACCTGCTGATTGGTTTGTAAAATTGCGAGCACATACTCTCTCGCGTCACCAATAGAGACCTGAGACGCAACCGACTTGTAATCAGAGACTGCTTTCTGAGTAATCGGGGTTGGGGCGCATCCACCAAGACTGACAATCACCGCAACAAGGGCCATCAATCTGAGAATGCGATCTGTTGGTGCGAATGAAGATCTCATGCTGTGTATATCGGTGCTGGGTCTATTTTCTAAAGGGATGGTAACCACATCCAGTGCCTTTCCAAAATATTTATAGATAAAGGTTTCCCTTTGCATCAGAAATCGAGAGGATGAACAGATGATTCAACTCTACAGCATTCTCGCCGCATGCATTTTGGCGCCACTGGTTGCATCGTGGCTCAGTGTCGATATCTATCGCGCTTTTTCGATTGAGGTCGGTTCTGCATTAGGCATTATTGGTTTTTCGACAATCCTCATTGCATTTCTCATCTCGGGAAGAACGCGCTGGATTTCGAACCTCATCAACATCGATCAGGCCATGCGTGCACATCGAATCGTGGGGATCATTGCACTCGGCACAGTATTCTTACATCCGTTCTTTTTCACGGGTTCGCTCTCTGGCGGTGACCGCCCCTGGGATCCAACCCGAGTCCTAACGATCACAACCGATTTTGAAGCGATGGCATCAGGAGTTATTGCCTTTCTTCTTGTACCGAGTTTTGTGCTACTCGCCATATGGCATTCAAAGCTCGAATATCGCTATGAGACTTGGCGTTGGATTCATGCAATTGGTGGTTGCGTCCTGGTCGGACTTGTTCTGCACCATACGCTAACAGCCGGACGCTACAGTTCACAGGAGGTAATCGCGCTTCTCTGGGTCGCTGGATCAATCGTCGCTTTCGCATCGATTATCGATAGCCGATTCATCCGTGGATTAAGCAAACAACAAAACCCATGGTCTGTTACCAAGATCGAACAGGTAACCCCTAAACAATGGTCTCTGACTGTGTCGCCGTCGAATAACCAGAAACTTAAATATCAAGCAGGCCAATTCGCGTGGCTGACCATTGAAAAAGGTCCTTACTCAATGGAAGAACACCCATTTTCGATTAGCTCAGCACCAGCAGACGGCGAACATCTGACATTTCTTATCAAAGAACTCGGTGATTTCACGAACAACCTGAGCCGCATTCAGGTAGGAGCGCGCGCCTATGTGAACGGCCCCTATGGACACCTCACAGTCAATAATCGTAATGAGCCGGGTATCGTTATGATTGCAGGTGGCGTTGGAATCGCTCCAATGCTTGGGATAATTCGAGAGCTTCAATTAACGAACGACCCACGACAGATGCAGTTGATCTATGGCAATCGTGACGACTCACAAATCGCCTTCAAAGATGAACTGGATCCGCTCGATCCTCTCTATGTAATCGCCGAACCGACTGCGCAATGGAATGGGGCGAGAGGAGTGATCGATACGGAATTACTCCAAAAAAATCTATCCCAGGAACAGTTGCATAATTGGCTCTTCGTTCTTTGCGGCCCACCTGCCATGCTTGAAGGGGTGGAAGACTATCTCAGAAGACACAGCGTGCCCGAATCACGCATGCTGTCGGAGCGGTTTAACTTCGGATGAACGATCTACTGCATCCTCAATACACTCAAGAATGAGCTCTGCCCGAGACGAAACACCAGCTTTCTGATAAACGGCATGCTGCTGTGCCTTAACGGTTCCTTCACTCGTTCCTCGAAGAGCACCGATTTCTGCAATCGAAAATCCTTTGATGGTCAAAATTGCTACTTCTGACTCTGCCGGGGTTAGCTCTAGCTTCGTTACCCGATTCAGGATTAGATCACTTAAACCTTGTTTTAATCGAGCCAAGGATTCACGCATCTCAGACTCTTGTCGCCGACTCACTTTGACATAATCTCTGAGGATGAACAGAGAAATCAAAATTGCAATTGTCGCAATTGTCTCGACAACAAGATGCAAGATACCAATGGAATCTTGGCTTTCTCCACTCACCACATCCACGATGACATCAATTGCAAAGAAAAGAGAGCACCCGAGCAACAGCAGCATAGTCAATTTTGCCATCAATTCTTTATTCACACGAAATCCTTAAACCACAGTTTATGCGAGTCTAAATTGCCCATCTTGCATCCGAGTTTACAGACATAACTCGGTTAATCACCAACACTGTGTTGACCAAATACCTGGAGGACACTCAATGAAATGGTTAGTTACAGTACTCAGTTCACTCGTTATTACACAAGCGGCCTACGCATCGGAAAATGATATTCGCTGTGCCAGCGATTCAGGGTCTCGCCAAACTGAAATGGAAGTCAAACAACATTTTGAGCAGCTAGGTTGGGAGGTCAGACGCATCAAAAATGAACATGGCTGTTATGAGATCTACGCGATCGATAATAAAGGAAATCGTCGAGAGGCGTACGTCGACCCAAATACTTTGGAAATCATTCGTGATGACGACTAAATCAATCAAATTCGTGTGGGATCTTCCCACACGAATTTTTCATTGGTCACTCGTGCTCGCCTTTTTGGGAGTGCAGATGACTGCGGAATGGTCTGATAAAATCCATGAACTGTTTGGTTATATGGTTTTGACCCTCATTGGTTTTCGAATGATTTGGGGTGTCTTCGGCCCACCAACTTCCCGATTCAAACATCTTGTCCCTACGCTTCGATCAATCAAAGATCATGTTGGAAACCTCATCAATCAGAACATCCAGCACGCTACCGGACACAATCCGCTTGGCGCACTGATGGTTATCATATTGCTCTCAACGCTCAGTATTGCTGGCATCACGGGCTATTTAAGTCAAACAGATGCTTTTTGGGGCTATGAGTGGATGAATGATCTCCATGAAGCCACAGGTGAACTCTCCCTAGCCTTAGTCGGCATTCATGTGTGTGGGGTTGCTGTCATGAGCATCATCGAGGGGCAAAATCTGATCTCACGGATGTGGATAAAATATCCGTCTCGATAAACTGTTTCTGAGCTGAGTTTCTTTCAATAACCCAAGCACCTTAGCTCATAGTCTGGAGTCATCGAGATATGAGACACTCATGCCGTTATTGCTTTACGAATCAGAAGGGTCTCATCATGGATCGCGACGCGTTTTTTAATTCACTGTGGAACCAATACATTCAGGTGACACCCCAAGCTCAAAGTATCCTGAACTTATTCCAGAGTCGTGGGGAAACTGTCATCAATGATCATGTCGCATTTCGTACGTTTGATATTCAAGGATTCGATCTCGATAGAGCCTCAGAGCTTCTCATGACAATTGGCTACGAAGCATTCGATCAATACACGTTCCCAGACAAGCACTTAAGAGCCAAGGCATATGCTGTTCCAAACGATTCTGATGCACCCAAGATTTTCTTTAGTGAACTGATCTGCTCAGAACTAGAGCACGATGCGCAAGCCATTATTCATGAAGTCACATCAACGCTCGAAGGCGAATTAACGTTATCTGACTTAACGGGCCTCTACCCATTTAATAAGCCAACATCCGGTCAGTATCAAATACTCGCCAATGCCAGCGAATACGCAGGCTGGTTATCAACAATGGGATATCAAGCAAACCATTTCACAGTCAGCATTAATCACTTGGAATCATTTGAATCGATCGATGATGTCATCGCACTTCTCGAATCGAATCACTTTGCTCTCAACACGGTCGGAGGTGTTCTCAAAGGCACGCCTGATGATTGCTTGGTTCAAGCATCAACGATTGCTGACAAGATCCCATGTACATTTGCCGATGGAGTCGAAGAGATGATTCCGAGTTGCTTCTATGAGTTCGCACAACGCTTTACCGATTCCAGTGGCGAACTTTTCCAAGGGTTCGTTCCTAATAACGCCAATGCAATTTTTGAAAGTACTGACCGGCAATAGTTACCAAAAACCACATGCCCGCATGATTTCGGGACCAACGATGGGTAGATTCGCCGAAAACGACATCTGCCCTTTTTTGACACC
>OBAL01000159.1_pt1 | contig 10001 bp, 14 predicted proteins | sample 1516331 | NCBI WGS metagenome assembly OBAL01 (sample SAMEA3275603, study PRJEB22092) | marine metagenome | biome: ENVO:00000038, "LAGOON"; feature: ENVO:00002042, "SURFACE WATER"; material: ENVO:00002019, "BRACKISH WATER" | collected 2014-06-21T13:56:00+00 | depth 0 m
AGTCTAAGAACAGGTCTTTTGCTCGTAACAAAACAGCAGGAAGAAAATAGTGGCACGTACCAACGAAGCACTATGGAAGAGGGTTGTTTCTCAAGTTAAAGCTGGCTCTAAAGGCGGTAAAGCTGGGGAGTGGTCGGCCAGAAAGGCACAGCTTGCAGGTAAGATCTACAAAGATCGTGGTGGATCTTACTCTGGCAAGAAAACCGAAGCTCAGAAGTCTATGACTAAGTGGACTAAGGAAGAGTGGGGTACAAAGTCTGGTAAGCCCAGTACTCAAGGTAAGAAGGCTACAGGTGAGCGCTACCTACCTAAGAAGGCTAGACAAGCTCTAACTGATAAAGAGTATAAGGCTACCACAGCTAAAAAGCGAGCAGACACTAAGAAGGGTAACCAATTCTCTTCTCAACCAAAGAAGGTTGCACAGAAGACTTCGAGGTACAGATAATGGCTACTCCAGAACGCGTAAAGAATCAAATGAAAAAAGAAGGTCTCTCTGGGGTCAATAAACCAAAGAGAACACCAAACCATAAAACAAAGTCTCATGTCGTTATGGCTAAAGAAGGCGACACCTACAAGCTTGTTCGTTTTGGGCAGCAGGGTGTGAAGGGTGCAGGCAAAAACCCAACATCTGCAAAAGAAAAAGCTCGAAAAAAGAGCTACTACGCTAGACATAACGCTCAAGACCCTAACCCAAGCAAACTCTCTGCTCGGTATTGGAGTCACCGTGAAAAGTGGATGTATGAGTGGAGGGTCTAGTAAGTTGCCTAAACTTTTAGACTTACCAGAGGGTATTTTTAAGAGTGAAGATGGTCGTTGGTGTAGACAGTGCCCTGTCTGTGAGGCCTTAATCTCCCACCTAAGAAGAAATTACTGCATAGGTGCTCACAATCAAGAACAGCCCTGCAAAAGATGCTCTAGCATATCTAATCATCCCTCTGGAATGGTCGGTTCTGTGAGAGTCTCATGGTTTAATGCTTTCAAAAAGAGTGCTTTGACTAGGGGTTATTGTTGGGAAATAGACATAGAGTTTGTGGACACTATTTACTCTGAACAAGATGGTCTTTGTGCTTACTCCGGCCTTCCTATTGGTTGGTCAGTTCAGTTGTGGAACCACACTGCATCTCTTGACCGCATAGATAATGATAGGGGCTATACAGAAGACAACGTACAACTAGTCCACAAAGAGGTAAATATGATGAGGGGATCCCTCGAAGACAACAGATTTAAAGAGCTTTGCTCCCTTATTGCTGATAAGGTGAAGTGGTGAAAACTATGATGATGATGATGGACCTTATGGCACCTAAAGAAGAATATGAAGAAGGAATGAACTAATGGCTGTAACCAATGTAAGCTCTTCGGCTTGGACACCTATTACTACTACGACTGTAGAAACTGTGTTTCAAAACCGATCCCCTAACCCTATGTACATCACAACCGAGAGCACCTCTGGCCTCCCCTTTAATGAGGGTTTCTACTTGACTCCGCAAGGTGGTGCTATCATTCTTGATGCAGGTGTGACCGTAAGTGCTGTAACCTTTCGGTATGACTCTGATATCTTCTATATGGCTATCCAATGAAACTCTTTCTAGTACCAGATAAGAAGAACTCTAAACTCCCACAGATGAACTTTCCCTTGAGAAACTCTCGGGACTTCTATAGTTCTATTGGGGAAGAGTGGATTCTATACACTGGTGCTTGGGTAGATACTGCTACTTGGCGAGATGACGCAACTTGGAATGATGGAGAATAATTTTGACAACCGCTATTAGTAACCTTGAGTCTGGCTCCAGCGTTCGCAGTAAGCTGAACGACATTTGGGCCAAGTTGGAACTCAATGAGATCGACACGTCTATCGCTGATACGGCGGTGGATGTGTTCGTATATGACACCTCGAAGGACAGCGACGGCGGTGCATGGCGCAAGCGGTGCCAGCATACTAGCTGGTATAACGAGACGCTGAACACCTCGACCCGCGGTTCTCGCCGTGAGTTTCCGGCGGTTGCGGTGATTGTGACTGAGGCTGATACCGTTACGATCTACGATGGGGATGATCCGTCGCTGCCGATGTGGATGGTGTTTAATGTTGGGCTTAGATATTCGATCCATAACTCTGCGCCGATCACTTCTATTTCAATGCTGAATGGTGAATTGCGAGTTGGTGCGGCTGGTTCTGGAGGTGGAAGTCTAGCAGAAATTAGCTTCCTAGCAGACAAAAGCGGGCTGCGTATAAACTCAACGGTTTATTACTACACTAGGCCTGCCCTGTCTCAACGAAACACGAGTGTAACCACAGACGGAACAATCTCCGCAGGGCTAGTTAATCGTGAAGTCAACGACGTAGCAATGACCGTCCTCCCCGACGCCCCGATTGACCCTGCGACTGGGCTTCCTGTGCCTACGATTGCTGTGGCGACGGATGGTGGCGTGAGTGTGATTAAGGATGATGGGACGGTTGTTGATAGTGCGGACACTTACGCAGTTAATTCTGTAAATTTTGACGCAAACAATTTTCTTTGGTATCCGAGACTTGCTGGCTCAACACAACGCTACTCTCAGACCTACGCAGCAGATGGATTTCAGGGGCGAAATTGGCAAGTTGATTTTCCTAACGCCTTTGCGGCTGTATCTACAGCAACGGTTGCTTCCAACACAGAAAGTGAAGTTGTTTTAGGGACCACAAACACAAACCAAGGTATTTCACGACTGTCAGTAAACCCATCTGCTGAGTCAAACAGCATGGTCGCCTACACCACCTCCACCTACAACACAGGCTGGATGAACGGCGACATCAAGGGTGCCTTCCTGTCTGACACCGACGACACTGACTTGGTGGGGGGGACTGATGCGGACCGCAGCGTAAACGGAAATGACCTCACGGTGAATGGCACGATCACCCGCACCCCCGTGGCAACGGGCGCTGATCTGGTGGCCTATTCTGGGTTCTCTGCCAGCAACTACCTTGAGCAGCCGTATAACTCGGACCTCGACTTCGGGACGGGTGACTTCTGCGTGATGGGGTGGGTAACTTATTCTGGGGGGACCAACTTTGTTATCGACAGGCAAGACGGTGCGTCTGCTAATACGGACCGATTGAACTTCTACCTCACGGCGAGCGCAATAGGTTGTCGATGTGACGCTACTTCCGTGAGTGTAGCCACCACATTTACCGTAGGCGTGAGGTATTTTGTGGCCGTTGCTCGCAAGAGTGGGGTTGCATACTTCTACGTTAATGGCGGCTTAGTGGGAAGTGCGGCGCAAGCTGGTGACGTTACTGACGCAAGCGCATCATACCAACTAACTGTTGCAGCCAACGGTGAGACAAAGTTGGAAAGCCCAACAAACGCTGCCCTCCTCCGCATCTCCGCCACCGCACCCACAGCCGAACAGATCGCCAAAATCTACAACGACGAGAAGGTGCTGTTCCAAGAGAATGCCGCCTGCACGCTCTACGGGGCATCTGATGCGGTGACAGCCTTGGCTTTTGACGACAGCACTCAAATGCTCCACGTTGGAACGAGTGCAGGGCGCAGCGTGTTCCAAGGGCTTCGGCGCGTGGATAACACCACCAGCGCAGTAACAACGGCCATCTCGGCCCAGAACGGATTGGTGATCGAACAATGACCGTGACCGCGACCAAACCCGCAATCAACCTCAGGGATGAACTCACGTCCCTGAGAAACCCTGTTCGATTTGAACAGCAGACGTTCTTCTACAGCGGCGACAGCAGCACAACTGACTTCCCGCTGCCTAAAGGGTGGAGGCCTGCGAACGTCTTCGTTGACGGTGCGCTCTATCGCCCCGGATCGAGTGAAGACTACACGATCAGCTTTGACGGTTTTGTCTATACGGTCGTTATGGCTGTTGCTCCGGCGTCGGTTGACGTTGGCATTATCTGCGAACGGGAGGTGTAAGGCATGGCTATCTTTATCCAAAAGGGCGATGCGCCCATGTCATACCGCCAAGCGATCAAGCGCGGCAAACGCATCCTAGACGCTGAGCGTCAGCACTGGGAACGCGAGCAAGCAATGATCGAGGGCAGTGCAGAATTCCAAACGTGGGCTGAGGGCTGGATTGCAGACAACGTGGTGAATGGTGCAAATAACCTGTTCAACCACCAGCTTGATGCCTACCGGAAAGCCGTTGCCCGCCTTGAGCAATATCGTCTGGCTGATGGCAAGCCCGAGCAAACCATTGAGACTCCTACCGGCACCTTCGATGAAGAAGGCAATGAGATCATGGATGTGACCGTGATCCCAGTAATTGATCCGCTTCCCGCAGAGATCGAACAGCCGGTCTATGATGAGGAGGGCAACCAGATCGGAACCGAGATGGTGGCAAACCCTGCGATTGTTGAAGACGATGCCCAGCGCGCTCAGGCACAAGCCGTTATCGACGGGACGGCTCAAGAAGTAAAAGACTTTTGAGGGTGACTTTCAATGCCTCTGTCTGAAAAAGGTAAGAAAGTTAAGAAAGCTGTTGAAAAGCAGTATGGAAAAACTAAAGGCGAAAAAGTCTTTTATGCAATGGAGAACAAAATGAAGGGTATGAAAAAAGGTGGCTACGCTAAAGGCGGCGTTGTTAAAGCCAACTGTGGTGCTTCCATGAAGCCTAGCAAAGGTTCAAAGAAATGAGCATCAGTGCAAGCAAAAAGAAGCAACTTGAAGCACTTGGCTATACGGTAAAGGGCAACTCCGTTCTGAATAAAGACGGTGGTACTGTCGCTGGTTACAACAAAAACGGTAACCTCTTCTCTGGTTCTAAAAAGGTTTCTGAGATCCTGAAGTCTGAGCCTAAAGCAAAAAAACCTACCACTAGACCTAAAGCTAGACCTGCAAAAAAGACAGAGGCTAAGAAGCCTACTCGGCCTGTTGCACGACCTAAGCCTATGGACCCCGGCCCTTCTACTCGTCCAGTGGTACGACCTAAGTCTAAGGAAAGACCCCAAGAGGCTAATTCCTCTGGCAGAAACAAGTTTATACAAAAGCCAGTTACTAAGCAAGAGCCTGCAGAGGCCCCTTCTCCTTCTTCTGGTAGAAACAACCCTCGTAAGCCTACACAAAGACCAGTTACTAAGCAAGAACCTGCACAAACTCCTTCTTCCTCCGGTCGTAACAGAGCTAGAAATCCGAGAGCTATGGTTGGTGAAACCCCGACTGTTAAGGGCGTTACTTGGGAAGAGTATAAGAATATGACCCCAGACCAGATTTTGGCGAAAGGTCTTGCAACAGGCCTTACTAAGTCCACTTTTGACACCCTTGTCAAAACAGGTTACTCCAAAGGTGGTATGGTAACTCGTACCCGTTCTGGTCACACAGATCACAGAAAGAAAGGTATGTTTAAATAATGTTTGATTTAGTTAAAAAAGAGCTTGAAGATCTTGGCTACAAGGTGTATACTAATAAGGTAACGAATCAACGTGGGGATGTACTTGCAGAGGTAAACCCCTACGGTACGTTGCAAACAAAAGATAAAGTCATTTTTGACCTTGTTGAGAAGGCTAAGTTTGCCCCTGTTCTTGAAGTTGAAGAGAAACCTAAGAAGAAACGTTCTAAGAAATGAGTTTGTTCAGCCCCGGTAAGCCAGCAAGACGACAGAGCTTTGGTGTTTCCTGTGATGTTGAGGATCAAACGGAGTTTCTCTATACCTGCCCTGCAAATTGCCGCGCAGAGATCGAGATGCTCTTTGTGGTTAATGCTAACGGGAACACCAGTGTCAGTGGTTCTTGGTATGATGCCAGCAAAGATGAGTCTTACAGCATTCTCGGTGGTAAGAACTTGACTGCTGGAGAATACATCCTGCTTACTGGGGCCACTCTTGTCCTCGAACCGGGCGATCATATTGATATCACCCCTTCAGCCAACTCAACACCGAATATTGACGCCATGTGTACCGTGGTAGAAACCTTTATTCCAGTAGGTTAAGATATGACTAAGAAACTTAACGAGAAACAGCAGAAGTTCCTTGATGTACTCTTCACCGAAGCTAATGGTGACTACGTTAAGGCAAAAAAGCTTGCAGGCTACAGCGATAATAGCTCCACTGCAGACATTGTAAGACCCCTTCGCTCTCACATCTCTGATCGAGTTGAAGAGTTTATTGGTGTTAGCTCCGCTAAAGCTGCTTATACCATGTACGATGTGCTTGTTAATCCTACCGAGCTTGGTAACAAAGAGCGTATGGTAGCAGCAAAAGACCTCCTTGACCGTGCAGGGTTTAAGGCAAAAGAAAAAGTAGAAGTCTCTGCCCCCAACCCCCTCTTTATCCTACCAGCAAAGACAGATGAGCAAGAATAACGACCTGTTTAGAATCCCCGCACCTGACCGAAAAGACGGAGAATATATCTTCTACCCTATTTGTCGTGTTGGACGAATTGTACCCTTTGGTTATGTAGAGTCTGATGACGACCCTAACATCCTCCTCCCAGTTGAACACGAACTTCTTTTACTTGAGGAAGCTAAACACCATCTTAAACGCTATAGCCTAAGGGATGTTGCAGCTTGGCTCTCTCACAAGTCTGGCAGATCTATCTCTCATACTGGTCTTAAGACTCGTGTAGAAGCAGAGCAACGACAAGCAAAGCAATATATTGACTCTCGGAGGTTGGCACTTAAGCTGCAGGAAGTTTACCTTAAGGCAAGAGAGCTTGAAGAAACACGCCTTGGCCGTAGAGCACTTACAAAAGAAGAGGCTGATGGTGAGCTTTGGGAAATCCTAGAAAAAGCACTCTTTGATCGAGAAAAGATTACACTGAAGAAGTCCAGTAAGGAACGTTTAGAAGAGTATGCAGAAAAGCGCCGCAAGATCAAAGCCGGAGAAGATTGATACTGAGAAAGCTCAAAGTGTAGTCTTTCAACCTAATCCGGGGCCTCAGACAGACTTTCTTGCAAGTAGTGAACAAGAGGTCCTCTACGGCGGGGCAGCTGGTGGAGGAAAGATGGCATACGAATACCAGAACCTCCTCACCCCAAATGGTTGGAAAAACATCAAAGATCTCCAAGTTGGAGATTCCATTGTAGGTTCTGATGGGAAGGCTCAAAAAGTCAGTCACCTCTTTGCTTGGGAGACTCAACCTGTCTGGGAAGTTGAACTTGATGATGGTACTGTCTTTGACACTGCCAAAGAACATCTTTGGTTCTACTGGATTGCCCGTAGCCCTAAGAAGGTTGTAACCTCTACTGCTGAAATGAAGCAGGCTATGGAAGATAGTGGCAAGAAGGCCATTATCCCTACCGTCTCTGTAGAGTTTAATGCAAAGCCAACTGAAGTAGACCCTTACACTCTTGGAGTTCTTCTTGGGGATGGTTGCATGGTTAATAAAAGTATCACTTTTACTTGCAAAGACTCAGACTACGAACACTTCAAGACAGAAGTAAGCTTTCTTGAAGGAGACCTCCGTAGAGACGGCTTCACTGTTCGTGTTGTTGGAGACTCCCGTAAGAAGTTTGTAGAATACCTTCTCTCTGTTGGTCTTATTGGTGCTAAAAGCAACTCTAAGTTTATCCCAGAAGAGTTTTTGGTCAACTCTAAAGAAGTTAGACTGAACCTTCTCCGTGGGTTGCTTGACACTGACGGTTACCGAGATGTAGGTAGGGCACGAGCAGAGTACACAACAGTCTCTGGAGACCTTGCTGAAGGGGTTAAGTTCTTAGCTCAGTCTCTGGGCTATCGTGTAAGCACTTACCATAAGATTGGCTCTTATCGAGATGAGTCTGGTAAAAAGGTTCTTTGCCAAAAAGTCTATCGACTCTATATTACTGGTCAAGATGTTGATAACCTTTTCAAACTAGAACGAAAGAAGAATGGGATCATTGGCAAGCAGGTAGGCCGTAGAGTTGTTGAGGTACGTGAGACAGAGAGACAAGCTAGAGGTCGTTGCATTACTGTTTCTAACGAAGATGGCCTATATGTCACAGATGACTTTATCGTGACTCATAACAGTTTTGCAATGGTTGCAGACCCAATTCGGTATGTAAACAACCCTGCAGCTAACATGCTTCTTGTTCGTCGTAGTACAGAAGAACTTCGTGAACTTATCTCAGTCTCTAAGAAGCTTTACCCTCAGGCAATTCCAGAAGCCAGATTCCTTGAAAGAGATAAGACTTGGGTTTTCCCTTCGGGCGCAACACTTTGGATGAGTTACCTTGACAGAGATGATGACGTTACTCGATACCAAGGTCAGGCTTTTAGCTGGATTGGTTTTGACGAGCTTACTCAATGGAGTTCTCCTTACGCTTGGAATTATATGCGTTCTCGTCTACGTACTTCTAAAGACAGTGGGCTGAAACTCTACCAACGAGCAACAACAAACCCCGGTGGGTCAGGTCACCTTTGGGTTAAGAAAACCTTCATTGACCCGGCCCCGTATAACACCTCTTTCTGGGCTACTGACACAGAAACAGGAGAAGTCATTAAGTGGCCTAAAGGTCATAGAAACGAAGGTCAGCCACTCTTTAAGCGTAGGTTTATTCCTGCAAACCTCTTTGACAACCCCTACTTGTCAGAAGATGGTATGTACGAAGCTAACCTTCTTTCCTTGCCCGAGCATCAAAGACGCCAACTGCTTGAAGGTGACTGGAGTTCTAACGAAGGCTCTGCCTTCCCGGAGTTTAACTCTAACATCCATGTGATTGAGCCTTTTGATATCCCTGCTAACTGGCCTAGGTTCCGGGCTGCAGACTACGGGTACGGCTCTTACACTGGAGTTCTTTGGTTTACTGTCGCCCCCAGTGAACAGCTTATCGTCTACAGAGAGCTTTATGTCTCTAAGGTAACTGCAGTAGACCTAGCTGATATGATTAACGAGATCGAGTCTAAGGCTGGGGAGAGGATGAGGTATGGGGTTCTTGACTCTTCTCTCTGGCATAACAGGGGGGATACTGGTCCCAGCCTAGCAGAGCAGATGATTCTTCGTGGCTGTCGCTGGAGGCCTTCTGATCGAAGCAGAGGTTCTCGTGTTGCAGGTAAGAACGAGATTCACAGGAGACTTCAAGTCGATGAGTTTACGGAAGAGCCTAGGTTGGTAATCTTTAATAACTGTAGGAACCTGATCTCTCAACTACCTTCACTACCTACAGATAAGAATAACCCCGAGGATGTGGATACCAACTCTGAAGACCACTTGTATGATGCCTTGCGGTATGGTTGTATGACAAGACCTCGTAGTAATCTTTTTGACTTCGGTGGTAATGATGGTAGGACTGGCTTCCAGATTGCAGATAAGAACTTTGGATACTAAGGAAATATAAATGGACGAATTTGAAGACATGATGGATTCGGAGTTCTCTGAAGCTCTTGACGACATTAAGAATGCTGGGATGCCTGATGCTAAGGCTGGTAGAATTGAAGACTTTGTTGCTTCTAAGTTCAAAAAAGCAGAAGACTCTCGCTTGGTTGATGAAGAGCGTTGGATCAAAGCCTACCGCAACTACCGAGGTATCTACGGTCCAGATGTTCAGTTTACCAGTACTGAAAAGTCTCGGGTTTTTGTCAAAGTAACAAAGACTAAAGTTCTTGCTGCATACAGTCAGATCATTGATGTTCTCTTCGGTGCAAACCGTTTCCCCATCACTATTGACCCTACGACACTCCCTGAGGGTGTTGCAGAATCTGTGGCACTTGAGACCGAGGAGCTGGACGACTACCAATCGAAGTATGGGGGGAGCGGCGAGGTGGCCGACATCGATTTGGATGGGGACGGCAAGGTGTCGGCTGAGGAGCTTGCGGCATACACGGGGAGCCCGGAGTCGGTAGACACGAATGGGGACGGAACAGTGTCGGAGGACGAGCTGGACGACTTCCAGGGCACGTACGGAGGGAGCGGGGACTTTGACGACATCGACACCAACGGGGACGGAGAGGTGAGCACGGAGGAGTTTGATCGGTACACGGACAGCCTGGCGGCAGCCGACTCGGACGGCGACGGGAGCGTGTCAGCCGAGGAGCTGGCCCGATACAACAGCGTGTACGGCGGGAATGGCACCGTGGCATCGCTGGACAGCAAC
>OBAL01000161.1_pt1 | contig 9943 bp, 8 predicted proteins | sample 1516331 | NCBI WGS metagenome assembly OBAL01 (sample SAMEA3275603, study PRJEB22092) | marine metagenome | biome: ENVO:00000038, "LAGOON"; feature: ENVO:00002042, "SURFACE WATER"; material: ENVO:00002019, "BRACKISH WATER" | collected 2014-06-21T13:56:00+00 | depth 0 m
GTAATTGAAAGCGGTCGCGGAAAGCCAGCAAATTCTCAATATCGAGCTTTTTCGCCTGATGAGCTGTCATTTTCGATTCGCCAGCTCCACCCATGCCATAGCCTTTTTTTGTTTTCGCAAGGATCACCGTCGGTTGTCCTCGGTGAGCTTTGGCGGCGGCAAAGGCAGCAAAGAGCTTTTTGAAATCGTGGCCGCCTCGTTTGAGGGCGTTGATTTCAGCATCACTCATGTGTTTCACAAGTTCTGCAGTTTTTGGATCTTTTTCAAAAAATTTATGACGGTTGTAGTCGCCATCTTTTGATCCTAAATTCTGATACTCCCCGTCAGGAGTTTCAGAAAATCGCTTCAGTAGGACATGTTCATGGTCCAACGAAAAGAGCGTGTCCCACTCGGAACCCCAAAGTACTTTGATGACGTTCCAGCCGGCGCCAATGAACAAGGATTCGAGCTCTTGGATGATTTGACCATTACCGCGAACAGGGCCGTCGAGTCGTTGTAAGTTGCAATTCACAATGAATGTGAGGTTGTCGAGATTCTCGCGCGCAGCCAAAGTTAAGGCCGCGAGAGATTCAGGCTCATCCATCTCGCCATCACCAAACACTCCCCAGACGTGGCGATCCTGGCTTTCGGTCAACTGGCGATGTTCGAGGTAGCGCATAAATCGCGCTTGGTAGATCGCTGAGATAGGCCCGATGCCCATTGAACCCGTGGGAACCTGCCAGAAGTCTTTCATCAGCCATGGATGAGGATAAGAGCACAGCCCATTGCCGGGTACTTCCTGACGATAGTTTTTTAGATCGTCTTCAGAGAGTCGACCCTCTAAAAATGCCCTCGCATAGACTCCAGGAGCAGAATGCGGTTGAAAATAGACTAAATCACCGTCAAAGGAGTCCGTCCGCGCTCTGAAGAAATGATTAAATCCAAGCTCGAAGATCTCAGCGCATGATGCATACGAAGCAATGTGTCCACCAAGCTCTCCGTAGGCCTTGTTCGCGCGAACGACCATGGCGAGTGGGTTCCAACGCATGATCGAGGTCAGGCGTTCTTCGATGTCGAGGTCTCCTGGATAGGCTGGCTGTTCTGCTAAGGAAATCGTATTTCGATAGGCCGAATAGGGTGCCTTGGTTTGGTTGATGCCAAGAACACGTGCTTCATCATCGAGTGCGTCGAGGAGCTGTTTCGCTTGTTGTTTGCCTTCTTCTCGGACCAGAGATCTGAGCGCATCAATCCATTCTTGCCGCATATCGTCGTCGATGTGGTCGGATATCCACTGATCGATGGGTTGATTCATTTGTGAACTCCTTATTGGTTACCACGCATTATAAAATCGTTAAATTGGTTTTTTTCAGCGAATCCGCAATGTAAATGTGGTTTATTTAGTGATTAAATCTAAATTTGGAATCATTAAAAGAGATATTAGCTATGATTGATGGTATCGATGGGAAAATTCTGAAGGCGCTCCAGAGAGATGGTCGATTGTCTCAGCTTGAGTTGGCAGATGAGGTGGGTCTTTCCCCGACTCCGTGCGCCCGCCTAGTTAAGAAACTTGAGACTGATGGATATATCCGAGGGTATACGGCATTAATTGATGAGGAAAAGCTTGGCTTTGGATTCAGTATTTTTGTGTCAGTTCGCCTAGATAAACAAATCGATGACAGGCTCGTTACGTTCGAGGAGGCGGTTGCTCGATATCTAGAGGTGGTCGACTGTTGGTTGATGACAGGGGGGTTTGATTATTTGTTGCGGGTCGCAGTGTCGGATTTGCATGAATTTGAGCGGTTTTTGACCCGTAAGTTGACAAAAATCGAAGGGGTTGCGTCCATTGAGTCTTCGATACCGCTACGCCGAGTCAAAGAGAGTGTGGCACGATTGGTCTGATCATTAATAGGAAACCAACTTGACTCAAGTTTTTGGAATCGCATTCGCTCAATTCCTTGGATGCACTCTATGGTTTAGCGTGAATGGCGTCTCAGCTGCGCTCATTGAGCACTGGAATCTAGAGGCGTCCGATATTGGACTTCTCACCGGTGCAGTTCAGGCGGGCTTTATTGCAGGGACTCTTGGTCTTGCGATCTCGAACATTGCTGACCGTTTTCGTCCATCACTGATCTTTTTATGGGCGTCCTTCATTGGTGCACTGGCGAATCTGTTATTCGCGTATCACGCGGATGGGTTAAGTGAGGGCTTGATCTACCGCTTTATCGTTGGCGTTTGTTTAGCAGGAATCTATCCAATTGGTATGAAGCTCATTGTGAGCTGGTCGCCAAAGCTTCCAGGTGTGGGTCTTGGGCTTGTCGTTGGTATGTTGACCTTGGGTACTGCTTCGCCGCATCTCTTAAATGGGTTGGCATGGTCACCTGACTGGCGATACACACTCACTCTAGTCAGTGGGCTTGCGGTGGTCGGTGGGATGCTGGTCATTATGATTGGCGAAGGTCCATTTGGAGTGAAGCAGGCAGGTGCGATCCAATGGGGTGCCGTGTTCAAAAGCTTTCGAATTCCACGCTTTCGAGCATCGGCGTTTGGCTATTTTGGGCATATGTGGGAGTTATATGCATTTTGGACTCTGGTGCCGTGGTTGGTCGCGTCGGTGGTTAGTGAGGCAAGTCTTCTTGAGATTTCATTGTGGTCTTTTGCTGTCATCGCGATCGGCCTCTTCGGCGCGGTTTGGGGCGGGCTCATGAGTTCACGCTGGGGTAGTGGGCGTGTCGCTTTTGTATCGCTATTGATGTCCGGTGTCATGTGTTTGATCTACCCAATGCTGGCAAATACCTTTTGGATGGCGATGCTCGGATTGATGGTTTGGGGCTTCTTCGTGATCGCGGATTCCGCTCAATTTTCAGCGATTTCCTCCAAATCCTGCCCTGCAGATATGGTTGGTAGTGCGTTATCGATCCAGAACAGCATCGGATTTTTCTTATCGATTGGATCGATTGTTCTGTTGACCAATTGGGTCGATCAACTGGACGTATTTGTGGTCTGGCTTTTAATGCCGGGTCCTGTGCTTGGGTTACTTGCGATGCGTTCGCTGATCCGAGAACCGTTGCCCCGTTCTGAAATCACTGGGTGATTGGTTGAAAACCAGTTACTGTTCCGTCCTCTAAGGGGATCTATGCTCGTATCATTTGTTTTTCCGCTGACCTTTGTGGTGCTTTGGGCATCTGCTTTTGCAACTGGGTCTGTCGCAACACAAGATGCGACGCCGTTTGCTGCGCTTGCTTTTCGATTTTCGATTGTTGCTACCGGCTTCTTGCTTGTCGCTTGGATATTGTCTGAGTTTTCAAAGGTTGATCGTCGCGACCTAAAACATTCAGTGATCACAGGGCTCTTGTTCCATGGATTATATCTTGGGGGATGTTGGTATTCTTTTAGTGTGGGTATCCCAGCAGGGGTATCGGCGCTGATTGTCTGCACACAGCCGATTCTTACAGCCATTTTTGCCGGGCTTTTATTAGGCGAGCACGTTTCGTTTAAGAACTGGGTCGGGTTAAGCCTCGGGTTTGTAGGCGCAGCACTCGTCTTAGGTGTTGATTTTGGCGAGGAGTTCGCCGTTGCCGGTTTGGTCGCTAATGTCATCGCGCTTGGCTCAATCACAACCGCAACTATTTGGCAGCGAAAATTTTCACAAACGCTGCCACTTGCGACGAATAATGCCATACAAGCCGGTTCGGCAGCTGTATTTCATGGGGTGGTCATGTGGTTTCTTGAGGATCCATCGATTGACTTAACCCTAACATTTGGTCTTGCCATGGGTTGGCAGATTATCGCAGTCAGTTTTGGCGCCTTTACGATCTTGATGTATCTGATTAATCATAATTCTGCGAGTCAGACATCTGCATTGTTCTTCCTCGTTCCACCAGTTGCCGCTGTGATGGGCTGGGTGCTTTTGGATGAGGCTCTATCGATGATCGATATCATCGGGTTTACGGTTGCAAGTGCGGGCGTTTATCTCGCAACACGAAAGCCGAAGGAGAAGCCCATTGAGCATTGAGAAGTCGCTTTTTGATGTTTCGCCTTCGGAGCCCATATTTGAACAAATCGCGCGTGATCTGAAGGGGCAGGGGTACAGCATTCAGCCAAACGCAGTTGATGCAGGTTTGGCTCAGTCACTGTGGAGTGAAGTTAGCGAGCTGGATGATGATTGGTTTCATCGCGCAGGTATTGGACGTGCCAAGAACTATCAACTGAATCGCTTTAATCGGACAGATTCAGTCTGTTGGATCGAGGGATCATCGGATCCATGCAGGCAATGGCTCGAATACACTGATTCGTTGCGCCAGTTTCTGAACCGCTCGCTGTTCCTGGGGCTTTTTTCTTATGAATCACATTACGCACGTTATCTTCCGGGGCAGTATTACAAGCGTCATCTTGATGCATTTCAGGGAGAGGCGAATCGGTTGGTATCGACTGTGTTGTACCTAAATCCTGGGTGGTTGCCTGATGATGGTGGGGAGTTGGTGATCTATGAATCGGAATCCGATCAAACAGGAATCCGTGTGACACCATCGTTTGGAACACTTGTAAGTTTTTTAAGTGAAGAGTTTCCCCATGAGGTTTTACCAGCAAGGCGGATCCGCTTTTCAATTGCGGGATGGTATCGATTAAATCAATCATCAACAGACCGAGTCGATCCGCCACACTAATTTACGTGTAGAGCTGCGTGACAAGACCGATGATCAGAGAGATGGTCAAGATGCTCGCGGTTGTCGAAATCAATATCGCTATCGAGATCCGTTCGCTCGGAACGTTGTAATGTGTCGCAACCATATATACGTTCCCAGCCACAGGCATTGCAGCACAGGCGATCATCACGGCGCTCGCAAATGGGTCAATACCAAACACCACGAGAGCCGCGATACCTACGAGCAACGGATGCATAATCAGCTTATTAACGGATAAATAAAGTGGCGCAGAAATCTGGCCTTTTGCGGCAAAGGCCATGGATGCACCGATTGCGAAAAGAGCGCCCGGAGTTGATGCGCCTCCGAGAATCGTCATAAAACGATTCAAAAGATCAGGAACCGGAATTTCAAATGCGGCCCACAGTAACCCTGTCGAGATCGAGAGGACCAGAGGATTTTTAACTAAACCGACACCGATTGTTTGGAGCAACTTCAGATTCAGTCGTCCTTCACGATGGGCGACGAGCAGGATCACGATGAGAGGTCCAAAAACTATCAAATCAATAATTAGGACCATAATGACATAACTGATTGATTGCTCGCCGAGCAAAATCGGTAGCATCGCGAGCCCCATCCATCCCATATTGCCGATGACCGAGCACTGTGCTTCGATTACTGATAGTTCAAATGGCTGTCCTCTGACCCGAGCGATGAAAGCTGTGGCAACGTAAAGAGCAAGTGATCCAATCAAATAGGCTGCCATGAAGTCCCATTCAAGAATCTCTTTGAGTGAGAGGTTGGACGAAAATTTAAAAAGCATGGCCGATAACGCAAAGTAAAAAACGAACTTTGTTAAATGCGCAGTCGCCTCTTTTGAGAAAAGCGAAACCTTGGCAGCGCCGTAGCCCAAGGCAATCAGCGCAAAGAATGGCAATGTGTTGAGAAAGATGTGAAGCATAGAGATCATCAAATGGTTTGCGCGATTAAACCATAAAGGACGGGATCTTGTGGATTCTAAGTTTGCATGCTTTGATGCGAGCACAAGGAGAGAGCTATGACTGTAATCGATCGTCACCGAGCATCTGTGCTTTTAATAGATATGCAGGAGCGATTAGTCCCTGAAATCGATGCGGGTGTCATGATCGCAGAGATGGCTCGGCAAGTCGTGACATGGCTTGCCTCACAAGACGCGACTCTAGTCATTACTGAGCATTGCGCTGACAAACTGGGAGCCACTATTTTTCAGCTCCCAGAAAGCGCTACGTGCCTGAAAAAACGTGCTTTTTCCGCACTGAAAGAGCATTCATTGCAAGTTGTGGCGCCTCAGGAGCAAGTGCTTGTTTGTGGTATGGAGGCCCATGTATGTGTTCTCCAGACTGTTCTTGATCTTCTTGAAGCAGGTAAACAGGTATTTGTGGTAACTGATCTGGTCGCTTCTCACGATGTAGTGAGCCACGTGGTTGCGCTTGATCGTATGAAGGATGCGGGTGCAATCACAGTGACGACTGAGATGCTTTTGTTTGAGTGGGTCAGGACGGCCGCAAACGAGGATTTCCAAGGAATGCTGCGTCTAGTAAAAGAATTACGGGCACTCAAAACAAAGTCATCATGGTAATTCGTCAAGTATTTACACCGATTTTGATCGCCGCATCGCTGGTGCTTCTTGTTAGTTTCGCGATTCGCGCGAGTTTTGGTGTGTTCCAAATTCCGATTGCAAACGATTTGGGCTGGTTTCGCACTGAGTTTTCGCTCGCGATAGCGATCCAGAATTTAGCCTGGGGTATTGCCACCCCATTATTTGGAGCGTTTGCTGAAAAGCTCGGCGATCGGAAAGCGATCATCGTCGGTGTCTTGGTGTATGCCTTGGGTTTGAGTCTCAGTTCGATGGCATCGACTGCAACAGGGCATCAGTTCCTAGAGATACTGGTAGGGATCGGAATCGCGGGCACGGGCTTCGGTGTTGTTTTGGGTGTTGTCGGTCGATCAGCGTCAGATGAAACTCGATCTCTGGCCTTGGGCGTAACCACAGCTGCTGGCAGTGCTGGGCAAATCGTTGGTCCGCCATTGACGCAGTTTATGCTTGATACCATGCCTTGGCAGAGTGTGTTCCTCGTGTATGCAGGAATCATTCTACTGGCATTGTTTGCGCTGCCTTTTATCAAAGCACCAGCCAAAGCGACTAAGAAAGAAGTCGAAGAGTCACTCTCTAAAATATTAAATATTGCTGTAAGAGATCCCAGTTATATATTGATTTTTATTGGATTCTTTAGCTGCGGTTTCCAGCTGGCTTTTGTCACCGCGCATTTTCCTGCATTCGTCACCGAAGCTTGTGCGACCATCGATCCAAATGGAATCTTGGCCAAAATGGGTGTGAAAGACACGGCTGATCTCGGTGCAGTCGCAATCGCTGTTATTGGATTCTTTAACATCATCGGGACCATCACGGCCGGTGCATTGGGAGGGCGTTACTCGAAAAGGCTGCTGCTTGCTTGGATCTATTTAGGACGAACTGTGCTTTCAGCTTGGTTCATTTTGACACCAATGACCCCGACAAGCGTATTGATCTTTTCAGCAATCATGGGTTCGTTGTGGCTCGCGACGGTGCCTTTGACCTCAGGGCTGGTTGCATACATTTATGGCCTAAAATATATGGGTACACTTTATGGCCTTGTTTTTCTTTCCCACCAAATTGGAAGCTTTGTGGGTGTGTGGCTCGGAGGCGACTTCTACGACCGCTTTGGCTCTTATGATGTCGTTTGGTGGGTGGGAGTGGCGACAGGGCTTTTGTCCGCGATTGTCCATCTACCAGTGAAAGAAATGCCCTATCAGTCGCGAGTGCAAGTTGTTTAATTTTCGATAGTTCTTGCATCGCACAACAACAGTCTGTAGTGTGCGCCGCTCTCAGCGTATCGCAGGTTCGCGTTGAGTGATCCCTTAGGTGGATCGTAGGACGGGACCTGCCCACGACGTACAAACGTCAGACAATTTGGATTCCAGATGCGCTTTCAAGACTTAGGGCTTTTGCCTGAACTCGTCTCTAATGCGGGCTATGACGCCGCAACACCAGTACAGGCAAATGCCATTCCAGCAATTTTAGAAGGCCGCGACGTACTCGCCGGCGCTCAAACTGGAACAGGCAAAACAGCTGCTTTTTCGTTACCCGTTTTACAACGCCTCTATGCCGGTAAGGCAGGACATGCACCGCGTGCTTTGGTTTTGGCGCCAACGCGTGAGCTTGCGGCTCAAGTTGCAGATAGTGTCAGGAAATACGGGAAAGGTCTTGGGCTTAAACATACCAGCATTTTTGGTGGTGTGAGCTATGGCGGCCAAATGAAAGCATTGCGAGGTGGGTTGGATATCGTGATCGCTACACCCGGCCGTTTGCTCGATCACTTGAATCAAGGATCCATCGATCTGTCACAGGTCCAAACATTGATTCTCGATGAAGCCGATCGCATGCTCGATATGGGCTTTGTCAGCGACATTGAACTCATTATTTCGAAATGTCATCCATCGCACCAGACGCTACTATTCTCTGCGACTTACAACAAGGGCATTAAAAACCTTGCTGCGAAATATCTCTCGAATCCTGTCGAAGTCGCTGTTGCTAAAGACAACACCGTCTCAACATCTGTTGCACAGACATTTGTTCACGTCGATCAACATAATAAGCGCGATCTCCTTACGCAATTGATCGGCCTGAATAACATGCACCAAGTTTTGGTATTTACCAAAACTAAGTTCGGCGCAGATAAGCTTGCGCGAGCGCTGACTGATAGTGGCTTACCTTCGGTAGCGATGCACGGTAATAAAAGCCAGGCTCAAAGAACTAAAGCGTTACAACGGTTTAAGCGCGGCGACGCTCGTATTCTTGTTGCAACCGATGTCGCGGCACGCGGTATCGATATCCAAAAACTTCCTTATGTCATTAATTTTGAATTACCGATGGTGGCTGAGGATTATGTACACCGGATTGGTCGTACGGGCCGCGCTGGAGAGAAGGGCGAGGCGATTTCGTTCGTTTGCGGCACTGAGCATCGTTTGATGCGAGATATCCAGCATCTCCTAAAAGTCGATATTGAATTTGAAGTGGCTGACGGATTTGAACCGCAAATTCCATTTCCAGTGAAGAAGCCGAAAGGGAAGCCGCAGCCGCGTAAACATGGACAGTCGAGTGGTCGGGGTCGACCAGCTCGCAGTTCTGACGCGCGTTCTGATCGAACAGGCGGTGGTGCTCAGGCACGTCGTCGCGATAATACTGAAGGGTATGGTCGTGGACGATCTGACGAGCAACGGACGAGCCAGCGTTCAGAGACGCGCGATTCGCGATCGGATCGCAACGGCGAGCGTTCAGAGCGTCGCGATTGGAGTAGTGATCGTTCGAACTCAGGTCAACGGACGGATTCTCGTCAGTCACGCCCGAGTCGTGAAGGTGAGCGTTCAGAGCGTCGCGATTGGAGTAGTGATCGTTCGAACTCAGGTCAACGGACGGATTCTCGTCAGTCACGCCCGAGTCGTGAAGGTGAGCGTTCAGAGCGTCGCGATTGGAGTAGTGATCGTTCGAACTCAGGTCAACGGACGGATTCTCGTCAGTCACGCCCGAGTCGTGAAGGTGAGCGTTCAGAACGTCGTGAATGGAATGGTGATCGGTCGAATTCAGGTCAGCGAACAGAATCTCGTGAATCACGCCCTAACCGTGATGGGGATCGTCCATCTTATGGTCAAAAATCTGGCAAGCCTCGTAATGCAAAGCAAGGTTCAGCAGGCGGTAACTCAAGCCGCTCTTCAGGTACGAAGCAGTCACAGCCAAAACGTGATGGATTCGCGCCACCAAAACGCAAAGCGACTAAGCGCGCAATCGCCGCGCGATAGTATCCTTGGTCATCTAACAGAGTGGTGCAATAATCTCGCCCACTCTTTTAGGATGCATCAATGCTGACAGAATTCCTCAAGCAGTTTGTTCACGAGCGGCCATTATTTGTGATGGCTGCATGCTGGCTTGAGGGATTTGTCGTTGGTGGCCTTCTGGTTTGGTGGCTGCTATGAATCCATCACCTTGGATTCTTTCTCATCTCAAATCTGTATCACCGGGCAGAGCGATTGATATTGCTTCTGGATCTGGTCGTCATGCGTTCGCCATGGCTGATTTGGGTTTCACTGTGGTCGCTGTGGATCGAAATCCAGAACTTGCGTCTGTGTATCACAAGTCAGATATTGAGTTTTTATACGTAGACCTTGAAAGTCCGTCTTGGCCTTTGTCGGATCGGTCATTCGATCTCGTACTTGTTTCAAATTATCTGTATCGACCCTATTTGCAGCAG
>OBAL01000164.1_pt1 | contig 9793 bp, 6 predicted proteins | sample 1516331 | NCBI WGS metagenome assembly OBAL01 (sample SAMEA3275603, study PRJEB22092) | marine metagenome | biome: ENVO:00000038, "LAGOON"; feature: ENVO:00002042, "SURFACE WATER"; material: ENVO:00002019, "BRACKISH WATER" | collected 2014-06-21T13:56:00+00 | depth 0 m
CGGGGCCGTCTTCAATGGTTGGGTTGTGGATCGTGTCGAATTTTACTTCTCCGCCTGCCGCAAACTTCGCCGTGTCTCTTGCCGTAATGGATACTTGTATCACATACAAATCACTCCGATCATTTTGCGTTACAATTTGAACACCCTGACGAGCCGAGCAACTGCGCCTCCTCCAAAGTGTCCACGAGTTGATACAGGTGGTCGGTCGTTGCCGCGGATCGGCGGCTCGAAGTAGCGGTCGTATGCGCGTCCACGGCGCCCAAATCTGGCTCGCCAAAAAGGCCGAGCTGTTCGTTTTTCGCCAAGGTCACTTCGGTTGTGGGTGACTTGGCCGCGGGCGCCGCCTCCGCCGACGAGGACGTAAGGCCCAGCCTTCTTCCCAACGAGCGAAACTCCAACTCTTCAAACAGGGCAAGCAGGGCGTCTTGGTCCCAAGGGTCGCGCGTGAGCGTGGAGGGACTAAAGTCGATGGGCACTTCGGTGATGATTCGCGCCAACTTCTTGGAAAGCAGCCCCTGCTCTGCGTTCTCTCTAATTTTCTCGCCCAGTTTGCCCTTGATCTCGTCCGCGTGTTCCAAGGTGGCCTCGAGCGAGCCGTACTGCGCGAGCAGCTTCTGGGCCGTCTTCGCGCCCACCCCCGGCAAACCGGGAATGTTGTCCACCGCATCGCCCATCATACCGAGGTAGTCCACCACTTGTTCCACGCGCTCAATGCCAAATTTCTCGCACACTTCGGCCTCGCCCCACACCTCGGGCGGATTTCCTCCACGCCCGGGCCGGTACATGTAAATATGCGGGCTCACCAGCTGGCCAAAGTCTTTGTCCGGCGTCATCATGTAGGTCGTGTAGCCTTCGAGCTCTGCCTTTTTTGCCAGCGTTCCAATGACGTCGTCGGCCTCGTAGCCGCTCACGCCCAACGCGGGAATTTTAAACGCCTCCAACAATTTGTGGATGTACGGCACGGCGAGTTTGATCGCTTCCGGCGTGGCGTCGCGATTGGCCTTGTATTCTGGAAAAATAATATGGCGTTCCGTGGGCTCCGGCAAGTCAAAACAAACCGCGATGTGCGTGGGGTTTTCCTTGCTCAACAGGTCCAACAATGCCGCGGTGAAGCCGTAAATAGCGCTGGTGTCCAGGCCGCCCGAGGTGATGCGCGGATTTTTTGCGAAAGCGAAATAAGCCCGAAATATGAGCGCATACGCATCGAGCAAAAAGAGTTTTTTATCCAGTTCTTCGGGAGTTTGGGCCATGTTGCGCGAAGTGCTAAATGATTGACAAAAATGAAGCGGTAAGGTAGCTATTACCTCAGGAAATGCGAGTTTTGCACCGGAACAAAGTCTCCTCTAATGGCGTTGTATCTCTCCATTCATTCCGATATCATGGTTTTCCGCATTCTCTTTACGCTCGCCTTCGTGTTAAGCATTGATTTGTACGCCTACCAAGCGTTCAAAACGGCCTTTCGCGGAACCGCCACCCCCTGGATTTACTGGTCAATAACCGCTGGCTACTTCTTGTTTAGCCTGTATGCCGCAGCGGCGATGGGCAGCGGGAAGGTCAATTACGACTTGGTCAAATGGCTCATGGGCGCGACCGTGTTAATTTATGTGCCCAAGATGTTGGTCTTATTCCCCTTGCTCCTGGAAGACCTGACGAGAATCGCCCGCTACGGTCTAAGCCTGTTCACCACCCAGCCCGTGCATTTCCCTGAGCGCCGCGCCTTCGTGTCCAAACTCGCATTGGGCCTGGCTGCCGTTCCCTTTATTGCCATAATCGACGGCATCTGGAAGGGCCGTTACCGCTACCGCGTTCTGTCGCACACCCTCACTTTTGAAGACTTGCCCGAGGCCTTCGACGGCTTTACCATCGCGCAAATTTCCGACGTTCATAGTGGCTCATTCGACAACAAAGAAAAGGTCAACTACGGCGTTGAAATGGTCAGTCAGCTGGGAGCCGATGCGGTTCTGTTCACCGGCGACTTGGTCAACAACACGGCCGACGAAGCCGAACCTTGGATCTCCACCTTTCAAAAACTCAAAGGCAAGCACGGCGTCTTCTCCATTCTCGGCAACCACGACTATGGCGACTACTGGCGCTTTCCCACCCCCGAAGCCAAGGTGGCCAATTTGGACCGCCTCAAAGCCATCCACCGCGAGATGGGCATGGACCTGCTGCTCAACGAAAGCCGCTACTTCGAGCGCAACGGCCAGCGGCTGTACCTCGCCGGCGTCGAGAACTGGGGACTGCCCCCATTCCCGCAATACGGCGACTTGGAACAAGCGCTTCAGGGCATTCCGGAAGATGCGTTTACTGTTTTGATGAGCCACGACCCCTCGCATTTCGACGCAGAGGTCAAGCACCACAGCAACCGCGTTCACCTCACCTTGAGCGGACACACCCACGGCATGCAGTTTGGCATCGAAATTCCCGGCTGGCTCAAGTGGTCGCCCGTGAAGTTCAAGTACCCCAAATGGGCCGGTCTCTACGCGGAGCCCGACGGCAAAGTCTTGCACGTCAACCGCGGCTTTGGATTCTTGGCGTTTCCGGGGCGCGTGGGCATGTGGCCGGAAATTACGCATATCACTTTGAGACGCGCCTCTTCGGCAAAGGCCTAGTAAACGTCGCCAAGGCAGCCCCGAACGGGGTGCTGCGCGCGTTGTCACAACAGTCCAGCGCCGCCGAGATGGCGAGCGAAAAACTTCGTGTGAGCGTGCGGCTCCGAACCGCGCGCGTTGTCACAACAATCCAGCGCCGCCGAAATGGCGAACCGGAAACTTCGTGTGAGAGTGCGGCTCAGAACCGCGCGTTGTCTGCGGTGTCTCCACGAGCTTCACAGGCGAACCGGAAACTTCGTGTTCCCCCGCTGCCCCGAACGGGGTGCTGTGCGAAGGGGCCGTTCAGATTGCTAGGAGAATAAGCGCGTTTGAAAATGGGAAGTTTAAGAAAGTCGGTTGTTCTCTCGTTGGGCGTACCAGCGGCTCATGTATACGACGTGCGGTAAGCTCAGGGCGCTGAGCACCACAAAAAAGGCCGATTCCCAACCCATCGACGCGCCCTGCCATTGAAAGAGGTATAGGGCGTAGATGAGGCCCGCTCCCAGGGTGAAAGGCAGTGAGAGGCGCCACATATGAGACCACGTCCAGCCTTGGCTGCGCTTGAGGTGAAGGCCGCCGGTGAAGCTGTGCTGAATCACGAAGTAGATGAGGAAAGACGGGAACAAGGGGAGTTGGGTGAGCAACGCGAGGGAGAGAATGGAAAGCATCCAAGGGAGCGAGCGATTGAGGGCGGCAAAGAGGAATGAGACCGCAAAAAGAGGAAGAAGCGCATTGTTCAATTCCGGCAAGTTGGGCCAAGCCACTCCCATCGAAGACAAAATAGACCCGACTTGCTCTTGGTGCGGGATGAGCAAGATGCTCAGGACCATGCCGCCCCAGACCAGTGCCAAGGGACGCGAGGAAATGTTCCACTGCTCCAAGTCGGTCTGGCCAAAGTGCCAAGCGCTGTAAGCCAGGAAAAACCACAAAGCGGCTTGGGGCTGCCACCACCAAAGGGCCAATACCACAAACACATAGAACAGGTAACGAAGGATGAACTGCTGTCGCTTGTTCGGTTTTACCGAGGCGAAGACGTCCAACGCGCCGTGCGGAATGCCGACCACTCCCAACAGCGCCAAAAGCGGCGCGTCGATCACATAGGTATGCACCTCACGGGGCAAGAGATAATAGAAGGCCGTGGCCAGAAGCGCCGCCAACGCGGGCAAGGCGGAGGACCAAGAGCGAGCGCTCCACCGCGGCGAGGGCGCTTGTGTTACCGTGCGGCGCGATTGACCGCGCGGCAAGAATTGGGTCGCAACGAGCGCCCAAAGGAATTTAAAAATGGGCAGTTGGGCAAAGGTCACTACTTCCCATAGGGGAGTCGATTGTTCGTCTAAAAACTGCAGCACACCGGCCGTGTCGCGCTTCGCAAAAAGGCGCTTGAAAATTTCACGACCCCATTGGGGGCGGTGCTTTAGAATGTGGAGCAAGAGTGTGTCGTAGAAATAGAACCGGCTTGTTCTCGACGGTGCATGGCTCGCAGCACTGAGGTGTGCCGTAGCAGGGTCCAACTGTTGCGCATGGCGGAACATGTTTAGAAAGGCATAGCCCGTGGACGCTTTGATGCAGCCCGCGCGCGCTCCCACAGACACAATGCGAGGGTCGGAATGGTGAAATTGGTAGTCTTGCGACATGGGGATCACGCCGACCTCGCGGGACCGAATCTTATAAGGTCCTAAATTTTTAAGGCGGCGGTCCAAGAGCTCTTCGGCACGCGCATCGGAGATGGGTTCTTGACCAAATCTTGTGAGTTCCACCAAGGCAATGCGCTCGGTCGAGGGCAAGACATAGAGAAATTGGGTCGCTCCGTCTTGGGGAACGTCAAAGTCCATCAAGGTCATGGCCGCAGGGTGCCACTGCTTGGTTGGGAATTCCACTTCCCACCCCAAAAAGGACTGCAGCAACAGATCGTTGTGCTCGCCCAGTTCTTCGGGCACCAGCGGACGGCTGTCAAATACCTGGTCGGCCAGCACCTGCCCGTTCATCGAACGCACCACAACACCCTCCGCCTCGGGGCGAAGCTCGACCACTGCATCCTTCGACCAATGCACATTGGGTGCTTCCTCAATAATCTTTTTCGCGGCTTGGTACAGGTCACTGCTTTGCACCTTGTAATACCTCAATGGTTCGAGGCTTTGTATGCACCCCTCACTTTTCACCAACCGCCACTGCTTAGAAATGAGGGCATCCAACGCAACCACGATGTCGTCCTCGGGCCGGGCCCAGAAACAGAACGTCTTATCGTTCTCTATTTTATCGAAGGGCTCATAGACTTTGACATCCAAACCTTCCAATGTGCCCGAGCGTGCCCATTGAAGCAGAAGCAAGCAATTTGATGCGCCCAATCCGAGTAAGACTTTCATACCGTGGTGTGATTTTAAGTGTCAACCTTGACCTTTTATCAGAAGAAACACTTTTCACGCCTAAATAGTTCTTTTTGAACCGCTCGAAAATTTTTTATTACCTGAAAGTCAGTATTTACAGGGGTCTCAAATGAGTTGTTTAATTTTTTTGTGAAAATTTTAAACAAAATAAAACCAAGGCGGTTAAAGGGTATGTTTAACACTTAACAATTTTACCCATGTCAGTATTTCTAGACGTTTTAACAATTGATGCCGCTGACCCGGTATCATTTACTTTCTTCACCGGTTACATGGCCATGTTTGCCGCCTCCGTATTCTTCTTCTTTGAGAGAAGCCGCGTAGACGACAAGTGGAAGACTTCACTTCTAGTGAGTGGATTGATCACCGGTATCGCTGCCGTGCATTACTACTACATGCGCGACTATTATCAAGCAACTGGGGAGAACCCCACTGCATTGCGCTACATCGACTGGACGTTGACTGTGCCGCTCATGTGTGTGGAATTCTACCTCATCACTAAGAAAGCAGGAGGCACTGCCAGCTTGCTTTGGAAACTCATCGCTGCCTCTGTAGCCATGTTGTTGTTGGGTTACATCGGAGAAGCGTTCTACCAAGACGAAACTCAAAGCTGGGTTTGGGGCGCTCTTTCTGGTTTGGCTTACTTCTACATCGTATGGTTGGTTTGGGCCGGCGACGTGGCAAAACTCGCGAAGAACGCGGGTGGCGCGGTAGCCAAAGCAAACAGCATGCTCGGCAAGTTTGTCCTCATTGGATGGGCCATCTACCCGATCGGTTACATCCTCGGAACCAAAGGCGGCTTGTTCGGTATGGACTTCGGTATGGATGCCTCTAGCATGGACCTCATCTACAACATTGGTGATGCCATCAACAAGATTGGATTTGGTTTGGTTGTGTATTCACTAGCCATCGGAGATAAAAAGAATACTGCAGAAGCCTAACAACGTCTAGCATTTTATCTCTGTACCCACTGTCCTTCCCGGGCAGTGGGTTTTTTTATGGTCTCATTCCACCCCTACGTCCCCCCGTGTCCCCCAACCGCGCCGACCTCCTTGCCTCCGAAGAACGTTTTACCCTCCGCGGCCACAAGAGTCGGCTAGTTGGACGCGAACGAGGCGCGCGCTGGTTGCCTTGCATCCGAAGAACCTTGAACCCCTGCGCGGACGAGGGAGTCTCGCTGAAAAACGCGATTGAGGCGCGCGCTGGCCGCCTTGCCTCCGAAGAACGTTGAACCCCCGCTCACCACGAGAGTCGCCTTGTTGGACGCGAACGAGGCGCGCTGGCCGCCTTGCATCCGAAGAACCTTGAACCCCTACGAGGCCACGGGAGTCGCCCTGATGAACGGGAACGAGGCGCGCGCTGGTCGCCTGGCCGCCAGCGTTAACAGGTTAGGGGCTTTAGGAAGAATGAGACCAATGGAACAAAAAAAACCCTGCAACACTGGAAAACCAGCCTTGCAGGGCACATGATTGGAATGGTTCGTCGTGCTATTCCAAAGTAAAAGAGAACTCTTGGTCGGCGACTTTCAACTTCATGTCGCCGGGTTCTACGACCCATTTTTGATCCACTCCCACAAAGGCGAAGCGATCGCGCGGGATGCGTACCTCACGAACTTCCTGAGCGCCGGGTTGTAGGTCCACTTGAACATAGCCGCACAAGTTTTGAACGCTGGGCACAATGCTGGCCACAAGGTCCTCGTAGTAGATTGGAAGTGTGTAGCGGCCTTCGCGCGTGCCGGTGTTCGCCACAGCGATGCGAACGACGAGTTCGTCTGTAACGACTTCGTTTTTCAAGCTGGCTTCTACCTCAAAGGTGGTGTAGCTCAAGCCGTGACCAAAGGTGTACTGTGGGCCGAATGAGACCGTACCGTCATAGCCAGAAGGGCCCGCCGCAATGCTCATCGCGTCAATAGGGCGGTGGTCAAAAGTGATGTGTGCAGAGGGCTGGCGTGGATAGGTGAACGGCAGTTTGCCCGACGGCGTGTAAGTGCCCAACAGCAAGTTGGCAACGGCTTGACCGCCGAAATCGCCCGGAAGACCTGCCCAGACGATCGCATCCATCAGCGGTTCCACGTCGCGAATGTTGCGCGGTCTGCCCGCAGTGATCACCCCAATAATGCGGGCGCCTGCCTCGTGTAATTCGCGAATCATTTGGTACTGTGCTTCGGGAAGGAACATGTCCTCCAAGTCGCCCACGCCTTCGCAGTAAGACCATTCACCAATGGCAACGACCACCGTTTTGCCGGCAAAGGCTCGCAAAGGCACTTCGGGGGCCCACAGCTCAATGTCTTCGCCGCTAGCTACATAGGTCCCGCCTTGCGCTTCAATGGCTTCGGCGATGGTCGGTACTCGGCCCGAGTTGGCCAGTTCGGGGTTGTTGCCCTGCCAGCTGTGTGTCCAGCCGCCGTTGAGCGGAATGAGGCTGTTGGAGGTTGGGCCGGTGACCATGACGCCTTCTAGGGTGCTCAGAGGGAGCGCTCCGTTGTTCTTGAGCAACACCAAACTTTTCTGTGCCACGTCCAATGCGAGGGCCTGGTGCTTTTCTGCATAGACCTCGCCGGCGGTGCTTTGAATGTCCTCGGCGCTTTGTGCCTCCATAAGGCCCAAATCTTTTTTAACCTGGAGGATGCGGCGAACACTTTCGTCAATGCGGCTCATAGGCACGCGCCCTTCGTTGACACACTCCACAAGGAGTTTGGGGAAATCGAGGTCGTCTGGTACCATGCTCATGTCCACACCGGCATTGATGGCGATGGCGATGGCGTCCTTGTAATCTTTGGCCACGCGGTGGCGGTTGAAGAGGTATTTAATATCGGCCCAATCGGTCACAGCGATGCCCTCGAAGCCGAGTTCGCCGCGAAGCAAGTCGGTGAGAATGGTCTTGTTCGCGTGCACCGGAATACCGTTGATGTCGCCGCTATTGATCATGATGGTTTTTGCGCCCGCCGCAATGGCTTGCTCAAAGGGCGGCAAATAGTACTGGCGCATCTGGCGCTCGGGAATCCACGCCTGCGTTCTGTCCTTGCCTGTGATGGAGGCGCTGTAGCCCAAGAAATGCTTGAGGCTGACCGCAACGTGCTCGCGGTCAATGCGACCGTCCACTAGGGTGCCTTGCATGCCTTGGGTGTACGAAGTTCCCATCCATCCGGCCAGTGCCGTGCTTTCGCCGTAGGTTTCCCAGAAGCGGGGCCAACGCGGATCGCGTGCCACGTCGAGAACGGGCGAAAATGCCCATGGAATGCCAGAAAGTCGGGTTTCCAAGGCCGTTACCTCGCCGACCAAGCGCGAACTTGCGGTGTCCCAAGTGGCCGCTTGGGAGATGGGTTGTGGGAACAAGGTCGCGCCCTTGGTATAGTTGGCTCCGTGGTTCGAGTCAATGCCGTACAGCACGGGAATCTTGTTGGGCTTGAGTTTGGCAATTTCAAAGATGACGCGCTGCACTTCCATCCATTGCTCAGGCGTGTAGTCGTAACTCTCGACATTGATCACGCTTCCGACGTGGTGGCCTATGAGAGCGTCGTATACTTTGGCGCTGTCCAAGCGTTGGGGAGAGACAATACCGCTCTCGTCCATTTGCAACAACGGCCAAATAGTGAGCTGTGTCATTTCACCGACCTTCTCTTCCAAGGTCATCTTGGCGATCAATTGATCGATCTCGTCGGTAGTCGCGGGCTGGCATGCCACACTGGCAAGAGCGACGACGGCACTAGCAATGAGGTGCTTTTTCATAGCTAAAAATTCTTTGCAGCAAGATGTAAAATAGAGGTCTCATTTTACCATCCCTTCCCCGGACAAGCACTGGACAAACGAATTAATAATTGTCCTTGAGACCTTTAAGCATTTACAAGTTTTGGATGAAGTCGTCCAGGCTGTCCTCTTTGTCCAATTCCAGCTTCTTTTTGAGGCGGTATTTGGCCTTTTCCACCGCCGCAGGGGTCACATTGAGTACGGTCGCCATCTCTTTGTTGGTCATCTTTTCATGTACCAAGTAAGCCAGACGTATGTCGCCTTTGGTCAACTTGGTGAACCGCCGCTGCAGCTCCTCCGAAAACTGGGCATGCACCTCCTTGTAGTTGCGCTCGAACTTTTCCCAGTAATTCTCACTTTGCAATTCGCTGTTGACCGTGCTCAGCAACTCCCGAAAAACGCCGTCAGCGTCCTGCTTACCCCTCTTTTTGCCGAGCTCAATGATGCGCTCCTTGAGCTGCTTTAAAATCTCAATGCGGCTGGAAGTTTTAAGCAATTGGAAATTGAGCTCTTCCGATTTTTTGCGGCTCTCCGCTTCCAATTCTTTCGTGCGCAGCGCCAACAGCTCGCCCTCCGTCTCGAGCAACTGCACGCGTGTCGCCTTGAGCCTGCGGTCTTGGAGCAGGTAGGCCCCCGCGGCCACCAGAACGATGAGCAAGAACGAAACACCCAATCGGAACCAGGTCGTTTGCCAGAAAAAGTGGTCGATGTCAAAGTTAAAACTGAGCTGGTCCAAGACAGCCCCCTCGCTATCGAGTAAACGCAATTGTGCGCTGTGCTCGCCCGGGTCTACGCTGCTCAGGAGCAAGTTCCGAGAATTGGATGGCCATGGGGCCCAACTCGAGCCGTCGAGGCTGTATTCGAGAGACACGGTTCGGCTGTAGGCACTCCAAGCGCATGAACAAAAGACGTGTACCCGTCTGAATTCATCTGATATTACAAGACAGGATCTCAAGAGCTGTAGAATACTTGGACAGATTGATTCCAAATTTGTTGCCTTTGTATCCACCTCTGGAATACTTGGCTTGGTGGATCAGCATGCAGCTGATGAAAGAATCCGCCTGGAGCGTCTTCA
>OBAL01000165.1_pt1 | contig 9771 bp, 8 predicted proteins | sample 1516331 | NCBI WGS metagenome assembly OBAL01 (sample SAMEA3275603, study PRJEB22092) | marine metagenome | biome: ENVO:00000038, "LAGOON"; feature: ENVO:00002042, "SURFACE WATER"; material: ENVO:00002019, "BRACKISH WATER" | collected 2014-06-21T13:56:00+00 | depth 0 m
TCGAGGCCCCTCGGGATAATGTGGGTGAAACCCAGCTCGATGTATTCAACAACAAGGGCGCTTAGTGATCGTTTGACAGCCTGATCGAGTGACAGGAGATCTGATTTTTGGCCGCTTTTCACAAACTGAACACGGGGCTCTGCATTCTCAAGAAATAAGCGAATCGCCGTATTTGGCATCGTATCACTCACACGATAGACGAGAGCGTCAGCGCCATCAGGTAATCCACCGACAAAGGTCAATTGAGTATCACGCGGAAGCTCATCATCGTCGACAGGAAGAACTTCCAGAGTGCTTAAAGTCATTGTGATTGGCGTATCACCCACCATCACGTCGATGACTCGAGAGATCTCACGTTCTTGATCTCTGATAACCGCTTCTAATCGCGTCGCATCAAGCGCCCGCAACTGATCATAGACCGCTGCATTCGGTGAATCGTTGGTATCCGTCAATGAAGGGTCGATATTCGCAAGCCAAGCCTCCATATTGGTGACTAGATTGAGTGTCAGTACGCCCTGAGAATCCACTGAGAGGGATGCGATCGATGGCCGCATTTCATGAGCGCTTGCGACCAGACTGAAAATCGCTAACAGTAGGCCCATCAACACAGATTTCATCGATTCGTTCTCAAACCCTAGAGGTAACCATGACATTGTCGCGTAGCCTAACATTCTCAGTCGGACTTCTGTTGTGGAGTGCTCAAATTAGCGCGCATGAATTTTGGATCGAGCCCTCGAAACACTACACACCAACGCAGGAATCGATCGATTTGATTTTAAAAGTCGGAGAAACTTTTCGCGGTAGTGCGCAACCCTATCTTCCCGACGAGACTGCGAAATTCATCGTCATCAATCAAGATAAGCGTTCAATTCAAGGTCTTTTAGGCGATTCTCGACCCGCTGCAAAAGTTACAGTGAATGAGGGCCTCAATCGCATCATCCATCAAACGACACCCTTCTCGATCCGCTTCGGAGAGGGAGATGAACGTTGGGACAACTACGTCGCATTGGATGGACTTCAACGACAACTCGATCAGCATCCAGACGAGCCACAAACAGTGCCTGTCACCGAACGCTATGTTCGAGTTGCAAAAAGCTTCATTAAAGCCGGGCCCGCTGAAACTGCAGACGCTCTCTCGGGTGAGATGCCTTTTGAGCTGGTTCTGGAAGGAAGTTGGAGTCAGCTGACCCCTGGTCAACGTATATTTACTTTATATGATGGACAACAACCCCTTGAGGGTATCTTAATTAAGGCATTTCGGCACAACGATCGATCTGTGGTCTCACAGGCGTATACAGATGCTGATGGTCGGGTGGTACTTGAGTTACCGAGTGCCGATCGCTATCTGATCAGCGGAGTGGTCATTCGACCTGATACAGACCCGAATTACGACTGGATTAGCCATTGGCCAACAATCACTCTTGAGGTTCTTAATTAAGCAGCATGTCGATCGCCTTCGCAGTCGCATGGAATGCGAATACTGCAGTGACATGAGTCACTGCACCTAAAGACCCTGCACAATCAAGCCGATTGGCGCCCGAGTCCGGCTTCTGTTGACCCACCGAGCCATCAGCTTGCAAATATCGTGTTTGCTCATCGGAGTAGACCGCACTCACAGCAAAACGTTTACCCGGCGTCCGGGAAAATCCATAACGATTTCTGAGTGTTTGACGCACCGATGCGAGTAACGCATCACCATCCGTTTTCGCTAAATCACGCACCTGAACTTTGCCTGGATCGATTCGACCACCAGCAGCGCCGATCGTGATCACAGGGACTCTGATTCGCTTTGCGTGTGCAATCAGGGCTGCTTTAGCCATTTGGTTGTCACCGCAATCAATAATTAAATCCAAATCCGATTCGATCAGTGACGCAACAGTTTTATCCGTGACAAAGGCGTGATCGCAACGCACTGTGACATCGGGATTAATCGATCGGCAGCGCTCAGCCATCACTTCGATTTTGGATTGCCCGACCGTTGATGACAGCGCATGGATTTGGCGATTGGTATTGGTTACACAGATATCATCAAGGTCAGCGAGTCGAATTTCACCGATTCCCGAGCGCGCCAAGCTCTCGACAACCCACGATCCGACACCACCGATGCCAACGATATAAATACGTTTTGTTGAGAGGGTTTGATAGGCATGATCGCCATAAAGGCGATCAATACCACGGAATGCATCAGGCGTATTAATTGGCATCCTCGAGCGCCAAATCAAACGCCTGGTGAAGAGCGCGAACTGCGAGTTCGAGATATTTTTCATCAACGACAACGGATATCTTGATCTCGGAGGTCGAGATCATTTGGATGTTAATCCCTTCAGCGGCAAGCGTCTCAAACATCTGACTCGCAACACCCGCGTGTGAACGCATCCCAACGCCAACAACCGATACCTTACAAATTTTCGAATCTTTCCGTACTTCGCGTGCGCCCAACTCTTTCGAAACGCCCTCAAGGACTTCATAAGCTGCTTCGACGTCATTCCGATGAACAGTGAATGTAAAGTCCGTTGTCTGATCGGCACCGACGTTTTGAACAATCATGTCGACTTCGATATTTTTCGCACCGACTGGGGCCAAAATTTTCGCAGCAACACCAGGAACATCGGGCACGCCTAGTAACGTCAATTTTGCTTCGTCACGGTTAAATGCAATACCTGAAATAACGGGTTGTTCCATGGAATCTAACTCCTCAGTAGTGATCAACGTACCTGGGCCATCTTCAAAGGTTGATAGCACGCGAAGCGGCACATTGTATTTGCCGGCAAATTCGACCGACCGAATCTGTAAAACTTTTGAACCAAGAGACGCCATTTCAAGCATCTCCTCAAAGGTGATCTTGGACAGTCGACGTGCAGACTCAACAACACGTGGATCCGTCGTATACACCCCATCCACATCCGTATAGATCTGACACTCGTCTGCTTGTAATGCAGCCGCCAAGGCAACTGCTGTCGTATCCGACCCGCCTCGACCCAAGGTCGTGATGTTGTTGTTGTCATCCATTCCTTGAAAGCCTGCCACAATGACAACGCGACCCGCTTTAAGGTCGGCACGCATATTCTCATCATCAATTGCTTGAATACGGGCCTTGGTATGAGCGCTATCTGTATGGATACGGACTTGACCGCCTGTGTAGCTCTTTGCAGCACAGCCAAGTTCGGTTAACGCCATCGCAAGCAGTGCGATCGTGACCTGTTCACCTGTTGAGACCAACACATCCATTTCGCGTGGCACAGGTCGCTGACTAATCTCGTTGGCCATACCAATCAATCGATTGGTTTCCCCGCTCATCGCAGAGACGACAACAACGACATCGTGTCCTTGCTCTCTAAATCCTTTAACTTTTTGCGCAACACCCTGGATGCGCTCGACGGTCCCTACGCTGGTGCCGCCATATTTTTGAACGATTAACGCCATCGAACTTCCTAACTCAACTGTTCTTCAAGCCACCCAGACACTGACTTCAATGCCTCTGGCAATGATGCAGGCTCAGTACCGCCAGCTTGGGCCATGTCTGCACGCCCACCACCGCGACCGCCGACCTGAGCAGCGACGAATCCAATCAGATCGCCAGCCTTAACTCGATCGGTCAAGTTGTCTGTTACACCTGCAATCAAATTCACTTTGTCATCACGAACTGTTGCAAGCACAACAACGCCCTGCGACAGACGATTTTTAACGCGATCCAATGTGTCCCGCAGCGTTTTGGGGTCTTGTCCATCAAGACTTGAGACCAAACATTGCACCCCAGCGACTTCCACAACATCGTCTAACAAGTCACCGCCTGCTGCTGTTGCAAGCTTCATTTTCAACGCATCGACTTCACGCTCTGATGCTTTGAGTCGCTCAGCCATTTGCTCAATTTTAGAGAGCACCGAATCAGACCCTGTTTTCAACAGGGCTGCCGCTTGATCCAAGGTCGTCTCAATTGCATGGATATGATGCAGAGCACCCTCACCTGTCACCGCTTCAATTCGACGGACACCCGAGGCAACACCGCTCTCGGCGATGATTTTGAATAAGCCAATATCACCAGTTCGAGCAACATGGGTACCACCACATAATTCGACTGAAAACTCGCCCATCGACAGGACGCGCACTTCGTCATCATATTTTTCACCAAACAAAGCCATCGCGCCTGCAGCCTTCGCTTCGTCGATTGGCATGACTCGTGTGACCACATCTTCATTGCGACGAATCTCTGCGTTAACCATTGCCTCAATGGCAGCGATCTCCTCAGCCGAGACTGGTTGCGAATGCGAGAAATCGAATCGTGTGCGCTCATGAGTCACTAACGAGCCTTTCTGGGTCACATGATCGCCGAGCACAGTTCGAAGTGCAGCGTGCAGCAAATGCGTTGCCGAATGATTCAATGCGGTCGATTGGCGTCTTGGACCTTCAACGCGCGCATTGACGGTATCGCCAACATTCAATTCACCCATACCCAGTTTGCCCTCATGACCAAAATGAGAGCCATACTTTTTAGTCACCGATACTTGGAATGAACCACCTGCTGATGTCAGGGAACCGGAATCCCCCTGTTGGCCACCGCTCTCTGCATAAAAAGGCGTTTGATTCAGTACGACAACCCCAGTCTCGCCAGCAGCAAGTGATTCGACCTGCGCACCATCTTTTGCTAAGGCAACAACTACGGCGCTGGCGTCGAGATGCGTGTAACCAAGAAACTCGGTCGAACCATCCAAATCAAATCGAACCTGGCCTTCTGCCGCAAAACTCGAACCTTGGCGCGACTTTTCACGCTGTTCAGCCATCGCTTGATCAAACCCATCGATATCGAGCTCAAGATCACGCTCGCGGGCAATATCGTTGGTCAAATCAACTGGAAAGCCGTGTGTATCGTAGAGTCGGAAAATTAATTCACCAGGAAGTGTGTTTCCTTGAAGAGATGCAACTGCATCTTCCAAAACTTTCATCCCTGCATCTAAGGTCTTTGCAAATTGAGCTTCTTCCTGTTTCAAGGCAGCTACAATCCGATCTTCATTTTCGCGAAGTTCGGGATACGCTTCGCCCATTTCGGCTACTAAGGTATGCACAATTTTGTGGAAAAATGGTTGGTCACAGCCCAACTTGTGTCCGTGGCGAATCGCTCGACGGATGATTCGACGCAACACGTACCCACGCCCTTCGTTTGATGGCAATACGCCATCACATATCAAAAACGAACAACTCCGAATGTGATCGGCAATCACGCGAAGTGATTTAGCCTCGAGGTCATTGGTACGCGTCACATCCGCAGCTGCTTTCAATAGCGCCTGGAAAAGATCAATTTCATAATTCGAGTGGACTCCCTGCATAACAGCAGCAATCCGCTCAAGACCCATCCCAGTATCAACAGATGGTTTTGGTAGCGGAGTCCGCGTGCCATCCGCAGACTGCTCGAACTGCATAAAGACGAGGTTCCAGATTTCGATATACCGATCAAGATCATCGTCTTCTGAGCCGGGAGGTCCGCCCGGAACGTCCGGTCCATGATCATAGAAAATCTCACTACAAGGACCACAAGGGCCTGTATCGCCCATCGACCAGAAATTGTCTTTATCACCCAACCGCGAGAGCCGGTTTGGATCGACACCAATTTTTTGAATCCAGATGTCTTCAGCTTCTTGATCTGAATGATGCACAGTCACCCAAAGACGTTCTTTAGGAAGCCCTAAGCGCTCAGTTAAAAAGGTCCATGCGAAGCGAATTGCATCTTCTTTGAAATAATCACCAAAGCTGAAGTTTCCGAGCATTTCGAAAAATGTGTGATGACGCGCCGTATAACCAACATTCTCAAGATCATTGTGTTTGCCACCCGCACGCACGCAACGTTGCGAAGTTGTTGCTCGATGATAGGGACGACTTTCCTCACCTGTGAACACATCTTTAAACTGCACCATCCCTGCGTTAGTAAACAACAGTGTCGGGTCATTTCCCGGAATCAGAGGGCTCGATGACACGATGGTGTGGCCATTTTCCTGAAAATATTCAAGGAACTGCGAACGGATTTCAGCGCTTTTCATGGTTTTTCAAATTTCTGGAATTCAAGTGAGGTGCAATGCTATCGGAAAATCGCGTCGACTGCTTCTGTTGCATCGGAAAAATTAAACCCTCGTGATGCTAAAAATCGGAGTGCTTTATCGCGAGTTGGGTCTTTTTTGCTGCGCATCCACTTCTCAAGTGCAGCAACACATCGCTCAGATTCGCTGCCCTCTGCATCATCGAAGTGGTGACTGACATCACGCGCATCAATCGCATGTTGCGCAAGCTCTTGCTCAATACGCCGTCGACCCTGCCCGCGGAACAAGCGAGATCGGATGAGCATTTCAGCAAATCGGTTATCAGACTGCAGATTCAGTTCGATTAATCGATCGAGCAGTTTGTTGCGCTCTGGCAACGAGAGTTCGGGGTGGTAGGTTTTGAGTTTACGATCAAGTTCGACCCGCGAGTGCTCTCGGCGGGCCAAACGATTAACTAGCGTGTCAAATGGATCACTTGCCACCGCGTTGACGCATTGCTTCTAAGCGCGCGAATAGACTTGATGTATCCCAACGGCCGCCGCCCATGGATTGAACTTCGCCGTAGAGCTGATCAACGGCTGCTGTAATCGGCAGCGCAGACCCATTTTTGCGCGCTTCAGCCAAACAAATCGACAGATCTTTACGCATCCAGTCAACTGCAAAACCATGCGCAAACTCATCAGCAAGCATCGTTTTATAACGATTTTCCATCTGCCATGACTGAGCGGCGCCTTTACTGATGACGTCCACTACTTTGTGCGCATCAAGTCCTGCAGCTCGAGCAAACGAGAGGCCTTCAGATAATGCTTCAACCAAACCGGCAATACAGATTTGATTCACCATTTTTGTCAACTGTCCTGCGCCCACTTCACCCATGAGCGTGCATGCCCGCGCAAAGGCATCAATCACTGGTGCAGCCCGATCAAAATGTGCCTGACTTCCGCCAACCATCACAGTCAATGCACCATTTTCTGCACCCTGCTGGCCTCCAGAGACTGGAGCATCCATAAACCCGATGTTAAGAACCTTCGCAGCCTCACCCAACTCACGAGCGACTTCGGCACTCGCTGTGGTGTGGTCAACAAACAAAGCGCCTTCACTCATGCCAGCAAAAGCACCATCGTCACCGAGGGTGATACTGCGTAAATCATCATCATTACCAACACAAGCAAAAACGATCTCTTGACCAACTGCTGCATCTTTCGGTGTCGCGGCTGCCTTTCCACCAAATTCGGCAGCCCATTTTTCTGCTTTTGCAATTGTTCGGTTGTAAACGGTGACCTCATGGCCGGCTTTGGCAAGGTGTCCGGCCATTGGATAACCCATAACACCTAATCCTAAGAATGAAACTTTCATGTGGAGTCCTTTATCGTTGTATCAGTCGTGTAATAACCCTTTGGCAGCGAGTTTGGCTACCAAAGGATGTGTCGTCGTCCATTCCATGGGGGCTAACATCGCCTGAATCCAGTCAGGCGTGACCTCTTCAACCGTTTTAAAACGCCATTGAGGATTTTTGTCCTTATCGATTAAGAGTGCTCTCACACCCTCGCACCACTCCCCATCTGACAAAAGCCGCATCCCGAGATCATGCTCTTGTACGACTGCTTTCGTCAGATTTTGATATTTCGCACGCTGTTGCTGGTATCCCGCAACGAGTGCCGAGCCTGGACTTGCTTGCTCTAATCCAACAAACAATTCTGGAATCTCTTGATGCCAGTGTTGCATCGTGTGCCAAACAGCCAAGGGTGACTGATGTCGAATGCTATTACCCAATCGCTCACCATTCTCTTCCCAAGGCCCATGGCGCGGGGATTCTGAAGTCGCTTCATGCAAGATTGTTCCAATTTCACAAAGCGCTGATTCTTTTGAAACGTAAGTTAACCCGAGGACAGTTTCGAATAACGCCGATTTCTCTGCTCGCGGTAAAAGCCAGTCAGCCAAGTTCAACCAACATCCATCAGCTGCACCGACCGTCGCACCACTCATCGCTAGACAGATACCCAGACCATTTGGAACACGATTCAAAAACCAACTTCCACCACAATCGGGCACGAAGCCAATGCGCACTTCGGGCATCGCTAGATTTGAGTGTTCAGTCACGAATCGTACATCTGCTCCCTGGAATACACCCATGCCGCCACCCATGATGTAACCATCACCCCAGGCAAAAACTGGTTTCGAACAGTAGCGAAGCCAAACATCTAATAGGTATTCATCGGCTAGGTAATCAGCAGAGTTCGTGAGATCAGTGAGACCGCCCGCTTGACCATTATTGGTCACATCACGGACATCGCCTCCAGCACAAAACGCTTTTTCAGCAGATGACTCAATCCATAACGCACGAATCGCCGGATCTGATTCAACAACCTCAACCACCTGTAATAATTCCCGGATCATGGTGTGATCCAGTGCATTTAAGGCCTTGGGACGATCCATCACCGCGACCCCAAGCACACCTTCTGCCTGACTGAGAGGCACGGTGTGAAAACGAACTGTTGGCTCTGACATCAAATCTCCATTGAACATAAAGATATCTTTATATTATTATATGCGCCATGTGGACATCCTATGACGACTATATTGACGCATTAAAGGCGATTGCTGAACCAACTCGGTTCAGATTGACGCGTTTGTGCGCTCAAGGCGAATTGACTGTATCAGAACTGATGCGGATTGTCGGCCAATCACAACCGCGAGTATCTCGTCATTTGAAACTTCTGCAAGACGCAGGTGTCCTCGAGAGTTTTCGTGAACAGCATTGGGTGTTTTACCGGGTTGCGCAAAATGTGCAGTGCCAACAATTGGTTACCGATCTATTAGAACAGCTACCATCTGACGATGATGTGATGGAGCTGGACCAAGCACGATTGAATGAGTTGCGTGATGCGCGCGCAAAGCTCTCTGAAGAATTTGTCGAAACTGAAGTACCTGACTGGCTCAGGCTCCATGAATACCATGGCGATGAAGTTCGATTTAGTGATGCTGTTCAAGAAGCGCTATCCGGCAAACCTGTTGGGCATCTGCTCGATATAGCAACTGGTACAGGCCGCATGCTAAAAATTGCAGGCCCCCTCGCTGATAGCGGTGTTGGCATCGATTTGTCGAAAAAAATGGTCATGGTCGCGAGGAACGCACTGGCAGAAGCGGATCTCCCGCATCTTACGGTGCGTCAAGAAGACATGTACCAGATGCGATTCCCAGCTCGGCATTTCGATACCGTGACCATCGACCAGGTGCTCTATTTCGCATCCAACCCCGATGCATTAATCAAAGAAGCCACGCGGGTTCTCAAGCCCCATGGACGCCTTCTATTAGTCGCATTCACCGAAGCCGCTCAAGCCAAAACTCCGCCATCCGTAGGTATCGCAATTTCTGATATTCGCAATTGGCTTGAAGAGGCTGGATTAACAATTACCGCAACCAACGTACTACCTGGCGATGTGCTGGATATTAGTTTGTTGGTCTCTGAGAAAAACAAGGAACGATCATGAGTGCACCGCGCGTCTCATTTGAATTTTTTCCACCCAAAACACCAGAAGCTGAAGCGAGCCTTTGGAAAACCGTGGAGCGACTCGCGCCGTTGAATCCTGAGTTTGTATCTGTCACCTACGGAGCTGACGGATCAACGCGCGAGCGCACACACCAGGTGATCGAGAGCATTCTAAAGAAAACATCCTTAAAACCCGTTCCACACCTGACCTGTGTCGGTGCCCCACGAGACGAAATCGATATGATCGCTGATGAC
>OBAL01000168.1_pt1 | contig 9708 bp, 6 predicted proteins | sample 1516331 | NCBI WGS metagenome assembly OBAL01 (sample SAMEA3275603, study PRJEB22092) | marine metagenome | biome: ENVO:00000038, "LAGOON"; feature: ENVO:00002042, "SURFACE WATER"; material: ENVO:00002019, "BRACKISH WATER" | collected 2014-06-21T13:56:00+00 | depth 0 m
CTCCTGCGCCTATGGGCGGCTTGATCAAAGTAGATGAGCAGATTACCATCACCCTCGATCTTTTGGTCAAGGCATAGACCGCTTGGCTCAGAGCGTATTTGGATTTTGGCCTTCTAGTCGAAAACCGGAGTTTAGCAATGGCGTTGCTGTACAGGCCGGCATAAAACTGGGTCATCATCTTGAGTAAATACGTCGTGCTCACATTGGCATTGATGTAGTTTCGCCGCAGCAATTCGACCTTCTCCGCGGTGTGCTTGAGTCGCGCCACCGTCTTCGCCCGCTCCATTCTCTTGATAATAATGGTCGGATTCAATGCCTGCTCCAGCAGCACTTCGTGGTCGCTAATAATGCCCAATACCGCGCCTTCGGACGTACCTGTTTGGGTGATGATCAAATGATGAATGCGTTTTTCCACCATGGCCACCAAGGCATCGGCATAGCGAATGCTCACCTCGAAGCAGCTCACGGGGTGCGTCATCATCTCTTGAACAGCCGCGCTCAGTTGAAATTGAGGGTCGGCGTTGTGACGTCTAAAATCGCTGTCTGTCAAGATGCCCAGCGGCCGATTCTGGTCGTCGACCACAATGGCGGCATCGGTCTTCCACTCATTCATGCGCTGTGCAACCTCAAAGACGGGTGTCTCCGGCGAGACGCACAGGGCCTCGGAAAATTGAAGCTGCAGGCTGTCTTCGCCCAAAGGCAGATGAATGCTGCTTTCGCGCTTCTTCATGAGTCGGCGCAAACTGGTGCCGCTCGGAACAAAACCGTCCCTATTTCCCTTCCAGTCCAGGTGAAAGAAGTGGTCGGTCGCGGCATTTTCCACCAAATGAACTCGCGCCAATTCTAAGGGAATGGCGTACACCAAGGCGTCCTTGCCGTCCATGGGACGCGCGCGGCCTGGTAGGTGCCTTCTTGGAACAAGCTCCGCAGCCCCATGAGTTCACCGGGCTCGACATGATCGATCAGGTCTTGTCCCCTCCAAAGTTCGACGGTGCCTTTGGCTACAAAATAGATAAAGGGATGCAGCGGTGCTCCGTTTTCAAACAGCCAGGTGTGGGAGGGCATATAGCGCACTTCCACATGTTCGGCCAAGATGAGGAGTTGCTCACCCTCCAGCTCTGAGAACGGAGGGTGAGGCTTTAACTCTTCGGCGACCCGACGGTGAAGAAAGTGTTCTCCGGGTGCCATAATGGTTAGCCGCGCATCGCTTCAGCGTCGGCCTTGATGGTATCCACCACGCTAGGATCGAGCAGGGTGGAAGTATCTCCCAAGTTCGAGGTGTCGCCCTCGGCCACCTTGCGAAGAATGCGGCGCATAATTTTTCCGGAACGCGTCTTCGGCAAGCCTGGAACAATTTGAATGACATCGGGCTTGGCAATGGGACCAATCTCATCCAAAATGGACGCGATAATGTCTTTGCGAACACTGTCCGCGTCGTGATTGCCTTCTTCCAAAATGACATAGGCGTAGATGCCTTGCCCTTTAATGTCGTGGGGGTAGCCAACAACGGCACTTTCTGCCACTACCGAGCTCGAGTTAATGGCGTTCTCAATTTCGGCCGTACCAAAGCGGTGGCCGCTCACATTGATCACGTCGTCTACACGGCCAATAATGCGGTACAGATCGTCCTCGCGCTTGGCACCGTCTCCGGTAAAATAGTACCCGTTGTAGTGGCTAAAGTAGGTGTTCTTACAGCGCTCGTGGTCTCCGTAGGTGGTTCGCAGCATGGACGGCCACGGGTGCTTAATACACAAGTAGCCTTCTTGGCCGTTGCCCTCAATTTCCTTCCCATCTTGGTCGAGCAATACAGGTTGGATGCCCGGCAGCGGCTTGCCTGCAAAGGCGGCGCGGTGCGGTCCAATGCCCCCCAAGGCGGAGATCATAATACCGCCCGTTTCTGTCTGCCACCAAGTATCCACGATGGGACAGCGCCCTTTGCCCACCTGCTCGTGGTACCAATACCAAGCTTCTGCATTGATGGGTTCTCCAACAGAACCCAATACTTTGAGGCTGTGAAGGTCCTTGCCTTTCAAGTGATCGTCGCCCAACGCCATCAAAGCGCGAATGGCGGTAGGAGCCGTGTAGAATTGGTTGACTTGGTACTTGTCCACCACGTCCCAAAAGCGGCCCGCATCCGGGTAGGTAGGAACCCCTTCAAACATGACCGTCGTGGCGCCGTTCAAAAGCGGTCCGTAGATGATGTAGCTGTGGCCGGTGATCCAACCCACATCGGCGGTACACCAGTACACATCGCCGCGTTCGTATTGGAACACGTTTTTAAAGCTGTAGGCGGTGTACACCATGTAGCCACCGCAGGTGTGCACGACCCCTTTGGGTTTGCCCGTAGAGCCCGAAGTATAGAGGATAAAGAGCATGTCCTCCGCGTCCATAATGGTGGCAGGGCAGTAGCTTTTCTCATTCGCCGCGGCCTCGTGGTACCAAACATCTCTGCCTTCCACCATCTCGGTTTCGCGGCCGTCGCGTTGTACTACAATGACACTTTTCACCGACGGGCAAGTGGCCAACGCTTCGTCCACCGTTGTTTTCACGGGAAGTGCCTTTGCTCCCCGGTACATGCCGTCCGAGGTAAGCACAGCCACACATTCCGAGTCATTGATGCGGTCGGCGAGCGCATGGGCAGAGAAGCCAGCAAACACCACACTGTGCACGGCGCCAATGCGAGCACAAGCCAATACTCCAATGGTCAGCTCAGGGATCATGGGCATGTACACCGCCACGCGGTCGCCTTTTTTCACTCCCTGCGCTTTGAGCACATTCGCAAATCGGCACACTTCCGCATGCAATTGTCGGTAGGTGTATTTTTTCTCGGTCTCATTCGGATCATTCGGCTCCCAGATCAACGCAATGTCGTCACCGTGCTCGGGGAGGTGTCTGTCCAGCGCATTTTGCGTGATGTTCAACTTGCCGCCTTGGAACCACTTGACGTTTGGACCATCAAAGTCCCATTCCAGCGTCGTGTTCCACAGGTCGTGCCAGTGAAAATTCTGTGCGATGTTGTCCCAAAAGGCGCCGGGGTTCGCCACGGAGGCCTCATAGGCCGCTTGGTACTTCTCTAACGAGTCAATTTCGTAATAGCTCATGATTCTAGATTTTGTGTTAAGTATTCTACGTTAGTGGATCTTTTACTGTTTGGGGTGGAGCACCGCTTCAATCTCTGCCAAGGTGCTCGGGTCGTCAATAGTGCTCGGCACATTGTACGGCTCTTGGTCGGCAATGGCTCGCAACGTTTTGCGCAAAATTTTGCCCGACCGCGTTTTGGGCAAGCGCTGCACTTCCTCCACGCGCTTGAGACTTGCAATGGCGCCAATTTCTCGACGAATGGCGTCTCTCAACTCGGCCTCCACCTGCTCAAAGTCGGCGCTGTCGTGGTTGGTCACGACCAAGGCCATGGGCACCTGCCCTTTGAGCTCGTCGTGCACGCCAAAGCAGGCACACTCGGCCACATGCGGGTTGGAAGCAATGATCTCTTCCATCTCTGCCGTACTGAGTCGGTGACCGGCTACATTGATCACATCGTCCACGCGGCCTGTGATAAAGACATAGCCGTCTTCGTCGCGGTAGCCGCCGTCCCCGGAGAAATAATAGCCTGGAACGGGGTTGAGGTAGCCGTTTTCGAAACGCGGGGTGTTGTTCCACAGGTCGGCCAATGCGCCGGGGGGCAGCGGTAACTTGACACACACCAAACCCTCTTCTCCTGCTGCGGCCTCATTCCCTTCGTGGTCAATAATGCGCACATCGTATCCCGGAACGGGGAAGCTGGCAGACCCGGGCTTCACCGCTTCCAAGCCGTAGTTCAAGCACTGCCCGAGCATGGGCCAGCCGCTTTCGGTTTGCCACCAGTGGTCAATCACGGGCACGCCGAGCACCTCGGCGGTCCAATTGAGCGTATCGGCATCGCACCGCTCGCCGGCCAGGAACTGCGCCCGGAAATGACTGAGGTCAAAATTCTTGATCAAATCCCCTTTGGGGTCCTCTTTCCGAATGGCGCGGATGGCGGTGGGTGCGGTGAACATGGTCACCACTTTGTGCTCGCTAATGACGCGCCAGAACGTAGCCGCGTCCGGTGTTTTGATGGGCTTGCCTTCGAACAATACGGTCGTGGCGCCGTAGATGAGCGGGGCGTAGATGATATAGCTGTGTCCCACGACCCAGCCCACATCGGACGCCGCCCAATAGGTCTCGCCGGGTTGGATGCCGTAGAAGTGCTCCATGGTGTAGCGCAAGGCCACGGCGTGCCCACCGTTTTCACGCACGATGCCCTTGGGAGTGCCGGTGGTCCCCGAGGTGTAGAGAATGTACAACGGGTCGTTGCTCATCACGGGCACGGGGTCCACTTGAGCGCCGGGAATGACAAAATCAGACCAAAAAATATCACGCTCGCCCATGGGGCATTGCGAAGAGCGGTGTCTGTTGAAGACCACGACACGGGAGGGCTTGTAGTGGGCCAGCTCTACGGCTTCGTCCACGAGCGGTTTGTAGTCGATGGTTCGGTTTATTTCAATGCCTGCGTCCGCCGTGATGATCACATTGGGCTTGGCGTCGTCCATGCGAATGGCCAATTCCCGGGGGGCGAATCCGCCGAAGACCACACTGTGTATGGCGCCGAGACGTGCACAGGCCAACATAGCGATGGCCGCTTCGGGAATCATGGGCATGTAGATAATGACCGTTTCGCCCTTGCGTACCCCCTCGTCGTGCAACGCTTGGGCCAAGGCGTTGACCTCGGCGAGGAGTCGGTTGTAGCTGTATTTTTCAACCGTGTGTGACACGGGGCTGTCATAGATCAATGCGGTCTCTTCGCCGCGACCCTTGGCAATGTGGGCGTCCAAACACAAGTGGGAGGTGTTGAGTTGGCCGTCTTCAAACCAGCGGGAGGCGCCGTTGGGAAGCTGTTTTAGCCCTTGGGTGGGCGGCACAAGCCAATCGAGTTGGCGTGCTTGTTCGAGCCAAAAATCACTGGGGTTTTGGCGGGCTTGCTCGAAGGCTTCTTGGTAGGTGGTATTCATGGCGGTTGTAATTTATTCTGTGACTTCCAATAGTTCTAATACACGCTGGCTCAGCGTTTTGGTGGAAAAAGGCTTGACGATGTAGTCGGAGGCGCCGAGCGAAAGTCCTTTTTCAATGTCGCTTTGCTTGCTTTTGGCCGAGACAAAGACCACGTGGGTTTTTTGCCAAACGGGGTGGTTCTTTACAAGCCGACAGATCTCGTATCCGTCTACCTCGGGCATGGTGATGTCCAAGAGAATGAGATCAAAAAACTCGTCTTCCAACGCTTGAAGCGCCTCGGCGCCGTTGCGACCAATGCGCACCTCAAAGCCTTTGGATCGCATGAGGTATTCCAAACTCATCACAATGTTCGGTTCGTCATCTACAATTAAAATTTTCATAGTTCGGGGTGTTTGGGAAATTCTACGGTAAATGTGGTGCGGCCGGCGGGCGGATTGCTGCTCAGCCACAACCGGCCCTGGTGGGCTTTTACAATATTGTGACTAATGGCAAGCCCAAGGCCGCTGCCTATTTTCTTGCGGATGGTTTGGTCTTCACTTTGAAAAAACTTTTCGAACAGATGCGGTACCGCGTGCGGTGCAACGCCGTCCCCGTCGTCTTCGATGTGCACGCGCAGCAGCCCCTGCGGGGTGACTTCGGTGCGAATAAACAGCTCGCTCTTCGCGTGCTTGATCGCATTGGAGAACAGGTTGATGATCACCTGCTCGACGCGGTCTTCGTCCGCTTGCAGCCACAGGTTGTTGCCTATGCTGGTCTGCACGCGCAGCCCTTCTTTTTCCAACAACGCATGCTGGTTCTCCAAGATGCGGTGCAACACCTCGGTCAAAGAAATGCGCTTGAGCGCCAATTGCTGGTTCCCGCTCTCGAACTTTTCGAGGTCGAGCACGCCTGAGATGAGGTGGGTAAGCCGCTCGCACTCGCGAATGGTGGCTTGCAGAAACTGGCTGCGAATCTCGTCCGGCATGTTTTGGTCGTCGTGGACCAGTTCTATTTGCGCGCGAATGGCGGTCAGAGGCGAGCGAAGTTCGTGCGTAACGGTGTAGAGAAAGTCGTCCTTGAGCTTGCCCATGACTTGCAGGCGCTCGTTGGCCAATGTGAGCTTCTCGGTCGCCTTGTGCAATTCCTCCGACTTCAATTGCAACTCCCGGTTGAGCTGACGCGTAGCCTGGGTTTCCAATAAAATATCTTTGAAATCGAACCGTGTCATGGTCTCATTCTCTATTTCCCGACTCAACACTATGCGCGCCGCCGCCGGGCCAATATTTTGGGTGAGCAACCGTTCCGCGTAACTCAACACCCCCGGCGTGGCCAAGTCATAGGAATCCATGCCTATGCGTTCAATGGTGTACCGCTTGAACAGGGTTTCGCTCAATACCTCTGTGGGAATGAACCGCTGAAGCACCTTCTCCAATCGGTCGTAGGTAATTTTCCCGCTAGAGACTGGGCTGCGGTCGTAGCGGCTCTTGGAAATGCTCAAGATGTTGTAAAAAATTTCGGCTTGGTTTTCCTCCATCGGGCTCTGTTTGGTCACCATGCTGACGCCCACCGTGATGGCCACGTTGAGGCCGAGGCTAATAGAGATTATATTGGCCATGGGGCTCCACCAGGGAAACACCCGAAACACCAAGTTCCCGGTGATCGCTCCTTGCGTCCATTGTGGCAGACCAAAGGCCACGAGCCAAACAAGGAAGCCCACACTGAGGCCGGCGAGCACGCCTTTGCTATTGATTTTCTTGGAAAAGAGCCCGCCAAAGAACCCGGGTGCCAATTGGGCAATGCCAATAAAACTGATCATCCCAATGCTGACCAACGCCTCCGTGTGCACAAAAAGCTGGTAATAGAGGTACGCTCCGGCAAAGACGAGCACCAAGGCCAAGCGACGCGGATTCGCCGGGTTGGACCCGAAACGTATGGGCAGGCTACGGCCCAGTGTGATGGGAACCAAGATATTGTTGCTCACCATGTTCCCGAGCGCTGAGGTGCTTACGATGATCATGGAGGTACAGGCCGCAATGCCACCGATGAAGATGAAGGCGGGCAGCAAGGTGTAGCCCGAGTGCAGGGCGAGGTTGAGGAAATGGTAGTCGGCCTGTTCGGAGCCAAATTCAAGGTTGCCGGCCAAAGCGATCGGCACGACCCATATATTCATTAAAAGGAGGTAGAGCGGTAAGGTCCACAAGCTCTTCTTGATATCGGCCTCATTCCTATTGCTCACCACGCCCATTTGGAATTGACGCGGCAGGATGAAGTACGCAATGGCACTGACCAGCATCATCCAAAACCAGTCATTGGTGTCCTTGATGGTCAAGAGTTCGCCGAAATCGGCTTCCAGTGCGCGGGTGAAAATGGCGCGCTGCCCACCGTAGTGTTGGACCAAGAGGTAGCCGCCCACCACGGCCACCGTGAGTTTGATCAGACTTTCAAAAACAATAGCCGCCACTAGGCCGTAGCGGCGGTCGGTGTCAAAAGCAAATCGGGTTCCGTAGAGCAAGGTGAAGCCGAGCAGGGTGCCCGTGCTGGCCAAGTCCAAGTCGAGCGCACTGGGCTTGTCGCCGATGAGCATGACGTTCGCACTGGAGCTAATGGCCTTGATTTGCAGGGCGATGTAAGGTGTTATGGACATCACCACCAATACGGTCACCACCAGACCGAGCAACCAGTTTTTGCCGTAGCGTGCGGCGATGAAGTCGGACAGTGAGCCAAGGTGCTGGGCGCTGGCGATGCGCACCATTTTCTTCTGCACAAACCACCACAGCGGCATGATGGCGACCGGTCCAAGGTAGATGGCGAGGAAGTCCAGTCCGTGCGTGGCGGCGCGGCCAATGCTGCCGTAGAAGGTCCACGCGGTGCAATAGACGGCGAGGCCCAAGCCGTAGAACAAATGGCTGTGGCGGTCGATAAAGGCCTGTCCATAGTTGCGCCCCCAATAAGCCACTACAAAAAGGGCCAAGAGGTACACCAAGGTCAATGCTATGATCCCCAACGCGCTCATTCTTCGTTCTTTTCTTCGGTCCTATTCCATACCGCAATTCCAATAGACAACACCCAAATACCGAGCATAAACCACAAGCTTTTAGGCAAAATTCCCCACTGCACTGCTTCGTTGTACAACCCTAAAAAGGGCATGGTCAATGCCAGTACAAGCAGCACGGTGAGAAATATTCCAAGCGATCGAGTCGGTGTCATCTGGGGGCCGTTCGTTTAAATAACTACACCCGGCGCGCCGGGTGAGAAAACCCCCGGCAGCCATGCCGCCGGGGGATCTTTCAAAAAAGGTCTCGCGTTCTTTAGTGGCTTTGGGCTTCGCCAGCGCCAGAAGGAATGCGAATGTTTTCTACAATGTCCTGAACTTCTTGTGGAACAGGTGCCGTAAAGCGGCTCACGGTGAAAGCAACTACGAAGTTGACGATCATACCGATGGTTCCAAATCCTTCGGGAGAGATGCCAAACCACCATTGGGCTTCGGTGGAAGTTGCTGGGTCACCAATCCAATGCAATTTAAAGCGGGCGATGTAGTAGATGGTGATGAGCAAACCAGAGATCATCCCGGAGATGGCACCTTCCTTGTTCATGGTCTTGGTGAAAATACCCAAAAGAATGGCAGGGAAGAAAGAGGCAGCGGCCAAACCAAAGGCCAAGGCCACTACAGAGGCCACAAATCCGGGAGGGTGGATACCGAAGTAACCGGCAACGACCACGGCCAAGATGGCTGCGATGCGCGCCCACATGAGCTCTTGCTTGTCGCTAATGTTCGGAGCAATTTGCATTTTGAGCAAATCATGAGAAATGGAGGTAGAGATTACCAAGAGGAGACCGGCGGCGGTAGAAAGGGCAGCTGCCAAACCACCTGCACCTACCAAGGCCACAACCCAGTTGGGCAAGCCGGCAATCTCAGGGTTGGCCAAGACCATAATGTCGCGGTCTACGGTGAACTCATTGGTTTTTTCGTCAGCAACGTATTGAACCAATCCGTCCCCGTTCTTGTCCTCCCAAGAGAGCAAGCCAGTGCGCTCCCAGTTGTCCACCCAAGCAGGCATTTCTGCACGGGGCTTCTCGCTCACTGTTTCAATCAAGTTCACGCGTGCAAATACAGCAACCGCAGGAGCCGTGGTGTAGAGAATGGCGATGAACAACAAGGCCCAACCCGCAGATTTACGAGCGCCGGACACTTTAGGAGTGGTGAAGAAGCGCACAATCACGTGGGGAAGACCGGCAGTACCAACCATCAATGAGGCCGTAATGAATAAAACATCGATCATGGATTTGCTTCCGGAGGTGTATTCTGCAAAGCCCAACTCGCGGTGCAAGTCGTCCAGTTTTTGCAGGATGGGTGCGCCGTTGTATTCGCCGCCAAAGCCCAATTGTGGGATGGGGTTGCCGGTCATCTGGATTGAGATGTAGATGGCAGGCACCATGAAGGCAAAGATGAGTACACAGTACTGTGCTACCTGGGTGTAGGTAATTCCCTTCATACCACCGAGAACGGCGTAGAAGAATACGATGGCCATACCAATGTACACCCCGGTGTTGATTTCAACTTCCAAGAAGCGAGAGAAGACCACACCCACACCGCGCATTTGGCCGGCCACGTAGGTGAAAGAGACGAAGAATGCTGCGATGACGGCCACGGTACGGGCAGTGTTCGAGTAGTAGCGGTCGCCAATGAAGTCTGGCACGGTG
>OBAL01000174.1_pt1 | contig 9533 bp, 13 predicted proteins | sample 1516331 | NCBI WGS metagenome assembly OBAL01 (sample SAMEA3275603, study PRJEB22092) | marine metagenome | biome: ENVO:00000038, "LAGOON"; feature: ENVO:00002042, "SURFACE WATER"; material: ENVO:00002019, "BRACKISH WATER" | collected 2014-06-21T13:56:00+00 | depth 0 m
TGAGCAATGTATTTCGCGAGGATGAGGTAGCTCCATCCCTCACGCAGGATACCAAGTTTGATCCCGATGGTGTGTATGAGATTAACCTAGTCATTGATGCTGATGACCCAGAGGTTAAAGAATGGTGCGCTGACCTTGAAGCAATGGTCGAAGAGAAAGTTCAACAGGAGCTTGAAGAGAATCCTACACGATTCAAAAAGATGCCTGATGAACGTCCTCTGACCGCACTACCTGTAAAAGATGTGGAAGACCAAGACGGTAATGAAACTGGTGAGTTGTCTTTTAAATTCAAACTCAAAGCAGTTGGTAAAAACCGTAAAGGTGAGACATACGCTCGTCGTCCATTAGTCGTGGATGCGAAAGGCAACCCAATCGTAAAGATGGAAGCCGACGGTAGTGTTCTCAACAGCGACTTCAAAATTGGTAATGGCTCGCTAGTGCGCTGTCACTATGTACCTATGCCCTACTACATGGCTTCAACCCGCACTTGCGGCGTGTCCTTGCAGTTAAAGGCAGTTCAGGTTGTCAAACTCGTTGAGTACGGCAGCAGCGGTTACGATTTTGATGAAGAAGATGGTTATGAGTACAAAGGCGAAGAAAAAGCTAGTCCGAAAGCCACAACGTCCACAGCGGGCGAAGAAGGCGGTGACGAAACTTGGGACTTTTAGATCCCAGTTTGAAGCTCGTGTAGCCAATGCTCTAACTAAAAACAGCGTCGAGTTTCTGTATGAACCACTAAACATGGAATACACAGTTACTCGACGCTACAAACCAGACTTTATTTTGGAGAATGGGATTTTTATTGAGTGCAAGGGTTATCTTGATTCTGCTGATCAACGGAAGATGAGAGCAATTAAAGAGCAGTATCCTGACCTAGATATCAGGATGTTGTTCATGAATCTGAACGGGAAAGTTCAGGGATCTAAGATGACCAACATGGAGTGGTGCGAAAAGTACAACTACGATTACGCACAAGATAAAATCCCTACAAGTTGGATCAATGAGCGGAAGACAAACCACAAATTTCTTAGTGGTACATTGTTCGGCGACACCCCCCTCGATGGAGAATCTTGATGCTGCGGAAATTGACCGTTGGCATAGACGAAAGGGTTGGCTGAAAATTGGATATCACTACGTTATTAAACGAGACGGTACTCTGGAAACAGGACGTGATGTGTGTACAACAGGTGCACATGTAAAGGGTCATAACCATGACTCCCTCGGCATCTGCCTTATTGGTGGTGTTGATGAAGATAACAATCCAGAAAATAATTTTACCGATGACCAATTCAGAACGCTTGAGCGTTTATTGAATGGTCTGTTGTTGGCTTACCCTGATGCAGAGGTAAAGCCCCACAACTATTTCAATATGAACAAAGCATGTCCTAGCTTCGATGTGGAGGAATGGTGGACGACAGTGAATTCATAGCACACACAGCATGTGATGAGTGCGGCTCTAGTGATGCAAAAGCTATCTATACAGATGGTCATGCATTTTGTTTCTCATGTAACAAACATTTCAAAGGAGAAAGTATGAACAATGTTATAACTTTTGATCGCGAAGACCCTGTGCACAATAAGTTTGTGCATGGATCTATTCAGCCTTTGAAGAGTCGTAAAATTACTCAAGATACATGCGCTAAGTGGGGTTATGAAACTGGTGAATACAATGGCAAGCCAGTCCAGATAGCAAACTATAGGGATCAGGCAGGTCAAGTTGTAGCTCAGAAACTACGTTTCCCAAACAAAGAATTTATGTTCATAGGCGACACAAAGAAAGCAGGTCTATATGGGCAGCACTTGTGGCGCGACGGTGGCAAGATGGTCACCATCACTGAGGGAGAGATTGATGCTCTCTCTTTATCCCAAGTTCAAGGATTGAAGTGGGCTGTTGTCTCTGTACCTAATGGAGCTGCAGGAGCATCTAAAGCTGTCAAACAAAACTTAGAGTGGCTACTGAAATTTGATTCAGTGGTATTCATGTTTGATAACGATGATGTTGGTATCAAAGCTGCAAAGGAATGTGCTTCTTTGTTACCACCCAAGAGAGCAAAGATTGCTACCCTTCCAATGAAGGATGCAAACGAAATGCTTGTAGCAGGTAAAGGTGGCGATCTCATTCAATGTATGTGGGATGCTAAAGAGTCCCGTCCAGATGGGATCGTTGCTGCTACTGATCTTTGGGACAACCTCGTATCACGAACAGAGCAGCCATCTTGGGAATTTCCATTCTCAGGCTTAAACGACAAGCTACTTGGTGTTCGTCGTGGCGAGATAACAACATTCACTGCGGGTTCAGGTGTAGGTAAGTCTGCGTTCTGCCGTGAGATTTCTTATCACTTAATGGAGCAAGATTGCACCATTGGCTACATAGCATTGGAGGAAAACAATGATCGGACGATGCTCGGCTTTATGGGAATCCATGCGGATCTTCCTTTACATACTGATCGTAGTATTAACGTTAGTGATTACCGTGAATCATACGATTATATTGCCCCCAAGTTGTATTTGTATGACCACTGGGGATCAACAGCAGTCGATGACCTCTACGACAAAATCAGGTACTTAGTCCGTGGAGTGGATTGTGATGTTATTGTCCTCGATCATCTTAGTATGGTTGTTTCTGGTATTAGCTCTAGTGCTGAAGCAGATGAAAGACGACTAATAGATAACCTGATGACAGGACTACGCTCACTCGTAGAAGAATTACAGTGTGCAATGGTCTTAGTATCACACCTACGTCGCCCTCAAGGTGACCGTGGTTTTGAACGTGGTCAGGAGACAACCTTAAACAGCCTCCGAGGTTCCGCCGCAATCGCGCAATTATCAGATTCCGTGGTTGGCTTAGAGCGTGACCAACAGGGCGAAAACCCAAATCACACAACAGTTCGTGTACTTAAAAATAGGTACACAGGAGAAACAGGTGTTGCAGGACTTATCGAGTATCAAAGAGACACTGGTCGCTTGCGAGAGCTTGCTACGGGAAATCAAAGCCTATCTGCGTACGACTTTACCGACAGCGAAGCTTACGGAGAGTTTTAACGGCATAGATTTGGATGACGGCACCGCTGTTATGTATTCAGAAGAGGCTCTTCGGGTTGCTTACAAAGACATCATGGAGAGCTTCGCCGCTTTAGGTGCAGACCTAGAGGGGTTTCCTACTATTGAGGAATTTAGAATTGCCTACGAAGAAGAACTCAAAGCAAACCCCCCAAGAGAAGGAGAAGACTTCTATCTCGACGATGGGGATGACGAACCTCGTCGTCATTAAATGGGTAGATATAGTGTCATGGAGTGGGTGGCATCAAGAGCTTATAGATAAGAACTTAGATGTCCCTGCACCCTTCACCACAGTCGGCTTTCTCGTCAGACAAGACGAAGAACGTGTGACTATCACAGATTGTTACCCTGACATTGGAAACGTAACCGTATTCCCTGTCGGGTGTATTAAAGAAATTATCGAAATTCAACTCTAGTTACTCCAGAGAGAGGACATCATGAAATTAGTATTTGATATTGAAACCAATGGTTTAGATCCATCATTAGTTCACTGTATTTGTGTATACAATGTAGATACACAAGAAGCCCGTAGCTTTAGACCTAATGAAATCAAAGAGGGTCTAAAAATGCTTAGTGAAGCTGACGAATTGATTGGGCATAACATTATGGGTTATGACCTGCCAGTACTTAAGAAGCTTCATAATTTTGTATATACAGGACGTATATACGACACCCTAGTGGTGACCCGTCTCATATATTCAGATATTAAAGATCGTGACTTCAAGCAATGGAGACTAGGGGCTTTCTCTCCTAAACTAATTGGTAGCCATAGCCTAAAAGCTTGGGGCTATCGCTTAGGTGAGCATAAGGGTGACTTTGGCGAAACTACGGATTGGTCAGAGTTCTCTGAGGAAATGCTTAAGTATTGTGAACAGGACGTTCTGGTAAACGCTAAGTTAGTCGATAGACTAGCTGCCGTTGAATACTCAGCAGAAGCTATTGAGTTAGAACATGAGATACACCGTATCTGCTTAGAGCAGGAATGGTTTGGTTTTCCCTTCGACACAGACAAAGCAGTTAAGCTTTACGCTACGCTTTCACAGCGGGCATCTGACATTCGTGAACAATTGAGTGAGCGATTCAAGGGTTGGTGGGAAAACAAAGGTGAGTTTGTACCAAAACGAACAGCAGGTGAGTACTTTGGTGGATGCCCTCTAACCAAAGTTAAGTGGACTGAATTCAATCCTAATAGTCGTGAGCATATTGCTAAGAAGCTTATGGAATTAGGATGGGAACCATCAGAGTTCACTGAGACACAACAACCAAAGATCGACGAAACTATCCTCAAAGGTATGTCTATACCTGAGGCAGCTCTTCTTCGTGAATACTTAATGATCAACAAACGTATTGGTCAGTTAGCAGAGGGTAAACAGGCGTGGCTTAAACTTGAGAAAGATGGCTATATCCATGGGCGTGTTAATACCATGGGTACAGTTACGTCACGCTGCACACATTCAAACCCCAATACAGCCCAGATACCATCTGTACGCGCACCTTATGGCAAGGAATGCCGAGAGCTATTCTATGCCCCTAAAGGTTACACGCTTCTAGGTATGGATATGTCTGGTCTTGAGCTGAGATGCTTGGCGCATTTCACAGCTATTTGGGATAACGGTTCTTACGCAAAGGAGATACTTTCAGGTGATATTCATACCGCAAACCAGAAGGCGGCAGGTCTGGCAACTCGTGACCAAGCAAAGACATTTATCTACGGATTCTTGTACGGAAGCGGAGATGCCAAGGTTGGAGAAATCATCGGGAAAGGAGTCAAAGAGGGTGCTGCGATCAAAGCCAAGTTCCTTAAAAGGCTCCCCGCGATCAAGAACCTACGGGACGCTGTTGCGAAAAAAGTAAAGGAGAACGGATACCTTCTAGGTATTGATGGGCGAAAGTTCCCTGTCCGCTCCGAACACGCTGCTGTTAATGTTTTACTACAAGGCACTGGAGCTATCCTCTGTAAACGATGGGTAGTCGAGTGGCATAAGCTATTAACAGAAGCGGGTTATAAGCACGGCGATGAATTCATACAGGCTGCATTTGTACATGACGAAGTGCAGATGCTTGTTAAGGATGAGTATGTCGAAGACTTCGCAGAAATCGGGATCAAAGCGATCAAACGTACTGGACAACATTACAAGTTCAGAATCGAATTGGACGGTGAATTTAACACAGGACGAAACTGGGCAGAAACACACTAAAGAGTGTATTAAATGTGGTGCCCCACTACACAAGGAAGTGAATTGGTGGAAAGCATTTATTAAGAAAAATTACTACTGTTGTACAGACTGTTACACAGTAGATAGAGAAAGCCGACGCTTAGCTCAAAAAGCTAGAGAGTTGGGAGTTAAAGTACTCGACGCTTACAACAGCTCAAAGAAAGGTTATGTTTATTTAATCCGAAACCCTGCATGGGGTAACTGGTTAAAAGTTGGTATGGCGATGTCTGCCGAAGATCGCTTAAACAACTACCAAACAGCATCACCCTTTAGAGACTATGAGTTAGTACATAAAGTACTATGTAAAGACCGCCGTAAGGCAGAAGCATTCCTACACGAACAAATGGAAAATTTCCCTCATCGTGGTGAGTGGTTTGAAATGTCCATTAATGAGGCTCTTGCTATCTTTGCATTGTTACAGCAACGTAAATTATCCGTATAGGTGACAAATGAAAAAACTACTCGTTGATGGTGACATCGTTGCGTATCGCGCAACAGCCTCCGCAGAATTTGAGGCTAACTTAGGTGGTGACTATTGGTTACTAGCTACAAACTTAGGTGAGGCTAAAGCGATCGCTCGTGAGTTTGTAGATGATTTAATCAAAGCATCAGAATGTGAATATGTTGTCTTTGCTTTTAGTGGTGACAAGAATTATCGAAAGGATGTTGATCCTACCTATAAGTCCCATCGCAAAGAGACGCGCAAGCCTATGGGCTACCGTCCCTTTGTAGAGTGGTTAATGAATGCCTATGAACATAAAGTCTTCCCTAATATTGAGGGTGATGATGTTCTTGGGTTATTTGCAGATGATGATTTTATTCTTGTATCAGAGGATAAAGATCTAAAGACAGTGCCATCGCTGCACTGGGATTTAAAATTAAAGCAGTATGTAGAATATGATTTAGCTACTGCTAACCGTTACTGGATCACCCAGACATTAACAGGTGATGCCACCGACGGTTATAAAGGTGCCCATCGTATTGGTGCCAAGACAGCGGAGAAACTTCTCCAAAATTTCAACATGACCGATGACATGCCAGAGGTATGGGACATGGTTGTGGCTACTTATGAAAAAGCAGGGCAGACAGAAGATGATGCTATCCGTAATGCACGGATGGCTCGCATCCTTCGTCCAAAAGAGTATGACTTCAAAACCAACGAGGTGAAATTGTGGAATCCGAAGATGTTGTAAACAACCCATCCCATTATAATCAAGGGTCTATTGAGACTATTGATTGTATTATCAGTGCGTTAGGTGAGTTTGATACAATACCTTACTGCCAAGGAAATGCACTGAAATACCTACATCGGATGTGGCACAAGGGAAACCCTAAACAGGATGTTGAGAAAGCTATCTGGTACTGCCGTAAAATGCTTGAACTCTTAGAAAAAACCGAAGGACAAAACTGGTGAACTTAAACGCATTAGAAGAACATATTATTGATTGGGGTCACGATAAAGGGATCCTTCCTAACCCAGATGCCATGGCGCAATTTACTAAGACCGTCGAAGAGTGTGATGAGCTGTTTGAAGCAATCAAAGCTAAAGACGTAGACGAAGTGAAAGATGCAATCGGCGATATTTTCGTAACACTGGTTATGCAATGCGAAGCATGGGGCTTAAACATGCAAGAGTGTGTAGGCAGTGCGTACGAAGTTATTTCCAAACGTACTGGTACTATGGTTAATGGGGTCTTTGTGAAAGATGCGAATTAAAGTTGATTATTCAAGAAACAAAAATTTCTCAGCCCAAGCCTTAGCTCTCTTGAAGGATTACTATTGCCGAGATGGCGAAGATCCTCAGGATGCTTTAGCTCGTGCTGCAGAAGCTTACTGTGATGGAGATTATGAATTTGCTCAACGAATTTATGATTATGCTAGCAGTCAGTGGTTCATGTATGCTTCTCCTGTTCTCTCTAATGCTCCCGCCGATGGAGAGAATCCAACAGGATTACCTATTTCATGTTTTCTTACTTATGTTGGGGACAACCTCCCTTCTCTCATTGCACATGACTCTGAGGTTGCTTGGCTCTCAGTAAAGGGTGGTGGTGTAGGTGGACACTGGTCTGACGTTCGTGGTGTTACAGATAAATCTGTTGGCACCATACCTATGTTAAAAGTCGTTGATTCATTGATGACTTCTTACAGGCAGGGCAGGACTCGTAAAGGTTCTTACGCTGCATACCTAGACATATCACATCCTGATATCATCGAGTTTATGAATGTAAAAGTTCCTACAGGTGGTGATGCTAACAGGAAGTGTTTTAACTTATTTAATGCAGTAAATGTTACTGACGAATTTATGGAGGCGGTTAAAAATAATGATCAATGGCATCTTAAAGACCCTCACACACACATGGTCACAGATACGTTACAAGCTCGTGACCTGTGGCAACGTTTGTTGGAAGCTCGTTTCCGTACGGGTTCTCCATATATTAACTTCATTGACACGGCGAATAGAGCACTGCCTCAAGAGCTAAAGGAATTAGGCTTAAAGGTACATGGTTCTAACCTATGTAATGAAATCCATCTTCCAACTAGTGAAGATCGTACTGCGGTATGTTGTTTGTCCTCAGTTAATCTTGAGCTGTTTGATGATTGGAAAGACTCAGACATGATTCAAGACCTTATTAGGTTCTTAGATAATGTCTTACAATTCTTTATTGATCATGCTCCTGACGAGCTTGAAAAAGCTAGGTTTAGTGCTTCTCGTGAGCGTTCTCTTGGGCTTGGTGCTATGGGGTTCCACGGTTATTTACAGTCTCATAACATTCCATGGGAATCGGCTATTGCCACTTCCGTAAACCACCGCATGTTTAAATATATAAATGATGAAGCAACTCAAGCAACTATTAACCTCGGCTCACTTAAAGGCGAAGCTCCTGATATGGTCGGCAGTGGAAAACGTAACGCTCACCTTATTGCTATTGCTCCTAATGCTAACAGCAGTATTATTTGTGGGTGCTCTCCTAGTATCGAACCTACTAAGTCTAATGCTTTTACCCATCGTACGCGGGCGGGAGCACATCTGGTTAAAAATAGATTCCTTAAAGAAGTCCTAAAGGAAAAAGGAATAGACACAGAAAGTGTTTGGAAGTCGATCATTAATAATGAAGGATCTGTCCAACATCTTGAAGAGCTTTCCGAGCATGAGAAAGATGTATTCAAGACAGCATTTGAAATAGATCAAATGTGGGTAATTGACCACGCAGCATCACGTCAAGGTTATGTATGCCAAGGTCAATCAGTAAACTTATTTTTCCCCTCAGGCTCAACCAAGTCATATGTGAACACCGTTCATCTATCAGCTTGGGCAAAAGGTCTAAAGGGATTGTATTATCTCCGTACCAACGCAGGTGTAACAGCCGATAAAGTTGGTCTTAAACTAGAGCGCAGTGCATTAGCCGATGCTGATGAATGCCTCGCATGCCATGGATAAAAAATGACTACTAAAAAAACAGCTCCAAAAAAACCTACTACAGGATGTGGTGGTTGCGGCTCTTCTAGTTTTAACGAAGAGCGTTTTGCAAAGGCGATGGTTATGGCTTCCCTCCTAGCTAAAGGTGGTAACATGAACCAGATCGAAGAAACCGCTAATTTTGTTATAGGAAAAGTATATGGCTCTACTGAAGGCTAACACCGCTTACAAACCTTTCACATACCCATGGGCTGTTGAGTTTGCAGTAACTCATGAGAAGATTCATTGGGGTGAATGGGAAGCGAAGCTTCAGGATGACGTAGCTCAATGGAAAGGCGGTAAGATTAGTACTGAGGAGAAAAACCACATCACTCAAATCTTACGCCTTTTCACTCAGACAGATGTTGCAGTAGGCACAAATTATCTGGAGTACTACATTCCAAAGTTTAAGAATAATGAGATCCGAGCAATGCTCAGCTCATTCGTAAACCGCGAGTTTGTACACCAACGTGCCTACGCACTTCTGAATGACACCTTAGGTCTTCCAGAAGACGAATTCTCAGCTTTTACAGAAGTGAAGGCTATGAAAGATAAACTAGATTTCATGGGTGATATCGATGTGCATTCGCACATGGGTGTCGCTAAATCAATCGCTAGATCAGTGATGAACGAAGGCATGTCATTATTCAGTGCTTTCGCTATGTTGTTGAATTATCAAAGATTTGGCAAACTAAAGGGGACTTGTGAAATTGTCGAATGGTCAGTACGAGACGAAACAATGCACTAGCGTCCCTTGAACATCGTGCGACATGCAGGTATCGAGCAAAGGCGCTCTTAAC
>OBAL01000176.1_pt1 | contig 9495 bp, 4 predicted proteins | sample 1516331 | NCBI WGS metagenome assembly OBAL01 (sample SAMEA3275603, study PRJEB22092) | marine metagenome | biome: ENVO:00000038, "LAGOON"; feature: ENVO:00002042, "SURFACE WATER"; material: ENVO:00002019, "BRACKISH WATER" | collected 2014-06-21T13:56:00+00 | depth 0 m
TTTCTCCGGATGGGCGCGTTCTGTCCGTCACGCCATTGTCGGAATACGGGTTCGCCGCCGAAGGTGTGGCGCTGCAACCGGAAACAGGAACGCTCTATGTCGGGTTTGACAGCGGCCAGGCACTTGCGACCTTTGATTGGATCCCGACCGAAATCACCATCGACACACCATTGGAACGCGGGCCCGATTGCGCCTATTCGTAATCGGACCCGATGCCTTTTACGCCGATGCGGGCACGGTCGTCATTGGGGGCGTTTTCCCAAAGCGGATGTTGGCAGCCAATATGGCAACGGTCACCACCGCACCGGCGAGGTTGATGGCCAAAGCCTCCGGCCACAAGGTCGCAAGCCCCGATACAAGGCAAAGCCCACGCATGACCCAGCCAAACGGCTTTTCCATACATCCTTGCAGCGCCCCAGCCAGCGCATAGACCCCAACCGCCCCAAAACAGAAGACCTGGATCATCGCGGGCCAATCCCCCGACAGGAATGGCGTGTAGGCAAAAAGCACCGGGATGATGTACAGACCTTTGGCCAATTTCCAACTTGCCACACCGGTGGCCATCGCCGGGGCTTTGGCAATTGCAGCAGCGGTAAACGCGGCCAAAGCCACAGGCGGCGTCACATTGCTGTCCTGCGATAGCCAGAAGATGATCATGTGAGCTGACAAGAGCGCACTGGTGGCCACTGCAGGAGGCACCACAAGGTCACGCACCGGTGCCGCGATCTCAAGCGGCAGCGACCGGATCAATCCTACAGCCTCGGCGTGAGTCACTTCGCGACTGAGCAGTTCGATCTGATCAGGCACGCCGAACATCAGCACCGCTTTCGCGGCCTCTGGCATCGTTCCGGCGGCAAGCTGTGCGATCACGAACTGGTCGCTGATCATACCCGAAAGCGCCGGGGCCGAGAGTGTTGCAAGGACGATATAAGCCGCAGTTACGGGCAGACCCATGCCAAGGACCAAACTGGCGAGCGCAATCAGGATCAAGGCAATCAGGATGTTTCCGCCCGCCCAACTGGTGATCATCAGGCTGAACGTGTTGCCAATCCCTGCGGTCGCGATCACGTTCACCACAAGGCCAACCGAACAAAGCAGAACCGCCGTCAGGACCATACCTTTTGATCCCATCACGAAGGCTTCAAACACCGCCTTTGGGCCCATACGGTTCTTGGTCAGCCAGCTGGACCCAATCACGGCTAGGATGCCAAAGACCGCCGCGTACGTAGGGGTGAACCCGGCCACCAACAATCCGATGAGTGTACAGATCGGGATGATGAAACTCGCACCACCTTCCTTGAAGGCCGAGCCCAGCGTCTGGCCTTCATCCGGCAGCGGCTGGAGGTTGTTGCGACGCGCTTCGATGCGCACAAAGAACGCAACGGACAGAAAGTAAAGCAACGCAGGCAAAGCTGCGACAGCGACGATGGTTTCGTAAGGAATCTGCGTAAAACTCGCCATCACGAACGCCCCTGCGCCCATGATCGGCGGCATCAGCTGCCCCCCGGTTGAGGCGGCTGCCTCAACACCACCTGCGAATTTCGGCTGAAACCCTGCGCGCTTCATCAGTGGAATTGTGATCACGCCTGTTGACGCCGTGTTGGCTACGGCAGACCCCGAAATCGTTCCAGTCAGGCCAGACGCAATGACGGCCACGATGCCCGGTCCGCCCACCAATTTGCCCGCAACAGCGCGGGCCATGTTGATCACGAACTCGCCAGCCCCCGAACGCAGCAGGAAGGCGCCGAAGATGATGAACAGGAAAACATAGGTCGACGAAATCCGCGCGATGGTTCCGAACATGGCGTCATCGCCATAGATTGATCGAAACGCGACGGTTTCTGCGCTCAGCCCGGGGAAGGAAAACACCCCTCCTACGAACTTTCCCCAGTAGGCCACGTAACCCAGGGACAGGATGATCAGCATCGGGATGATGATACCGGCAACGCGCCGTGTCAGTTCGATTGCGCCGATGATGGCGATGGTGGCGGCGATCCAATCCGCGGTCGAGAACTTTACACCCCGGTCATAAATCGCATTTTCGGCCTGTGCGAGCCAGACAGCGGATACCGCAACAGCGATCCCTAGCGCAAAATCAAGTGCCAATGGCGCCGCTTTGCCAGACGATCCCCGCCACATCGGGTAGAGCAGCGCCGCCAACAAGGCAAAACCTGCAAAGTGAAACGCATTGCGTTGGAGTTCGGACAGGACAGGATCAAACGCGACATAGATGTGACCTACAGCGATCACGAAACAGATGATTGAAAGCGCCTTGTCCGCAAGCCCATTGAAGGAACGAAGGCGTCCTCCGTCCTCGTCTTCTTCAGTATTTGACATGGTCCCACCCAAATATCAGAGCACCAGCCCGCGTCTTGCGCGGGCTGGTCGCATTCGTGTGGATCACTTGGCGATCAGGCGATCCGGAATGTCCAAACCGACTTCCTGGTAGTAGCGCAGTGCGCCAGGGTGAAGCGGAAGCGGCAGGCCAGCAATGGCACTCTCGATGCTCATCACTTTGGTTGCTGGGTGGATGGCCTGCAGGAAGGGAAGGTTTTCATAGATCGCTTTTGTGATCTGGTAGACGTGCTCTTCCGGGATGTCTGCGTTGGTGGCAAGGAAGTTCGGCTGTGCCACGGTCTGCACATCCGTGTCCTGACCCGGATAAGACCCGGCTGGAATGGTGTACGGGGTCCAGAGACCGCGATCCGAATCTGCCATCGCCATTTCTTCATCTGTCAGGCTCAACAAGGTCACACTATCGCCCGCCGAAGCCATCAACTGGCTGATCGCGCCAACCGGCACACCGCCCGGAGCACCGATGCCTTTGACCTGACCGTTCTGCAACGCTTCGGCAGACGGGCCATAGCCTCCGAAGACGAGTTCGTAGTCGGTGTCGATGTCGATTCCAAAGCCCGAGAGGATGGTCCGGTTCGACCCGATCGTGCCCGAGTTCTGAGCTCCCAATGCCATCGCTTCACCCTTAAGCGCGACCATGTCGGACAGCGTACCAGTGGGTGCAACATCGGACGAAACGACGAAATGTTCGACGTTCTGCCAAAGCATGGACACGGACCGCAGGTTTTCTTGCGGACCGACCTCTGCAATCGGACCAGTACCCGTGGCGGCATAGAAGCCGAAGAGACCCTGAAGAATGCCGAACTGGGCTTCATTTTCACGCAGCAGGCGGATGTTCTCACCCGACCCGGCCGAGCTGATGGCAGACATGCCGATCTTCTGGCTTGGCTCCAACTTGACCTTCACCAATGTCGACAACGCAACCCCAACCGGATAGTAGGTGCCGCCTGTGGATGCGGTTGTCAGAACGTAGCTGCCGCCCTCGTCCTGTGCATGCGCCGCGATGCCAGACAAAGCAATTGTCGCCGCGAGTGCGGCTGTTTTGATGTGTTTCATGTAGTCCTCCCCATGTACGCCCTTATTGGGCGTTGGTGACAACCATAGCGCCAGAATCGCGTTCTGGTAGGAATCAATCCGCAGGTTAGCGAAAACACCCCTTGCGGAAATCCGCAGGGCTCAATCGAGGAGCTTGGATTTCTCGAGGCCAAGCTTCACGATTTTCTCGTTTAGTGTCCGCCGCCCAATGCCCAGCGCCTCTGCCACGGCATCCATCCGCCCCCCATGGTTCGAGATCGCCTGCGAGATCAGCGTTTTCTCGAACCGGGCCACGGCTTCTCGAAGGGTCGCAGGCACATCATCGACCAGTTCGTCGGTCCGAAGCGCCTCGGCAACCGACCCACCACCACGCCGCGCGGCAAGAACGCGTCGCTCGGCCACATGACGCAATTCCCGCACATTGCCCGGCCAGGAATGAGCGAGCAGTGCTGCCGCATCCTCTGCCGTCATTTCGATGGGGCTGATCTCGTAGGTTTCACAAAACTGATCGACGAAATGCTCGTACAGCATCACGATGTCTTCACCCCGGTCAATAAGGCGCGGAAGACGCAGTTCAAAGGTATTGAGCCGGTAAAGAAAATCCGCCCGGAACGCACCGGCTTCGACCATAGGTGACAGGTCTTCGTTGGTCGCTGCAACGATCCGAACATCGGTCTGAACCTCCTGATCGGTTCCGACAGGCTGGATAACTCCGGTTTCGAGCGCCCGCAGCAACTTGATCTGAACCGCATTGGGGCACGCCGCGACTTCGTCGAGGAACAGCGTTCCTCCATCCGCCTTACGGAAGCTGCCCAGCAGGGTGTCTGCGGTCCCGAACATTTGCTCTTCGACACGATCCGGCGCAAGCGACGCACAGTTCAGTGCAACGAATTCCTTATCCCGACGCGGCCCCAATCGGTGCAGCGCTCTTGCGACCAGCTCCTTGCCCGTCCCCGTCTCACCAGTGATCAGGACGGGTGCATCTGACACGGCAAGATCCACAGCCTCTGCCTTGAGTTGGGCCACCCGCAAATCGCTGCCCAGCAACACACGATCCAACCCGGACAAAGAAACCAACTGTTCCCGCATCCGCTTTGTCATGTCCGACAGCCGATGCTGTTCGGCTGCGTGTTTGAGGACCGTCAAAAGGCGGCGCGGCTCGAACGGTTTTTCAAGAAAAGAATACGCTCCGGTCTGGATCGCATCCACCGCCATCGGAATGTCGCCATGCGCCGAAATCAGAACCAAGGGCGGCGACGGTCGCCTTGCCATTTCGGCAAGCAGTTCAAGACCGGACATGCCCGGCATCCGGACATCCGAAAGAACGACATCCGGCACCGTTGCCTCCAAGCGCGACAGCGCCAGTTGACCGTTGCCTGCCGTATCCACATCCCAACCGGATCGTTCCAGCAGAACCGCCAGTGATTGGCGCATCTCGGCGTCATCATCGACAATAAGAACGCGGAATTGGTCAGGCATCGGCGCTTCCGATCTTGGGCAGTCTGATCTCGAACACGGCGCCACGAAGCGAAGCGTTCTGCGCAGATAGTGTGCCCTGCATTTCGTTGATGATCTGGCCCGAAATGGCAAGCCCAAGCCCCATCCCCTTGCCCGATGGTTTGGTGCTGAAGAAGGGCTTGCTCAGATCGTCGATGCTCAAATCGCCCAGTCCTGTTCCATTATCTGCAACCGACAGCATAACGCTGTCCGCCTCTTCGGACATGGCAAGCCGCACTTCGGCCGCGTCCATACCTTGCGTCGCATCAATCGCGTTGCGCAGCAGATTGACGATCACCTGTTCGAACCGTTCGGGCCGGCCCCGGACCGCGACAGCACCTTCAGGCAACTCCAGAATGATATCCGTGCCTGCATCCCGCGCCGTGTGTTGAACCAACTGCACCGCAGCATGCACCGTATCCTGTACCGTGAAAATGGTGGTGGCCGACACCGATGTCCGCCCGAACAACCGCAACTGGTCGACGATCCTCTGCATCCGGTCCAAAAGCCCGGACAGACGGGGCCACAATTCATTCGGCCCCGCATTCGCCGCGATTTCTTCGGCGACAAGATAATTGCGCATCGCCGAAATCGGTTGCCCCAACTCGTGTGTAATCGACGCCGACAATTGGCCCAACGCAGCAAGCTGCTCTTTCTGCGCCAGTTCGGTTCGCGCGGATTCCAGCTTTTTCTCTGCGATGCGCCGCTCTTCGATTTCTCGGGTCAGACGCTGTCGATCCGCGTTGGAAATCGCCAGCGCGTTTCGCAATTGTGCAGCGCGATAGACCGACGCAGCAACGGTCAGCAGCAACAGCGTCATCAATCCACCAGCGACATAGAGCAACGCCTGCCGCCGCGAATTGCGCACTTCCGACAACAGATGCAGCGACCAGTTTTCTTCTTCCAGATTGGCCTTGGTCCAGACATAAGCCGTCCCGTACAGACGCGCGCGACGTTCACTCTCTGGCACCCAATCAAGCGGAAAAAGCGTCTCGTTTCCGAATTGCTGCTGTTCTTCAAGAGTCCGCCGATTTCCGTCCGATAAAGGTGACATGTATCCGTAGATCAGGTCCGGATCGGAACTGGCCAGAACGACCCCCTGTTCATCCGCAACCAGCACCAACTCCCCATTTCCAGAAAGCGCGCGGCTTAAATCATTAAAGCCGATCTTGACTGTGACAACACCTTGAATGGTTCCTTCGGCATCGCGGACAGGTTCCGCAATGAAGTACCCCGGTCGCCCGGTGGTGACCCCCACCGCATAGAACCGGCCCGCCCCACCCGCGACGGCATCGCGGAAATAGGGACGGAAGGTGTAATAGTTCCCGACAAGGCTGTCGGGGTCCCGATAGTTCGAAGACGCCACCGTCTTGCCGTTCAGATCAAGAACATAGACAAATTCCGCCCCCGCTCGTTCAGCAATATCGGCAAGGATCGGGTTCATCTCATCGGTATTGCCAGAGACCAGCGCCCCCAGCGTGCTTTCGTCGATCGACAGGACGTAAGGCAAATGCTCGAGCCGGGTCAGCGCATCATCGATGGATGATGCAAAGAACTGCGCACGCTCGGGTGTCTGCGCGGCTTCGGTGCGCAGGAAGTAAGCCGCCAAAGCAAAATAACTGATGATCGCAACTGCGCAGAGGCCGAACACACCCACAAACATATATAACGCCCGCTCCGGTGACGGGTCTGCTGTATATGTCGGTGGTTTGCTCAGCGTGTCGGTCATCCTTCGACCTATAGCCAAGGATGACCGACAAAGTCAGCGATAAATGGCCCGTCTATTCCGCGGCGATAGGTTCAGGCCCGGCATCCGCCTCGGAGGGACGTGCCGACAGCACAAGACGCAGAAGCGGCGGAACGGTCAGCAGTGTCAGGAACGCGGACATTGCGAGACCACCAACGACCACGGCCCCCAATCCGCGATAAAGCTCCGACCCAGCCCCGGGAAACAGAACCAGCGGCAGCATCCCGCATACGGATGTCAGCGTTGACATGAAGATCGGCCTGATCCGGTTGCGCGTTGCCTCTTCGATGGCATCCACCGGCGACATACCTTCCTCACGCAGATGATACAGCGACTGGTGCACGATCAGGATCGCGTTGTTCACCACGATCCCGACAAGGATCACAAAGCCAAGAAGCGTCAGCATGTCCAACGGCTGGGTGCCCACGATGTTCAGAACCGCAAGCCCGCCAACGCCACCAGCAGCGGCAACCGGAACCGAAATCATCACCACCAGTGGCAAGACAAAGGATTCGAACAAAACCGCCATGACGAGGAAAACGATCACCATTGCAACCGCGAGGTTGATCTGGATGGCGTTCCATGTTTGCGAAAGCTGATCTGCTGTCCCCGAAACCGACATCCGTACTCCCGGTGGCAGTCCCTGCTCCTCGAGAACCGCGATCACTTCTGTCTCGAGCAACTCCACCGCCGCTTCCAAAGGCAGCGCATCGGACGGGCGCACCTCAAGCGTGATTGTACGCAAGCGTTCAAGGTGTCGGATTTCGGTTGGCCCTGCCGTCACACGCACCTCTGCCAACTCGGACACCGGCACGATGCGACCTGTCGGAGTCACTACGGGAAAATTGCCGACATCCTGCGTGCGCAATCCGCTAAGGATCGTTGTGTCCCCTTTGAGGGTCAGATCAAGTCGCCGATTGCCCACATTGATTTCGGCCACCCGCAGCCCGTCGTTGAACGCATCCACAGTAGCAGCGAGGTCTTGCGTGGTCAGACCTGCATCTGCCAGACGCACACGGTCCGGGATCAAGCGCACCTCCGGTGCGCCCAATTCAAGGCCGGGAATTGGTCGGAATTGGTGCCCTTCGGACCGTGGCAAAAGCTGCCCAATGGTGCCCGCCGCCTGACCGGCAACCCGCAGGATATCTTCAAGCTCGTCACCCGAGATGTTCAATTCGATGGTCCGGCCGCCCCCCACACCGCGCCCGAACAGCGACGGCTGGGTCATGAACCCGAAAGTTCCTGGCTCCGCGAAAATCGGTTGTGACAGGATCGGAATGACCTCGGCCACGCGGCTGCCATCGACCGCTGCCGCGCCGACAAAACTGTTGCCGGGGGTGGCAACAAAGAAGAACGATTCCAGCGCCGGTTGCCCGGCTTCCGTTTCAGTCGCAGGGGCCGCATCCCACATCGGTTGTGCAACCGCTTCGATGCGCTGGGCGATCGTTTCCGTGGTTTCAAGATTGTAGCCGGGCGGTGGGATGATCAAACCGAACACCAAATTACGGTTTCCCTCGGGGAGGTATTCCAGCTTGGGCAAAAACGTCCATGCAGCGACGGCGGCACCCGTTCCGATGGCGGCCACCATGACAAGCCCGGCCGTACGGAAGCGCACCGTGAACCGTACGTATTTCATGATGAGCCAAGTGAACCCTCGTCCGAAATGATCGATGCCGGGAAGCCCCAGCTTCTTGGTCTCACCAGCTTTGAGCAGCCGGCTCGACAAGGCTGGAATGACCGTGACCGCCACCACCAGCGACAGCAGAACAGACACAGAGATGGCCACCGCGATATCGCGGAACAACTGCCCGGCCTCGAGCTGCATCACGAGGATCGGGATGAACACCATGACCGTTGTCAGGGCCGACACAAGGATTGCGCCCCAGACCTGCTTGGCCCCAATATAAGCAGCCTCGCGCCGGGATTTTCCTTCTTCCCGCAATCGGAAGATGTTTTCCAGAACGACGATCGCCGCATCGACGATCATGCCGACCGCAAACGCGATCCCCGCCAGAGAGATCACGTTGAGCGTGCGCCCTGTAACCGCCATCGCCACGAACGTCGCCACGATGGATACCGGGATCGCCATGCTGATAACCAGTGTGGCCCTCGGGCTGCGCAGGAAGATCAGCAACACTGCCGCGGCAAGCAAACCGCCGATCCAGATGTTCTGCGTGACCAGATCAATCGCGCCTTCGATGTAGATCGTTTCGTCATAGACCTGCTCAAGCGTCAAGCCGTTGGTCGCAACCGGTCCCGCCTCAAGCTCGGCGATAACTGCTTTGACCTCTTCCATGGTCGAAATCACATTTGCGCCCTGTTCGCGCACGATGTTGACCGCCAGTGCCGGCTCACCCCGAAACCGAAGACGTGCGGTGTTTTCCTTATAGGCAAAGCTCACATCCGCCACGTCGCCCACGCGCACGCGGCCCAGCGCGCCATTGGTGTCAAGGCTTTGACTGCGAAGAACAACGCTGTTGATCGCCTCTATGGTATTCAGATTGCCATCGGCGCGCACAGTATAGCGGCGCTTGCCTTCTTCTACGTCACCGGCAGAAATACTGATGTTCTCGGCGCGCAGGCGCTGAACAACCGCAGGGATCGTAAGACCCAACCGGTCGAGTTCCTCAGGTCGGATCACGATCTGCAGTTCCCGTGAGACACCGCCGAATACGTTGACGGTGGACACACCGTTCACACGCTCAAGCCGTTCCTTCACAACATCTTCGACAAAATCGCCATCGCTGGGAAGCGGGCGGGTGTTGCCCTCCTGTGCCTTGACCATGATCCATGCAATCGGGCTGTCATCGGACCCGGAGGTTTTCAGCGCCGGCTCTCCAGCCTCGCTCGGATAGCCGCCG
>OBAL01000178.1_pt1 | contig 9478 bp, 8 predicted proteins | sample 1516331 | NCBI WGS metagenome assembly OBAL01 (sample SAMEA3275603, study PRJEB22092) | marine metagenome | biome: ENVO:00000038, "LAGOON"; feature: ENVO:00002042, "SURFACE WATER"; material: ENVO:00002019, "BRACKISH WATER" | collected 2014-06-21T13:56:00+00 | depth 0 m
TCGAGCGGGCTTTGGCAATGTGCAGATTCGAAAGGTAGGCTACACCGAACAGTCGGGTCAGTTGCACGACTTGAGTGAGGAGGGCATGTATTGGGTGCAAGCGCAGGCCTAGTCAGCCCCAGCTACGGGTCTTATTCTTTTTTCTTTGCGTTCTGCTCGCCCCAGTTGTACAACATGCTTGAGGTCAGCGAGATGAGTATGCTAAACAGCACAGCTGTCCACGTGCTTCTCACATACAATCCGTCCAACCACGCGTCCGCGATGCCAATGATCAAGGCGTTGATGACCAGCAGAAACAAGCCCAAAGTGAAGATGGTCACGGGGATGGTGAGTATCACCAGCAGGGGTTTGAGCGTGCTGTTCAGCGGGGCCAACACAATGGCAACAGCAATGGCCGAAGTGAAATTGGACAGTTCTACCCCGGGCAGCAAAAGGGCACTCACATAGACGGACAGCGAACTTACGATCAATTTGGTCAAGAGGTTGTTCATTGGTTTCACAGCAGTATATTGATGGAACAGATATCTAGTGAGAAAAATACAATTTATGAGCACACTTTTACGGTCTCATTCCCTTCCCATCACCGCCCTTTCCTTTGCCCTGTTCTTGGGGAGTTGTCAGTCGCCAGCCTCGGAGAGCGCGCCCGCGGCCGCAGCCGACTCATGGGCCCAAGCGGACACCTCGTTGCGCCCGGAACTCTTTGTGGATCCGCACAGTTATGCTACCCCCGAAACCAAGGTGAGCCACCTGCAATGGGATGCCGAGGTCGATTTTGACCGCGAAATTATTCGGGCAATCGCCCAGTGGTCGGTCCCCGCTGGAGGCGATACGCTGGTCTTGGACACCAAAGCCTTGAACATCCAAGAAGTGCTGGTCGATGGCGAGCGGGTCGCTTGGAGTTTGGGCGAAGAAGACGACCTGTTGGGCGCGCCGCTGTACGTGCCCCTGTTGCCCGGCCACGAACACCTGGTCACGGTTCAATATGAAACCACCGAGGGCGCCCAAGCATTGCAATGGTTCCCCGCCGAGCTCACGCAGGGCAAGCGGTTCCCATTTTTGTTCACCCAAAGCCAGGCCATACTCGCCCGCACTTGGATTCCGTGCCAAGACAGCCCGGGTGTTCGCTTCTCCTACACGGCGCGCGTGCAGGTGCCCAAAGAATGCCTCGCGCTGATGAGTGCAAGGAATCCGACTCGTAAATCGGACAATGGCGTTTATACCTTCGAAATGCCCGAAAAAATTCCATCTTACCTCATGGCGCTCGGTGTCGGTGACTTGGCATTTGTTTCGCTCGGCGAACGTTCCGGCGTGTATGCCGAACCCGAAATGGTCAACAATGCAGGCTTTGAATTCTCCTTGACAGAACGCATGATTGAGCAGGCCGAAAACTTGTACGGTCCCTACCGCTGGGGCCGCTACGACCTGTTGGTCTTGCCGCCTTCGTTCCCCTTTGGCGGCATGGAAAACCCGCGATTGACCTTTGTGACACCTACCGTGATCGTTGGCGATCAAAGTCTCACCAGTCTCATCGCGCACGAATTGGCGCACATCTGGTCCGGCAATTTGGTCACGAACCACACCTGGAACGACTTCTGGCTCAACGAGGGCTTCACGGTCTACTTCGAGATGCGCATTATGGAGGCCGTTTACGGCAAAGATTTCTCGGACATGCTCAAGGCACTTTCCTACGACGATTTGTCTGTTGAGATGGCGGAGTTGTTGGAGAAGCATCCCGAATCGACCCGATTGAAATTGGACGCCAAGGGACAGAACCCCGACGATGCGGTCAATGCCATTGCCTACGACAAGGGCTTCCACTTCCTCTGGTTGTGCGAGCAAACCGTTGGTCGCAAGCGCTGGGACGCCTTCTTGAAGGACTACTTTGAAAAGAACGCGTTCGGCACCATGGTTACCGAAGGCTTTTTGCGCGAATTGGCCCAGCTGCTGAGCCCGGAAGAATGGGAGCGCATTGGCGTCCAACAATGGGTGTACGGTCAAGGCCTGCCGTTGAACTGTCCGGTGGCCATTTCGAACCGATTCAGCCTCGTGGACGATGCCATCGCCCAGCTCCGCGCTGCCGATCCGGCCTTGGCCGGGCAATCCTATGCAGAGCGCTCAGTGGCCTACCTGCCGCAGGACATCACCAAGAAGTGGTTCCCTCAAGAGTGGTTGCGCTACATTCGAGGCGTCGCCGCCTCGCAACCGGAGGAGGGACACTATGCCCTTATGGACGAGGCTTATGGCTTTACCACCAGCAACAACCCGGAGGTGATCGCCGCTTGGTACACCGCCATTCTCAGCACGTCTTACGAGGGCTACAACCCGCAGGCGTACAAGGAGAAAGTGGAATCTTTTCTCTCTAGTGTGGGCCGCCGCAAGTTTATTGTCCCCATGTACAAGGCCATGTTGCAGGGAGACGAGAAGCGTCGGGCGTGGGCGCGCGAAATTTATTCAAACGCGCGCGCGGCCTACCACCCGTTGGCGCAGGAGACATTGGACCAATTATTTGCAGAGGCAGAATGAGACCGCAAGAACAAGAACAGCATCCGGTAAGGCAGGCGCTTGAACCCTACATAGAGCACGACCGTGTGGAGGCGCTTTCGCGCTATTTTCAAACCGGTCCTGGACAGTATGCAGAGAACGATGTCTTTATTGGGGTCTCAGTTCCCAACCGTCGGGAAGTCGCCAAGGCGCTTGCCTTTGAATTGAGCGAAGATCTGCTCGCCTCGGCCATGCACCACCCCGTTCACGAGGTTCGCCACGTGGCGGTTTTCATCGTGTTGCGCCGCTTCTCCGCCGAACGTCAAAACCGCCCACACTGGCATCAATTTCTCTTTGACCACTTTGAGGGCGTAAACAATTGGGACTTGGTGGACAGTTGCGCGCACAAAATCTTTGGACGCTGGGCCTACGAGCACGGCGATCAACGCACGATGGAGGAGCTATTGAACCATCACAATATGTGGTATAAGCGCGGCGCATTGGTGGCCACTTTGTTCCATTTGAGCAAAGGAAATGTGCAGCCGACCTTGGATTATTGTCCGATCGCGGCACCCGACGCGTCCGAAATATTGCAAAAAGCGATCGGCTGGGTACTCAAGGTGGCCTATGAGGTCAATCCGACACAGGTCTTGCCCCATCTAGAACTCTATGCAATGGAAGGCTTGTACACCAAGCTCGTCTTGCGCATTGCCTTGGAAAAGGCCTCTGCAACGTTCCGACGTTCCTTTATAGAAGAATTTTACCGTCCCAGTTAAATTTCCCGAAAATCGCCACTGCGACTGCCGTGTCTGTCGAAGCGTCCACGACCCCCGCAACGCTTCGAGTCCGCAACGTTCGCGAGTACGCAACCGCCGCATCCTACGAGAATGCCGCAGCCGTTCCCGGTTCGGCAGGCCAATAGGTTGGGTAAGTGGCTCGATGGACGCCTTCGCGACCTTGGTCGGTGTGTCGTCGTCTTAAAAAAAAGAAAGGAATGCCGCCGCTTCGTTAGCGCGTTTTAAGGAATTGAATTTCCTTGGCGTCCAGCGCGCGGTAGTGGCCTCGGTTGAGGTTTTTCTTGGTCAATCCCGCAAAGTTGGTGCGGTCCAATTTTTCAATTTGATAGCCCAAGTGCTCAAACATTCTGTGGACAATGCGGTTGCGGCCCATGTGAAGTTCCAGTCCAACTTCGCGGGGGTTGCGCTCGTCAATAAAGTTCAATTTGTCCACTTTGGCGGGACCGTCGTCCAAGGTAATGCCCGTAACTAGTGCGTTGAGGTCGGCTTGGGAAAGGCCCTTGTCGAGAACCACATGGTAGATGTTTTGCGCGCCGTTTTTGGGGTGCGTCAACTTTTTCGCAAGGTCAGCGTCGTTGGTGAAAAGCAGCACGCCAGTGGTGCCGCGGTCCATACGGCCAACGGGGTAGATGCGCTCTTTGCAAGCTTTGCCGACCAATTCTTGGACCGTTTTGCGCGCTTTGGCGTCTTCCATGGTGGCCAAGAAACCCTTGGGTTTGTTGAGCAAGATGTAGCGTTTTTGCTCGGCACGGATCAGACTGCCGTTGTACTTCACTTGGTCGCTGGGCTGCACTTTGTACCCCATCGAGGTGACGATTTGGCCGTTTATTTCGACCAAACCGGCTGCGATGAGATCGTCGGCTTCTCGGCGTGAACAGATGCCCGAAATGGAGAGAAATCGATTGAGGCGAATGGGTTCGTTCGAACCCACGAGCTCCTCGGCACTCTTTCTTTTGACGCGTTTGAAATTGCTCTTGCCAGCCGGACCTTTGAATTTACCCGTTCCGCCTTCCGTGCGGTTGGCGGGAGCATCGCTTTTCGGCCCACTGGTTGCGCGTTCAAATCGGTTGCCTTTGGAGTTTCCTCTCTTTCCTTGCATGCATTAAATTTTTGCAAAGTTACGCCCAAGAATGACCACGATGCGCTACTCAATACACATTAACTCAAATCAATAGGATAGCATAGTGGCTCACTCCCCTCTGCAGTGAACAAAAACAACCACATTTCAAGCTCTAGGACGGTCGGGTGCTGCTGGAGCAGTCCAGCCCCCGCCCGCGCAACACGCCGCCATTGCGCTGGAAAAACAACGTCTTCCAAGCTCGGTGGAGCGCAGCGACGGTACTTCACCTCGATGAGGTACAGCGCGGAATTCTTGCTTGAAACCAGGTCAATTTCTGCGCGTCCGACTCGGTAGTTTCGGTGCAAGACCACATGCCCATTTCGCTGCAGAAATTCACAGGCCAGGGTTTCGTAGTGCGAGTAATGTAGAACCATGTTTCCTCACAATTTGGGGCGTCGATGGCAAACGTGCAAGGTGTGTGGAAATCAAAAAGTTTTCGACCATTCTTCGAGCGAGGGGTGCTCAGTGGGGGAGTGAGACCGCCGAAAAAAGAAAAGTCGTGTTTGAGGATCAACACGTCGTTAAGAGTACCGGCCAATTCTCGGCTCCGTGGCCTATGCAGGTGCGTTGAACGACCGGAACGCCGAGTGCGCTAAAGTGCTTTTCCAGGGTTTCTGCCACACTGGGCCCCCAGGCAATGGCATGGTCGTGGATGTCCGAAAATTCGCCTAAAACCACTCCAACCAAGGAGTTGAAGGCGCCGCGACGACGCATGGAAAGCAACATTCGGTCCAAGTGGTAATGGTATTCGTCCAGGTCTTCAAGCACGAGAATTGCGCCGTCTAGATGGGGGAGGGAAGGCGTGCCCAAAATGCTGTACACCACGCTTAAATTACCCGCAACTACGCGCCCTGACCACTGCTGGGGCAACCACTTTTTTGCGTGTTGCTCGCCCGATGTCAAGGTGTGAAAGGTCGCCTCCAAACAGCCCGCCACCGTGCGGTCAAACGTCACAGGCATGGGAGCGTGCAGGGTGGCGACGCCTTGGGATTGTCCGTGGCAAAGGAAGGTGGTGAAGTCGGAAAATCCGACCAGCCACTTGGGGTGTTCCCGAAAGTAGTCCCAGTCGACCAAGTCCACAATTTCGGCACTTCCATAGCCACCGCGCACATTCCAAAGGGCTTTGAGGCCGGGGTCATGAAGCAATCGGTTAAAGGTGGCCACCCGCTCGCTCAACGTGCCGGCCACTTGGTCGTGCTGCACGGCGATGGCCGGGTCTACAAAACAGCGAAATCCAGCGGCCTCGATGTGACGCCGCGCGCTTTCAAGGTGTTCGGGCTCGGCGAACCGAGCTGTGGCGCATAATGCGATCGTATCTCCGGGTTGAAGTAAGGGCGGCAATTGTATGTTCATGAGCACCAAATTAGCCCATTATCCTTAGTATCTTTGGCGCCGCATTCCAAGAAATTGACATGTCTACATCGAACAAGCACATTCTGGTCACGGCCGCGTTGCCCTATGCCAACGGCCCTATACACATTGGTCACCTCGCGGGGTGCTACCTACCGTCCGATATCTACGTGCGCTACTTGAGAATGCGGGGCAAGGACGTCAAGTTTGTCTGCGGTTCGGACGAACACGGCGTGCCCATCACCATCAAGGCAAAAAAGGAGGGCATTACCCCGCAAGACGTGGTCGATCGCTACCATGCCATGATGCGCGATGCCTTCCAAGAGTTCGGCATTAGCTTCGATATTTACAGCCGAACGTCCAGCCCCAACCACCACAAAAACGCGCAGGAGTTCTTTAAAACGCTCTATGAAAAGGGCGCGTTGGTGGCGAAGGAAACCCAGCAATACTTTGACCCGGAGGCGGGCCAATTCCTCGCCGACCGCTACATCGTGGGCGAGTGTCCCAAATGCCATGCAGCCGACGCGTACGGCGACCAGTGTGAGAGTTGCGGCACCTCGCTGAGTCCGGTAGATCTCATTCACCCCAGAAGCACCTTGAGCGGCGCTACCCCCGAGTTAAAAGCCACCACGAACTGGTTTTTGCCTTTGGACGAGCTGTCCAACGACCTTCGGAACTTCCTGGAAAGTCGCGAAAATTGGAAGCCCAATGTGATGGGACAATGCCTGAGCTGGCTCAATGCAGGCGACGGTCTTCAACCCCGCGCCATGACGCGCGACTTGGACTGGGGCGTTCCCGTTCCCATCGAAGGTGCAGAAGGCAAGGTCATGTATGTTTGGTTTGACGCTCCCATTGGCTACATCAGCGCCACCCAAGAATTGCTTCCCGACACTTGGGAACACTATTGGAAGGGCGACGACGCGGAAATTATCCACTTTATTGGCAAGGACAATATTGTGTTTCACAGCATCATTTTCCCAGCGATGTTGCAACAGCACGGCGACTATGCCTTGCCCAAGCAGGTCCCTGCTAACGAGTTCCTCAACCTCGAGGGCCGCAAGTTGAGCACCTCCAAGAACTGGGCGGTGTGGTTGCACGAATACCTGCAAGATTTTCCAGGACAACAAGATGTGTTGCGGTACGCCCTCACCGCGACCATGCCTGAGACCAAGGACAACGACTTTACGTGGGCCGATTTCCAACAACGCAACAACAGCGAGCTCGTCGCCGGTTTTGGCAACTTCGTCAACCGCGTTATGGTGCTGACCCACAAGTACTACGAAGGCCAGGTGCAATCTCCTGAAACCCTCGAAGACGCCGACCGCGAGGCCTTGGCAGCCATGACCCAGTTTGGAAGGCGCATTGCGAAAAACATCGAACAGTTCAAATTCCGCGAGGCCCTTTCCGAGGCGATGAATGTGGCCCGATTGGGCAACAAATACCTCCAAGACCAAGAGCCCTGGAAGGTATACAAGCAAGATCCCGCGCGCGCGGGTGCCGTGCTCTATGTAGCCACTCAAATTACCGCCGTTCTTTCCATTGTTTTTGAACCGTTCCTGCCGACCACTGCAGCGAAATTGCGCGGCATGCTCTCGTTGGAGCGCTTCGCTTGGGAAGACGCGAACAACGAACACATCGTGCCTGCCGGTACCATTTTGGCTCCGGCCGAATTGCTTTTTGCAAAAATTGAAGACGCTCAGATGGATGCCCAGCGAGAAAAATTAGCGCAATCAGAGGCCGCGAATGCGGAGGCAGCTTCGCAGGCAGCGCCCACGCAAGTTGCTCAACCCGAACACGCTCCTCAGAAGGATGCGGTCTCATTCGACCAATTCACCGCCCTCGACTTGCGCGTCGGAACTATTTTGACCGCCGAACGAGTGCCAAAAGCCGATAGATTGCTGAAATTTACAGTCGATACAGGCGTAGACCAACGTACTATTGTATCTGGAATTGCAGAGCATTTCTCACCCGAAGAAATGGTTGGGAAGCAAGTGACAGTGCTCATGAACCTGCCGCCTCGAAAGATTCGAGGTGTCGAGAGCCAAGGCATGTTGCTCATGGCCGAGGACGCCAGCGGCGCCTTGAGAATTATGACTCCTGAAGGCGGTGCCCACAGCGGCGCAGTCATTGGATAAAAACTAATTGTTGCTGCTTCGCAGCGCAAAAAGTCCGGATAAAGCCAACTTTTGGCCCCGTAGTACAATGGATAGTACATAGGTTTCCGGAGCCTAGGATCCAGGTTCGATTCCTGGCGGGGTCACTCAAAACGCACCTTTTTTGGGTGCGTTTTTTGTTGGCGCCTGCGCCTGCAAGCATGCCGCTCGGACCTCCAGCGCTCTCGCCGCGCAAACTCGAACTTGTTCCGCACACCCGCACCCACGCGCCAGAACACGCTCGTCTGTAAGCATGCAAGCTCTCGCTGCGGCAACCCAATCTGGTTCTGCAAACCCGTGCGATAGGTCGAGACTCGGACGGTTGCCAAGGGAATGAGACCACAAAAAAAATCCCCTTCTGTGACAGTGCACAAAAGGGGACAGGCAAACCAGATTTCCCTGGCCGTTTAGAAGTTTATTGCACCATCCAGCGCAAGGTGTACTGGCGGTCTTGGGCAGATACATGTATGAGGTACAGTCCGGCGGGAAGTTGGGGAAGCGTTACGGTGCCTTGTCCTTCGAGCAAAGCTACTTGGCGACCGGTGCTCGACACAACGTGTACGGTTGACGGCTCGATCAATTGCAAGAACGCGGCGCCCTGTGAGGGGTTGGGGTACAATACCGGTGTCACTTCGGGCTCATCCACAGACATAACTTCGGGGCTGTAAACGTTCAACGTGACATTGACATTTTTAAAGTTCACATTGCCGGTGCTGTCGATGGTAATGGTGTCGCAGTGCGTGCTGGTGCATGAGTACACCTGGCCCGTAGCGGACGTGTCCAGCGTGGTCAAGGTCAAGCAAATGCTGAACTGACCGGCTTGCGTGTAGGTGTGCATGGGGAAGGGGCCAGTGGCCATGGAGCCGTCGCCGAACGTCCAAACATAGTCCACAGAGGCATTGGGAACAGTGCTGTCCAAAACAGAGGTATTGTACATCACAATGTTGCCCATGGTGGTCAGGGTGGAGTCAAATTGGAACGACGCTTGGCAGTTGGTCGCGATGGGCGTTCCACCGCCGGAACCGCCGCCGCCGGGCGCGCACACATAGAAGTCTGCTGTGAATACAAAGGAAGCCGGCGTGGTGTTGGGGGTGTATACCATGCTTTCTGTCAGCATGTTACCGTTGCAGCTGTCCTGCGTCATCACCATGAAAATGCCGTAGTTGGTGTAGAGCGCTACGCTGTCCATGTAAAAGCCATTGCCGTCTGTAAACAGGGTGTAGGGCGGGTTGGCGACGGTTGAGCTCGAGTCCCACAGCGTCACGGGGTAGTTGGGAACGCCTGCGCCTGTTACAGAATCGTAGACAGTGCCGAACACCAAGCCTTGGTAGATGGGTTGCGCCATCGCTCCAAAAGAAAGGAACGCTAGCAGCGCGAGTACTTTTATTTTCATGTGGTCTTATTTTTTCCGCAAGTTAGTCTCAGCGCCCGCCTCCACACGCGTTGAATGATTTAGCGGTGCTGGAAAGTCAGTATTCGCAGGCCTTTGGCCCCCTCAAAGGGTTTTAATGTCCTTGATTTTGTGGCCCTGTTGGCAAGCGCTGGGTGGCTTCATTGCACTTTGCGCTCCACATTCA
>OBAL01000185.1_pt1 | contig 9382 bp, 8 predicted proteins | sample 1516331 | NCBI WGS metagenome assembly OBAL01 (sample SAMEA3275603, study PRJEB22092) | marine metagenome | biome: ENVO:00000038, "LAGOON"; feature: ENVO:00002042, "SURFACE WATER"; material: ENVO:00002019, "BRACKISH WATER" | collected 2014-06-21T13:56:00+00 | depth 0 m
TTAGCGATCTTCTTGATTGCCGCGTTGATGTTCCGCTCATTCCTTGTCTCAGGCATCTTGGTATTCACTTTGTTGATCACCTTGATGGCGCAGTACGGCTTAGGCGGTTACTTCACCTCGGTTGAGAACTGGTCCGGTAACTTAGCGTTCCACTTACTCGTTACCCTATCGATTGCGATGGGCTTGGGCGTGGACTACGGCATCTACATGATCTCGCGTTTACGTGAAGAGATGGCAGCGACCGGTGGTAACTGGTTACAAGCATTACGCAACACACAGAACACCACCGGTTCGGCGGTTATCGTGTCGATCATCGTATTGCTCGGTAGCTTCATTCCACTGGTCGGTACAGATCTTGCGAATACCTGGGGCTTAGGTGTGTTTATCGGCGAAGCCCTGGTTATCGATATGGTGACAGCACTGGTGCTGATCCCACTACTGGTCTACTGGTTCAAACCGAAGTATGTGTTTAAACCAAATGACTAAACCTCGCGTTTAGCGAAAACAAAAAAGGCGCCGCAAGGCGCCTTTTTTATTGATTAGTATTTTTAGGTTCGGCTATGCAGCTCGCGCATTGCCCCTTGCAGATCACCTTTAAGCACATCACTGATCACACGCTCTAGCTCATCAAGGCCTTGTTCGATCTTATCTTGCTCCACTTTATTCGGGCGACTCAACACATAGCCCGCAACAGCATCTTTATGACCCGGATGACCAATACCGACACGCGCACGATGAAAGTTTGCACCCAAGGCACTGCTGATATCACGCAGACCATTATGGCCGCCATGGCCGCCACCGGTTTTTAGACGTACAACACCCGGCTCCATATCAAGCTCGTCATGCACAACGAGCATCTCGCTGACATCGATCTTGTAGAACTTAGCTAAGGCGCTCACTGAGCGACCGCTCGCATTCATAAAGGTGGTGGGCTTAAGCAAGAAGCAGTCTCCCGCTTCGGTATTTACTTTGACGAACTCACCCTGAAACTTGGCTTCAGGTCGTAGTGATCCGCCATAACGACGCGCAAGACGATCCAACAACCAGAAGCCAACGTTATGTCGGTCTCCTTCATGTTTTGCGCCCGGGTTACCCAAGCCAACAATGCATCGTATTGGTGTGTCTGCCATAGCAATATCCTAAAACAAAAACGGCGGCACAAGGCCGCCGCTTTTAGCTTCAGAGTTGAAAGATTAGTCTTCTTTCTTCTCTTCTTCTGCGTCTGCAGCAGGTGCTTCTTCTTCAACTGCCTGAACCTTAGGCTTGTGAATAGAAACAACGCCTGTGTCGTGCTCTTCACCGTGGGTCAGTGCAACGATCTCAACGCCTTTTGGCAATGTGATTTCTGACAAGTGGATAGTTTGATCCATTTCCAGATTAGCCATATCAACTTCGATGTACTCTGGCAGGTCTTGTGCTGCACAGATGATTTCAACGTCGTTCATCAAGTGAGATGCTGCGCCACCTTGCATCTTGATGCCGTGACACGTCTCTTCGTTAACGAAGTGGAAAGGTACAGTCATCTTGATCTTGTCTTTCTTCGATACGCGAAGCAGGTCCAAGTGCAGGATGAATGGCTTAGCTGGGTGACGCTGCAAATCCTTCAATACAACCGTCTCTTCTTTACCATCCAACTTCAAAGTCAGAACGTGGGTGTAGAACGACTCGTGCTCCAAGTGCAGCAACAGCTCATTGTGGTTAGTAGCGAACATAGTTGGCTCAGCGTCACCGCCATAGATGATGCCTGGAACCAAACCCTCATGACGTAGGCGGCGGCTCGAACCTTTACCTTGTACGTCACGAGTTGTGGCTACGATCTCAAAGTTTTCTTTCATAACTCAACTCCAATTGTTGATAAAACAAAACCTCTCTCGTCCTCGACCAGACGTGATGAGAGAGGCCTCTAATGCGAGTGAACTCGCGGTTGTGGCTAGACCTTAGTCAATGAATAAGGAGCTAACCGATTCTTCGTTACTGATGCGGCGCATCGTCTCTGCGAGCAAGCCGGCAATCGATAACTGACGAATTTTTGCGCAATCCTTTGCGTTTGGCTTAAGCGGGATCGTGCCAGCAACAACCAGCTCGTCGAGCTCGGAACCGTTGATGTTTTCGATCGCAGGACCCGACAACACGGCGTGTGTTGAGTAGGCCACGACACGCTTTGCGCCATGTTCTTTTAATGCCGCTGCCGCTTTACACAAAGTACCTGCGGTATCGACCATGTCGTCTACCAAGACACAACTGCGGCCTTCAACATCACCGATGATGTTCATGACCTGAGCAACATTGGCTTTAGGACGACGCTTGTCGATGATCGCCAGTTCCGCATCATCCAATCGCTTAGCGATAGCACGTGCACGAACCACACCACCCACGTCCGGCGAGACAACCATCAGGTCGTCGTAACGCTGGCGCCAGATATCACCTAATAAAATAGGTGAGGCGTAGACGTTGTCCACGGGGATATCAAAGAATCCCTGAATTTGGTCTGCGTGCAGATCCATGGTCAGCACACGGTCACAACCCGCGGCGCCGATCATTTTCGCAGCCAGTCGAGCAGTGATAGGTACACGGGCTGATCGTGGTCGACGATCTTGGCGCGCATAACCGAAGTAAGGAATTACCGCTGTGATGCGGCCTGCTGATGCCCAACGCAGTGCGTCGATCATCACCAACAATTCCATCAAATTGTCATTGGTTGGCTCTGAAGTGGGTTGCACCACAAAAACGTCGCGTCCGCGCACGTTCTCTTGGATCTCAACCATGCTTTCGCCGTCACTGAACTGACCAACGACAGCTTTGCCCAAAGGAAGTCCGAGATACTCAGCGATCTCGTTTGATAGCTCCGGGTGAGCATTACCCGAAAACACCATCATGCCGGTAGCAGGCATGTCTTTCTCCCGTGTGGTTCACAGATAAAAAAAGCCGCCATTGGCGACTTCCATCCACTGTTTTCACAGCTTCTTGCCAAGAATGAGGGAGGCAGTGCTCTGCGCGCTAGCGATGGATCACATCGGCGCTGCAAGGTCGCGCTTTTAAAGCGCGCTGCGCTACGACTTTTTGAGTCGTCCCAATTCGGTGACTGCTTACGCAGTGCGATATGGCTGGGGTGGCAGGATTCGAACCTACGCATGTCGGAGTCAAAGTCCGATGCCTTACCGCTTGGCGACACCCCAATTAACTGTTGGCCAGACGCTCCATTAAAGGAGAGACATTGCAGCCTTTTGTGACGAAACCGGTGAGATTTTTTGGCAATTTCTGCCAAACCTCTCGAGCAGCATCCTCAGAGTCGAATTCGGCGAAGATACAGGCGCCGGTTCCGGTGAGTCGCGCTTCAGAGAAATTATCAAGCCAATCAATAGCTTGGGATACCTCTGGTGACGTCTTCTTAACCACGTTCAGACAATCATTTGACCGTTCGCCATCAAGAAAGGCGCGTATTGTGATTTGCGAGGAATCCCTTGTCAAATCAGGATGGGAAAAAACTTCGGCAGTTGAAATAGATACCGCTGGTACGAGCACCAAATACCACGGCTCAGGTAGCTCAATCGGGGTGAATTTCTCCCCCACACCCTCTGCCCACGTCGCCTGCCCATGAACGAAGACCGGCACATCAGCACCCAACTGCAAACCGAGCTGTGCCAGCTCATCATTTGATAGACCACTGCCCCAGAGATGGTTAAGCGCAAGCAGAACCGTTGCGGCATCTGAGCTACCGCCACCCAAACCGCCACCCATCGGCAGATGTTTATGCACGCGGATGTCCACGCCTTGGCTGACGTCAGCCTGTTGTTGCAGCAGTCGAGCGGCTTTAACCACCAAATCGCTTTCTGCTGGCACGCCCTCGAGCGCGTTGACCCGATGAATCTCGCCATCTTCTCGCAGACGAAAATCAATCAAATCAGCATGTTGCACAAACTGAAACACGGTTTGTAAGAGGTGATAACCATCATCGCGACGGCCGGTGATGCGTAATAACAGGTTGAGCTTAGCTGGCGCCGGCCAGCCGTTAGACCAATCACTCATTGAGGCCACAATTTTTGGCCGATCGCTTTGACGAGCTCGTGGTCAGGGAACTCGGCAACCACTTTGGCATAGAAAGTTTTGGCTTCGTCTAGCCGTCCAAGCTCAGCAAGGACCTCAACAATGTGCGCACCGATCTCGCCATCAGCCGCGAGTTTGAACGCCTTCTCCAGCCATGGCAGTGCCGCTTCGGGATCACCTAATTTATAAGTCACCCAGCCCATACTGTCGACGATGGCTGGATTCTCCGGTGATTTTTTCACTGCTTCTTCGATATAGGTCCGTGCTTCTTGCAGACGAATGCCTTTCACCACAAGCGAGTAACCCCATCCATTGAGCGCATCGGGATCACCGGGATAGAGATCGAGTAATTTCTTGAAAGTGCGATCCATTTTTTCAACATCATCTGAATCGCTGATAAACAGACCATAGTTAAACAGCAAATCTTTATTCGTTGGGTGCTGCTCCAAACCCTGTAGATACACTGCCTCGATCTCATCGTTAGCTTTATTCAACTGACGCATGATTTGCGCTTCAGCGTTAAATAAACGCGCCGGTACAGGTGATATTTTTTGGCGCAGCTCTGCAAGCACTTTGAGCGCCTCATCGCCTTTCTCTTGTCGCAGCAACACAACACTTAACCGTAACAAGGCATCGGTTTGATGCTCACCCTCACCTACGGCGCGATACAAACCTGCAGCTAGCTCATCGTTATCCAGCTGCTCTTCGATTTGCGCTAAGAAAAACGTTGCCTCGTGCTGATGCTTTCGATCGTTACGTAAGATCTGCCAGAGTGTTTGGGCCAAGGACCACTTACTCTCTTGGGTTGCTAGCATGGCATAGGCATAGGTCACATCAGCTCGACCTGGCGCCATCTCATGCGCTTTACCAAAAGCTTCTAGCGATTCATCGAATCGCTCTTGCGATAAGAGCAGTCGCGCATAACTGAGTTGTAGCGATACATTTTTTGCATCACGCTTAAGGCCGGCTTTTACGATCACTTCCGCTTGCGGCTTTCGATCGGTTGCGCCAAGCACGCGGACTAACAACACCCGTGCATCATTCGCATCGGGATCTTGCTCGATAGCTTGCTGCAGAAAGTTTTCAGCGGCTTGATATTCACGGTGTGATACGTGTGCCAATCCAAGCGCATACGAGGCCGCACTGGTTGCCGGATAATTTTTGGCCACTGTACTGATGACCTGAAGCGCTGCTGCATCTTTCTCGCCATTCAGCGCAGCAACCATCGCCAATAAACCATCTTCTTGCTTAGCATTGAGCAACTTCACCATCGCATCAAATTGAGGAACGGCTAAATCGGCATTACCTTCCCTGACATGCAAGGTGCCCAGAAGCTGGCGTGCTTGAACATGATTCGGCGCCAACTCGACCCAGCGCTTGGCTGAACTTAACGCTTCTGGCCAGCGGCTTTTAAAGGTTGCGATACGCGCAGCGCGCTCGGCAAAGTGAGGCTCGTCAAAGGTTGTACTTAGCGTTTGATACTTAGGCAAAGATTCGTCAAAGAATCCCTGTCGTGCACCCACCTCAGCAACCAAGGCGTCATATAGCGTCTCGCCACTAAAAACGAGCTCGGCTCGCTCAGGCTCTGCAAAAATCGGGGCGTCTGTTATCACCGTTTTCTCAGGCACGCTTTGGCATGCGCTGAGCAGATATGACGCACCGAGAACAACAGAAAAGATGGGAATTAACTTCACCGCTATAGAGTAGCTGATCAGTTTGCGCCTAGCAGCATGAATTGCCTTAAAAACAAGCGTGGATGAGCTGAACAGCTTATGCCAAACTTGCATTCAAGCCTTTGATAAATCAAAATTTCCGCCCTTTTCGACCCATCGCCTGTGCGTGGAGCTGTATTTAAGATGTCCTTGTTTGCCGTTGGCCTCAATCATAAGACCGCACCTGTTGCGATCCGCGAGCGCCTGACATTTGGCCCGGACATCGTGGTGGGCGCTCTTCGTAGCTTGCGCGACCAGCCAGGCGTACATGAAGCTGTCATTTTATCGACCTGTAATCGCACTGAACTGTATTGCTCCGCAGAAGAAGATGCGATCCAAGGTGTTCGTGAATGGATGGGTGACTTTCATGGTCTCGCGTTAAGCGATATTTCAAATTATCTCTATCAGCATGCCGATGATGATGCCGTAGGCCACCTGCTATGTGTTTCAAGTGGTTTGGATTCGCTCATCCTGGGTGAGCCACAAATTCTTGGCCAAGTAAAAGATGCTTACCACACGGCATCAACGGCAGGTCATACCGGCAAGATTCTTGAGCGCTTATTTCAACATGCGTTTAACACCGCCAAACAAGTGCGCACGGATACCGCGATTGGTGACAGCCCAGTCTCTGTCGCTTTTGCTGCCGTTAGCTTGGCGCGTCAGATCTTTACCGATCTGTCTAAACAAACTGCATTACTGATTGGTGCCGGCGAAACCGTCGAGCTTGCTGCGCGTCATTTGCATCAACTCGGCATTGGTAATCTCATTATTGCGAATCGCACAGTCTCACGCGCAAAAGATCTCGCTGACGAATTCGGCGGCACACCCGCATCGATTACTGAGCTTTCAACGCAATTACCTAAAGCGGACATCGTGATTGCATCAACCGCAAGCCCACTACCCATCTTAGGCAAAGGCACGGTAGAGCGCGCATTAAAAGCACGTCGTAACAAACCAATCTTCATGGTCGATATCGCGGTACCTCGTGACATCGAGCCTGAAGTCAGTAACTTGCGTGATGTGTACCTCTATACGGTCGATGACTTGCAAGAAGTTATTCAAGAGAATTTAAAATCTCGCCAAGAAGCTGCTGAGCAAGCGCGCGAGATCATTGGTTTTCAAGTTGGTGAGTTCCGTGATTGGTTAGGCTCACTTGATGCAATCGATTTAATCCAAGACTTCCGCTCAACTGCAGAAGCCGCACGCGATGAAGTACTGGAAAAAACACTGCGCATGTTGGAGTCAGGCAAAGACCCTGAAGAGGCAGCGCAATATCTTGCTCACACCTTAACCAATCGTTTGCTTCATGCACCTTGCCAGCAACTTCGAGCTGCCGGCAGCTCAGGCCAGCATGACATTTTGGAAGCCGCTTCAACGTTGTTCCAACTCACTGCCAATAAAAAAACAGATTAGCTTCCATCATGAAAGACAGTATTCGTCGCAAGCTCGAGACGATCTCGGAGCGCTTCGGTGAGATCACTGCGTTGCTCGCAGAACCCGAAACCCAAAACGACAACAATCAATTCCGATCATTGAGCCAAGAGTATGCTCAGCTCGATCCTATTGTGTCGACGTATCAAAAGTATGTTGGCTACGAACAAGAGATCGAAGCGGCTGAAGAGATGATGTCTGACCCTGAGTTGGCAGAACTTGCTGAGGAAAGTCTTGATGAAGCGAAAGAGAATCTCGAGAACCTATTACCTGAGCTTCAAAAGCTACTGCTACCAAAAGACCCTAATGACGATAAAAACATTTTCTTAGAGGTTCGTGCCGGTACTGGCGGCGCAGAAGCGGCACTGTTCTCCGGTGACTTGCTGCGTATGTACAGCCGTTACGCAGAGATCAAAGGTTGGCGTACTGAAATCATTAGTGAGAGCGTGGGTGAACACGGTGGTTATAAAGAAGTCGTCGCGCGCATCATTGGCCAAGGTGTGTATTCGCATCTGAAATTTGAATCAGGCGCACATCGTGTGCAACGTGTGCCCGAAACTGAATCACAAGGTCGCGTACATACCTCAGCTTGTACCGTCGCGATTCTGCCTGAAGCCGATGAGGCAGCTGAGATTGAAATCAATGCGGCAGATCTGCGCATCGACACCTATCGTGCTTCTGGCGCGGGTGGTCAGCACGTTAACAAGACCGACTCAGCAGTACGCTTGACCCACTTACCCACCGGTGTGGTTGTGGAATGCCAAGATGAACGTTCACAACACAAAAACAAAGCGCGTGCGATGTCACTATTGGCCTCAAAGCTAAAAGCAGCTGCAGATGCCGAAGTACATCAAGCTGAATCGGCAGCACGTAAGTTACAAGTTGGCAGCGGTGACCGCTCTGAGCGTATCCGCACGTATAACTTTCCGCAAAATCGTGTGACCGACCATCGCATCAATCTTACGCTATATAAGTTAGATGAAATCTTGATGGGTCATGCCGATCAAGTGGTTGAGCCACTGATGCATGAATATCAAGCTGAACTGCTCGCTTCATTGAACGAAACTTCATGAGCACCGTCAGTGAAGCGCTCGATTGGGCAACAGCGCAACTGCGCGAATCTGATGATGCGCGACTCGATAGCCAAGTCCTACTTGCTTATGCACTGAACGTTTCTCGCACCTGGTTATTTACCTGGCCAGACAAGGCGCTCGATGGCGCCACACTAACTGCCTTCAGTGCATTAATTGATGAACGTAAAAGCGGCATACCGATCGCGTATATCACCGGCTACCGCGACTTTTGGTCATTACGGTTAAAAGTTACGCCAGATACTTTAATTCCACGTGCCGACACTGAGCTATTAGTAGAGACAGCACTCACATTAAAGAATATTGAAAAGCCGTGTGATGTGATCGACCTTGGCACAGGCACCGGTGCGATAGCTTTATCCCTTGCGAATGAATGCCCTAGCTGGCACATCACCGCCACAGATATCAATCCAAAGACTTTAGCGGTGGCCAAAGAAAACGCTACGGCGCTTGGATTAGCTGTGAGTTTTAAAGAATCTGCGTGGTTTGATGCTATTAGCGATCGTTTCGACTTAATTATCAGTAACCCACCCTATATCGAATCGGATGATCCGCATCTGCAACAAGGCGACCTTCGCTTCGAACCAGCCGGCGCGCTGGCATCAGGTAAAGATGGATTAGATGACATACGACTACTCGTTAAACAAGCGCTCAAACACCTAAAAAAAGACGGCTACTTACTTTTAGAGCATGGCTATCAACAAGCCGAAGCCGTTCGCAGCTTGATGGCAAAAGCTGGTTATATCGACATCGAAACGCATCAAGATATTGAAGACCGTGACCGAGTCACCCTAGGGAAAATACCTACTTGACCCATGGGTATTCGAGGTCGACACTCAAATTGTCGACTTTCGGGAGGCACGATGTTGCAAACACCCGACAATCTAAACCGTAAACGCGATATTTCTTTTTGCGTACTTCACCCGGATGAACACCAAGCCGGTACAGCCTCAGCTTTGCTTGAAGGTTTAGACGGAATTGATCATGTCGAACACAGTAACGATCACCAGATCACTGTGCACTACTCCTTAGGTATCGTTACTTTAGAGGCGATTGAAGCTCTACTGGTAGATCGTGGTTTCCATCTCGATAACAGCTTGCTAC
>OBAL01000186.1_pt1 | contig 9381 bp, 6 predicted proteins | sample 1516331 | NCBI WGS metagenome assembly OBAL01 (sample SAMEA3275603, study PRJEB22092) | marine metagenome | biome: ENVO:00000038, "LAGOON"; feature: ENVO:00002042, "SURFACE WATER"; material: ENVO:00002019, "BRACKISH WATER" | collected 2014-06-21T13:56:00+00 | depth 0 m
CAGCAAGGCGAAAAAGAACAACTCGACCCGATTTCTAGGCTGAACGAACACGTGATGGTTCGGCTGCGAACTGCCGACGGATTCCATTGGTCGAAACACCTGCCCTCGGGCCTGCCGAGCGAGGCACGCAGGCAGTTAGAACGCGAGGTGGAGCGCGCGGTTGCCAAAGGAGTATTGGAGCACACAGAGGAAAAATTCTATATAAAACCCGAGCGTTGGATGCAAAGCGACGCGATTATTGCCGACCTTTTTGTGGTGGAGCAATTCAAAAAATGAGACCGTAGCATGGAACACACCGACCAACACTTCACCGCCCAGCACCGCTGGGAACCTTTCCAAGACGAACAGGTTTTTGTACGCTGCCATTTTGAGGAGGCCGACCTGCGTGAGGTTCAATTTGACCAATGCCATTTCGAGGAGTGTTCTTTTGTCAAAGTCCGTTGGCTGCATGCGAGTTTTCAGGATTGCACCTTCCAAAATTGCCACATGCAAGGACTCGATTTTACCCTGCTAAAAAGTCTCATGCTCTCCTTCACCCTGGACGATTGCACGGTCCGCTATGCCAATTTTGCGGGCAGCCAGCTCAGCGCCTGTGCCTTTCACGGCTGCGATCTCACCGGCTCCGATTTTTCACAAGCCAACCTGAGCAAGACCACGCTGAGCCAATGCAACCTCGCGGAGTGTCTTTGGGAGGAAGCCAACCTGAAAAACGCCTACTTGGCCGGAAGTCAAAACTTGGTGCTCAACCCGGCGATGGCAGATTTGCAGGGCGCCCAACTCGAACTAAACCAGCTTCCTGGACTGCTGAACTACACAGGAATTAAGATTGTATGAAAACCCTCTTTACGCTTGCGGACCACCTCCACCCCATCGACCTCAACCACCCCACAGCCGACCTAAGCCTCGCGGTGGACGGCACCGCACGTGCCTGGTACATCGACGGTCCCCGCTTTACACCGGTGGTCTTGGGTGACTGGGTCGGCAGCGTCGCACAGGGCGGGTCGGTGAACTTTTTTGACGTACACTTCAACCCGCACGCGCACGGCACACACACAGAAACCGCGGGACACATTACCCGCGAGCGCCACAGCATCAACGAGCACTTCCACGAGCCCATCACGTGGGCGGCGCTGCTTCGCATCGCCCCGAAGGACGGGAAGGTCACTTTTGAAGATTTTAAATTGGCTTGGGACGCGTTGCCCGAGGAGGCGATGGACGACCTCAAAAGTGTGATCATCTCGAGTGAGACCTTTTCGACACTCGCCCGTGGCACATCGGAACCGCCGGCCCGGTTCGTCCAAAGCGAAGGCGGCCATGCAAGCGCGGCGCCTTCCAAAGAGCAACTTCCGAGCAACGACGGCCGCCCCAACGAGGTTCAAAGTCCAAAAAACAGACTGTATTCGTCCACCGATTGGCCCTACCTCGAACCAGAAATTGGGGAATGGCTGTACAAAGCCGGGATCGTTCATTTGCTCGTGGACCAGCCCAGCGTCGACCGCGAAGAGGACGGAGGTGCCCTCGCCTGTCACCGCGCATTTTGGGGCCCCGAACCCGAACGCCAACTGCACAGAACGATCAGCGAATTGCTGTTTGTACCAGAAGAATTGCCCACCGGCATCTACCTGCTACACCTGCAAGTGGCTCCTATCGAAAACGACGCGGCACCTTCCAGACCCCTCGTCTTCGGACCGGTACTGAGTTAACAAAAAAGTCCACCCGCTGTCTTCAAGAACAGCAAGGTGGACTTTGTCTTTGAAGTGCACAGCACTGGGCTGTTAGAAGTGGTTCTTTTTGTTTTTACGCGTTCTCGCATCGACAACCGCAAGAGTCGCCATATTGACAATCTCGCGGACACTGGAGCCCAACTGCAACACGTGCGCGCTCTTCTTGGTGCCAATAAGCATGGGGCCAATGGCTTCTGCAGCGCCGAAGCTTTGCAACATTTTATAGGCAATGTTCCCTGAGGCTAGGTTCGGGAAGATGAACACATTGGCACGGTGGCCGTTCAAATCGCTAAAGGGGAAACTTTCGCGCAACAACTCCGGCTCCAAGGCAAAATTGGCCTGCATTTCGCCGTCCACAATGAGATCGGGATAGTCGCGGCGCAACAACTCGCTCACCTTGTGCATCTTTTGGGCATCCGGCCCGTTGGACGAACCAAAGTTTGAATAGCTCAACAGCGCCACCTTCGGCACGAGGTTCGTGCGTCGAACGGTATCGGCCACAGTCAGTACGGTTTGTACCAAATCTTCCACCGAAGGGTTCAAATTGATCGTCGTGTCGGCAAAGAACATGGGTCCGTGCTTGGTCAGCAGGATGTACATCCCCGATACTTTCTGATTGGGTTCCACAGCGCCATTGATGCGCAAGATGGGACGAAGGGCTGTGGGGTATTTCACGGTAAGCCCGCTCAACAGCGCATCGGCCATGCCCATGTGCAGCATGATGTTGCCAAAATAGTCGCGTTGCTTGATCTTGCTTTGGCACTCTGCAAGTGTCCAGCCGGAGCGCTTGCGAAGGGTGTACAATTCCTGGGCGTAGGTATGACGCAACTCAGAATCGGCCAAGACATCAATAATTTCGGCCCCTTCAATCTCGAGTTGGTATTCTTCTACCATGGCCTCGATCTTTTTGCGGTCGCCCAAAAGCACGGGGTGCGCCACCTTGGTATCCAACAGAATTTCAGTGGCCTTTAGGATGGCATATTGATCGCCCTCTGTAAAGACCACGCGTTGGGGCAACTGGCGAGCATTTTCGTTGAGCAAGCGCACAAACTTGTCGTCGCGTCCCAAACGAGCATTGAGTTCGGTTCGGTACTGCTTCCAGTTTTTGATGGGCGATTTGGCCACCCCGCTTTCCATGGCGGCTCTTGCCACAGCCGGAGCCACTGTCGAAATGAGACGGGGGTCAAACGGCTTGGGAATGATATAGTCGCGGCCAAAAGTAAGGTGCTTGTCCTCGTAGGCCATGTTCACAATTTCCGGTACTGGCTCCTTTGTGAGCGCGGCAATTGAGCGCACAGCGGCCAACTTCATCTCCTCATTGATGGTGGTGGCACGAACGTCCAAAGCCCCTCTAAAAATGAAGGGGAACCCGAGCACGTTGTTCACTTGGTTGGGGTTGTCGCTTCGTCCCGTCGCCATGATCACGTCTTCGCGAGCAGCTACCGCCGTCTCGTAGGCAATCTCCGGGTCGGGATTGGCCAACGCAAATACGATCGGATTGTCTGCCATGCTCTGTACCATCGCTGCACTTACCACATTTCCTTTGGACAAGCCAACAAATACATCCGCGTTGTGCAACACTTCGGAGAGATCGGCAGCCGCGTGGCGCTTGGCAAACAACTCTTTTTCTGGAGTGAGCTGGTCGCGGTCCGCGGTGATCAGCCCTTTGGAGTCGCACATAAAAAGGTTCTCATTGCGAACCCCGAGCGACAAATACAACTTGGCACACGAAATAGCAGAAGCTCCTGCACCGTTGAAAACGACCTTGACTTCCTCGATGTTCTTGCCGGCAATTTCCAATGCGTTCAGCAAGGCCGCCGCAGTGATAATGGCCGTTCCGTGCTGGTCGTCGTGCATCACGGGAATGTCCAACTCTTCCTTCAAACGCTGCTCGATGTAAAAACAATCGGGCGCCTTGATGTCCTCTAAGTTGATGCCGCCAAAGGTGGGCGCAAGGGCTTTTACAGTAGCAATGAACAGCTCCGGGTCCTTCGCATCCAACTCAAGGTCGAACACCTCGATGTCGGCAAAAATTTTGAAGAGTACCCCCTTGCCTTCCATAACCGGCTTGGAAGCCTCCGGGCCAATATCGCCCAAACCGAGCACCGCAGTACCGTTGGTAATAACCGCCACTAGGTTGCCCTTCGCAGTGTACTTGTACACATCTTCTGGGTTTTTCTCAATTTCCTTACACGGCTCGGCCACACCGGGGCTGTAAGCAATGCTCAAGTCTCGCTGGCTGTTGGACGGCTTGGTAGGAATGACTTCAATTTTCCCAGGCCTAGGGCTGCTGTGATAATCTAGCGTATCTCTGCGTTTGATTGGCTTGCTCATGTCGTTCTGTATTTCAGTAAAGAAAGGAGTTGAAGGGGAAGCGGCTCGAATGTATTTCGGCAGCTACTCGGTACAAAACCCTGCGTAATTCATCTATATTTTGTCGATCCGTGGCGCTGATAAACACGGCGCGTTCGCCCAATTTACGCATCCACGTCTTTTGCCAATAGTCCAGGTCAAGTGCTTCGTTCTCTTCGCCTTCTTCCGGTCTCATGAGCTCATCCGACTCAATTTCTTCAAAGGTAAAAGCATCGACCTTATTAAAGACCATGATGGTGGGCTTGTCAAGCGATTCAATTTCTTGCAGAATACCGTTGACAGACTCGATGTGGTCCATAAAGCTGCCGTGCGAAATATCCACTATGTGCATAAGCACATCGGCCTCGCGCACTTCGTCCAGTGTACTTTTAAAACTTTCTACCAATTGAGTAGGCAGCTTCCGGATAAAACCCACTGTATCTGTCAATAACAGCGGCAAGTTCTCAATATTAATTTTGCGAACCGTGGTGTCCAAGGTGGCAAAGAGCTTATTCTCCGCAAGCACATTGGTCTTGCAGAGCAAGTTGAGCAGCGTGCTTTTTCCGACGTTCGTATACCCCACCAAAGCGACGCGCACCAACTTTCCTCGGTTGCTTCGTTGGGTGGACATTTGTACGTCAATTTTTTCCAGCTTTTTCTTTAAGAGCGCAATTTTCTGCTGGATGATCCGACGGTCGGTCTCAATTTGAGTTTCCCCCGGTCCGCGCATCCCGATACCCCCTTTTTGACGCTCCAAGTGAGTCCACAAGCGCGTCAAGCGAGGAAGCAGGTATTGGTATTGGGCCAATTCTACCTGCGTTCGGGCATAGGAAGTTTGGGCACGGGCCGCAAAAATATCCAAGATGAGGTTGGTTCTGTCCATGACCTTAATTTCCATTAAGGCCTCAATATTCTTGAGTTGGGAAGGCGTGAGTTCATCGTCAAAGATGATCATATCAATGTCTTCTGCATCACAAAAGCCCTTGATATCGGCCATTTTACCAGACCCTAGAAAAGTCTTGGAGTTGGGCTGCGCCAACTTTTGAGTAAAGACATGTACCGTTTCCGCTCCGGCGGTTTCTGCTAGAAACTCGAGTTCCGCGAGGTACTCTTTGGCTTTTTCTTCGTCTTGCTGGGCATTGATTATTCCCACCAATACACACCGCTCCTTCTCTGAAGTGCGGGGTTTCTTTAATTCAAGCATGTAGAGGGAATGCGCTTAAGCGCCCGCTAGAAAAGCTTCCCAAGGAAGGCGAATAACGATGAGCAACAAGCCCAGGCCAAACCATAGCAAGGTTTGACGACCTTTTTCTTGGTCTGTGTTGGCGCGCTTCGCCTTGGCATTGCCCACGGTGATGAGGACAGCGGCGATGAGCATGGTCAATGGGTGCTCTATGTATTTGAACCGCAATTCGGAAACGCCCATGACGCTACCCATATCGGTGAATACTCCTTTAGAGATCAACATCGCGAGCATCACAATACCCACTGTGGCCTGAACGTGAGTGAGGATCAGCGCAATTTTATTTTGACGTGCCAGTTTAGACGTGAAGGCTTTCTGACCTTTCCAAACCAAGAAGTTTTGGACCAGAACAGCAAGCATGAGCAGCAAGTAAACAAAGGGCAACCAATGGTGTAAGTGTAAGAGTCCTGTGTACATCAAATTGTATTTTGTGCGAAGTTACAAACCCACCTTGTGCCTATGTCACTTGTCAAAAAATTAGTTTTTCGCACACTACTGGCCTTGTTGCTTGCCGCGGCTGCGTTGCTCGTCAATACGGTGCGCCAAGCCTCTGTTCAAGAGCGCTACATTCCTGCCGTTCCCACACGAATGGTAGAATTGCGCCCGCAATCGCTGGAGCGACTCAGCGCCGCCCTAACCTTCAAAACCATTTCGCAAGACCCTCGCATGCTCGACACCGCAGCCTTTGACGGCCTGTTGGACCTGCTTCACCGGGAGTTTCCATTGACTTTTGAGCATTTGGAGGAGCAGGTTTTTGGCTCGCATACATTGCTCTTGAAGTGGAATGGGACCGCTCAAAAAAACAGACCGAGTGCACCCGCTATCAACTACTTGTTCATCGCCCACCTCGATGTCGTTCCCGTAGATCGTCAAAGTCTGTCTCTATGGTCGGCGCCGCCCTTCGACGGCACTATTGCGGCGGACGAGCGCGGGCGGGTTCTGTACGGAAGAGGAGCTTTGGACGACAAAAGTTCCGCCCTGGCCTTACTGGAAAGCTTGGAGAGTCTGTTGGCGTCGGGCACCTTCGAACCTCAAAACAACCTCTACTTCTGTTTCGGTCAAGACGAGGAATTGGGCGGTGCCTATGGTGCGCGCCAAGTGGCTTCCTACTTTCAAGAGAACGGCATCCGCTTCGAGAGCTCGCTGGACGAAGGCGGTATTCTTTCTTTGGGTAGTATTCCAGGGTTAAAGCAAACGCCAGTGGCGCTCATTGGTACCGCGGAAAAGGGCTATGCAAGTCTAGAAATTCGCTTCGACTTGCCGGGGGGACACAGCAGCATGCCCGAGGCAGAAAGCGCGCTCACACGAGCGGCAGCCTTTGTGCACTCCTTGGAGCAGGAGCCCCTGTTCGAATGGGAATTTGCGCCATCGCTGCAAGGGTTCATCGAGCACCTCGGCCCAGAAATGCCGCTGCCGCTTCGAGTTGTTTTCTCCAACCTCTGGTTGTTTAAACCGGTCTTATTCTCTGTCTACCAGCAAAGCAATGTCGGACGCGCACTGATCCAAACAACGGTGGCCCCGACCATGCTGAGTTCCGGAGTCAAGGACAATGTGGTACCCGCCAACGCACGCGTGGTTTGCAACTCGCGCATCCTTCCTGGCCACACCATCGAGGAGGTCGTAGAGCGTTACCAAGAACGCGCCGAGCAGTTCGGCGGCCGCGTCCAATTGTACGGTGGCTCCGAGTCAGTGGAGGCCAGCGCCTCTGCCTCCACCCAACACGACGCCTTCATCGCACTCGGACAGAGCATCAAAGAAGAGTTTCCGGACGCGTTTATTTCACCCTACCTGACCATAGGCGGCACGGACAGCAAGCACTTTGAGTCGGTTTGTGAAAATAGCTACCGCTTTTTGCCACTAGTCCTCACTCCTAAGGAAGTCGCGACCATTCATGGCACGAACGAAGCAATTGGGGAAGAGCGCTACCACAAGATGATCGCTTTTTACCAGCGCATTGTGCAGCGGTGGGCCGGACTCTCGGGCGACCCGGAATTCTAGAAAAAAAAAGAGCCGCTCCTTTGGGGAGCGGCTCTTTTGTTTGACTGGGCAAAGAATGAGACTATTTCAAATGAATGTGTCCTTCTTCCAAACCGTTTTCTGTAAACATGAAGTGAATGTGCGCTTCGCCATTCTCACCTTCTTTGGGAAGGAACTCGCACTCCAAGTCGAACGCCATACCGTCGGAAGCTCCAGAGACTACTGGAAAAGTAGCTTCAACATCGCCTGTGGTGGTCACTTGACCCATGACAATACCATTTTCTACTTGAACATCCACATTGGCAACGACCATACCTTCAGTACCGTCTAGGTTGTTGATGGGAAGTTTAAGACCGTTCACTTTGAATTTTTGAACTTCTTGCATGTGAGTGTGAGAAGCGCTCGCGTGCTGAACACCTTCTTCAACGCTGCCGTCACCGAGGATCGGCGCGATCACCAAACCGACCAAACAAGTCAGTTTGATCAAGATGTTCATAGACGGACCGGAGGTATCCTTGAATGGATCGCCCACGGTATCGCCGGTTACTGCTGCTTTGTGGGCATCGGAACCTTTGTAGGTCATCTGACCGTCAATTTCAACACCCGCTTCAAAAGATTTCTTCGCGTTGTCCCATGCACCACCTGCGTTGTTTTGGAAGATGGCCCAAAGCACCCCTGAAACAGCCACACCGGCCATGTAACCACCGAGCATTTCGGCCGCATCTTGAGGGTCGTAACCCAACGCCAAAGGCAAGAAGCCAATAACGATCGGGAAGATGATGGTCATAGCACCGGGAAGCATCATTTCTTTCAAAGAGGCTTTGGTAGAGATGGCCACACATTTGTCGTACTCGGGCTCGGCCTTGTACTCCATAATGCCAGGAATTTCTTTGAACTGGCGACGTACTTCTTTCACCATTTCCATGGCTGCTTTACCCACAGAGTTCATGGCCAAGGCAGAGAATACTACGGGCACCATACCACCTACAAAGAGCATGGCAAGTACCGGTGCTTTGAAGATGTTGATCCCGTCGATGCCTGTGAAGGTTACGAAGGCAGCAAACAACGCCAATGCAGTCAAAGCGGCAGAAGCAATGGCAAAACCTTTTCCAATTGCGGCCGTGGTGTTTCCTACAGAATCGAGGATGTCGGTGCGCTCACGCACTTCGTCTGGCAATTCGCTCATCTCTGCAATACCACCCGCGTTGTCAGCGATTGGTCCAAATGCGTCAATGGCCAACTGCATGGCTGTGGTCGCCATCATGGCAGAGGCAGCAATCGCCACACCGTAGAAGCCTGCGAAAGCGTAAGCCGACCAAATGGCTGCAGCAAACAACAAGACAGGCGCAAACGTAGAGATCATACCTGTACCCAAACCAGCGATGATGTTGGTAGCGGCACCGGTGGAAGATTTCTGAACAATGTCCAAGACTGGTTTTTTACCCAAACCAGTGTAGTATTCTGTAAAGTAAGAGATCAAAGCACCTACAACGAGGCCCACCAAGACGGCTCCAAACACCATGTTCGAAGTGATGATGCGTGCTGCTTCGCCGAAGAACTCCATTTTAATTTCTGCGGGGAGCATCCATTTGATCAAGACGTAGGAACCTACCGCGGTCAAAAGGATAGACACCCAGTTGCCCATGTTCAAGGCGCGTTGAACGTCGCTTTCTTTCGCGCTGTTGTCCTTGATACGGATAAAGAAAGTACCAATGATGGAGAAGATGATACCCACACCGGCGATCATCAATGGAAGCAGGATGGGTCCCATGCCCATGATAGTCTGGTCGTCGCGAATAATATAGTTACCCAATACCATGGTAGCCAGTACCGTGGCGACATAAGAACCAAAAAGGTCAGCGCCCATACCGGCCACATCACCTACGTTATCACCTACGTTGTCGGCGATGGTAGCGGGGTTGCGTGGATCGTCTTCTGGAATTCCAGCTTCAACTTTACCTACGAGGTCAGCGCCCACGTCGGCCGCTTTGGTGTAGATCCCTCCACCCACGCGGGCAAAGAGTGCGATGCTTTCGGCACCAAGAGAGAAACCGGCGAGGGCTTCCAAAACCATGGTCATTTGGT
>OBAL01000188.1_pt1 | contig 9367 bp, 8 predicted proteins | sample 1516331 | NCBI WGS metagenome assembly OBAL01 (sample SAMEA3275603, study PRJEB22092) | marine metagenome | biome: ENVO:00000038, "LAGOON"; feature: ENVO:00002042, "SURFACE WATER"; material: ENVO:00002019, "BRACKISH WATER" | collected 2014-06-21T13:56:00+00 | depth 0 m
TCTGAATCGTGCACGCGCTATTGCGACTCATGCGGTGTTATTAAAAGGCGATGGTCACTGGCAAGCAGGTGAAGCTGAGGATCTATTAACGTCAAAAAACTTATCTGAGCTCCTCAATACGCCGTTGCAAAGCATCGGTGAACAAGATTATCTGATCGCAACTTACTGACACAGACACCGCACTCAACCCCCTTAGAATCATTTATATATCTCAATATTCTAATACTTAAACACGAATCTATTTCACTGCACATAAGTTAAGGAAAAGTCGTCGCGATTCCTCTATTATCGAGTCACTTAGGAACCCTAGGAGAACCTACACGATGACACAATTAAAAAAATTACTGACTGTCACCACATTGTCTGCAGCTTTCTTTGCCGCAAGCCAAGCTAGTGCTTTCTGGAATAACAACAACATGCCATGGAATGATAACGGCTACGGTAACAATGGCTGGGGCTTCAATGGCAACAACATGCCTTGGAACAACCGTAACGGTAATAGCCGCTGGGGCAATATGCCTTGGAGCAATAACAACGGTTATGGCAACAATGGTTGGGGCAACATGCCTTGGAGCAACAACGGTAATAACGGCTGGGGTTTCAACGGCAACAACATGCCTTGGAACAACAATGGCAATAACAACGGCTTTGGTTGGGGCGGCAACAACGGCAACCCAATGAATTGGGGCCCAATGGGCAGCGATGAATGGAAAGGCGGCAACGCACCATGGAACAAAGATATGCCATGGCAAGATAACCGCATGTTCCGCGGCTGGGGTCCTGTACCTCAAGCTCGCCAAGGCGTCGTTCGTCCACCGGTACAACGTCCACCTGCACCAGCTGCTAAGCCACAGGCCGCGCCTGCTGCACCAGCAGCACCGGCTGCTAAGTAAGTTTTCTTACTGACACAAAAAAGCGCCCTTTTCGGGCGCTTTTTTTATGCCGTATTGGCACCTTTACCGAGCAAAGCTCAGCTCGCCGTCAGTCACATCAATCTTGATCACATCCCCAGGATGATAATCGCCACCCAAGATCGATTGTGCCATTGGGTTTTCAATCTGGTGTTGGATCGCACGCTTCAATGGACGCGCACCATACACAGGATCGAAGCCCGCCTCACCTAATAGATCTAATGCTGCGGCACTGATATCCAAACTCAAGTCACGTTCAGCTAAACGCTTATGCAAATACTGCATCTGGATCTCAGTGATTGAACGGATCTGCTCACGACCTAATGGATGGAACACGACAGTCTCATCAATACGGTTGATGAACTCAGGACGGAAGTGTTGACCCACAACACCCATCACTGCTTCTTTCATCTCATCGTATTGACCATCACTCGACATGGTCTGAATCAAATCAGAACCCAAGTTAGAGGTCATCACGATCACCGTATTACGGAAATCCACAGTACGCCCCTGACCATCGGTCAAACGGCCATCATCTAAGACTTGTAACAATACATTGAACACATCGGGATGAGCCTTCTCCACCTCGTCCATCAAGATGACACTATAAGGACGACGACGAACCGCTTCAGTTAGATAACCACCTTCGTCATAACCCACATAGCCAGGCGGCGCGCCGATCAAACGCGATACCGAGTGCTTCTCCATGAACTCAGACATATCGATACGCACCATCGCATCTTGGGTATCAAATAAGAACTCCGCGAGCGCTTTACACAACTCGGTCTTACCTACACCAGTAGGACCTAAGAATAAGAATGAGCCATTCGGGCGGTTTGGATCAGACAGGCCAGCACGTGAACGACGAATAGCATTCGACACAGCACCAATGGCTTCTTGTTGGCCCACCACTCGCTTACCGAGCTCGCTTTCCATCTGCAAAAGCTTTTCGCGCTCACCCTCGAGCATCTTAGACACCGGTATACCGGTCCACTTAGATACGATGGTCGCGATCTCTTCTTCCGTCACGTTATTGCGAAGCAACTTAGTCTCTGCTGGCTTCTCATTAGATGCCGCAGCGACCTTCGCTTCTAGCTCTGGAATCACGCCGTATTGCAGCTCAGACATCCGTTGTAAGTCATTCGCACGACGCGCTGTTTCAAAGTCTAAACGCGCCTGCTCTAACGCTTCTTTGATGTGCGTACTGCCTTGCATCGCTGCCTTTTCAGATACCCACACTTCTTTAAGATCAGCGAACTCACGCTCAAGACCGGACACTTCATCATCAAGCATCGTTAAGCGCTTCTTAGAGGCCTCATCCGATTCTTTCTTTAGTGCTTCACGTTCGATCTTTAACTGAATCAAACGACGATCGAGCTTATCCATCTCTTCCGGCATAGAGTCGATCTCCATGCGGATATGTGATGCCGCTTCATCGATTAAATCGATGGCTTTATCAGGGAGTTGACGATCAGTGATGTATCGAGTTGAAAGCTCAGCCGCAGCAACAATCGCAGGGTCAGTGATATCAACACCGTGGTGTACTTCGTAGCGCTCTTTTAAACCACGCAAAATAGCAATCGTATCTTCTACTGTTGGCTCTTCTACTAACACTTTTTGGAAACGACGCTCTAATGCTGCATCTTTCTCGATGTACTGACGATACTCATCCAAGGTGGTAGCACCCACACAATGCAACTCACCGCGCGCTAAAGCTGGCTTAAGCATATTGCCAGCATCCATAGCACCATCGCCTTTACCGGCACCAACCATGGTGTGGATCTCGTCGATAAACAGAATGATCTGACCTTCTTGTTTAGATAAGTCATTCAAGACTGCCTTTAAACGCTCCTCGAATTCACCGCGGAATTTTGCACCTGCAATCAACGCACCCATATCGAGCGATAACAAACGCTTACTCTTTAAACCTTCGGGCACTTCACCATTGACGATACGTTGGGCAAGGCCTTCAACAATCGCGGTCTTACCCACGCCAGGCTCACCAATCAAAACCGGATTATTTTTAGTACGGCGCTGCAGCACTTGAACCGCACGACGAATCTCATCGTCACGACCAATCACAGGATCTAGCTTGCCTTGTTCTGCACGCTCAGTCAGATCAATCGTGTATTTATCCAACGCTTGACGCTGTTCTTCGGCATTTGGATCATCAATTGATGCACCACCGCGGACGTTATCAATCGCTTTATGAATCGCCGTCTTGCTACCGCCAGCTTTGCGTAAAGCATCACCTAACGCCCCCTTGTCTTCCATTGCCGCTAAGACAAATAACTCAGAGCTAATGTATTGATCCTTACGCTCTTGAGCCAACTTATCGGTTTGGTTCAACAAACGACCAAGATCATTTGAAAGGTGCACATCTCCCGCATTACCTTGCACAGACGCTAGGCGCTCTAACGCTTCGCTCAGTGATGAGCGTAACTGGTTCACATTCACATCGGCTTGACCGAGTAATGGGCGCACGCTGCCGCCCTCTTGATCAAGCAAAGCCACCATCAAGTGAACCGGTTCTATAAATTGATGATCACGCCCGAGAGCCAAGCTCTGCGCGTCTGCAAGCGCAAGCTGAAACTTACTTGTAAGCTTATCCATACGCATGGGTTTAACTCCAAAAATTCTCTAACTGACAGAGATATGGGGGTATTTAGCGCGTTTTCAAGTTTCGGAGTATTGAGCTACATCAAGCTCAATGAATCAGGACTTCTTTCCCGTGCCGCCGTCTTGGTAGACCTTGCGTTTAAATAGATCGGTTCGCCGGCTTACCACACGATCGACAAATAACATGCCATCAAGATGATCAATCTCATGCTGAGCAGCTCGCGCCTCATAGCCTTCCATGTCGAATTGAAGCGGCTCGCCGTATGGGTCTTTTGCTATCAACGTGATTTTCGTCGCTCGGATCACATTACCGGTGTAATCGGGGACTGATAAACACCCCTCTCGACCCTTCTCAAAGCCATCCCATTTCGTGATTTCAGGATTCACTAACACCATATAGCCATGGTTAGGCACCGGTTTACGTGTTGTTGAACAATCGATGATAACGACACGTTTAAACATGCCTACCTGAGGTGCTGCGATACCAACAGCAGCCGGACCATTCAGACGTGTTTCTTCAAGGTCGGCAATAAAAGCACGTAGCTCATCATCAAACACCTCAACAGGCTCAGAGACCTGCTTTAAGCGCTCATCAGGCAGCTGTAGTATCTCAAGTAGTGCCATTCTGCATTAACCGATATAGGTCTCGATAGCCGACACACTGACCGACACACCGCTCTCGCGAACTGCGCTTAATGCCGATTCGATAGATTCAATATCCAACGTAGACACAGCCGTGATTTGCATGATGTAAATCGGCTTATCTTCGGTGCCGGCAACATCAGACTCTAAATCCAGGATATTGAGACCCAACTCTGCTAACACAGCGGTAACCTGTGAAACGATACCTGGGCGATCAGCCCCGCTGACTGTTACATGTACATTTGGGATGACATGCTTATGTAGACCACCCTCAATGGGATCTACATGCAAACACATCCCTTGCGATTCTAAAATTGGCGCGAGTGAATTGCGGAGCGACTGTTCATCCTCTGCGCCTGACACCATCATCATCACCGTAAAGTTGCCACCCAAGCGCAACATCGAGGTCTCACCCAACGTTACGCCATGATCGGCTAGAGCACCCGAGATCGCCGCGACCATCCCAGGCTTATCTTTACCAATCATCGTTAACATGAACCACGTTGCCTTCATTGCTCACTCACTTATTGTCATCTGACAACCAAATTAGACTGGCCATTCTGCCAGTGACCGACTCGCGTCGAAACGAATAGAAATGATCTGCATCAGCATAAGTGCAGATACCACCACCAAAGATATGCGACACACCGGCTGACGATAAACGTTGTCGTGCTAATAGAAAAATATCAGCCATCCAATGCCCTGAACGAGATATTACAAAGGCATTTTCAGCTGCAGCATGCTGTTGCACAAACATCTCGCGTACTTCATCACCCACTTCAAAATGCTCCGGCCCAATCGCCGGCCCCATCCAGGCCATCACCTTACTTGGCTCATCAAAACACTTAAGTGTTTGCTCTAAAACACCAGCCGCCAAACCGCGCCAACCAGCATGCGCAGCGGCGACTGCTGTACCTTGCTCGTCACAAAACAAGACCGGCAAACAATCTGCCGTCATGACGACGCAAGGCGTGTTCAACTGCTGGGTAAACGCAGCATCAGCGCAATGTGTTGTCTTTAACTCAGGTCGAGCGACCTCAGTACCGTGCACTTGCTCAAGCCAGTAAGGCTCATTGGGAATCACTAAAGTTTCAGATAATCGACGACGGTTTTCTGCCACATGGTTAGGATCATCCTTAACATGAGTGGCTAGATTCAAACTTGCCCAAGCTCCCTGACTGACACCACCTTGTCGCGTGGTTGAATACGCTCGCACATGTTCGGGAGCTGGCCAGTCAGGAATGATCGGCTCAATCATCCTCTTCCCAGATTTCTAAGCCATCGACTTCAAATGCCTGATAGAAGTCATCGCCAAACTCCATCTCTTCACCATCACCAAAATGATGGTCGCGTAGCGCTTCAATCAGCACAGCCATATCATCAGGCATTGGCACCTCGAAGTTAAGCTCTTTACCGCTCTCGGGATGCTGAAAGCTTAAGCGTTTAGCATGCAGTGCTTGGCGCTTAAAACCTCGCATCACTTCTTTCACATAATCATCAGCATTTTTTGGCAGTTGCAAACGAGCCCCATACACTGGATCGCCAATTAAAGGGTGTCGGAGATGTGCCATATGCACACGAATCTGATGCGTGCGGCCGGTCTCGAGATTCACCTTTAACAAGGTATGCGCTTGGAATTTCTCGAGCACTCGATAATGCGTGATCGCAGGCTTCCCCATTGGGTTAACCGCCATCTTGATCCGCTGAGTGGGATGACGGCCAATCGGTAAATCAATCGTACCGCCAACATTAAACTTTCCATTCACCACCGCTCGGTATTCACGCTTCATGGTCCGTTTCGCTAAGGCTTCACTTAGTTTCTTATGTGCAAGCTCACTTCGCGCAACAACCATTAGACCAGTAGTTTCTTTATCTAAGCGATGCACGATGCCGGCACGTGGAATATTCGCGAGGCTCTCATCCATGTAGAGCAGACCATTTTGCAAGGTACCATCGGGGTTACCGGCTGCAGGATGTACAACTAAACCCGCAGGCTTGTTCACCACGATCAGATGCTCATCCTCATAGACCACCTCGAAATCAACGTGCTGAGGTCGGCATTCAACCTGATCTTCGATCACCGCCGTTAACTGAACTCGATCGCCTAACTTCACCGCATCTCGGGGTCTTACTGTTTGACCATTGAGTAAAACTCGCCCTTCTTTCGTCCATGCTGACAAACGACTGCGCGAAAATTCAGGGAAAAGCGCCGCCAATGCTTGGTCTAAGCGTTTACCTGCCAAATCAGTGGAAATCTCTGCGGTTTGTTGCTGTTCTTTTGCTGTCACTTTCTCAGCTCGGGGTGTGATCCGTTATACTGTCATCAGTAGTAATAAAGAGATTATCGCCTATGTCGCGCCTCATCTGGACACTTCTTCTCGTTAGCCTTTTGAGCGGCTGCTCTTTTTTTGAGCAAAAAGACCCTACTGAAGGTTGGAGTCAGCAAAAACTCTTCACCGAAGCCAAATCAGCAATGGCGGGTGGCGCTTGGGACAAAGCAATTGATTACTACGAGAAACTCGAGTCTCGCTACCCCTACGGCAAATACGCACACCAAGCTCAGCTCGATATCGCATACGCCTACTACCGTAACGGCGAGCATGACTCAGCTCGTGCTGCAGCGGACCGTTTTATCAAGTTTCACCCAAATCACCCTGCAGAAGCTTACGCGCATTATCTAAAAGGCTTGTCGAACTTCAATCGCTCGATCAACTTCCTGACGCGCTTTATCCCAAGCGACCAAAGCCAACGTGATCCCGGTGGTGCACTCCAGTCATACCAAGACTTCGCCACGGTGCTTGAGAAGTTCCCTGACAGCGAATACACCGAAGATTCTCGAAAGCGTATGCTGTATCTGCGAAATAACCTTGCGCGTTATGAAATCCACGTAGCTAAGTTCTACATGAAGCGTGGCGCATTTGTTGCAGCTGCCAATCGTGCGAATTACGTCATTGAAAACTATCAGCGCACACCGGCTGTGTCTGATGCACTCAAAATCATGTCTCAGGCCTACACCAAGCTCGATATGCCAGAGCTAGCCAAAGATGCTGAACGCGTTCTAGCGATGAATAAAGATTCCGGCGCGATCGTAGATGACCCGCTCAAACTCCGCGATGAGAATCTCGTCGAGAACTTCTGGACGCTGATCGGTCTCGACGAAAACTGATCGAGATACATCAGACAATAAAAAAGGGAGCGTCGCGCTCCCTTTTTTTGTATTTGGAAAAGCTTATACCGCTTCGTCGCCTGTCTCGCCGGTACGAATACGAATCACTTGGTCTACTGAAGAGACAAAGATCTTACCGTCGCCAATCTTACCCGTACGTGCCGCGCCGGTAATCGCTTCAATACACTCATCGACTGAGCCATCAGAGACAACCAACTCAAGACGCAGCTTTGGAAGAAAATCGACGACATACTCAGCACCACGATACAGCTCAGTGTGACCTTTCTGACGACCAAAGCCTTTGACTTCAGTTACCGTCATGCCGGTAATACCAATCGCTGATAGCGCCTCGCGCACATCATCTAATTTGAAGGGCTTGATAATCGCTTCAATCTTTTTCATCGTCGATTCCCTGATGGATGGTTAATCTATAGCGAGAGGATAGCGAGAATTGCACAGACTTAAAAGCCATTCACAATCGGATAACGGCGGTCTCGACCATAAGCCCGCTGGGTAATCTTTACCCCCGGCGCTGACTGACGACGCTTGTACTCATTCAAATCGATCAGGCGTGCAATGCGCTCCACCTCTGCCTGATCAAAGCCCGTCTCTGCCACAATCTTTTCAACACACTGATCGAGCTCAACATAGCGCTCAATGATCGCATCAAGCACCTCGTAATCCGGCAAGCTATCGGAGTCTTTTTGATCCGGACGCAGTTCAGCGGATGGCGGACGGGTAATCACGCGATCTGGAATGATCTCAGCATTACGATTTATCCAGCGCGCCAGACGATAAACAAGCAACTTAGGCACATCTTTCAACGGCGCAAAACCACCATTCATGTCGCCATATAAAGTGGCATAGCCAACTGACATCTCACTCTTATTACCGGTGGTCAGCAACATACGGCCACGCTTATTACTGATCGCCATCAGCAAAACGCCGCGACAACGCGCCTGAATATTCTCTTCCGTCACATCCGCAGGCAAGCCATCAAAGGAAGCTGAGAGCATCTCTAAAAAGGCATTGAAGGCAGGCTCAATCGGAATCGTCTGATAATCAACACCCTGGGTTTTCGCCTGCTCTGCAGCATCTTCGTTACTCATACCCGAGGTATAGCGCGACGGCATCAAGACCACTTCTAAGTTCTCAGCACCCAAGGCATCAACAGCAATCGCCAAGGTCACCGCTGAATCAATACCGCCCGACAAACCCAGCACGGCACCTTTAAAGCCATTCTTGGTCACATAATCACGAACACCTTGAACCAAGGCACCGTAAATCTCAGCCTCGTCACTTAAAGGTTCCGCAATCGCTTGTTTAATTGGCTGCGCTTGATCATCGAGCTCAACAATCGCGATCTGCTCTTCAAATTGCTGACAACGCAGCTGCACATCACCCAAAGCATTAATCACAAACGACCCGCCATCGAATACCAACTCATCTTGACCGCCGATTTGATTGGCATACAACATCGAAACCGCATGCTCGCGGCACAGCTCAACCACCGTTCGCTCACGCTCACGGGTCTTACCACTATTAAAGGGGGATGCATTCAAATTGAGGATAACCTGCGCACCGGCACCGGCGAGATCAGCTACGGGCGCATCAAACCAAACATCCTCACAAATCGCTAAGCCAAAGCTCACGCCAGATTGCTCGAAGACCACCGCATCATCACCGGCAGCAAAATAACGCTTCTCATCAAACACACTGTAATTGGGAAGCTCACGCTTGTGATATTCCGCAATCACAGCGCCATCTCGCAGAACCACCGCAGCATTAAACCGCTGCCCTTCTCGCATCAACGGCAAACCCAGCACAACCGTAATACCGGCACACTGTTTCGCAACAAGCGCTAACGCGGCGTCAACACGACGCTGACATTCATCACGTAGTAGCAGGTCTTCAGGGGGATAACCCGTGAGCGCCAGCTCAGTAAACAACGCCAACTCAACGCCCTGCTCACGCAGCTCACAGGCAGTGTCGATAATGCGCTGAGCATTACCTTCGATATCACCGACGA